>Ga0134125_10001732_pt1 | contig 26530 bp, 21 predicted proteins | sample KB31751_FD_96464 | JGI IMG/M metagenome (GOLD analysis project Ga0134125, IMG submission 96464) | Terrestrial soil microbial communities with excess Nitrogen fertilizer from Kellogg Biological Station, Michigan, USA - KB3-175-1 | ecosystem: Environmental > Terrestrial > Soil > Unclassified ...
ACTGCAACGCGTAGCCGGGAGCTACATCTACAACACCGTCACGGACGGCACCGGCCTCAAGGGCTCTTACGACTTCACCCTCAGCTTCAGCAGTACCGACAGGCTTCTTCCCACCACCGGCGAAGCCGCCAACAGCTCCGACCCCAACGGCGCACTCTCCATCTTCGACGCCGTCAGCAGACAGCTCGGTCTGAAGTTGGAAAAGACGAGGCGTCCCTATCCTGTTCTGGTGATCGACCACATAGAACAGACCCCTACCGAGAACTAGGGCCATAGGGTGAATCGCAGAATCCGCCTTGCGGCCTGACCTCAGAAGCCGTGGCGCAACCTGGCGCATTTCTTCGCGAACGTTGCGTAGGGCACTCCTGCTCCGGCACAACGATCGACTCACTTCCGTTAGATCGACATCTTCTCCGAAAGATGCTGCAGCCCGTTCGCGTGAAACGACATCGTCGTCTGTCCGCGTTCGACCGGAGTGTAGGTGGCAAACACCAGCGTCGATCCGGCGCAAAAGAATCTACCGGAATCAGCCATCGACGCACTGGAAGCTGGTAGAAACACGACCGGCGTGTCCCACACCGATGTAATCCCAAACTCCGCGGGGTCGTTATCCAGCGTTCCCATCCAGTCGATCGAAGGCGCCGTTTCGCCCGGTATATGCGCAGCCGATCCGCACGCCGTCTTCGAAAGCCGCGTGGCCACCAGCATCAACGGCGGCTGCCGCAGCGGGTACCGGCACGACATGGGATTGAAGCGCCCGGCAACGAGGGAGCAGATATTTCCTCCCGGCATCGTAAACTCTCCCTCCGGCGCAGCCATACTTGTCACCTTGCCCTCTTGCAGTTTCGTTACCGCAAGCGAAAGCTTCACCGTCACCGGTACTGCTTTCATCTGCTCGTAAAACTTGCGGCTGATCTTCAGGCGCACCACGTCGTCCTGGTCAACACCGGGCAGCCATGTCAGATCTGTTCCCTGCCAGTGCGACTCCCAATGCTGCCCAGCGGGCCCATCGATCGATACCTTCGCATACTCGGCCTTGATCGCCGTCTTCGCTTCAATCCCCGAGACGCTCAAAGGTACCGACAACTGGACCTCCTTCGAATTCTCCAGAACGAAGGCGCCCCCATCACTCTCTTCACTATCAGTCGGGCGAACGCTGATCTGCACGCCCTTCACTCCTCCGCCCTGGCGCTCCGCATACAGTTTGTCGAAATCTGCGTCGTCGGAGACGAACAGTACCATCACGGCAATCAACAGCGCCGCTGCAACCACCAGCGTCCGCGTCAGCAGCGTGCGTCGAGTGGCGTACTGAAAGGCGAGCACCGCACCCATCACTCCCAGCACCGCCACGAATGACCACCACGAGCTGCCAATTGGCGACGATGCATTCGACGGCATCAGGTCCGATATATAAGCCAGCCCCGCCGTGTAGATCACCACCAACAACAACCCCAGCAACATCTTCGGAAAGTTCCTGGTGATGCTGGCCAGCAACATCATCGGCAGCACCATGATGCCGATCGCCATCCCCGTGTTGAACACGATGCCCGGGATATACGAGAAAGGATGAAACTTCGCTTCGTGCAGCAACAGGCACTGCGCCACCATGAACGGCAGCACGACAAACGCAAACGCAAACAACAGCTTCGCCGCCAGCAGCGATCGCCAACGGTACGGCCGCGTAACCCAGAACTGCCTATCGCCGATCAGGGTTTCCGCGTGCATCGCGCGCGCAATCAACACAAGCCAGCTCACAACAACCAGCGCCACCAGCGCTTCCGGCACCCAGCTAAACAGGCGCACGCTGACCTCCGCCCCCCAGGTCTGCGGATAGACCTTTACAAACGCCAGCGTAATGGCCAGCGACAACAGTATCTCCGGCAGAAATCGCCGCGCATCCTTCGCGAAAATATGCAGTGCCTGCTTCATGCCATTGCCCCCGCACCCGATCGCACAGTCGCGCGGCCCGCTTTGGCGATAGCTAAAAAGATCGACCGCAGTGTCATCGGCGTAATCGATATCCCCTCGGCACCCGGAAACCTCGCCGCAATCGCCTGCTCCGACTCGGCTGAAAACTGCGAATCCGCAAACCGCACCACGCGCCCCGTCACCTGCGGTTGCAGCCACGTCGCCGGCACGCTCGATGCAAGCACCGCCGCCGCCGAATCGGTCATCGGCTCCGGCAGCGTCACTTCCACTTCACGAAACCGCGCCGTCAGCGTCGCCATCTCTTCCGAGAACAACAGTTTTCCACCTTCGAGATACCCCACATGCGTCGCAAAGCTTTCAATCTCCGACAGGTCATGCGACGAAAGGAAAATCGTCGTCTCCGCCGCCCGCGCCAACAGGCTCTCGATAAACTCATCGCGCACCAGCGGATCGAGCCCTGAAAACGGCTCATCCAGCACAATCAATGCCGGCCGGTACGCCAGCACACTGGCCAGCGCGGCTTTCATCTTCATGCCGCGCGAAAGCTCCTTCAGCTTCCGCTTCAACGGCAGATCGAACTGATGCACCAACTGCGTTTCAAGGTGACGGTCCCACTGCGGATAGAACGCTCGAACATAATCGAGAAACGCGCCCACCGTCATCGACTCGGGCATCTCCTGGTTTTCCGAAACATACCCAATGCTCTCGAAGACCTTGCCACGCACGTTCGGCAGCGAGGTTCCCAGTACCGTTCCCTCGCCGGAGCTTGGCGGAAATATATTCATCAGCACTTTGATCAGCGTGCTCTTCCCCGCGCCGTTCGCTCCTACCAGCGCATAAATGGCGCCCGCGGGCACCGTGAAGCTTACATCGCTGAGTGCAATATTTTTGCGATACCGTTTGGAAAGAAGCCGGGTCTCAATCTGCAAGCTCATCCACCCGCCTCATCGAACGTCGCGACAGTCGCCACCACCACTGCCCCGACGCCGGCAGACATCTCAACAAACCGCTGTGTCATGGTGATCCCTACAATATCAGTTGGCGCTGTTGAGAGGCAGCAGGTCTTGGACGCGTCTCTTTTTGATTTGTCATAACCGCCAATCCGTCATCTCGACCGGAGCGCAGCGCAGTGGAGAGGTCGCCGCATTTGCTTCTGCTACTCCGCTTTGCGCAGCACCGGCCGCGGACGCACCAGCGTAGGATGCCGCCGCATCAGCATCACCAAAGCGCGGCGAATGTACAAAGCCACCAGCGGCATCACAACTGCGGCCACCACACCCCACACAATCAGTGCGTGCCACTCCCACTGCCAAATGTCGCGGATCAAACGCAAAGGATGATGGCCCAGATGCTCGATCTGCTGGCGAGTCAGCGGAAGGCGGCGCGTGTGGAAGAGATGCACGCCCAGCTCAATAAACGGAACAAACAGCAGCAGGTGAAGCGGCGCTACTGCATGGACACCAATCTGCGATGCAACCTGGTTGAGGCCCAGGATCCACGCAAGCAACACCACGACAAGTGTGGTGAGCCCCACCGATGGATTGATGCCGATCACAATGCCCAGCGCCAGACTCCACGCCAGACGCCTGGGCGTCACACCGCCGCGGAGCAGGCGCAGCAGCGGATGCAGCATGCGGCAACGTACAAACTCGCGAATGGACTCCGGCACAAGCACGTTCAGGTGTGACGCTCTGCGGCGAGCGTGGGTTGTGACGCGACACGCGCCACACGGCGTCTCCATGAAGCGTTCGGAACGCCAGCGCGCGATGCTGCGACCGATTTTCCTTGCGAAAAGCGATGTATACAAAATAGGATACGCAACGAGCCGATAAGCAAAAGGAGACGATATGAGCGGTTTGTTGTGGACGCGCAGGCAAGTGATCGCCGGTGGAGCGGCGGGTGTGGCGGGCTTGTTGCTTCCTGCCAATGGCTGGAGCGCGGCAATGCAGGAGCCGCTGGCAAAGACCTCTGCCGGACGCATTCGCGGACGTGTCGAAGATGGCGTCTTCGTCTTCCAGGGTGTGCCCTACGGCATGGACACCGCGAAGACGCGCTTCATGGCGCCGAAGCCGCCTGAGCCCTGGACCGCAGTGCGCGATTGCCTCGCATGGGGTCCGCGGACCATACAGCCCTACTCTCCCCCTGCCCCGCCGCGACCTGCGCGGCCCGCAGCGCCGCCGCAAACCGCTCCGCAGCCGCCGCGCGAGCGTGGATACTATATGCCTCCCGATGAAGGCGAGCAGAGCGAAGACTGCCTGAACCTCAACGTGTGGACGCGTGGCCTGCGCGATGGAAAGAAGCGGCCGGTGATGGTCTACTTCCACGGCGGAGGCTACACCTACGGAACGGTCAACAGTGTGCTCTACAACGGCAAGCGGCTCGCCGAGCGCGGCGATGTCGTGGTGGTAACGGTGAACGGCCGCCTCAATGCCTTCGGCTTTCTCTACCTCGCCGAGCTGGGCGGCGAGAGCTTTGCCGACTCCGGCATGGCCGGACAACTGGATCTCGTGCTCGCCCTCCGCTGGATACGCGAGAACATCGCGGAGTTCGGTGGCGATGCCAGTCGCGTGCTGGTCTTCGGCCAGTCAGGCGGCGGAGGCAAGTGTTCGACGCTGATGGCGATGCCACCGGCCAAGGGGCTGTTCCATCGCGTGGTCTGCATGAGCGGGCAGTTGATCGCCGGCACGCCGAAGGAGCGCGCCACCGAGCATGCACGCGCCGTGTTGAAGGAGCTCGCGCTGGAGCCCGGCAACATCGAGGCCATTCGCTCGATGCCGATGGAAGAGGTGCGCAAGGCAGCGGCAAAGGGTGGCGGCTATGGTCCGGTGCAGGATGGACGATCGTTGCCGACAGGGCCGTTCTGGCCGCAGGCCGCGGCGCAGTCGCTGGAGGTGCCACTGCTGCTGGGCAACACGCACGACGAGACGCGCTTCCTCGGCGGAGTTCCCGGCGTCAACCTGTGGGCGCTGGAGTGGGAAGGCGTGGTGCCCGCGCTCAAAGCCAGCGGACCGTTCCTCCGCGACTACGATCCCGACGCGCTGGTCGCGAAGTATCGTGAGTGGTATTCCACATACACGCCTACCGACGTCTACTTCCAGATCACGACCGACATGCGCGTGTGGAGTACGGAACAGGTAGCAGCGGAGAAACGTGCGTCGAACCCCATCAGCGCGAAGCACACATGGGTGTACCAGATGGATTGGGGCTCACCCGCGGCACACGGCCGTTACAAGGCTCCGCACACCATGGACATTCCGTTTGCCTTCGACAACGTTGCGCTGGCGCCGGGCATGGTCGGCGGCTCGCCTGAAGAACAGAAGCGGGCACAGGCGATGGCTGACGCAGTCAGCGAGACCTACATCGCCTTCGCACGCACCGGCAATCCCAACAACCCGAAAGTACCGCACTGGCCCAACTTCAATCTGACCTCGCGGCCCACCATGATCTTCGACGACACCGTGCGCGTGGAGAACGATCCACGCGGAAGGCAGCGAGCGTTGATCGAAGCCGTACCGTATGCGCCGAATGCCGTGTAGAGAAGCGCTGCGTGCTGAACGACAAAGCCACCTCCGAGGAGGTGGCTTTGTCAAAGTGGAGAGTATCGAGTAGAGCGTGGCTTCTTTACGACCGCGCAAAGCGGCGGCGTACCGCACCGGCCAGGCCCAGGATACCCGTGCTGAGCAGGGCCAGACTGGAAGGCTCCGGCGTCGCAGCCACATTCGTGGCGGTCGCGCCTGCCAGCAGACCCGTGGGGCCGTTGGTGTCGGTCGTGCCATTGCCGTTCTGCACCAGGAACGCCAGATGATACTCGTCACCCACGGTAAGTCCTGAAGAAAAAGCAGTCAGAGTATTGAAGCTGTAATCCGCGGTGCCGCTACCGTAAATGTTGCTCGCCAGCGCCGTAGCGATATTGGTGGTCTCGTCGATGATGAAGACCTCACCGTTGTTGTCAGACGCAAAGGAACCCGAAACAGAAGCGCCGGCCTGAGCAAAAAACGATGAGCCTTCATATACATATTGGCCGCCAGGGTAACTGGTCGTGCCGCTGTTTGGCAGGCCGATCCAGGAAGCTCCGGCGATGACAGTGCCCCAGCCAGGATTCGGAGTCACCAGGACCGCAGTCGAGGAGTTCAGAAACGGATCAGTGATCTTGTACGTATCGACGCCAGTGCTGAGGTCGATGGTGCTGGCAAAAGCAGCGGCAGGAACCGCCATGACGATAGAAAGTGCAAACAACTTGAAAAGACGCATAAACGGATCCCCAGCGTACCGATCGTTTCGTGAGAGACCCTCGTTCAGCCTCTCTGGATTGATTTCGCTACTTGTCACTCTGACATATTTTTGTCAATGGCGCTATAGGGTAGGTACACATTTCTAAAGTAATAGATATAAGGTAACGTTACCCTCCCTACGAGTCTTCGGCATAGCAGCGACAGTCACCTCCGCTTTCCGCCCTTGACCTCGCCCGGTCGACCCATCGCGTAGCAGCAGTGGCGTCCTGGCAGCCACGCGGAGTCAGGGAAAACATCCGTTTCTCCACTGCCACAAACACGACCATTTTTGTATACTGTTCCGTATTCATAGATTTCTCGCGAGGGTCTCATGCACAAGCTCGGTATCGGTCTACAGGCACTTTTCCTTGGCTCTCTTCTGTCGGCGCTTCCCTGCGCGCAGGCTGCGGCTCCTCCGCACAAGGTGCCGATAAAGGCTGAGCCTCTTCCGCTGAGCGCGGTGCGTCTGACCGGCGGTCCACTGAAGAAGGCGCAGGACCTCGATGCGCAGTATCTGCTCGATCTGCAGCCTGACCGCATGCTCGCCTTTCTGCGTCAGCGTGCCGGTCTCGACCCCAAGGCGCAGGGCTACGGCGGATGGGACGGCCCCGGCCGCCAGCTCACCGGGCACATCGCAGGACACTACCTTTCCGCCGTTAGCATGATGTACGCCACCACCGGCGACGTACGCTTCAAGCAGCGCGCCGACGACATGGTGAAACAGTTGGGCATCATTCAGGACGCGCAAAAAGACGGCTACATCGGCGCGCTGATGGACGGCAAAGGCGGCGACGGCAAGATCGATTTCGAGAACCTGGCCAAGGGCGAGATCAAGTCCGGCGGCTTCGACCTCAACGGCCTGTGGTCTCCCTGGTACGTGGAGCACAAGCTCTTTGCCGGCCTGCGCGATGCCTATCACCTCACCGGCAACCGCGAGGCGCTCAACGTCGAGATCAAGTTTGCAGGATGGGTCGAGAGCATCGTCGGCAACCTCAGCGACGACCAGATCCAGCGCATGCTGATGACCGAGTTCGGCGGCATGAACGAAGTGCTCGCCGACCTCTACGCCGACACCAACGACCCCCGCTGGCTCAAGCTCTCCGACAAGTTCGAGCATCGCGCCGTCGTCATTCCACTCTCTGAAGGCCACGACATCCTCGCCGGCAAACACGCCAATACCAACATTCCCAAGATGATTGGCGAGCTCGCGCGCTACGAGTACACCGGCGACGAAACGGATGGGAAAGCCGCAAACTTCTTCTTCGATGAAGTGTCGCTGCATCACAGCTTCGCTACGGGCGGCGACGGCAAGAACGAGTACTTTGGCCAGCCCGACAAGATGAACGACATGATCGACGGCCGCACCGCCGAGAGCTGCGCCACCTACAACATGATCAAGATGGCGCGCACGCTCTTCTCGCTGGAGCCGCAGGCACGCTATGAAGACTTCATCGAGCGCGCCGACCTCAACGCCATCCTGGGCGGACAAGACCCCGACGACGGACGCGTCAGCTACATGGTCCCGGTCGGCCGCGGCGTGCAGCACGAGTATCAGAACAAGTTCGAAAGCTTTACCTGCTGCGTCGGCTCGCAGATGGAAACGCACGCCTTCCACGCCTACGGCATCTATAACGAGTCCGGCAAAAAGCTCTGGGTGAACCAGTACGCTCCCACCACGGTCGACTGGACCTCGCAGGGCCTGAAGCTGGAGATGGTAACCGACCTGCCCGTCGGCGACTCCGCCACGTTCAAGATTGTTTCCGGAAAGTCCGAAGCGTTCACGCTGGCGCTGCGCCGTCCCTACTGGGCGGGCAACGGATTCACGGTGAAGGTGAACGGTGTGCCGGTAAAGAACATCACCAAGCCCGACACGTATATCGAGATCAACCGCAGATGGAAGGCGGGCGATACGGTCGAGCTCTCGCTGCCCAAGACGCTGCGTAAAGAAGCCCTGCCCGACAACGCCAACCGCATGGCAATCATGTGGGGTCCGCTGGTGCTGGCCGGAGACCTCGGGCCTGAAGTCAGCCGCAGGTCGCGCCAGGGTGGAACCGCTCCTGAAGCCGCGCCCGCGCTGGTCACAGCGAGCGACAACGTTGCAGGCTGGCTGAAGCCGGTCGAAGGCAAGCCGGGAACCTTCCACACCGTCAACGTCGGCCTGAAGCAGGACATCGACTTTGCGCCCTTCTACGAGATGCCGCGCCGCCGCTATGCCATCTATTGGGACGTCTTCACACCCGGCGAATGGGCGAAGAAGTCCGCCGCATACGAAGCGCAGAAAGAAGCCGACGCGAAGCTCACTGCCGCCACCATCGGCTTCGCCCAACCCGGCCAGATGCAGACGGAGCGCGACTTCGCGGAGAAGGACGAAGACAGCACCCCGGTACAGCTAAACGGCAAGTACGGCCGCCAGGGCAACGGCTGGTTCTCCTACGAGCTGCCCGTCGATCCCACTGCCGCCGCCACCCTTGTCGTTACTTACAGCAACGACGCCCGCCGCCCTGGCGGCTTCGATGTCCTGGTCGACGGCGTCAAGGTCGGCGAACAAACCATCGAACGCCGCACCCCGGAGATCGATGTCCGCTTCTTCGACGTCAAATACCCACTGCCGCTCGACATGGTGAAAGGCAAACAAAAGGTCACAGTGCGCTTCCAGGCGAAAGAGGGAAACAGCATCCCCGGCGTATTTGGCATCCGCACCGTGCGGGGTGAGGCGAAACAGTAGGGCTGTCCGCGTAAGGAACCTGAGGACTGAAGGCCCGACTCATAACTGCCTGCGTGGCGCAAGCATTTGTGAATCGGGCTTTCGGCCAGCATCCGCACCCACATTCTTAATCCGCTCTCGCCTCTCGTACGTTATGCTTTCGTCGGGTCCCGAACTCGACTTTCCGAGAGGCTCGACGAATGCCGCACCCGACCCAGGACACCTCTTCTGCGCCGTTTTCCCGTAGCGCACTTAACTACTCTCTACTCGACGCGCTCACCCATCGCCGCTCGCGGCGCTTTGCTGCCGGCATGACGCTCAACGGCGGTCCTCTGGCCTACGCCAGCACGCTGCCGCCGAACCCCTTGAGCAGCGGCGAAGAAGCGACATCGGTGTCGCCATGAGCTCCGCGAACGACTACCACTTCATCACTCGCTGGCGTATGCAGGCGCCGGTGGAAACCGTCTACGACATCCTCTCCGAGCCGCTCGACTACCCGCGCTGGTGGCCGTCGGTCTACATCGAGATCAAGGAGCTCGCGCCCGGCGATGACAACGGCATTGGCCGCCGCCTGAGTCTCTACACCAAGGGCTGGCTGCCCTACACGCTGCGCTGGCAGTCCGTCGCAACCGAAGCCGAGCGGCCACACCGCATCGCCCTCCGCGCCGAAGGCGACTTCGAAGGACGCGGCATCTGGACGCTGCAGCAGGCAGGAGACTTCACCGAGATGGAGTTCGACTGGAAGCTCTCCGCCGAAAAGCCGCTGCTGCGCATGCTGTCGTTTCTGCTCAAACCCATCTTCTCCGCCAACCATCTGTGGGCCATGGCGCGCGGCGAAGAAAGCCTTCGCCTCGAACTGGCGCGCCGTCAGGCCACAACACCAAAGCAGCGCAGCCAGATTCCCGAACCGCCGGGCCCAAACCGCAGCTCCGGCTGGCTGCTCGGTGGTGCCACGTTCGCACTCCTAATCGGCGCAGCCTTCGTGGTCCGCGCTCTCGTGCGCTAGGAGCAAATTCCCTGTGGGTGTCTAGCGAGACCTCTACCTTCATGTCCGTTTTTTAGAAAAACGGTACTCAACTACTTCTTCCGCCTCACGGTAACAGGGAATTTGCTCTGAGCCTTGTCCTTACTTCTGTGTGAAGGTCGCAGTCGACGCGACTGCAGTACTTCCTCTGTACGCCTTGAGGACCAAGTCCTCTGGGGCGACTTGGGAGCGCCTTCGCGCCCCGGCTGCTTAAGAGACCGGCTGAAGGAATAGCCGCTCATAGCTGGTGAAGCAATGCGTGTCCCGATAGAGAGCCTCTGCTGATGTGCAGTCTGGATCGTCAGCTACTTTCTCGCGGTACCGAAGATAGGCCGCTTCATCGGGAAATGTGAACAGGGCGATCGCCACATTGGCCGGGCCGTCGAACCCTGCCGCGGGAAAGCTCAGTCGAACTCCCTTCGGGGCTTCACGGGGCACGAAGTATCCATTATGGGTTCCACCGTAACGTTCTATAAGTCGAATCCACGCCAGTGCATACGCCTCAAACTCGTCCAGCTTGTTCAGGTCGAGCTCATACCGAATCTGGCAGGTTACTGCCTTCCCGTCCATCATCATCTGCTCCTCTATCGCGCCCACGGAATCCAATGGCGGGTGAAAGGCACCGCCGTTGGCGCATCATCCCGCGAACGGTTGGTTGAGAGAAAAGGAAACACGGCGCTCAAATCGAGTACGGCTTCCCATTGACGATGACGTTCTCCAGCCTCAGATCGGTGACACCCGAAGTATTCAGTTTGTCGTTCTTGATGGTGACGTCGAAGTCACTCAGCAGGACGTTGCTGATCTCCGTCTGGCCGGGGTTGGGCTTGATGGTGCCGAAGCTGTTGAACGTCCCCTTGATGCCAGTGATCTTCAGGTTTTTGACGATGGACTTCGGTGGCTCCATGCCCTGCAGGTCGAAGTACTGCGACCACGGCGACATGTTGATGATGCCGCTGGCTGTGCCCTCAGAGGTGATGTTGCGGAACGTGATGTCCTCGTAGTGTTGCGGTGTGTCGGGGCGTAGTTTCAGCGTCGCGATGCGGACGTTGCCTGTGATGGTGCAGTCTTCCGCGATAACGTCGCGGACGATGGTGGCCTCACTGCCGCATGTAAGCACGCCGCCGCCGCGTTTGAAGGTGCAGTTGCGCACGCGGATGTGTTCGACCGCCGGGCTGTCTTTGTCCTCCATGGCGTGCGGCCCCTTGGAGCCTTTGCAGGCAATGCAATCGTCGGTGACCGAGAAGACGCAGCCATCGACGATGACGTTGCGGGAGCTGTCGATATCGATGCCGTCGGTGCTGGGGGCCTGCCTGTAATCGTCGGGCACCCGGAAGTGGACGTTGCGCACCAGCACGCCGTCGTTCTTATAAAGATGGCAGTTCCAGAACTGCGAGTCCTTGAAGGTGATGCCTTCGACCTTGACGTCCTTCGAGTCTTCAATCAGCGCGAGCCGTGCGCGCGGCAGACCGGTATTCGTAAAGTTCTTGTTTTCGGCCCGCCCTTTCCAGAAGGCCTCCCAGACCGGCATGCCGGCGCCATCGAGAGTGCCGTCGCCGGTGAGTTGAAAGCCGTCGCAGCGGCTCGCGTTGATGAAGGCAGGCGTGAAGTGCTCGAGAAAGTGGCCTTCGATGCGGGTGCGCTGCGCGGGAAAGTTCGAGAGATCGGTGGAGCACTTGAGCACCGCGCCTTCGGTAAGGCGAAGGTGCACCTTCGGCTTGAAGAACAGAGCGCCGGAGACGAAGACACCCTTGGGCACGACAACCGTGCCTCCACCCTTCGCCACAAGCTGATCGATGGCCGCCTGAATGGCTTTGGTGTTGATGGTGGCATCGTCGGCCACAGCGCCGGTCTTCGTAATCAGCAGCTCGCGCGTGGGCCCGCCGGCGTAGGCTTTCGCGGCAACCGGCCAGAACGGAGCCGAAGCGATGAGGGCGTTGAAGCGGCGGCGGGAGTAGCGCTCGATAGTCATCAGCAGAATCCTTGGAAATTGGAACAGCAGGCAGAGTGGTCTCGCGGAGACCTTCTGATGATCCGGCTTCGGATGGTTTATTGTCCAACACGCATGCGAAATTAGGGGTTCTGCGCATCCGCTGGGCGGTTTTTCGCGACGGCAAACACGATTCCTGTTGTATTCCAAAAGGAAGTGTGGCACTCTTCTGTTGTTTACCAAAAGGTGAGCGGGCATGTCGCAGAAGACAGATGTGAAACAAGGCACTTTGGCTCTCATGGTGCTCAAAACCCTGGAAGTGCTTGGCGCTCTGCATGGATACGGCATCGCGCGGAGGATCGAACAGATCAGCGGAGACCTGCTCTCGGTGAACCAGGGCACTCTCTACCCCTTGCTCTTGAAACTGGAGCAGGAAGGCTCCATCGACTCCGACTGGGGAGCATCGGAGAACAATCGCCGGGCACGCTATTACCGCCTGACCAGGGCCGGAAAGCGGCAGTTGCAAAGCGAAGTGCAGGAATGGCAGCAAACGACAGAGATCATCGGCCGGTTTCTCACTGCCAAGGCAGAGGATCTGCCATGAAAGCTCTGCGCCGGTTCTGGATACGCGTGTGTAATTTCGTGGCTCGACGCAGCGGCGAACAGCGGCTGCGTGAGGAGGTCGAACAGCACATCCTCTTCGAGACGGAAGCCAACCTGCGTGCGGGCATGACGCCGACGCAGGCCCGCCGGACGGCTTTGATGAAATTCGGTCCTGTCGAAACGGTCCGAGAAAGCTATCACTCAGAGAAGGGACTACCTGTGATGGAAACGATGTTGCAGAACTGCATCTTCGCGTGGCGCATGATGAGAAAGTCGCCGGGCTTCACCATGGTCGCGGCCTTGACGCTGGCATTGGGCATCGGAGCAACGTCCGCCGTCTTCAGCCTGATCCAGGGCATTCTGCTTACCCCACCGCCCTACCAGAAACCGGACCAGTTGGTGCTGGTTTCCTCGGCGCGGGCGGACGGGCAAAAGATGGATAACCCCCGGGCCTGGGCGCAACAGCAATGGATGGATTGGGACAAGAATGCGTCCTCACTCCAGGGCGTCGCCGCCTATGGATGGACTTTCAACTTCCTGGTCCGCAACGACGGCAGCCAGTCGATGCAGGGGATGAACGTGAGCAGGAACTACGTTCCGCTCATGGGCCTGAAAACAGTGGCCGGCCGCGGCTTCGAGGATGCGGATTTCGCGCAGGGCCCGGTGAAAGCAATCGTGCTGGGCTATGAGTTCTGGCAGCGGGCTTTTGGCGGCGATCCACAAATTATCGGAAAGACCATCCGCATCAGCCGCTGGAGCGCGCCGCCGACCGTGATCGGCATCATGGAGCCGGGTGTGCGTTTCCTGCCTTCACCGGGAGCGGCCAAAGAGCCGAACTACGACGTCAACGCGACGGTAGACCTCTGGGTACCGGTGGCTCCCGATCCCAGGCAACTGACAGATCCGGGCTGGAACGTCGTCGCGCGCCTGCGGGATGGGGTGTCGCCGCAGAAGGCGCAACAGGAGCTGGCCGTGCTGACGTCGCAGGAGGCGCGTTCGGAAAAATCCTTCGAAGGCTTCGTGCCGGAACTACAGACGGTGAAGAGCGAAATGAATCAGGACGGACAGCGCATTCTGCTGCCCCTGCTCGGCGCCGCCGTGCTCGTTCTGCTGATCGCCTGCGGAAATGTGGCAGCGCTGTTGCTTGTGCGAGGCCTCCAGCGACAACAGGAGTACGCCATCCGGATTGCAATGGGCATGGGGCGAGTCGCGCTTCTGCGGCTGATCCTGACCGAAAGCCTGATGCTGGCGATGATCGGCGGCGTTCTGGGCGTTGGGCTGGCCGTTGGCGCGGTGACGATGTTCAAAGTGATCGCGGTCCACGCCGTTCCACGGCTGGACGCGGTGAGTGCCGGCTCGGCAGTTTTGGGCTGGGGGCTGGGCGCCGCAATACTGGCGGCATTCGCTGCCGGCATCATTCCCGCGCTCCGCGTACTGCGGCTTGACCCAATGGAGGTGCTGAAAGACGCCGGGCCGAAAGGCACCGTTGGACTCGGCGAGAGGCGTTTGCTGCGCGGTGTTGTGGTGCTGCAAACATCTCTGACCCTGGCGCTTTTGGTCGGCGCTGGATTGCTGATCCGCACGATGGCCAGGATCGCGGCCGTTCCCTCCGGATACAACACCGGCCAGATTTTGACGATGAGCGTCACCGAAGTCCAGAACCCGGCAAGCTGGAGCAGCTTCCATCACCAAGCCCTGGAGCGCGTTGCCGCGATTCCCGGCGTGCAATATGCGGCCTTCGCCTGGGGCGTGCCGCTTACAGGAAACAACTGGCCTGCGACCCTCGAAATCGAGGGGCAGCCACCAGCTCTCAAAGAAAGCGACAAGACCGCATTGCCGCTGCGTGCGGTAACGCCCGACTACTTCAAGCTCATCGGAATGGGCCTGCTGAATGGACGCGAATTCCGCTCCACCGACGATGCAAAAGCGCCCAGAGTGGCTATCGTCAATCGCGCCTTCGCCGGCCGCTTTTTTCCGCACGGAGACGCTATCGGAAGAAACATCTGGCTGAGCGGGCGAGACAAGCCAGGTATTCAGATCGTCGGCGAAATTGCCGATGGCCGCACCGACGATTTAACCCGGCAAGCGTCACCGGAAATCTATCTACCCTTCTGGCAGGCGGGCGCTTTCTCCAAGCACCTTGTCGTCCGCACAACGGCCGATCCGCGTTCACTGGTCTTCGCGGTGCAACGGGAGCTGCGTGCCGTGGACCCGTCCGCTGCGATTGAAAACGTAAAGACGCTGGCGCAGATTCGCGACGAGTCCCTGGCCTCACGCACCTTCGCCATGCGCCTGCTGGTGGGCTTCTCGGCAGTGGGAAGCGTGTTGACGCTGGTCGGCATTTACGGCGTGCTTTCGTTGTCCGTACTCGCGCGCCGTCGCGAACTGGCGATCCGCTGCGCGGTAGGCGCCCAACGCAGCGACATTCGCAGCTTGATCCTGGGCGAAGGATTTCGAGTGATCGCAGGCGGCGTGGTGCTTGGTCTTGCTCTGTCTGTAGCGCTGTCGCAGGTGCTCAAATCTTCTCTCTACGAAGTGCGGCCCAGCGACCCGGCGACGCTCGCCGTCGTGGGCTTGCTGTTCGTGGCTGTGGGCCTGCTCGCATGCTGGGTCCCGGCACTGCGTGCGGAAAAAGTGAATCCGCTCGAAGCGCTGCGGTACGACTGAAGGGCGCAGACGTGGTAGAGGCGTTGTCTCCGCATTGGATTGGCCCGCGTTTCGAGCCGCAGTTCCATGTGGCCGCAGACGAAGCCGTCGGCTCCGGTTTGCGAGCAGCGCGTTACTCCGAACGCAGCGCTTCCACGGCGTTCACTTTTGCGGCGCGCGCCGCGGGCACGGCAGACGCGATCACAGCCGCACCCAGAATGACCACTGCGGAACCGACAAACGCAAGCGGGCCCGGCTGATGGATGTCCGTCACATATTTGGCGATGACACGTGCCAGAACGAAGCCCAACGCTATACCCGCACCTACGCCAATGCCGGCCATCGCCACGCCTTCTGTGAGAACGTTGGCGAGAATATTGCGCGGCATCGCGCCCATGGCGATGCGGATGCCGAACTCGCGCGTGCGTCCACTCACCGAAAACGCAAGCACACCCGCCACGCCCACTACCGAGATCAGCAGCGCCACAGCGGCGAACCCGCCAAACACGATGGCGTTGAAGCGGTCGGGCGTCAGCACCTCTGCACGAACGTCGCCCAGCGTGCTAGCCTTTTCCACGGGCTGGTCCGCCGACAGCGAGCGAACAGTGTGCGTGATGGCCGGCACCAGCGCGTACGGATCCTGATGCGCGCGCACGAACAGGCGGCCTGTCCATCCCTGCTCCTGTGCGATGGGCTCGTAGATCGTCATGGACGGGGCCGGGATGATGTTTTCATCGTCGAAGTCGGGCACCACGGCAATGATGCGCCTTGGTTCCGGGCTGATGCCGACAAACTTGATCACACCGTCGGTCCACCATAGGGTGCGATTCACCGCGTCCTGCCCGGGATAAAGCATCTTCGCCAGGCTCTGGCTGATGATCACCACACGTTGTGCCCCGTCCTTGTCGGCGTCGTTGAAGTCGCGGCCCTCGGCCAGCGGCACACCGAACGTCTCAAAGAATCCCGGCGAGATCACGCGGAACTTGGCGCGAAAGTCCTGTCCATCCGCGCGCTTTGCGCCCTGCGCGGCAAATTGAAACGTAATGCCCAGGCCGCGGTCGTCGCGCCACGGTGCAACGAAGCCGGACGACACATGCTCCACTCCCGGCAGCGCGCTGACCTGACGCTGCACCTCGGTGTAGAACTGGTTCACCTGCTCCGGCGTCTTGCCATACGACATCAGTGGAAGGTTCACAGCCAGCACCTTGGCCGAGTCGAACGGCGGCCGAGTCTGCTCCAGCACAAACAGAGTTTTCATCAGCACACAAGCGCCAGCCAGCAGAAGAAACGACGCCGCAATCTGCGTTACGGCAAATATGCGCAGCCGCCGGCTGCTGCCTCCAGCCACACGGGCTCCCCGGCCGGTAAGCCCGCCCTGCGGCGCGTTCGGCGAAGGCAGCTTGGGAATGTATGCCAGAAAAAATGCCGCGGCCAGCGCCAGCGCCACACCGAACCACACCATGCTGAAGTCGAGCGTAAGGTCGTTGGCGCGCACCGAAAAGCGCGACGCGTACCGGCCCAGCACGGCGACCATCGGCACGGCGAGGGCCACTGCCGCCACTACGCCGCTGCCGCACAGCACCAGGCTTTCCGCCAGCAGCGAGCGCCGCAGAACCGCCGTACTTGCACCCAGCGCCGAGCGTATCGCCAGTTCCGGTTCGCGGCGCACCGTGCGCGCCAGCACCAGGTTGGCCACGTTCGAGCTCGCAATCACAAACAGCAGGCCCGAAGCGGCGAACAGTATCCACAGGATCGTGTTGGCGCGCGCGTTGATCTGGTCGTGCATGCGCGTGACGTCGATCTGGAAGTGGTCGTCCGGCTTGTACACCTCAGGGTGCGCCGCCACCATGGCGGCATATACGCTGCGCACTTCTGACCGCGCCGTATCGACCGTCGCGCCGGGCGCCAGCCTTCCAAACACCTCCGTCATGCGGTGCTCACGCCCCGTTGCCATCGTGGCCGAAAGATGATGCGGGCTGGTGACGATATTGGCGATGATCTCCGTCGCCACCGGATACGGAACCGACGGCTCCAGCACACCCACTACGGTCGCGGAGCGCGCGCCGGTAGGGCCTTCCAGCCGCAGCGGCTTTCCAATCACGCCGGGGTCGGAGTGCAGCGACGCGCTCCAGAAGTTATAGGTCAGCACCACGGCTCCCGCGGCGTTCGGTCCATCGTCGGCGGGAGTCAGCAGCCGCCCCAGCACCGGGTGCAGGCCCATCACTTCAAAGTAGTTTCCATCCACTACGCCCGCGGGAATCTCGCGCGGCGTACCCAAACCCACGATCGTGAAGTCGATCTCTGAAAACGTGCCCAGTTCGCTGATGGACTTCAAGCTTCTGCCGATGTCCTGAATCTCAGGGACGGAAAACGTTGCATTGTCCTGCCCGATACCGGGAGCGCTTTGCTGCAGATACAGCAACCGGTTTTCGTCGCGATTGGCGAGCGGACGCAGCAGCACCGCGCGCACCACGCTGAAGATTGCGGCATTGGCCCCGAGACCCAGCGCCAGCGTAAGCGCGACCGTTGCCCACAGCGCAGGCACACGCGCCAGCGAACGCACGGCAATTTTCAAATCGTGAACGAACGACATAGCAGTACCTCGATGCGGGCGCTGTGCACGCACAGAACCGGAATACGATCTGCACTCTTTGCCATTGAGTTTATTACTCCTTTGCCTATAGGACGAAAGTTTCCTAAGCAAATGTAGGGAAACACCTCGCGGCCGGACTTAGAAGCCGTGGCGAAACCTGGCTCCCTTCGCACCCTTTGCGTTAAAGATTTTGCTTTCCCAAACGGGGCTTCCCTGCCCGCTGCGAACAGGATGCTGAGATTGCGGGGCGGCAAATTGTGCCCGGGGGAGGAATACCTTAACGCAAAGGTCGCGAAGAAATGCGCAAGTATCGCCACGGCTCTTTTGTTTGTCATTCCCGAAGGGAATCTGCGTTTTGTCCGCTGCGACAACTGCTGCCTGTTGTAAAACACGGCACATCGAAAGAAAGTTCTTGCAGTTCGCCTTTTATTCGCTACAATCTCCGCATGGCGATCACGCGGCGGCAAAAAGAAGTCATCGACTTTCTCTCCACCTTCACCACCAGGAACGGCTACTCGCCTTCCTATGAAGAAATCGCGGCAGGCCTCGGCCTCAGTTCGCTGGCGACGGTGCACAAACACGTCACCAACCTGCAGAACAAAGGCCTGTTGCAACGCGCGCACAACCGCAGCCGCTCGATCGACGTGATCCCCCAGCGCGCCGGCAAAAAGCCAGTATTCGACCGCCTTCCGCTGCTGGGCCGCATCGCCGCCGGCAAGCCGGTCGAGGCCATTGAGAGCGCTGAAAGCATCTCCCTCGGCGACATCATCGGCAACCGCGAGGTCTTCGCCCTCGAAGTCCGCGGCGACTCCATGCGCGACGAGCACATCGTCTCTGGTGATTACGTGCTGGTGGAAAGAACCCGCGTCGCCCGCGAAGGCGAGATCGTTGTCGCGCTGATCGACGGCTCCGACGCCACCCTAAAACGTTTCTACCGCGAAGGCAACATGATCCGCCTGCAGCCTTCCAACACCGAAATGGCTCCTATCTACGCGCAGGCCACCAACGTCAGCATTCAGGGCAAGGTTCTGGGCGTGCTTCGTAAGTACGCCTAAGAGCGCATCTCGACTGCACCACCATCGTAGTGTCATCTCGACCGAAGGCGGCGCACTCTGCCGCCGAAGTGGAGAGATCGCAGCATTCGCCTTTGCTTTTTCTTGTTTGTCATTCCCGCAGGGAATCTGCGTTTTGCCGTTGCCTGTTCCCCAGCACGACCTTCCTCCACCCCGTCTAGCACGCCGTGGTCATCCAATAGGAACGGTTCGCGCCCATTATCGACCTTCAACATAATCTTCCGGACGGAAAAGCAGCCACGCGATCCATCCCCACGGAAAAAACAGGATCACAGCCGCCACCACAAGAATCGGAGACTTCCCCCGTGCCCGGGCATCGTCAACTGCCCACTTGATGAGCAGAAATGCCGCAGTCAGGATCATTAAACCGATAACCACGAACATCGCCAATGAGGTTATATCGCCCATGATGCCCCATGAATCTCCCAAGCGATTCTAGAGCCTTTTTCCTATTGCTGGGTTTCCCCAAGCAGGCCCCATCCCCTAAAAGTCCAATGGATACGCCATCCCGCGCAGGCTAGTCTGAGACCTCTTCCAGACGGCCGACTCTACTGATGCGCACAATTCGACTATCTTTCGCATGGTGTTTCGCACTCATGGCCCTGATGGCGGCTTGGGTTGCGATCAAAATATCCTCCCTGCCCACCGCCTACGGGGTCTCGCCTATCCGCGCTGCCGCAGGCAATCTCTTACTGCCCAGCCTCGCCATCCTTTATGCGCTTGGTGCGTGGAGCATCTTCACCCGAAGGCCATCCGTTCGCGTCTGGGGCACCCTTGCGTCTCTCGCATTAGCTGTCAGTCTGGGGTGGCCGATTTTCTTCGTGCGGGATCTCGATCCGTTCAATCCCACGTGGGTCCTGGCTGCTGGAGGTCTAGCCGGGATCGTCCTCTTCGTACGTCGCGACACCACAGCCAACCGCAAGCCGCCGGCCAATGTACCAATACCCGGCGACGGCACCAACCGTCTGCTCAACGGTCTCGCAACCCTGATCGGAATAGCCGCAGCGACCGGCGGGATTCAGTTGTGGGAGCGCTGGGCCCGCGCTTACGATCTGCCCGACATCCAGGGACCGGCGTTCTATCTCGGATTCGCTATCGTCGTCCTGCTGGTGATGGTTATCCACGAGGCCGGCCACGCCATCGCGGCCATGGCCGTCGATATGAAGGTCATCTCCTTCGGCATCGGCCCGTTTCAAGCCTGGGTTTCGGAAGGCAAGTGGAAGTTCCACTTCCACCCCGCCGGCCTGCTGTCGCTATTGGGTGTCATCCAGGTCGTGCCGACGAAGATCGAAAACTTCCGCCGCCGCAAGATCATCCAGATCGCGGCAGGCCCATTTACTAGCATCGCCACCGGTCTTATCGCGGCAGCGATACTGCTTACCGCGCCTGGCCACTCGTGGGAAACGCACTGGAGAACCCTTGCGGACTTCGCCAATATCTCCCTTGTCGTGGGTCTGGTTAACCTCATTCCATTTGGCATCAAGGGTGGATACTCCGACGGCGCCAAGCTCTACCAACTCCGCCGCGACGGCCTGTGGGCGAGGTATCAATGCCAGCTCGGTATGTACTACGGCACGGCTGTCACTTCCCTTCGCCCTCGCGATTTCGACATCGAAACCATCGAGCAGGCTGCCGGCACCATCGCGCGTGGTGTCGACGAGATGCAGATGCACCTCTGCGCCTACTGTTTCTATCTCGACACCGAGCGTCTCGCCGATGCCGACCGGGCGCTGGCAAAGATCGAGAAGTTCTGCCAGGAATCGAACTGCGAGGTCCCGGAAGGCTGGTACTCCATGTTTGTTTTCGCGATCGGTTTCCTTCGTCGCGACGCCGCCGGCGCACGCGTGTGGTGGGAGCGTCTGAAGGCCAACCCGTCTTTCCAATTTGAAGACCACCTCTGGGACTCTCGCTGCGCTCTTCTCCTGAGCGAGAACCGTCTGGACGAAGCCGCGGAAGCGTGGGAAAAGGCCGACACCTGGTCCCGCCAGCTCCCCGCCGCGGGAGCATGGGAAGCGCAAAGATATGCAGTGGTGCTGCTGGGTCAGGCTCTGGAAGAGTCTCGAGCAATGTCCCTGAGTCCATCGGTCTGAGCGGTCAGGGTGTCGATGCGTCGCGGCCGATATCATGAACCTCCGCAATTCTGCCTGCTAGCATTCTCCATGGCCTATAAGTCGCGGTTCCAGATCGAGAGCACTGCGGACAGCCTTGTTGTAGGAACCGCAAGCCAGGAATCCGCAGTCACGTTTGTCCTGTACCTCATCGTGGTGGGTCTCTTAACATTCAGATTTTTTCTGCCTCAGCTTGGCTCGCTTCATCAGCAGATTCGATCCTTAAGCAGGCCCCCAGTTGGAGAGCTATGGAGCACGTGTGCTCATCTTCTGCTGGCCGGATTGTTTCTTGCTCTTGACGCAACCCTTGTCTTTCAGGCCATCCGCAGTCTCTTTCCGTCCGGCGAAGCCCTCCGTTGCGACCACGAAAATCTGGTCATCGGCAGAATTCCATGGATGAACTTTCAGGGCAAATGGGCCTACAATTCGTTCCCGGTGCCGGACGTAAAGCAGATGCAATTTACCGCCATACGCCCCGGCAGCCGTGGCGGGGGCACGGGGTTGATGTTTATAGCCGGCGGCAAAAAGTACGAGGTTTTCCCGGGTCTGGAATCGCCCGAGGCAAGCAGGATCCTCGACGCGCTGTCAGCTCTGCACGTAGACATCCTGCGCGATCCGGCAATGCCGATGATGGTTGAAATGGCGGAATCGAGAAGGAAGTCGCGGCTCGGCTTGTTCTAGCTTGCCGCCCGTAATGGTATTGATGTGACACCTGAGTCTCCCGGTAAGCTGATCTCAGATACATCACGAAATGAAAACACTCTGAAGTTCCCCCGGGGTAGGATTTGACGATGATCTCAAGATGGATGTCCCGACTGGTCGTAGCCGCTGTGTGTCTTCCGTCGTTGTGCCTTGCGCAGGAGTCTGTAGAGAACATCGCAATAAAGAAAGCGCTGACCACTTCTTCGCTGACGTTTGAGGGTAAGCCATTCCATACAGTGCTGGAGATTGGCAAGCCTGGAGAAGTTTATTCAGGACACATTGAGATTTGGTGGGTGGACGCGACGAAGTATCGACAGGTGGTGAGTTCGCCGAACTTCCGCCAGACGAAAGTGGTGAGTGGGGACCGCGTGTATGAGAAGAATGACGGCGATTATTATCCACGCTGGCTCGAGAACTTCGTCCTGGCCGTGATGGGTCCGGTGCCGATGACCCAGGGGCTTCACAAAGATGGCCCGCAAGACTCCACCGATTGTCTGAAACATGAAGACAAGCCAGGCGGGATTACGGAGGAGTCGACTTTCGCGAGGATCTGCATGAAGGGCCCGGACTCGCGTCTCGATTTTGCGATGACCTTTCCCTATTTCGCGAGTTTTAAAGACGCCGAAGATTTTGAAGGGAAGATGATTGCGCGGACGTATGAAACGAGGGTGAAAGATATGCAAACGATCTCTGCCCGAATGACTTTGTTGGAGAAGCTGGGGAAGGCTGATGACTCTTTGTTTGTTGTTCAGGAGATGACTCCACCGGCCGGCCAGATTGCAACGACATTTGTACCGAGACTGAAGAACGAGAGTCTTGTGGAGAAAACACCCGAGATTCATTGGCCTGATGTACGCGAAGGTAAGACGGACGGATACATGATCGTCTACGCACGCACCGATCGCACGGGGCAGGTGCGAGAGACGACGGAACACAATTCTGATAACAGAGCGCTCGAAAAGTTTGGGATGGAGCAGGCGCTGCGGTATAAGTTCAAGCCGCTCGTGGTCGATGGGGTGGCGGAGCAGATGGAGACGCCGCTGGTGCTGCACTTTACGTCCAAAGTCAGCGATCCGATTCCAGAGCTTGACGATGCCGCAACGAGAAAGCAGATTACTGGATGCTCGTTGCCGCATGAGATAGCGGACCCTGCATCGGCGGGGCAACAGATCGTGATCACCTTCCAGGTGCACGAGGATGGCGGGCTCATGACGCTGGGCGCCTCCGACAAGATGATTCGGGTACCGGTGTTATATGAGAAATTTCGGGGATGCCATTTTGGGCAGTACAAACAGCACGGTAAATTTACTGCCTATCATGCCAATCTGACTGTGACCGCGCGGTAGTGGGATGCGGCGTGCAACGGTTACGAATGAAGGCGCTGGGTAGAGGATGCCGGTACGGAAACGGCACTTCCTAAAACTCCATTCCCACGACGACCCCGATTTATCACGCGGCGGGAAAAGAAGGGATTCTCACCCCCTATGTCTACCCGCGACGAACTCAAGACCCTCATCGATCAAACGCCAGACGACAAGCTGAGCCATGTTCACCAGATGTTGGAGTTTCACCTTAACCCTCCAAAACCACTGCCCGAAATGGAGCACATGCAACATCGCGGGAAGGAATACAAACAGAAGGTGCTGAGCAAGTTTCGGGAGAGCCAGAAACCTGGAACGCTCGGGACCGCAGGTGGAAGTGGGTTCGCGAGCATGCATGAAGGAGTGCCGTTTGGGCGGCATGGTTTTCACTACTGGGATGAAAAGGCCCTCGTGAATCAGTCTCTGCAATCCTTCGATGGCCAGGAGATCGAGATTATGGAGAGACTATCGTTCTCACCTGACCGCACGATGCTCGTCTGCGCTCTTGAAATATCCAGTTAAGGCCATACAGTTCAGCACCATGTTGGCTTTCCTGTTTCTAAAGAGAGACGCGAAATCTGACCGACCCCACAGAAACATGCGGCCGCCGCCACATGCGATCGGCGATGATCGCATAAGCGGCAAACACAAACACCAGTCCCAACGCAGGCGGGTAATACGGCAGCACAAACGGTGCCACATTCATGCTGGCATGAAACATCACCGTTGCCAGAATCGACCGCCCGGATCGGTTATAGAGCCACGTCAAGATGATGGCGATGGGAATCAGGAACACAACTCGAAGCTGCAAGTACGCTGCCAGCGAGAACCTGCCCGGCCGAAAGTAGTCGAGTGGCGCATGCCACAGCGCCCATGGGAGCCACACCATCACACTCGCCAGCAACGGCGACAATCTTCGCTGCAAACGGTCGAGCAGAAACCCCCGCCACCCCGGCTCTTCCAACACAGCAACAAAGAGGACGTTATACAGCAGAGACACGCTACCCACGGCAATCGCGAACGCTGCGGTTCCCTGCCGATGCGGAACGACCAGCGGCAGATGGAACAAGTGGGCGATCCCGGCCGGAACGATCAGGATGGCTGGCAGGAGCAGAAACCCGATCAATGCCCACCGGTTGGGCGGATGCACCAGTCGTTTCAAAAGGTCACGCACACCTGTATCTTTCGAGAGCACTCCCGAAATAACCCACGCTGGAACAGCCGCAACTACAAGGAACCACGGATTCAGGTGCAACGTGACATCCGATCTGCTGCTCCACGCAAAATGCAGACAGAGCACAATCCAGCTCCCCAGCATCACTACTACGAACAGTGCCGCTCTGCGCTGTGGCCGATAGAGCAGAGCGGCTTCCCGACGCCGCGACAGGATCATGGCCGCAACAGCCGGGCCCGCAGTCCCGATGTTCAGAAACTCCTCCCGGGCATGCAATGTAGCGGCAGCAATCCAACCGACCCACGACAAACCAAATGCCAGGGCAAGAAATTTCCAGACCTGCCCGCTCATCGGCGCAGCCTCTGATATCTCCAACTGTTCGACGTGAGTATCCACAGCATTCTCCTTGGTCAAGGCGCAGCTTTCCCACGGCGTCCAACCACCGCGCAGGCGCCGAACCCGTTGCTATTTCGTGCAGTGCAGAGACGTTGCCCGAAAAATCGCCAGAAACAAAGCAGACGATCCTATGGTCGACAGCAGGATCGCGACCACAATCGACCGTTGACACTGGAGCGGAACCGCCAGGGAAATAAGCTCCCATAATGCAGAGCGCCACACGCGAACGATCCCCGCCAGGCTGTTGCGTCGCCATTCGTCCTGCACCTGCTCGGAGAAGGTCATGGCCATTTCTGCACCGAATCGTTGCCGAAAATCATGCGGGTACGCCAGCAACAGGACGTCATACAGCAACCGGCTCTTTCGAAAGTCTCCAGTCATAGCCTCACTCTGTTACGCGCGTCAGTTTCTTATCGCGCGCCAACCGTACCACTGACTCCATGCGGTCGACTTCAGCCTCAAGGACCGCGCTTCCTCGGCGAGTCAGCTTGTAATATCGCCGTCGGCTTTCATGGTCCGAATGAGCGCCCGGACGTTCCGCCTCTTCAATCAGGTCCAGTTCCAGTAGTCTCTGGATCGTCGTATATAAGGTGCCCGGCCCCATGCGAAACTTGTCGCCCGAAAGCTCCGCAATGCTCTGCATCACCGCATATCCGTGCTTCTCACCATCTGCGAGCGCAAACAGAATGAAGAAGACAGCGGGCGTCAGCGGCAGCAGATGGTGCAGGTCATCCGGGACTTGTTTGTGGCTTGTTGGCATCGGCTTTGTATGTCGAATATGGATATATCAATAGCTGATACATCATGTCAAGCCTCCGCTCTGAAGGCCTGGAACCGCTGTCGACTCCCGCCCGTATCCGCATTTAACCCCTTTCGTTATGGAGCTTTGCACCCTACCAGCGGGGCGGACCACCACTCGTCCCATCGATTTTCCCCCTCGCGGAACCAATCGCCACCGCCTCGCGTACAAAGCTGCGGGAGACTCTCACCTTGTCGACACAGCGCAAAAGCCGCAAAAAGCTCTGGATCGGCCTCAGCATCGGTCTGGTCGCGATCGCCGCCCTCTCCGTCACCGCCGTCAAGGCCATGGGTGGACCGACCAAGATCGACCCCACGCAACTCGCCAAGGTCACCACCGGCGACATCGCCCGCTCCGTGGTTGCGACCGGCAAGGTGCAGCCGATCACCAAGGTTGAGGTCAAATCCAAGGCCAGCGGCATCGTCACCCAGCTCGATACCGACATCAACGCCAACGTCCGCAAAGGGCAGGTGCTCGCGCAGCTCGACCAGCAGGAGATCCTCGACCAGGTAGCCGCCCAGAAGGCCCAGCTTCAAGCCACCGAAGCCAACGAACGTTCCGCCGCTGCCGGGGTAGCCTTCGACAGGGTAGCCGCCGAAGCGCCCGATCTGCCCATGCTGCAGCATACCTACCAGCGCGCGCTGCAGATGGCGAAAGAGGGCGTGACCTCGCAGCAAACAGTCGATACCGCCGAGCAGGCCTATCGCGCCGCCGCCAACATCCGCGACCGCGCCGTCTCGCAAATCGTCGTCGATACCGCCAAGCAGCGCCAGGCCGCCGCGCAGGTCGACCAGGCCAAGGCCTCGCTCAAGCAGCTTGAGGAGCAGCTTTCCTACACCACCATCACCGCGCCAATGGACGCGACCGTGCTCTCACGCGACGTCGAAGTAGGCAACGCGGTCAGCTCCATCCTCGTCCTCGGCAGCACCGCAACCCTCGTCATGACGCTCGGCGACACGCACCAGGTCTACGTGCTCGGCAAGGTCGACGAGTCCGACATTGGCCGCGTCTACCTCGGCCAGCCCGCCCGCATCAAGGTGCAGAGCTTCCGCGATAAGACCTTCAACGGAGTCGTCACCAAGATCTCTCCGCTTGGAGTGGAGAAGGACAACGTCACGACGTTCGAGGTCCGCGTCTCCATCGACAACCCCGGCGGAGAGCTGAAAACCAACATGACCGCCAACGCCGAAATCGTCCTCGAAGAGCACAAAGGCGTCCTC
>Ga0134125_10001733_pt1 | contig 26529 bp, 15 predicted proteins | sample KB31751_FD_96464 | JGI IMG/M metagenome (GOLD analysis project Ga0134125, IMG submission 96464) | Terrestrial soil microbial communities with excess Nitrogen fertilizer from Kellogg Biological Station, Michigan, USA - KB3-175-1 | ecosystem: Environmental > Terrestrial > Soil > Unclassified ...
AACTCGACGAGCAATTTCTCCATCCCGCCCACGTCCAGTTGGCCGACGAGGTGAACGACGCGAGTCGTTCGACGATCGGTCGACTTGCCCCACTTAAGACCCGGCAAATACATGAGCCCGCCCAAATGAGAATTCGGGGCGCGCATGGGCGCACCGCGAACGTCGCGCTGAAATATTGAGATGCCGTTTGCTTGAGAAAGTTGCTGGGCTCAGATGCCCGGACGATCCTTGATCGTCTCATCCTGCGAATTGTCGATGGGCTCGTTCCGCTTGATGGCTTGAGCGATGAGCGCTCGAAGCCGCCGTTCGGCGGCGGGGGGCGGGTTAATTCCCGGCAACCAACCGGCCAGGCGGATGACTTCGAGATAGCCTGCGAGATCGGTGGCGCATGCGGGGCAGGAAGCGAGGTGGGCTTCGAATCGAGCGTGTTCCGCCGGTGGTAGTTCGCCGTCCGCGAAATCGCCCAAAAGAGTGACGACCCGACTGCAAAGAATCGGGGCGACTTCATCCAGGTCCAAATCGACGGTGTCGCCGGAGTCGGACTGAATCTGATCGTCTGTCATCCGGGGCCTCGGGAGAGGGCCAATAGCATCCCGTATGGGAATCCCAGCGCGAACGCCATGGCGGTGATTGGGACCGGCACATGGCAGGACGAACAGACAGGAAACATGGTCCACTATAGAACACAAATCGCCAAGCCAAGAAAATACTTCACTTTTTCTTTTAACTCATTGTAGTCAAAGGGGCAAGGAATCGGCGGCAATTGCGGCGCGGCGGCCGTCGGCGCTCAGGTAGGGTTGGAGGGCGTCGCGGAGCATGAGCCGCGCCCGGTGGATGCGGCTCTTCACCGCCGCCAAACTCAGGCCGAGAATATCGCCGATCTCGGCATACGAGAGCTCTTCGATGTCGGCCAGGATGAAGGAATCGCGATAGGTATCGGGGAGCCTGGCAATCGCGGTCTCGATCCGGTCGCGAAGCTCGCCGTGCAGAACCTGCGAGTCGGGAGCCGTGGAGGGCCGATAGCCTCCCGGGTAGTAGTTATCCTCGGGGCTTTCCCACGCCTCGGCGAACTGCCGTTCCTTGCAGATCGATCGCTTGCGGCGGAGAGCCAGCGCGGCATTCACCGTGACCCGATAAAGCCAGGTCATCACGGAGGCTTCGCCGCGGAAGTTTCCCCAGCCGCGAACGACCTGGAGAAGCACTTCCTGGGCCACGTCCTCGGCATCGATGTCGTTGCCGAGCATCCGCCGCGCCAGGGAGTAGATGCGGGTTCCGCATTCGCGGTAGACCTTTTCCACTTCAAGAGTGGTGGTCAGGCTGTCTTTACTGGGGGACGGCATGGCCTGCATCACACGGGTATCGTCCGTGGAAGAAGCCGGGGGTGTGGGTCGGGCGATGGGCACGGGTAACTCCGATTGGGGGTTGTCGGGGTTGCGAGTCGTGGAGTCACCAAGATCGATCCTGGAGAGAAGAAGCGATGCTTGGCTTGAAGGAAAGCTGCGTTTTACCTCCTTCGATTGGCGGGTTCAATCGAGGATGGGGAAAAAACAAAGCTCATTTGCTCGATTTGGCAAATCCGTGAGAGAATGTTATCACCGGCTTACAATTCATCTCCCAGATGAATTGCGTCGAGCCCCGGTTGCGAGTTTGGTTACAAGCAATTCGGACGCACCGGCCCTGAGGATAGTTCCACGAAAAACGGTTTTTCCTTACCTCAAAAATAGATCCCGAAGAGATTCCACAAGTCTTTAATTACCATTATATTAAAGGTAATACCGCGCGGTTTATGCGTGTATGCGATCAGGAAATCCAGCAAAAAGACCTCAAGCATAATGCTCTTGTTGAACCTGCGGAATTCCCTTCGAGAGCAGACGGAGGAAGCCGTCAACTTCGCGCTGCACTATGTCGGCATCTTCCCAGGTCTGGCGGACAATGCGATCCCTGTCGGCAGAAGGGTGCACCTCGGAGTAGTCTTCAATGACCTTCACGCCGCGGTTCTCGTCCTTGCTCCGAGCGCGTTCGCAATCCTTGGCGATCGTGAACGACATGGAAGCCAATAGGCTCAGCGCCGCGGGAGTATCCTTGAGGCCAAACTCATTGACCAAGATGCCGCGTTGATACTCCCATTCCTCGGAATGACTTGGGAGTTGCAGCAACCGACCGACGTCGCCCTTGCCGGTCGCCAGCATGTGCGCGATACGCGCCTTCATACCCTGCAGGGCGTAATAGCAGGCGTAGAACCGGTAAGCATCGATCGCCCGGGTGCGATCCTTTTCCGTCAAGACATTCTGGCCGAGGCCGGGAATTTGCCGCTCGGTGTAGAAGCCCTGTTCGGAAGAGACGCCGCTGAGCCGACGCACGGCATCCAACATGGCCTCGACCGTCGATCGCCGGATGACGGCGAAATCGAACTGAGCCCTTCGGGCGCGGTTGCGAGCGCGGAACTTGGCTTCGTTCCGCTTCAAAGCATAGATGTTCTCCCGCAGCATCCATCCGGGGCTGAGCTGATTGAAATCCTTCGGCACGCCCGGATAGTAGTCGAGCAAGGGCGCGATCAGCGAAAACGGGAACGTGACTTTCTGCGGCGCCAGGTTGGTGTTGCAGGCGATGACGGTATATGGGGCCTTGCTGAAATCGCAGGGGAATTTAAAGTTCGCCCCGAGGCCAATGAATAGCCCTTCGCCGGCCAGGAATTCCTGATCGGGTGCGCGCGAGGTATGATTCGAGCCGACGTTGGCGCCGTAACCGACGTTGCCGCGCCCGTCGGGCCAGTATGTCGAGATTAACAGCGATTGGTGCGGGCAGGCGACGAAGGGCCCGAGCAGGCACGAAACCACTTCGCCCGCGGCCAGGTGCGAGTTCGACCCCACCACGCTGTCGCGAACCTTTCCGTGCCCTTCAACGCTCGACTGCTCGATGAGCAGCGAACGTTCCACGATCGCCATGCCGGTGACGCGCGCCCCCCACTGGACGATGGAATCGACGATCATCGCGCCGGACTCAACGACTACGGGTTCCTCGATGCTGCTGAGGAGCGTCGATCGGCAAATCATCTCGGCGCCATTAATCTCGACCGCCGGCCCAATGAAGCTGCTTTCCAGCCGGGAGACGCCCCAGACCTGGGCCCCCGGACCGATCACCCCTCGATCCGACGTGGCCAGGCGGCGATACTCTTGTACGGTTTTGCGATAAGCCTCCAGTTCAATTCGCCGATCGAGCGGCTTGGCGACAAGGGCGGCCAACTCGACATCCATTTCGGCCAACAGTTCGATTTCCCGGCCGCCGCCTTCGAGTGCGACGGCCGACCGCGTTCCATTGCCAAAACTGGCGCTGGCCGAACAGACGACCCGGCCGCAATCGACCACGATGGCCCCTTCCGCCACGACGTAGTTCGCCAGCAGTCTTACATCTTTGATGAGGGCGTCGTTGCCGATGACGCAATCGACGATGGTACTGTTGGCCAGGCCCGAGATCACTTCGACGCCTTCGGCGAGGCGGACGCGCTGCTTGAATTCACCCAGAATCACGTTGCCGCGGAACTCGCAATTGCGGACGCGGCGCGCGTTGAACCGCTCGGCCACCCGCACCCTTGACCAATCTTCCGCCGTGGAGCCTTGCGCCTCCATCATGGCGATTTCGGGCTTGAATAGCTGGCGGAGGGGGCTGCCGCCGAGTGCGTATTTCTGCCCGCCGTCGACGCGAACGTCCGACAAGGTCCGAATTAACTCGGAGGAGTCCATCAGTTGGCGGAGGCGGGCTTCAAGCGTTTCGATCACAGCAACCTCATGGGCAAAAAAACTCTCGGGGCGGTTCAGCACGTCACCAGGCATTCGCTGGAGAACGATTTCGGCAGCGGCAATTCCGGGAGAGAAATCGCGCGGCGGCGGCGGCGATGGTAGTCGACACACTGCCGGAGACCATCCGCGAAGTTCGTGATCGGCTCGTATTTCAATTCGGACCGGGCGTGCGCGGTATCCGCGGGTCCCTGAAGAAAATCGACCAAGCGCGGAGCGACGAATCCGGGAACGATCGCCGAACCGAGGATGACGTTCAAGTCGGCCACCAGGTCGACGAGCGAATTCGAGTAACCGGAACCGATGTTGAACACGCGGCCCACCGCGGCTGAAGCGAAGGCCGCGAGCCGGGTCGCCCGCACCGTGTCGCCGACGAAGGTGAAATCCTGCGATTGGGTGCCGTCGCCGAACAGAATCGGTCGATCGCCGTCGAGCATGGCGTCGATGAACTGAGGAATCATGCCGCCGTATGGACCGCCCGCCCGCTGCCGGGGCCCGAATACAGGGAAGTAGCGGAGGACGACGGTCTCGAGCCCGTAGGCATTCGAGAAGAGCCGGCAATACTGTTCGCCGACGAGTTTGGCGACCGCGTAGGGAGAAATCGGGGCTGTCGCAGCGTTCTCCTGCTGGGCAACACCGAGCGGGGCACCGTAGACGCTGGAACTCGATGCATACACGACGCGGCGAACGTTGCACTCCAGTGCGGCCGACAGAACCTGCATGGTGCCCGTGGCGCAGACGCGGTGGGCCTCGATTGGATCGTCGACGCTGCGCGCGACTGAGGTGAACGCGGCCAGGTGGAACACAATCTCGACATCGCGGCTCAAGCGGCGGAGAAGGCCGGGATTGCAAATATCCCCCTCGACGAACTCGATGCGATCCTTCACCGCCTCGAGGTTTTCGAGGCTGCCGGTGCTGAGATTATCGACTACGCGCACCGAGTGCCCGTCACGGACGAGCTCATCCACGAGGTGTGAGCCGATAAAGCCGGCGCCGCCGGTAACCAGACAATTCGCCATGGGAATCGATCCTGGAGAGGGTTACTCGACGGTCACGCTCTTCGCCAGATTCCTCGGCTTATCGACATCGCAGCCGCGGGTCCGCGCCACATGGTAAGCGAAGAGCTGCAGCGGTACGACCGCGATCAATGGTTGGAGGAACTCGGGAACGTCCGGAACGAAGATCGTGTCATTGGCCTTGGCCGCGACCGACTGATCTCCGGCTGTGGCGATGGCGATGATCGGGCCGCCGCGGGCGCGAACCTCTTCCAGATTGCTCATCGACTTTTCGTAGATTGGTCCCTTCAGTGCCAGAAATACCGTCGGCGTGTGGGCATCGATCAGGGCGATCGGTCCGTGCTTCATCTCAGCCGCCGAGTAACCCTCGGCGTGGATGTAGCTGATTTCCTTAAGTTTGAGCGCCCCTTCCATGGCGACGGGGTAAAGCGACTGCCGGCCCAGGTAAAGGAAATTGGAATAGCGCGCATATTTCTCGGCCAGTTGCCGAATCGACTCCTCGCACGCGAGCGTCTGTCGGATTAGCTCCGGGATCGCCCGCATTTGGTCGATGATCCGCGCGCCGGCCAGGCTCGAGAGATTGCGGAGGCGGCCAAGGTATAGCGCGAGCATGCCGAGCGTAAGGACTTGGCTCGTGAAGGCCTTGGTGCTCGCCACGCCGATCTCCGGACCGGCATGCAAGTAAATTCCGCCGTCCGCCTCGCGAGCGATCGTGGAACCGACCACGTTGCAAATGGCGAAGGAGAGGTGCCCCTTGCGCTTGCTCTCGCGGAGAGCCGCCAGGGTATCCGCGGTTTCGCCGGACTGGCTGATGGCGATGACGATCGTGTTGTCATCGATCGGCGGATTGCGATAGCGGAACTCGCTGGCGTATTCCACCTCGACGGGGATTTTGGCGAACTCCTCGATCAAGTATTCGCCGACCTGGGCGGCATGGTAGCTGGTACCGCAAGCGGTGAGGATGATGCGTCGGGCCTTGCGAAGCTGCCGAACATCGACATTGAGGCCGCCGAAATGGGCCGTCGCCTCGAATTCGTTCAGGCGGCCCCGCATCGCCGCTTCCAGCACCTCCGGCTGCTGGTAAATCTCCTTGAGCATGTAGTGTTCGTAGCCGCCCTTGTCGGTATCCTTCTCTTCCCATTCAATCCGATGGATGTTCGCCTCGACGTGGCTCCGTTCGGCATCGAGAATCCGCCAGTCGTCCGCGGTGATTTGGCAGACCTGGCGATCTTGCAGGTAAACGACATCCTGGGTGAGGCCGACGAGGGCGCCGGCATCGCTGGCGAGGAAGTTCTCGCCGCGGCCGATGCCGAGCACGAGGGGGCTGCCGAGCCGCGCGCCGATGATCATGTCCGGTTCGTGCGGACTGACGACGGCCAATCCGTATGTGCCCTTCAGTAGCGGAAGCGTCTTGCACACCGCTTCCATCAGGTCGCCGCCAAAATGATAAGCGATAAGTTGAGCGATCACCTCGCTGTCGGTGTCGCTGTAGAAGACGCAGCCGTTCTCAATCAGGTGTTGCTTGAGCGATTCGTAGTTCTCGATGACCCCGTTATGAACGAGCGCGATGAGGCCGTCGCTGCTGACGTGCGGATGGGCGTTGGTGTGATTGGCGGGGCCGTGCGTGGCCCATCGGGTATGGCTAATGCCCATGCAACCGGGGGCCGGGCGATCCTTCAAGTGATCGACGAGGGTATCGAGTTTGCCCGCTTGCTTGCGCAGATGGAGCTGGCCGGGGCCGGTGACAGTGGCGACGCCGGCACTGTCGTAGCCGCGGTATTCGAGCCGGCGCAGGCCGCCCAAAAGGACGGGCTCGGCTTCCCGAGCTCCGACGTATCCAACAATCCCGCACATGCCGCCGCTCGCGTGGGTTGTAAAGTGACTGCGGAAGCGGCCGCTCGTCCGAAAGCGGCATCGCCCCTAAGCCGCCCAAATACAATCACTTGAGAGGCCTTCGTTCGATGCGAGCGTAAAATTAAAGTTGCTAAAAAAGGCGTGTAATCCGCGAGTGAATCGAGATGCCCATCAGTCCTGAGACCATCGAACATCCGCCAAGACCGGCCGATGGGGTGAACCGATGTCCGGGCCGACCCAGCAGTGAGCGGCTTTGCCATTTCGTAAGAGGATGTGATCGATCCGCACGGCGGTTCGCTTGATTCGGAAGGTGTAACCCCATCCCCAGCCGGCCATCGCGAACGCATCTTCGAAATTCGACCAGGCCTTCTTGAAAACCACGCTTTCCGTCGGGGTATTGAAGTCCCCCAGGATCAGCACGGCTCCGCGAACCTTGGTGGCGGCGGCCGCCACGTTTTCCGATTGCGCTCGGCGAATTGCCGAGTTCTCTTCGAGCTCCTTCCAGCCATCGGCCTGGCCGGAGGCCACTTTTGCCAATGCATCGCGGGGCGTCGCGAAGTGCAGATTGAACACCGTCAATAGCCCGCGCGGAGTCTCCAATTCGTAGGTTGCTACGAGGCCGTGCTCGCTCGTCGAGTCCGTTCCCAGCACCTCGGCCTTGCGGATGGGGTAGCGACTGACCAGGACCAGCCCGGCCGCTCGGTGTACGTGCCAATTGGGTGGAGCGAAGTTAGTGAACTGGCGGACGCTGTTCGACTCCTGGAATGCCGCGACGTCGGGATTCATTTCCTGTACGAGTTTCGCGATTGCCGCGCCTTCGATCCGGGCGTTGTGGAGATTGCAGGTGAGGACGCGCATAGGTGCCGAATCGGTCTCGTTGCCGGGAATCGGAAAGACGAACCCCATTGCCGGGCCGCCGGCAACGATGAGAGCCACGGTGGCTACTGGAATGCTTCGCCGACGGGCGATTAGAGTGAGGAAAAAGGCGCAGGCGGGCACGATGGGCAACACCCAGCGCGGGCCGAACATGAGGAAGGTCGCCGGCGCCCAGGCGTCGCCGAAGCGCACCACGATCCATGCCCCGAGGCTGAATAGCAGCGACATCCAGGCAACGAATGCCACGCCGCGAGAGACGATGCCGCGCTTTCGAGGCGCGGAGTCTGGAACAGGGGCCGGCGATCCCGCTTCGGACGACACAGTTGAGGCCTCGGACGCTGTACGATCGCTTTCGGCTCGATTCGCCGATGGAGAAAGCCGATCTAGAAAGGAAGCGTTATTTAGCGGAGTTCGTTTCGTCCAGGACAATCACGATGGCGCGGGCTGCCGTATTGGTGCTGTTCGTGGCCGGTTTTGCCGCGACGGGCCGTCTGGAATCGGCGGAACCGGCGCCGCGGTCGAACTTCCGGTTCGCGACTTACGAGAAGCTCGCGCCCCTACCAACGCGGGCGGCCCAGGCGAATCCCGCTATCACACAAATCTCGTTTCGCTCCGCAACGAGCGAGGCAGCCAAGCAGCAATCGCTGGCCCTGGCGCCAGATGCGAAATTGAAGCCGCTTGCCGTGGTTCCCAATCACCTGCTTTATGCGAGTGCGGTCACGTATCCGATGGCGATTCCACGCGTAAACCCGGTCGTCGCCAAGATTCCAGAGAGTCCCACTCGACCGAGTTCATCGACCGGTAAGCCGTACTTCGAGACGCAATGGCGGCGCTGGGCGAACGTCAAATAAGGCCCGCCCCAGAGCAGTTCGGACAATTCCCCTCTTCGGCGGCAACTTTTTGAGCCGCCTTTCACCAAACTGACCAATCCGACGAAACACACATCCTCCGCGGATCGAGAGGACTCGATATGGTTTCGCCCTCGCTCGCGCTCGAAGCAGCGTGTTGGTTCTGCATTGGTGCAGTGGCATTTGCTTACTTGGGCTATCCCGTAGTGATTTTCCTGCTCAGTCGCCTGTTTGGTCGTTCTCCATTGCCACCCGCGGTCGCCAGGCAAGAACTGCCAGCCGTGTCGCTCTTGATTGCCGCTTTCAATGAAGAGATCGACATCGAAGCGCGAATTGTGAACGCACTCGAACTCGAATACCCGGAAGGGAAGCTCGAGATTGCAATCGCCTCGGACGGCAGCACGGACGGCACCAACGCGATTGTCCGCCGCTATTCGAGTCGAGGCGTAAAGTTATTCGACTACGAACAGAACGCCGGAAAGACTTCGGTTTTGAACCGCTCGGTGCCGCAACTTCGCGGCGAGGTTGTCGTTCTGTCGGATGCCAACACGCACATGGCGGCGGACGCGATTCTGCGACTGGCGGCTTGGTTTCAGTCGGCGGACATTGGCGTCGTCTGCGGCCGCCTCGTACTCACCGACCCGCGAACGGGGCAGAACGTCGATAGCCTCTACTGGAAGTACGAGACGTTCCTGAAGAAATGCGAGAGCCGTCTCGGCGCCTTGCTGGGCTCCAACGGGGCCATCTACGCCATTCGGAAGCAGTTGTTCCCCGTGGTGCGTCCGGGAACGCTGATCGATGATTTCGTCATTCCATTGGAAGCGAGGCGTTCGTCCGGCTGCCGCATCGTCTACGACACCCGGGCTGTCGCTTGCGAAGAGACCCCGGCGACAATCCGCGACGAATTCCGCCGTCGCGTCCGCATCGGGGCCGGCGGCTTCCAGAGCATCGGCATGCTCAGCGGTCTGCTGCTTCCCACGCACGGGTGGGTCGCCCTATCGTTTTTCTGCCACAAGATTCTGCGGTGGGCGTGTCCATTTTTCCTGCTGGCCGCCCTGGCCGCCAATCTCTTGCTCCTCGATCAGCCGCTCTATCGATGGCTGTTGGTGCTGCAAGCAGCGTTCTATCTCCTCGCCATCGTGGGGAGCCGGATTCCCGCCCGGCCGCGGTTCCTTCGCTATCTCCGCTTGCCCACCATGTTCGCCAGCATGAATGCCGCTCTGTTCTTCGGGTTCTTCCGCTGGCTGCTCAAGCCGCAAACGGGCACGTGGGTGCGAACGCAGCGCATTGCGGGGGGGAACGAATCGAGTGAAGTCGAAACGGTCGGGAGCGCGAAATGATCTGGCCCTGGGTGGCGGGTGCGGCAACGGTTGGCGCGGTGGGCCTCGGCGCCGCGACCACGCGCGAACTCCGTCGCCGAGCCCTCCACCGCTGGCTGCTGCCTAATCTATTCGCCAAGCCTCGACCGCGCCCGAAGCCCGGCGAACCGATCGACGTCCTGATCGCCGTCTGCGATCACTTCGAGCCCATGCAAGGCAAAACGGCATCGGACCAGGCGAAAACGCGCGTGCAGCAATGGCTGGATCAATACCCCCGCTTGTTCGAACGCTTCCGCGACAGCGACGGTTACCCGCCGCGGCACAGCTACGTCTATCCCGAAGAAGAATACGATCCCGAGTATCTGGAGATGCTCGCCGACCTTTGCCGCGCGGGGTACGGCGAAGTCGAAATCCATTTGCACCACGACAACGACACCGCCGACAACCTTCGCCGCACGCTGTTGAACTTCAAGCGAACCCTGGCCGAACGGCACGGCTTGCTGTCGAGAGATAAAGAGACCGGCGAGATCGTTTACGGCTTCATCCATGGGAACTGGGCGCTGGACAATGCCCGTTGCGACGGTCGTTGGTGCGGCGTCAATAACGAACTGAACGTGCTGCGGGAGACGGGCTGCTACGCCGACTTCACGCTTCCCTCGGCGCCGAGCGAGACGCAAACGCGGACGATCAATTCGATTTACTGGGCCGTGGACGACCCCCATCGCCCGAAGTCGCACGATACCGGCGTCGAAATCGGCGCCGGCCCGCGCCCCAAGGATAGCCTCTTGATGATTCAGGGCCCGCTGGCGCTCGACTGGCAGGTGCGGAAGTGGGGAATCTTCCCCGGCGTCGAAAACGCCTGCTTGCAGAAGAATCAGCCGCCGAACGAACGGCGGCTCAAACACTGGATCGATACCGGTGTGAGCGTTTCCACGCGGCCCAACTGGTGCTTCGTGAAGCTGCACACCCATGGCGCCAAGGATCCGAACCAGGATGTTCTTCTCGGCGAACCGATGGTGCGGTTCCACGAACTGCTTCGCGCCGAGGCGGATCGCAATCCGCTGTTCCGCTACCACTACGTTACTGCTCGGGAGATGGCGAACATCGCGCTGGCCGCCGTCAGCGGCATCGAAATGACCATAGAAGAAGCGAGGAATTTCCGCTACGTGCAGTTGGAGCAGATCGGCCAGGCCGCTTCGACTTCGCGCGAAATAGCCACCGCCTGACCGCAGCCGATTTCCTGCAACGATTCGCACCGCCCCACTTCTAATCTACGCCAACCCCGCACCTTCCAATGGTTGTCTCGCAATGGCGTACCAATTGAATTGGCGTTATCTTTTGAAATTGGCCGTTGTTCCTGTCGTTGCCGGCGCGGTCGTGCACTTCGTGCACCGCGCGCAAGTCCGCAAGCAAGCCGGGGCGCTTCTTCACTTGGCCGATCGGGCGCGGGACGCCAATCCCTCCGATGCGAAGCGCCATCTGGCTTATTTGAGGCGCTACCTTCAAATGAAGCCGAGCGACGTCGATGCCCGCGAGCGCCTCGGCCGCCTCATGACCGACTCGGCCAAAGGACGCAAGCAACTCCTCGAAGCCTACCTGGTGCTCGAGGACGTTCTCCGCCGCGACGATTCGCGGGAGAAACTGCGGCGCTACGTGATCGATGTGGCGATGTCGCCGCGGCTCGATCTTTTTCCCGAGGCGCAAGGCCACCTCGACGTTCTGATCTCGGCACGGCCAAACGACGGGCAATTAGAGGGACTGTACGCGCGCTGCATGGCAGCGCGCGAAAAGTATGCGACGAACCGTTCGGATAAAGGGAATGACCAGCCGTTAGCGCGCGAGGAATTCGGCGCCCTCGATTGGTACTCGGCCTCGATCCAGCATCGCCCGGACTTGCTCGATTCTTACAGGGGAAAAGCCGCCGTCCTTCGGCATCTGAATCGCAAGGAAGAGGCGGATGCCGCGATCGTGGAGATGCTCTCCAAGAATGGAAATAACCATCGAACCCATCTGTTGGTCGCCGAGTATTGGCGAGCGTTCGGCGCGCCGCAGCGGCCCGCGGAGGCCATCGCCCCCGCTCTCGCCAAGGCGCAGGGGGTCGTTGGCGACCCGCGGGAGACTGCAATCGCCAAGGCCGTGGCGCAGGCGCAAAAACTGGCTCCCGACGATCTCGACGTTCTACTCCTGGCTGCCGACACGGCGCGAAGCGGAGCCGCGCGTCTTATCCGCGAAGGGAAGCGCGCCGAAGCGCAGATCCTTCTCGACCAGTCGCGAGCGCTCCTGGCCCACGCCGTCCAACTTCAGCCCAAATCTCCGGCGGCTTATCTCGCAATGGCTTCCTTGGAAGCAGCAACCCGGGGATTGGAGCAGGCGATTGCCTTCGTCAAGAAAGGACACGACGCGCTGCCCGACTCGAGCGAACTGGCCATCGCCTTGCTCGATTACCAGATTCGAGCAGGCAAGGCGGCGGAGGCCGCCGAGACGCTCGAACTACTGCGCGGCGGCGGGTTGCCGTTGACGCTCGTCGAGTTCCAACAGGCCCGGATCGCCGCGGCCAAAAACAGTTGGCTCGAGGCTTCGCTCATCCTGGAAAAGGTGCTTCGCGACGGTTCGCTCGAGAAGCGATTCGTTCCTCAGGTGCATCTGCTGCTCGGCCAGTGTTACCAGCATCTCGGCGAGGACGATCGGCGCCTGGCGGCGTACCAACAGGCGCTCCCCGTGGAATCGATGGACCCACTTTGGGTGTCGGCGATGTCGGGAATCGCCGGTGCGGAAGCGAGCCTCGGTCAGGCGACGGCCGCATTGGCCACTTATCGGAAGCTGGCCGACCAGGCGCCGGGGGCGTGGGTTCAAGTCGCGCAATTCGAACTGATGCGCGCCTTGCAATCCCCCGTGGACAAGCGCGACTGGAAACCGGTCGAGGATTCGGTCGCAATCGCCGAGCGAGTCTTGCCTGAAGAAACCGCGGTCCAACTTCTCCGAGCGGATCTGTTGCACTTCCGCGGCAAATCGGCGGAAGCTCGCAAGATGATCGTAGAGATGCGCGCCCGCCGGCCCAAGGAGGTCGCTATTTGGCTGGCACTAGCCGTGCAAGACGTTCGCGATGGGAATCCGGCTGAGGCCCAAAAGACGCTGGATGCGGCGGCCAAGGAAGCCGGCGATTCGCTGGAACTGCGCATGACTCGCCTCCGCTTCCTGCTCGAAGGCAAGCAGGCCGACCTTCCCGCCAAGCTGGAGCAGCTTGGAACCGGGATTGAATCGTTCTCGAATGCCCAAAAGTTCCAGCTGCTCCGCGGCCTGGCCGAGACGGCTTCGCCGCTACCTGGCGCCGAGGGTATCGCCACTCGTCTCTGGGATCGCGTCGTCCAATTGGAGCCCCACAATCTCAAGGTACGTCTCATCCAGTTCGATCGCGCGATCCGCGCCGGCGACGAAGCGGCCATGGAACGCACGCACGAAGTGATCCGCGAAGTGGATGGGGAAAAGGGCACCTACGCGCGATTGGCTCGCGCGCTCATCCTGATCTGGCGAGCTCAGCATCGCCAGGATGCATCCCGGCTGGACGATGCCCTTCTCATTCTCGATGGGCTTGCGCGGGAGCGGTCGCGGTGGGCGCGGGTCGCGCTGGCCCAGGCGCTCGTTTACGATCTGAAGCAAGACCCGGATGCCGCGATGAATAAGTATCAGGAAGCGGTGGAGAGCGGCGAATCGAACCCCGAAGCGCTGCGGCGACTGTTCGAACTGCTCTATGCCAAGCGCCGCTTCGTCGAGGCCGAGGATTTGCTTCGCAAACTTCCGGACTCCACCACGTCCAGCGTGGAAATCCAGCGGCTCGCCGCGGAGGTCTCGCTTCAGTCGGACAATCTCAAGCGTGCCCTGGAGTTCGCGTCGCGAGCCGTTTCCGAATCGTCCAAGGATCCCAAGGATCTCAACTGGTTCGGCACGATCCACCTGAAGGCCGGCAATTTGGTCAAGGCCCAGGCGGCCTTTCGCAAGGCAGCGGAACTTGCCCCCGAAAAGCCGGATGGCTGGCTCTTGCTGATTTACTGCCTGATCGAATCCGGACGAAAGGAGGAAGCGGAGAGACTGCTCGAACCCGCGAAACAGAAGATTGCCGCACCCGAGAGAGCGCTCTTTGCCGCGCTGGCCGCCGACCAGTTGCGAAAGACCGACGATGCCCGCAAACTCTTCGAGCAAGCCCGCAAGGAGCAACCTGGCGAGATCCGCATTCTCCGGGCCGAGGCCGACTTCCTCTTGCGTTCGGGGCTTCTGGAAGACGCTCAAGAAGCATTTCTGCGAGTGATGAAGTTGGGAACGGCATCGCCGGAGGACCGCGAGTTCGCTCGCCGCATGGTCGCGCTCTGCATCGCGGCCAACCCCGACTATCAAACATCGCGAAAGGCCCTGGAGCAACTCGGTCTGCTGGAAGGCAATGCGCTTCGCGTCGCGACCGAGCGGAGCTCCCCGGCCGAGCTCCGCGTCCAGGCACTGGCGTTGGCCCTCCAGCGCGACAAAGCGAGCAAGGAGCAGGCCATCCGCATTCTCGAAGGTGCTCGGGAGAGCCTCTCTCCGAACGACACATTCCTCCTGGCTCAAACCTACCTCGCCGTCGGCAAGACGGGGCAGGTGCGCCTCGTGATGTCCGAGTTATTGCGGAAGGCCGACAATGTGCCTCTTTACGTCAACTTCTTCACGCGGTGGCTGATTCGTCAGGGCTCCGCTTCGGACCTTGAGGAGGCGGCCGTCTTAATCCGCCGCCTCGAGCAAAAACTCCAGCCCGAGGCGCTGGAGACGTTCGAACTCAAGGCGCGGCTGCTGGCGGCTCGCAAAGACTTGGCCGGCGCACGGGCGGCCATCGTTCCCCGAGCGAGCGCCGCCAACGCTCCCTTGCCCGTAATCGCCAGAATCTGCGAGGAGATCGAGTTGCTGAATGATGCCGAAGCGCTCTGGAAGCGGTTCGTGGACGAGAACGTCAAGGCCCGTCCGCAGGTTCGGCTGGCGCTGGCCGTTTTCTATGCCCGGCGCGGTCGGACCGCGGAAGCCATGCAACTCTGCGAGGCCGCCCGCTCCGCGGCCGTCGCGCTACCGATGATCGGGGAAGTAGCTGTTCTCGCTCTCTACAACGCCCAATCGCCGCCTTCCGCCAGCGTCAAACAACTGGTGGGTTGGCTCGAGGAGGGAATCGGCAAATCCGACGCCTCCAGTCGGGCGGCACTCATCCAACTTCTCGCCTCCGTCCGCAACCTGGAGGGAGATTACGCCGCGTCCATCAAGCTTTACACCCAGGCCATCGAAGCAAACCAAAAGGACGTGTTGGCCCTCAATAACCTGGCTTACCTCCTCTCGTTCCGCGAGGGCAAGCACGATGATGCATTGCGGCTGGTCGAGCGGGCCAAGCAAACGATCGGGGAGAATTCCGATCTCCTGGACACTGAAGCCTTAATTCGCCTCAATAAGTCCGAGGTGGGCGAGGCCCGGAGGATACTGGAAGGCATCGTGGCGATCGCTCCGACCGCGACGACCTACTATCACCTCGCTCAAGCGGAACTTGCTGCGGATCGCAAAATCGAAGCGATGGTCGCCTGGAAAAAGTCGGGAGATCTCGGCATTCGCCGCTCGAGTCTGCATCCGTTGGAATGGGAGCGCTTCGAGAAGATGGCGGCGATGATGAAGTGAATCGACGAATCTATGCATTGGGTTAAAACAGGCCAACAATAACGGTTTGGAGGTTTTTTCTGGTTTTTTCGAATGTTCCGATAATCGGGCCGGGCGGAGTCTGCCGATAAGGAAGAGGGACCAGTTTTCCTTTTGGCGGCAAAGTCAGGAGTCCATGATGCTGTGCCCCCAGCGTGCTGCCGCGATGGCGATTGGCCTCACCAGCATTGCTCTTCTGAGCGGCTGCCTGACGACTCCTCACAGGCAGAAAATCACTCCAGTAACGTCCGATCTGCCGCGTGAGCTGGACATGACGACCCTGCCCGATTATCGGGTCGCCCCTCCCGATATCCTGATCATCGAAGCGGTTCGGGCGATTCCTAAACCGCCTTATCGAGTTGAGCCTCTCGACGTCGTTTACATTCGCGTGACGCCGACGCTTCCCGACGAGCCGATTTCAACCCTCTTTACCGTCGATCCGGACGGGACGATCAATCTCGGCCCGTCGTATGGCGGCGCCGTTCGCGTCGGCGGGATGACCGTCGACGAAATCAAGGCGGCCGTGGAGAAGCACATTGCCAAAGTCGGGCTGAAGAATCCCGTTGCAACCGTCAATCTGGCCCAATCCCAGGCCGCACAACGCATCGGCGGCCCTCATCTCATCCACCCCGACGGAACGATACGTCTTGGGACGTATGGCGCGGTTCGCGTTGCTGGGCTAACACTATCGGAGGTACGCAGCGCGGTGGAGCAGCATCTTTCCGAGTTCCTACTTAGCCCCAAGGTGTCGGTTGACGTGGGGGGGTTCAACAGTAAGATTTACTATGTGATCTACGATGGCGGTGGATCAGGACAAACCGTGATCCGCCTGCCCATTACGGGAAACGATACTGTACTCGATGCGATCGCGCAGATTTATGGATTGCCAGCCGTTTCGAGCAAGGATCGCGTTTGGGTCTCGCGGCCGGCGCCGGCTGGCTGCGAGCACCAGAGACTTCCGGTGAATTGGCGAGCCATTGCCGAATCGGGGGAGACAACCACCAACTATCAACTGATGCCGGGCGATCGGGTCTACGTGGCTGCTTACCCGCTCATCGCGGTCGACATCCAACTGGCGCGTGTGATCGCTCCGATCGAGCGGATTTTGGGCTTCACGTTGCTCGGACAGAGCGTCCGCCAGGGATTCCTGAATTCCGCCGGGTCGGGAGGCACGGGTCGATAATCGCCTAGGTCCAAACGCTGAGGGACTGCCATGAACCGCTGGGTGAATTCTGCAATTTTTGCAATCGTCGGAAGCTGCGTTCTCGCCCCGCCGGTTGGGGCACAACCGCTGCCCGGCATGCTCGGTCAGAACGGTCGGCCCGCCTTTAGCCCATACCTCAATCTCACCCGACCGGGGGGGACGCCGGCGCTCAACTACTTTGGAATGGTCCAGCCGCAGACCCAATTCCGCCAGTCGTTTCAGAATCTTCAAGGGGCTGTCAACTTCAACCAACAGGCCATCAGCAACGTGCAAGCGGGAGAGCTTCCGGCGACGGGACACGCGGTCGGATTCATGAATTACAACAGTTACTTCATGACTATGGGGACGAGCGTGAATCGGGGCAGCACGCGGTTCAGTGGCGGCCAGTTTCGGACTCCCTCACCGGGAACCACCGGACCAATGCCTGGCGGCGGCGTTCGTTCGGACGTCCGCCGATAAATCCATCAGTTCGACTTGGCTCCAGAAACTTGGCCTGCCTTCTTCAATCGGTCCATGAACCACTCGTGGGCCTGTTGAAGCATCTTTTCATCCGCCGGTTCATGCTTCTTCCGAGGCGGCGGTGGTGTCGATGCAGATGCCGGTTTCGCCGGAGGTTCGGGCGCCACGGAACTAATCACCGGGACACTGGCGGGGCTCAACCGCATCTCTCGCACTTCTTTCAACAGTTCCTGCATGAGTCGCAACTGCTCGCAGGCCATTGAGGCGTGTTCCTGCTGCATCGCCGTGAACATCTGCACCATGCTCATGAAGCATGTCTGAAATTGATCGGCGACTTCCCGAAACGGCGCGATTGCATCCTTACCGCTCGTGGGAAGCGGCGCGAATTCGTCCCCGGTCGAATCGTCGGTTGCCAGCCGAGTCGCGACTGGCTCAAAGTGAACCACGAGGCACGTCTTCCCAAATTCCATCAGATCGCCGTCGCGCAGCTGGCGAAGCCGAGACTGCCGACCGTTGATTCGTGTACCCTTTGGAGAAAGGTAGTCGAGACACCAGAGGCCGTCCGCTGTATTGATGAGCGCACACTGATAATACGTCACATCATCAACGAGTAGCCGCAATTGACACGAGGGGTGCCTCCCGATGAGCACGAGCGATTCGCTGACGACTTGATTGTCTATCCGCGTCCCGTTCCGGAGAATCTCCAACTCGACGTGCGGCATCGCTTTGGCGGGATCGACATCGTTCTCAGTATCCAAACGCGCGACAGCATTGTCATTGTTCGAATTGAACTGAAGATCGAAAGCGCCAATTTGGACCGTCTCATTGGGGAACAGCCATCCCCGGGTTTGGCGGCCGTTCGGCCAGACAAGCCCCGTCCGGCTGCCCAAGTCGGTCAGGTAAGGCAGCCCGCCCATCACTTGCAAATAACAATGGCACTGGCTGACGCTGGGATCGTCCAGGCGAACCCCAATGGATTGCGCCCGACCGAGGAAGGCAAACGGCTGGAAAATGGTGTAATCCCCAGACGTTCCGTTCAAACGATTGGTCGCGCGCAATACCATCGGCCTCGGCATCTTGCATGCCTTGGCAAACGCCTCCAACGGCGATTCCACAAGCGAAAGCGATCGGCTCATGGTCCCAACCAATTAGAGATTCACGCAGCGCTCAATCGATTAAGAGTTCGATGATCGATTGATGAATTAGTTTCCGCATTCCGGCGAAACCTCAGGGTCCCACTCGCATCGAGCCATGCGGAAGCGAAGTGCGGCGGCAAATCCAAAACAATCGGAACATTCGCTACCACAGTCAAAAAATCGCTTATCTTCCCATCCTCTCCAGCTTGATCGAACGAATTGTCCACATTAGAACGAAGCCCACGACCCCCATTAGTTTTCATCCGATTAAAAGAAAATTCAGGCAAAGGCATTCTCTTCGGAACTTTTTGGCCGCTGGTGTATCTGATGTCGGTATCTCAAGCTCTCGCGGCATACCGGGCGCACGGAAGCAGTTCTCGCGCGTGTAAATGCTTGTTAACATCGCCCATCGGACTGTCAACCACTGCTAACTTTCGCAAACAATTGACTGTCCCATAGTGGATTCTTCGGAATCCCACACTGATCATTCCCCTTTTTAACTCGCACCTTGAGGAGCCGACGATGAATTCAAAGACGCTGCTGAGTCGCATCTGGAAGCGGAAACTGAGCCCCAAGCGAACTCCGATTCGCAATTGGCGGCTCCAGTTCGAACGGCTGGAAGAGAAAATCAACCCCTCCACGCTCGATTTCAACGCGGGCGTGCTGACCTATACCGCGGACGCCGGCGAAACCAACAACCTCACCGTTTCGGTCAGCGGCACCGGCTACATTTTCAACGATTCGGGCGCGTCCGCCATTACTCTCACGAGCGCCGCCTCGGCAGCCGGTTGGAAGGGCGGCGGCACCAAGACGGTCGGCGGTCCCACCGCATCCGTCACTTCGATCGCCATCAATCTCGACGACATGGCCGACGTCTTCAATCTCCGCGGCACCAATGCTCCAATCGCAATCGACGGCGGCGCCGGCAACGACACCATCAACATCTCCTCGAACGCCCCGCTGAACACCACGGTCCTCTCGACGATCAACGGCGACGTGACCGTCACCGACAACTCCGGTAACGACACGCTGTGGGTTTCCGATCAAGGCGCCTCGACCGGCAACGGCAATGTGGTCATCAGCGGCACTTCGATCGCCGGACTCGCCGGCCCGACCGACAACAAGGCGATCAACTTCACGGGTAGCAGCAGTTTCGCCCTCGTCCGCGTCACCGGCTCCGCTTCCGCGGGCCTCGCCGAGAAGTTCACCGTCAACAATCCGAGCGCGCCGCTCCGCCTCGACACCAACGCCGGCAACGACAGCATTTACGTCCAGGCCATTAGCGCCGCTGCCACCATCAACGCGGGCGCGGGGACCGATCTCATCGACGTCGCCTCGAACGCGGCCAACGGCGCCGACCCGACGGCCGGCGACCTGGGCGGCATCGCCGGGAACCTGAGCATCGACGGCGGCACCGGACTGAACACCATCCTTCTCGACAACTACGCGGCCGCCGCAGGCAGCACGGCGACCATCTCCGGCACCGCGATCACCGGCCTGGCTGGCGGCGCCATCAATTACAAGTCCACGGGCGGAACCTCCACCGTTCAGGTCGATGGCTCCAACGCCAATGGCGACAGCTTCAGCATCGCGGCCCTTCCGGCCGGCGTAAACATGACGGTCAACGGCAACGGCGGCGACGATAGCTTCACTGTCACGGGGGCCACCAACGCGAACCTGAACGGCGGCGCCGGCAGCGACTCGCTCAGCATCAACGACAACGCCAGCGTCTCCGCTTCGGACGCGACCGGCTTCACGGGCGCCAATGCCAATGTCGCCGGCTTTACCGGCATCGACACCCTGACGAATACCGGCGGCACCCAAACGCTGACCGGCGAAAATGCTGCGAGCACGTGGGCGCTGGCCGGAACTCAGACCTACAGCGATGGCCCCGGCACCCTGAGCTTCGCGAACTACACGACGCTGCAAGGCGGCAACAACGCCGACGCTTTCAACGTGAATGCCAGTCAGGTCCTGAACCTACTCGGCGGCGATGGCAACGACACCTTCAACCTCGGCGCGAACGTGTTGACCGGCAACGTCGATGGCCAGGCCGGATCGGACACGCTCAATGTGAACGACAGCGTGATGCTGAATGTTCTTTCGGATAGCACGGGCTACGCCGGAGCGAACGACAAGATCACCGTGGGATTCATGGGCATCGACACTTTGAACAACAACGGCGGAACGGCTCAACTGACCGGTGAAGACAAGACCAGCACCTGGGCTCTCGCCGCCGCGCACACCTACAGCGATGGCGGCGCTAGCACGCTCACCTTCTCCGGCTTCACAACGCTCCAGGGTGGCAGCCAGGCGGACGCCTTCAACGTGACCGCGGCCACGACTGCCGACCTTCTCGGCGGCGACGGCGCCGACGTCTTCAGCATCGGCGCGGTCCTGACCGGCAAGGCCGATGGCCAGGCGGATAGCGATACGCTCAGCGCCGGTGGCGACACCAGCCTTTCAAGCTCCGGTGCGACCGGCTTCACCGGCGTTAATGCCAATGTCAGCGGCAACTTCCTCGGCATTGATACGCTGATCGGTTCCGGAAAGCTGACCGGCGAAACCGCGGCAAGCGTCTGGGCGCTGGCCGGCGCGACGCAGAGCTACAACGATGGCTCGCACTCGCTGGCGATCTCGGGCTACTCGACGCTGCAAGCCGGCGATGGCGGCGACACCTTCAACGTCGCCGCGGACACGGCCGAGATTCTGCTCGGCGGCGCCGGGGCTGACACCTTTAACCTCGGTTCCTCCAAGTTGTCGGGAAGCATCGCTGGCGGCGCCGGCAACGACACGCTGAATGTGGACGGCGACGTTGGTGTGGCCAGCTCGGATAGCAGCGGCTTCACCGGGACGAACGCCCTCGTCACGGGCAACTTCGCCGGCATCGACATCCTGAGCAATACGAACAATGCCTCCGCAACACTGACCGGCGAACCCGCCAACAGCACGTGGGCACTCGGCGGTACGCAGACCTACGGCGATGGCGTAGGAATCCTCACATTCTCGGATTACACGACCCTGCAGGGCGGCAGCAAGGTCGACACCTTCAATGTCACCGCGGCCACGGCGGCAGCACTCCTGGGCGGCGACGGCGATGATGTGTTCAGCGTGACCGGCACGGGCGCTGCCTCCGGCGGCGTCGATGGCCAGGCCGGCACTGACACGCTGAATGTCGGCGGCAACGCAGCTCTAGTGAGCTCGGGAGCGAACGGGTTCACCGGAACCAACGCGTCCGCGAACTTCGCCGGCATCGACGTGCTCAACGGTTCGGGCACGCTGACCGGCGAAGACGCCGACAGCATCTGGACGCTGGGCGCCACCACGCTGACTTACACCGACACCATTCCGACCACGCTGACCTTCTCGGGCTACGGCGCGCTGCAAGGCGGCAACGGGGCCGACACCTTCAACGTGAACGCCAATCAGAGCCTGAACCTGTCCGGCGGCGCCGGCAACGACCTTTTCAACATCGGTTCGAAGACGCTGACGGGGACCGTCGATGGCCAGGGCGGCTCCGATACGCTCGCCGTGAATGGCGACGCGACCCTGAGCGGTTCGGGCGCCAACGGCTACGCCGGGGGCACCGCTGGAGTGAGCGCGGGCTTTGTCGGCATCGATACGCTGAACGGCAGCGGCAAGCTGACGGGCGAGAACAAGGCCAGCGCATGGGCTGTCGGCGGCACGCAGACCTACAACGACGGCAGCGCCAACTCGCTGACGTTCTCGGGTTACGCGAACCTGCAGGGCGGCAGCGATGTGGACACCTTCACGGTCGGTTCGGCCGCCACCGCGAACCTGTTCGGCGGGGCCGGGGCCGACGTGTTCAACATTAATGCCGCATTGGCCGGCAACGTCGATGGCCAGGCCGACCTGGACACGCTGAACGTCGCCGGCAATGCGACCCTGACTGGATCCGATGCGACGGGCTACGGAGGGACCAACGGCAGTCTCACGGGCTTCGCCGGCATCGATACGCTCGTCGGTTCGGGAACGCTGACCGGCGAAGACAAGGCGAGCACGTGGGGGCTCGCCGCGGCGCAGACCTACAACGACGGCGCCGCGAACTCGCTGACCATCTCGGGCTACGGCACGCTGCAGGCCGGCACCGGCGGCGATACATTCAACGTCACGGCGGACACAGCCGAGATTCTGCTCGGTGGAACCGGGGCCGATGCCTTCAATCTCAATGGCTCCAAACTGACGGGCAGCATTGATGGCGGCGCCGGCGCCGACTCCCTCACTGTCAACGGCAGTGCTCTTCTGAGCGGATCCGTCGCGAACGGTTACGCCGGGACCAACGCCAATGTTACGGCGGGGTTCGCGGGCATCAATACGCTGGCCGGCACCGGAACGCTGACCGGCGAAGACCTGGCCAGCACCTGGGCGCTCGGCGCTTCGCAGACCTACAACGACGGCGCCGGCAACGGAGCGCTGACGATCTCCGGCTACGGAACGCTTCAGGGCGGCAGCAAGGCCGACACGTTCAACGTTTCCACGGCCACGGCGGCGATCCTGCTCGGCGGGGCCGGGGCGGACGTGTTCAACATCACCGCGGCCTTGACGGGCAGCGTCGATGGCCAGGCCGACTCGGACACACTGAACGTCGGCGGCGACGTGACCCTCACCGGTTCGCCGAGCAACGGCTTCTCCGGGACCAACACCAACGTCAGCACGGGCTTCGCCGGAATCGATACGCTTACCAACAATAGCGGTAACCCCGCGACGTTGACCGGCGAGAATGTTGCCAGCACCTGGACCCTGGCCGCCGCTGCCAAGACTTACCAGGACCTGGCTAACACCCTGGCGTTCCTGAACTACACGACGCTGCAAGGCGGCAGCGATGTGGACACCTTCAACGTCTCCGCGGCCAGCACGAAGAACCTGAACGGCGGCGGCGGCGCCGACGTGTTCAACATCACGGCGGCCCTGGCGGGCAGCATCGACGGCGGCGCCGGCTCCGACACGCTCAATGTCGGCGGCGACGCCAGCTTGGCCAGTTCGGGTGCGAACGGATTCTCTGGGGGCACTGGCAACGTCAGCGGGGGCTTCGCCGGCATCGACGTGTTGTCCAACAACAACGGCGGGTCCGCGCAGCTCACCGGCGAAAACGTGGCGGGCACCTGGACTCTGGGCGCGACGCAGAATTACAGCGACGGCGCGGGAGCGCTGCCCATCTCAGGCTACACGAAACTTCAGGCAGGCACCGCTGGCGACACCTTCGCCGTCACGGCCGCGACCATGATGACCCTCCTCGGCGGCAGCGGCAACGATACGTTCAACATCGGGGCCGCTCTCACCGGCAGCCTGAGCGGAAACGCCGGCACGGACATTCTCAACGTCGCCGGAGACGTCACGCTGAACGCCTCGAACGCCACCGGGTTCGGGGGAACGAATGTCAACGTCACGGCCGGCTTTGGCGGGATCGACACGCTGAACAACACGGGTGCCGCAGCGACGCTGACTGGCCAAGATAAGACGAGCACCTGGACGCTCGACTCCACGCAGAAATACTCGATCGGGGGCACTTCGCTCACCTTCACCGGCTACGGCAACCTCCAGGGTGGCACGCAATCGGATACCTTCAGCGTCGTTGTCAATACGACAGCGAACCTCGAAGGCGGCGGCGGCGACGACGTGTTCACCATTGACGCGGGCAAGACGCTCACCGGCACCATCGATGGCCAGGCAGGCTCGAACACGCTCAACGCATCCGCGGCCACAGCGACCGGCGTCGGAACCAGCGGCGGCTCGAAGGGTTACGTCGGCGTGATCACGACTAACACTTTCGACAACATCGAAAACCTGAGCATCGCCGACACGGTGACGGGCAGCGGTGCGTGGATGTTCTCAGGTGGCGCCTGGACCTTGAACGGCACTCCGGTTGGCACGCCGACGAACGTTGTGGGCGAAGGCAACGCCGACACCTTCGATATCGAAGGCGATTCGGCCACGAACGTCAGCGGCGGCGGCGGGGACGATACCATCATCCTCGGCGACGGCGTGGCCGTGACCGGAACGATCGACGGCGGAACCGGCAACAACACGCTGAACTTCGCCAATGGCGGGTTCCAGCCGACGAACGTGGTGCTGACCGGGGCCTCGGCGGGCGGCTTCAGCGGCACCAGTTCCGGCACGAGCACCAACAGCTTCACCAACTTCAGCAACCTGGTCGGCAGCTCCAACGGCGCGACCAGCATCAAGGGGCTGAACACCGACGGAACCTGGACGATCGGTGCGACCTCCACGTACGAGACGGGAGGCTTCACGCTGACCTTCTCCGGATTCACGCACATCATCGGTGGAACCGGCGCCGACACCTACAGCGTCGATGCCACGACGGCTCCAGCGGGATTGGATCTCACCGGAGACACGGGTGGGGCCAACCTGCTGACCGTCAACGACACGGCCGATACCGCGGGCGAATCGTTCGCGGTCGCCGATAGCGGAATCAGTGTGGGGGCCTTCTTCCTCCTCCTGGATACCAACATCGGCGCGGTGAACATCGATGCAGGAAGCGGCGACGACGACTTCCAGGTCAACGCGTCGCCGACCACGAAGTTCACGTTCGACGGCGGAGCGGGGTCCAACACCATGACCGCTCATTATCTGACGCTCGGCCCGACGCCGACCGTCACCGGGACGACCAGCGGTTCGGTGACCAACACGGGCTACGCGGACATCGACTTCACCAACATGTTGGACGGTGGTGTCGTTGGCGCGAACGACCTGTAATCGCAGTCGCGGTCGGGAGGCTTCGGCCTCCCGGCTCGCGATAAGACTCCAGTCGCTGACGCTCCCGGCTCGCCAGGCGCTTGAACGGCCCGGCGAAACGAGAGCGTCATCACGCTTCCGGCTCGCCAGGTGGAGAAGGACCATGAACGATGCCTTGCCTATTGACTATCTTGGCTTCTGGGATGTTCCGCGCAACTTCGCATCTCCGCCGTGCGCTTCGATCCCACACGGCGAAAGGAGATCGGCGTGGAAGTGTTCGTTCTCTTGAAAGTGGATATGCAATCCGCGAACGGCGCCCTCACCATCGCGAAGAAACTGCCCCCGTGTCATGATAGACGCTTCGGATAACACTGATTCGCCGTCGCCACTGGAGTTGGGCCAGGCCGCGGCGGCTCGCTTCGGTGGGGGCGATTGGGAACTCGACGCCGAGGTTCCCGACGCGGCCGCCGAAGAACCCGCCTTCGTCCCTTTTCCCACATCGCCCCCGCCTGCTCCAAAGCCGAGTTCGCCTCCTGTCAACCCAGCGGAGCCGCCGCCATCGTTCGAACAGATCGTCGAGGCGATGCTCTTCGTCGGCGGGCAAGCTTTAACCGCGGCCACCGCGGGAACGGCCGTCCGTGGGTTAAATCCAGAACGGTTCGAGGAAGCGATCGACGAACTCAATCGCCGCTATCGGAAGCAGGGGCGGCCGTATTCGGTTCAGCCGCGCGACGGCGGTTACGCCCTGTCGATTCTGCCGAGTTTCCGCGGCCTGCGCGAGCGTCTTTACGGGGACCCGCGCGAAGCGCGCCTCAACCAGGCCGCCATCGACGTGCTTTCGGCCATCGCCTATCGCCAGCCGATCGGCCGGGCCGAGATCGATTCTATACGCGGCACGGATTCGAGCGGCACGCTGCGGCAACTCGTTCGCCTCGGGCTTATCACGGTGCATCAGCGGGCGGAGGCAGGTGCCCGCGAAGTGCGCTATGGCACAACGCCGCGGTTCCTGCAGGTGTTCGGGCTCGCGGCCCTCGACGAGTTGCCCCGCCTCGGCGATACTTCCCCCGTGTGAGAAGCAACTTCATCCCGGGCGGCCAATTTTGCCCACGGCGACGGCCGACACCGTTCCGCAGTTCGGGCAGCGGCGCTGGAACGGGGCCAATACCCGCTTGGCAATCTCGGGCGATCCCGGCGACATGTAATTGTCCAAGAGCGGCAACAGCGCCCAGGTGCGGAAGCGGAGCCATTCGCGCAAGATGCCGGGCAGGTCGCCGGCCGGCGTGTGTTCGAGGGGCAAGCGGTGCGGCCCGAACAGCAATTCCGTTCCCGAGCGGCCATCCTTGACCACCCGCACATCGGCATCCGGATCGGCCAACATGCGCCCGCCGATAGCGATGCCCCGAGCGCAGATCAATACCGGGCCAAGCTGGGCTTCCGTATCCGGATCGGTGCGATGGAACAACAAGAGATCCGGGTAATCGGCGAGGATGCGGCCGCTGACGACGGGGGCGATCCGGCACAGGTCGTAAACCGATTCGGCCGGGGCGATGCTTTCCCAGCGGCGGGTCGGCCGCATCGTCCAAATGCCCTGAAGCAAGGCCAGGCGGTGAACCGG
>Ga0134125_10001734_pt1 | contig 26523 bp, 57 predicted proteins | sample KB31751_FD_96464 | JGI IMG/M metagenome (GOLD analysis project Ga0134125, IMG submission 96464) | Terrestrial soil microbial communities with excess Nitrogen fertilizer from Kellogg Biological Station, Michigan, USA - KB3-175-1 | ecosystem: Environmental > Terrestrial > Soil > Unclassified ...
CCGCCCTCCTCGCCGAAGTCGAACGGCTGCGGGGTGAGCGGGACAGGCTGAAGCGTGGCGGGGCCCAACTTGGCAGGATCATAGACCGTCACGCCGAATGGGTGCTCGATGCCACCGACATGCACGCCGCCATAGATGAAGACGGCGACGGCGACTGGGAGCTTATCTGGGAAAAACTCGCGGCACTCCGACCGGAACGCGACAAGTTGCTGGCCGTGGTCGAACGTTTGCGGGATGAGGTCGCCCTCGTGACCCGTGAGCGTGACGAGTGGGAGTCCAACGAGCAGGAACGCGCAAGGGAACTCGAAGCCTTGCAGGCCCGCCTCGACAAGGTGCGGGCGATAGTGGGCGACTACCTCACCAATGATTGGGAGAGCGTCCCTGAAATCCGCGCCAAGCTAATCCAAGCCCTCGACGGGAGCGACCAGTGAGCGCCGAGAAGATCACCGGCATCTTCTACCTCGCGCAGGCGGAGGTTCTGGACGCCGAGAAGATGCAACCGGGGGACTATCTCGTCCACACCAACGACATCCAAGAAGTCCTCAACCGAACCGAGCGGCGCATCCTGATCGCGCTGGGAATCGAGGCCCCCGATGAGTGACGCCGAGAAGATCGCCGCCGTGCTCGCGGAGCACCAGTGGTATGACGCCAGCAGCATGGAAGCTGACGACCCTGCTATCGGCTGCATCGGTTGTGATGACTGGTTCGGATCGGAGGATGCGCTGGACGACGGAACGTTCGCCGCCCACCAAGCCGCCCAGTTGGCCCCGGTCGTGCGGGAAGCACAAGCGGCGGCATGGATGGAGGGGTGGCAGCAGGGCACTGACACGCACTGCGACGCCGACGACTGCGACATCACGGACACCAACCCATACCGGGAGGAATCATGAGCGACGAGTACACGCCGACCACGGAGGACGTGCAGGACATCTACGGAACGCACCCGACACACGTCGAAGAGTTCTACAGGTGGCTGAATGCCCATGACGCCGAAGTAGCCGCGAAAGCGTTGGAAGACGCGGCGGACGACTTGGCGAAACTGGCGAACATTACCGCAGCAACCAGTTCATGGATGGAATGCCCCAACTGCCACCGCTTCGTCCTCACGGCCAGCATCCGCGACCACTGGAAGGTGTGCATCCGATGACCGCCACCGATAATCCCGGACTGGCCGAACAGGTGGCGGCGGTGCTCGCGGGGCACGCGCAGGACCGTGGGCACCGCGACATGAGAGCGCATTGCGTATGCGGATGGACTGGCGTCACCGGCGGAGGTGGCTGGACGAGTGAACATCGTGATCATCAGGCCGCCCAGCTTGTCCCGCTGATCGAAGCCCGCGAACAAGAAGCGGCGCTGGATGCGTGGGATCAGGGGTATAGCGCCGCGCTGATGCAGTCGTACACCCACATCCCCGTCCGCAACCCCTATTACGCCGAGGAGGACCTGTGAGCGGGATGGAGCAGTTTGCCGCAGTCCTGGCGCTGCGCGACCTGGAAGAGCTCGCCGGCATCACGCCGTTCGACGATGACGAGGACTGGGAACCGGGCACCCGCAGCCAACTGCGGCGTGCCGCATATGAACTGCAGGATTACTTGAGGAGCGTGAAGTGAAGATCAGGCCGGTCGGCGAGTTGCCGCCACCCCGCACGACGCGCATTGCCGAGTATGACGAGGCGATCGCCGAGCTGCGGACGTACGCAGGGCAGTGGTGCGAGGTCCTGGTGGACGTCGACAAGCGGGAGGCGGAGAAGTGGCGAGGACGGCTCAGCAAGGAGCCCGGCATGCAGGTCACACGGCGCAGGGATGGTGACCTCTACTCGCTTTATGCGAACGCGCAGGCCACATGATACGCCCCTGCGCACTTCCGCCCGACGGGCGGACGCGGGCTGACGATGGCCCGCCCCGGCTCGAGCGGGATCCATTCGACTGGACGCCCGAGGAACTACTGCAAGCAACAATCACAGCCAGGAGCTGGCTGTTCAACGAGGAGGAAACATGATTTCAACAAAACCATTCCGGCGCTACAAGGCCCTCTGGACCGCCCTACTGATCTTCGATCTGGTGTGGGTCGTCATCGACATTGCGCTCGGCTCGTGGGTCAACGCACTCATCATGGCGGCGCTGGCCGTGTGGGCGGTGTTCGGCATCCGCTCGAACACGCGGGAGACCCGCAAGTGGGACGAGTGGAACAAGGAGCACGCCGCCCGTCTCGCCCGGATCGAGTCAGGGCGGTTCGACTGGTGACATGTTCGCCCGGATCATCGGCTGGTGGTGCCGCACGCTCACCACGAGTCCCGAGGTCGACATACAGGGTCGACCTCGCATACCGGCACAGGGCGACGAGGCCCTCGGTGCCGTCACCATCGAAGACCTGCAGGAGCTGAAGGAGGAGCTGAAGTGAACGACAATCAGATCGAAGCCGGGGCGGAAGCCATCCACCACGCGTCTGGGTATGACGACTACGGCGTGGCCAATGAGTGCGAACGCGAGGATTCGCGGGACCTCGCCCGAGCCGCCTATGCCGCATTCCACCCGACGATCACCACCGCCGAAGAGCTCGACGCGCTGCCGGTTGGGAGCGTGATCCGAGCCAGTACCGATGGAAGCTGGGTATTTGAGCGTCTATCTGACGGATGGTTCACGCCTGCCATCGACTCCCGGATGCCACACCCGCTGCTCCCAGCGACTGTTCTGCACATGGGTGGTGCGGAGTGAGCCACCAGGAGTTGATCGACGAGCTCAAGGAGAGCGAGCGCCGGATGCGGCGTGGGTCGATGGCCGCCGACAGGGACCCCGAGCGCATTGGACCCGTGATGCTCCTGCTCTGGGAAACATGGGACCGCTACCCGACCATGCGGCTCGGCCAGCTGATCGCGGCCGTCGCCGGCTGCAACCAGTTCTACATGGAGGACTCGGCCCTCGCCGAGAACCTCCTGCACTTCCTGGGGGAGAAATGACAGGCCAGGACGCCTTTGTCGCCATCCTGGTGTTGGTAATGGCACTGTCCACCATCACGGCCGTGCTCGTCCAGCTCTTCGCGGAAAGCCCGAGGGTACAGAACACCACGATGACGGCCTTCGGGTGCGTTGTGGTGGCCGGGCTTGTGGGGGCAATCATCTATCGAGGAGTGGTGGGGGCGTGAGTCGCCGGCTGGTGGCATCGGTCAGTGCCGAGGTCGTCGCCCGAAACCCGGCCATATGGAAGAGGACCCTGCTCTTCATGGAGTTCAACGGGAGCACGATGCAATGGGAAAGGTGGGAGGAGGACTAGATGGGTCTCGCAATTCTGCACATGCTGTTCGGCACGCTGGCCAGCGCCTGCGTCGTGGGCGCCATCGCCCTTTGGGTCGAGGGGTGGAAGGAGCACGAGTTCGTGCTCGTGGTTGTCGGGTTCCTCGCCCTGGCCTTCGCGGCGGCCCTGGTCGCCATGGGGCTGGCGCTGTGAACGGGCGCAGCCGGCGCATGACGCCGATCGAGTTCATGTTCCGCGTCAGCCTGGAGATCCTGGCGATCGCGGCCTGGTGGCCGCTGCTCAAGCTGCTCGACCTGCTGGAAGGAGGCAAGCGTGCTCTGCACCGTCAACCCGCAGGCATTCGCTAACATCCTGTGGAACGCCGTCGCCATCTCCGAGGAGCCCAAGGACGTCGAGGGCTGGCCCCACATCCTGCTGGGCTACGAGGACGGCCGCGCCTACGCCTACGGCATGGGCCGGTATGCGGCAGGCTATGGCTTCTGCGAGACGATGATCGCGGGTGACGAGCCGGCGTCCGTCTGCATCACGCGGGAGGAGGCCGAAAGCCTCCAGTCCACCGTGCGCAGCCTGACGGCCAGCAAGACCGCCGAGTGCACGTTTGCCATCCACCCGGACGGCCTGCAGTTGGACGACGGTTCGGTGGTCCACCTGACCATCGAGTACAACGAGCGGCCCGTGGCGCAGCTCCCCGACTCCGATCCGGAGGCCCGGGGCGACTGCTTCTGGGACGGCATCGACGAGCTCGTGGCCGAAGCCCGGTCCGGATCCCATGTAGCGGGACCAATGGCAACCGGTTTCGACACGCTCAAGCGGCTCACGAAGCTGAAGCCGCCGCAGCTGGTCGTCGACATGGTTCCGCTGCGCGGGACCACCAAGCCGGTCAAGGCAATCGGCTGCCAAGTTGGCCCACGGTTTACCGCCGTCCTCGGCCTGACCGACCGGGATCTGTTCGCAGGCAGCGCGGAGCTGGACGAGAGATTCGGCAAGGGCACTCCGGCCCACCTTCTGTCGTGAGCGCCCGCTACGGCTGGTGCCTGACCGGCCATCACTACCGCTGTCCGGCGGTCACCCAATCAGAATCAGATTGGCGGGCGCAGAACCACTGCGGCTGCGAATGCCACAAGGAGGAGCAATGAGGTTCCACCCGCTGGAGATCGCGTTGGAATGGAAGGACATGGAGGCATACTGCATGTACTGGGAGCACCGCACCACGCTCACCGCGCACCAGGAGAACGAGCGCAAGCTCGGGATCCTCAAGAGGTTCGCACTGTTGCCGCACGCCCTGGACGGGTATGATGGGGACATGGTGGATCTATGAGCTGGACCGAAGCGTTGGCCTCGAGCTGGTCGATTGGAGTGATGCTGCTATTGCTCCTATGGCTCGCCGGCAGCATCCTCGTACCGGTCGTCATATCGGCACGAGGGGTTTTGGTGCATTGGTGGAGCATCGCGGCGATGTGGGTTGGCGGCCTGGTGTCGTTCTACCTGGCCCTCATCACCATCTACTGGTTCACCCAGTAGGCCAAGATGAAAGGCCGCCGCGTAGACACGGGCGGCCTCCTGGATGCACTCGTCGCGCGTTACGATGGCGGCGTCCAATCAAGCGGCTCGAACTTCGAGCGTTTCTGGGACCCGGTCCGGCTTCGGCTGGGCCGGGTCCTTCCGTGTGTCGCCAGCTCCAGCAACTGGCCCTCGTCCTCGGCGCACACGTCGAGGATCCACACCTCGGCACCCTTGGACAGCGTCCACTTGATGGTCCCCGGCTTGCCGCAGACCATGCACGTATTGGGCTTCCTTGGGGGCGTCACTTTACCTCGTCGCCACCTCTCCACTGCTCGAGCCACTTGTCCACTTCGCTCAGGCGGAAGCGGTACTGCTGGCCAATCCTAACGTGCGGAATCAGCGGGGCATATTTCCGCGTCCAGTCGGGCTTCTGCCCGATGTGCTCGGAGACCTCGCGGACCCCGACCCATTTCTCCATTGTCGTTTCCATGGAGCAAGATTAGCATTGTAGATCGACGCTCGACAATACCAGGGCCTAGTGGACGAGGAGTACAAGGATGGAACGCAAGAAGGCAAGGAACGGCGACGGCTCGATCACGAGCCGCCAGACGGCGACGAAGGGGCTGGTGTGGGATGTGCAGCTGACGGTCAAGGACCGTCGGGGACTCGCCCACCGCACCTCCAAGCGCGGCTTCAAGACGGAGAAGGCCGCCATTATGTGGCGGGACGCACAGAAGCAGCGGTCCAGGGCCGGCCAGATGGTCAAGGGGCCGAGCCTCACCGTCCCCGGGCTTTGCGACAGGTACATCGACAGCTCCCCGCACTTGCGGGGAAGCTCGGAGAAGGTGTACCGATCGGCCGTCAACAAGCACATCAGGCCCCGCCTCGACATACGGGTCGACAACCTCACCCCCAACGTCATGCAGGAGTTCCTGGACGAGACGGTGCGCGTCATGGGCGAGCGTGGTCGCTCAGGGTCGGGCACCGTCAAGCGGTGCCTGGCCGTCGTCCGCGCAGCCCTGTCCTGGGCGAGCAGCGCGGACCAGGGGCTGATCGGGCACAATCCCCTCGCCGGTTCCCGCATCCGGGACAGGTCGAAGCAGGTCCACAGGTCAAGCCTGACGGCCCTCGAGGTGGACTCCCTGCTCTCGGGGTCCACCGGGCGCTCCGCGCTGGCGTGGCGCCTGTTCCTGGAGACCGGGATGCGCAAGGGCGAGGTGCTCGCCCTGTCGTTCTCGGACATCGACTGGGGGGACGGGACCGTCCGCATCGGCGCCACCCTCACGGCAGAGGGGGGCGGGTGGCGGGTGGTCGAGCGGGTCAAGTCCGGGACGGCGCACATCATGCCCCTAAGTGACCGCCTGACGGCCCTCCTGAGGGCCGAACTGAACGACGATGGCATCAGCCCCCGGACCTACGTCTTCCAGGGCGCACACGGGCGTCCTGTGACCCCCAGCTCGCTGGAGCGGTGGTGGGCCAGGGACTGCAAGGCGGCCGGCCTGAGCGGCCGGGTGATCCATGAACTGAGGCACACCTGGGCAACGCGCGCCCTCGAGGCCGGAGTGCAGCCGTCCGTCGTTGCGAAGATCATGGGGCATGCCAATGTCGCAACGACGCTTCGACATTACCGCCACGTTTCGATGGACGAGATGCGCCTTGCGGTGAATCTGGTCTCCTCGAAATTGCCGCAAGGTCCAGTTGTGGTTACCGCAAACGTTACAGCAGGCGAATCGCAGGCCCCGGAATCTCGGGGTTAGATCGAGGCGTGGGGCAGAACGGATGGTTTTACTTCCCCCGGTTTTCGGCCTTGGCCCATTGTGACAGTGTAGCTCGCGGTTTTCCGCGAGTCCACGGGCCTGGAACGGCCATCGGGATATGTTGATCTAGCTCTTGACATTGCCCATCAAAACCACGTATTGTGAAGGTTCATTGCAGCAAACGTTGCAGCAGACCGCACCATCAGGGAGGTGAGGGAGGTTACCTAGTGGTAACAAGTCGTGAAAGGATAGACTTGATCCACAAGGTGACGATCAAGGTATTGTCAAATCGAAAGAGATAGAGGACACTGAACCACATGCCAGCAATCCGGAAACTACCAGACATGACTACGCTGCGGCGCCTGCGCAACCAAGGTTGGAAACTGCAGGAAATCGCAGCGGAGTTCGACGTCACGGAGGGGGCCGTATGGAAGGCGTTGAACCGGGCCGGGGTGCAGGAACCCCGGACCACCTACCGGGATCTGATCCCGTGGGACGTGAAGTCAGAGCATCGCACCACCGCCATCATGGATCGCTTCCGATCCGTCGTGAAGCAGCGGCGCGGCATACTCCTCGGCGAAACCGAGGAGCGGCTCCTGAGCGATTGGCTTGAGGGGCTGGAGCAGAACGGGCTGGTGGTCGCCTACCATCCCCAGGCTCCGGCCAATGCGGCCAGCAGCAAGGGCGGGTTCTACTACGTGCCGAAGGAACCGACGGATGAATGGATCATCCGCCAGCCATGACGCAGAGAGGGCGATCAACGTGGGGGTAGTTGCAGCTAGGGAAGTGGGCCAGTCGAGCGACCAGGACTTCAGGGTTCTGGTCGACGAGCCAGGCTTCTCGGTGGTGGACTCCGCAGGGTCCATCGAGTACAGCTTCGATGGTGTGATGCACGACCGTGACGACGTGGTCCGGACGTTGCAGATGCTTGGCTACGAGATAACCATCTCGTGGCTCGTGGACGAGCTCTGGGAGTTCGGCAAGCTAGGGGTAAGGAGCCCATATGGCAAGGGGAACCAAGGCTGCAGTCAAGCAGCCCGTTATCGACGAGGCATCGGAGGATGCGCATGATGGGCCTGATGCGCCAGGTCCGGCACCCGCTGCGGCGCCCAAGACCCGTAAGAGCCGCGCGAAAGCGGCTCCTCAGGCCGTGGAGGTGGATCCGGTAGACGAGTCGACCAGTGGACAGGTCGAGTCTCCCGGGCTGCAGCTCCATGCACTGGAGGACGCGGCCCGGGAGATGCTCGCGGCCGAGGAGATGACCAACCTCTACGGCACGGAGCCTCCGCTCACCCCCGAGGAAGAGGAGGAGTTGTCGGAGGAGGAGGGCCGGCTCCGCGAGTTTTTCGCCCTAACCGACGACGGCTACAAGGTCGACGAGGCACTGGCCATGGAGATGGCCAAGATCAACGAGGAGCGGGTCCCTGATGAGGCGGGGGAGGCGTTCATTTCCCTCGACCCTGACAAGCGAACCCGCCCCAGGGCCATCCTTGACGAGATGGCTGCCGAGGTCGGGCCAACCGACGAGGAGATCGAGGCGTTCCTCGCGGAGGAGGCCGAGGCCCAGCGATTCAAGATCGAACGGCTGGACCGGGACAACCTGGCTAGGGAGATGCTCGAGGAGCATGGCCCGGTGGGCCACGAGCACTTCGGCCCCCGACTCGGCACGGCCGAGTTTGTCGGCCAGTACGAGGACGGCAGTCCGGAGTGGCACGAGGCCAGGTCCAAGGGGATCGGCGGCAGTGATGCCGCCTCCATCCTGGGTATCGGGTTCACCAGCGCCTTTGTCCTGTGGCAGCAGAAGAAGGGTCACTTCGGCCCCGACAAGGTGGACGATCGGATGGAGGAGATCTTCCTTTGGGGGCACCTGCACGAGGACGCGCTGCGCAAGCGGTTCCTGATGAACCACCCCGAGTGGGAGTTCTACGAAGGTGGGTCGTGGCGCAAGGCAGACGCCCCGTGGATGCTGGCCAATCCCGACGGGATCCTCGTCCACAAGGAGACCGGCGAGCTGGCCATCTGGGAGGCGAAGAGTTCGGAGCAGGGATCCGGATGGGAGAACGATCGTTGCCCCTCGAAGTATGTGGTGCAGCCGCGCCACTACATGCACGTCTTCGGGTTCCGCCGCGCGTTCCTCGTCGTCAAGATCGGGAACTCGGACTACCGCGAGTTCGAGGTGCCGGCGGACATCACCCAGCCGGTCACCAAGATCTTCGGTGGCACGCAGCGCGAGTCCTCGTTCATCGTGGACTACGGCGACGGACAGTACCTGGAGCAGGCAACCAGGAACTTCCTGGACCTCGAGGAACCGCCGGCAATGGACGGCAACAAGGACGCATACGAGTTCCTCCGCGCCAAGAACCCGAGCCTGAACCGTGGCGAGGAAGTCGAGCTCCCGGTGGAGATCGGCACGATGCTCCTCGAGGCCAAGCACAACCTGAAGGTGGCGGAAGCCGCCGAGCAGGAAGCGCGGAACCACGTCATGGCGCACATGGGGTGCGCCCAGTACGCCACGTACAACGGCGACCGCGTCGCCAGTCGGGTGGCCAAGAGCGGGGCGTGCCCCTACCTCAAGATCACCTAGCAAGCCTATTTTTTTAGGCTGATTGTCCAGTTGAAGATTCTTCTCGTCAGCTATTGACACGGGGCATCGACAATGCGACAATGGAATAGTCCGCAAGAGAGGCGGGGTCCGAGTGGCCCCGCCTAACAACTGGCCCGAAGGTCAAGTTGTCGATCGACACAATCCCTTGAGAGGGGACACATGTCCAACGAATCACCGCTCTCGGTCAACTTCAAGCCGGACACCGGCTATGACGCACCGATGCTCACCATCCGCGCCGACAGCCCGCAGGAGCTGGTCGAACGGCTCAACCTGATCCAGGGGAACGACCTGCTCGCTGCCATCGGCCGGACGGCGTCGCAGTTCAAAGGGCAGTACCAGCTCGGCGGGCAACTCGGGGCCAGCCACACGAACAACCCCGACGGATCTGGCGGCGGTTCAACTCCAGTCGCAGCGCCTCCGGCACCGGCGCCTGTCGATCCATGGGGAGGACAGCCCGTAGCCCAGCAGGCTCCGCAGCAGGCCTACCAAGCACCTGCGCCTGTCGCGCAGGCCGCCCCGGCGGCACCCTCGGTTCCCGGCGCACCGCTGGTGCTCGGCCAGCCGGCCGTCTACAAGGAGGGCCAGAATGCCAGGGGCACCTGGCGCGCTTGGGCGGATCCACGCCCATACGCCCAAGTGAAGGACATCCAGGGCAAGACCGACAACCCGAACTCGCCCGGACTGGCAGCCGGGACGGAAAAGTTCTGGGCGTTTATCCGCTGACTGGGGGGTTTACGTGCCGTCGTCACTGACACAGGGCCGGCGACGCAACTCCTCGGCCGGAGAGCCGACCTTCAATCCGTTCCCGTCCTTTGATGAAGCGGGCCTCTCGTTCCGCCGGTCACAGCTATCGCTCGTGGCCGGCGGACCGGGCACCGGGAAGTCGGCGCTCGTCCAGTACATCTGCACCATCGGCCTGCGCAGGCAGGCCGTGAACAGGGTGCTCTACATCAGCGCAGACACGGACTCCACCACGATGTTCGTAAGAAGCGCGGCCATCCTCACCGGATGGGAGACCTCGTATATCGAGGGCAGGCTCCATTCCGACGAGAGCGTCGACGAACTCGAGGCGATCGTGGACCAGGGGGCCGGGCATATCCAGATGGTCTTCAAGTCCTACCCGACCCCGGAGGACGTGGAGAACCAGCTCCTCGCCTACGAGGAGGTCTGGGGGGTCCTGCCCGACATCGTCGTCATGGACAACCTCAAGAACCTCGACTTTGGCGAGGGCGGCGGGGAGGAGTTCTCCGCCCTGGAGGCGGCCTGCGAGTTCCTCCATGAGATCGCCCGGGACAACAACTGTGCGGTCATCACCCTCCACCATGTGGAGGGCAAGTACGAGGACGGCGGGACCCCCATTCCACTGTCCGGCCTGCGGGGCAAGGTCAGCAAGACGCCGGAGACGGTGGTCACCCTGCACCGCACGGGCACCAACCTGCATGTCTCCCCCGTCAAGTACCGCTCGGGTCGCGCAGACCCCAGCGGCAAATACTTCCTCACACTCACTTCAGATCTTTCGAGAATGCAATACGGGTAAAACCCCAGTCAGGAGGCCGTCATGGCCGCACTACCTTCGGACATCTTCGCCGCATGGCCGGTGTCAGCAGACAATCCCGAGGACACGAGGGTCAACCTCAGTCTCAACCTGCCCGGCTGCTTCGAGCTCCTCGCGGCGATCGAGGTGGCCCACCGCGCCGCCGCCCTGGAGGGCGACGTCAACTCGGGTATCAACTGGGCCTATTTCCACAACCGGTTGGCGGAGGCGTTCCTCGCCGCCGGCGGGACGGAGGCCACCCTCGAGGTGATCCAGCGTCTCGAACAGCAAGCCGAGGGGTCGTAGTGACGACCCACGAGTTCAAGAGCTTCACGCGCCAAGACGCCCGGGAGTCGGTATTCCACATGGAGGACGCGGCCGAAACCCGCATCGCCCTCTACCTGACGCCGGCGGATCTGGGCATCTGGGGATGGGTGGCGGCCACCGCCTCCATCCATGGCGAGGGCGCAGTGCAACGCTGCGCCAGCGAGCTGAGCCTCTACCTGGAGCAGCTCTTCATGGAACTGACCGAGGCCGAGCAGGCCTGCATGGTATTGGAGGCGCAGTGACCAAGGCCACCGCCGCGAAGATCAGTGTCGACATCTACATCTCCGATGAGCAGCGATACCAGGCCAAGGCGCTCTATGACGACCGCTACGACCGCCGTGCCGAGCGGATGGAGGCCGCGCCGTCGCCGGGGTACTGGGAGCAGTTCCGCAAGGCGGAGGAGTGCCTTGCGTTCCTCAGGGGCTACCCCGACATGGACTGGGGTGACTGGGACCAGGAGGAGCCGAGCCTCTCGCCACCTCGGTGCAACGTCTTCTACACCTACCTGGAAACCGTCGACGAGTGGCTTGAGCGCTGCCGCGCTCTCGACAAGGAGGACGCGTGACACGCAGCAGAGCCAGCGCCAAGCAGGCCGGCGCACGGTTCGAGCGGCAGGTGGCCAACCACCTGAAGCACCATCTCTCCGAGTTCATTGACCGCAAGGTCAGGACCGGGGCGCTGGATACCGGGGATATCGCCAACGTCCGCACGATCGACGGCAAGAAGGTCGTCGTCGAGTGCAAGGACTACGGGGGGCGCATCAAGCTGGGGCCGTGGATCGCGGAGACGGAAGCCGAGCGCATCAACGACGGCGCGGCAGCCGGGGTCATCGTGGCCAAGCGCATGAACACCACGGCGCCGGGGTCCCAGTGGATCTTTTGCACAGTGGACGACCTGATCGTCCTACTCGGAGGAGAAAGGCCAACCGATGACTGACGAAAGACTCAGCTTTCGAGAGCTGCAGGAGGGATATCTGCTCCCCTCCTACGTGGAGCACTTGTTCGGGGTCATCTCCGACGGCGAGCCCATGCTCGCCCTGGAGACCGCATTCCGCCTGGGCGTCCGCGCGGGGGTCCATGCGGCCCTCGACTACGCCGATCCCGACCAGCTGGACCGGCTGGTGATCCTCGATGACTGAGCGCGAGTATCCACGCTACACGATCAGCGACCTGGACACCGCCCGGCAGGTCGGTTTCGACGAGGGCTACGACTCAGGGTTCAGCGCAGGTTTCGCCAGCGCCCGCGAGGCATACGAGGAGGCGCGATGAGCAACGACGACTGGGGTGCGCCGCTTCCACCCCCCTACCCGCCGCCCAAGCGCGGGCCGCGTGACGAGGAGCTGGAGCGGGCATGGATCCAAGGCTTCGAGAGCGGCCGTAGGGCCGCCGAGGATGGGGCTGCGGTGTCCGAGTGGAACAAAGGCTTTGTGGAGGGCTACAAGTTCGCCCAGTCGGGAAAGGTGCCCCGATGAGCGACGGTACGGAACTGCATCTGTACGACCGCCTCGAGGCCATGATCGGGAGCATCTCCGAGGAGGAGATGGTGGTAGCCGAGCTGGCCTACAGGCTCGGCCAGGTGGATGGCAGGAGCGAAGGCTTTGAGGCGGGCTACAAGACCGCCTGGTCGGGAGGGCTCGGATGAGCGACGACCTGAAGAACGTGACCATCGGCCAGCTGGAGGAGCAGGGCATCACCCCGATCCTCCTCGACCAGGAGAGCGCCTACATGCTGTTCCTGTGGCTCGACTGGATGAAGGGCGCGGGCCACACCTACATGCCGCCCGTTGCGCTCGAGCTGCACCAGGCGACCGACCTCTTCGAGCGGGTGCTCGTCGAGAACCAAAGTGCCAAGGAGCCGCCGAGATACGGAGGCGACGATGGATGATCGCCACCGCTGCACATGCGGGCGCTTCACGAAGGGCCACGCCGGCCTGACACAAGGTGGCGCCGAGGTCTGGTATTGGAAGTGCTCCTGCGGCAAGCAGGGCTCGGAGGAGTTCTGATGAGGGGCCGGCTGCCGCCGGTGCCGAAGTTCCCCATCGGCCCGGTCTACGAGGAGCTCACGGGCGACACGCTGCCCCGCGAGACGGGGCGCCTGAAGATCCTTTGCCCAGTCCACTCGGAGAACCGTCCGTCGGCGGTCATCGACCTGGATGCCAACAGGTGGTCGTGCTTCGGCTGCGGGGAGCACGGCGACGCAATAGACCTAGTACGACTAATCGAGGGGGTGGAGTTTGCCGAGGCTTACAAGCGCGCAGCGACTATCTCTGGAGATGAGAACGGCGTCGTACCATCAAGCCCTTCTCGGGCCAGAGGGCGAGGCAGCCAGAGCCTACTTGGTGGAGGAGCGAGGGCTAAGGCCGGAGACCGTCCGCAGGTTCAGGCTCGGGGTCGTCGCAGAGCCCGGGGAAACTGACGAGCCGGCGGAGGGCCGGATCAGCATCCCGTTCACGACGCCCACCGGCGTCGTGGCCCTCCGGTTCCGGGCGATGCCCGGGCAGACCGGACCCAAGTATTGGCAGCCAAGCGGAACCGACGTCGGGATCTTCAACACCCCGGCCATCGCGGCCGGGGGCCGCAGGCTCATGGTACTGGAGGGCGAGTTTGATGCCATGGTCGCCTGCCAGATGGGCTTCCCGGCGGTCGGCTACCCAGGAGCCAACTCCTGGAAGAGCTGGCACCGCGAGGTCTACGAGGGCTTCGAGAGCGTCACGGTGATCGGCGACAACGACGAGACGCCGAAGCCGAACAAGGACGGCAGTCCCGGCACCATGGCCAGCACCAAGTTCTGCCGGACCGTGGCCGACAACGTTCCGGATCCGCACATCGTGATGTGCCCGAGGGGGCACGACTTCACATCGGCCTATTTGGAGTACGGCGAGGGGCCGTTGCTCGAGATGCTCAAACTAGACATCGGAGATTTCCAGTGATTCAGCAATCCATCAAGGCGGGCGACCGGGTGGAAACCCTGCTCGCCATCGGCAAGGAGCTGCCCAAGGGCAGCGTCGGCGTGGTCACCGAGATCAGCCACCTGTACCCGAGCGGCATGGATACCCGGCCCATCCTCACGGTGCGGTTCCCGCAGCTGGCAATGCCCGGCAAGCAGGGTGCCGCCATCGAAGGGCTTGATCCCGACTCGGTGCCCGCGACCAACGCGCTGGCCTTGCGCGTGAACGAGGTCAGGGTCATCGACCATCTCGGGGTCCTTGCGGGGACGGCGTGAACGTCGCTGACATGGCGAAGTCGAGTCAGCTCACGGCCGATGACATCCTGGCCGCCATCAGGCGGGCCAACCCGAAGTACCCGTTGCTCACCGAGCTGGTGCTCACGGACGTGGACCGCGATCGTGGCAACGGCGACCTGCGCAAGCGCCGCATCGACGGGCTGCTCATCGGCCCACGGGGCCAGCGCACGGCCATCGAGGTCAAGGTAAGCCGCCAAGACTTCCTCCGCGAGACGGAGGCCAAGCGCAGGCCGTGGATCCGCTGCTCGCACCGCTTCGTCTATGCGGCCCCCAAGGGCCTGCTGAGGGCCAACGAGATCCCCAAGGGCATCGGCCTCTGGGAGGTCTCGCTGACCGCCAAGGCCAAGACGGGCTTTGTCAGCATCTACGAACTCACCGTGGCCAAGCGCTGCATCATCAACAAGAACCCCGACCCGGTGCCAGACCAGCTGTTCGCAGCCCTGGCCTACCGGCTCGACAACCCGCGACGGAGGCGGAGATGACCGTACTGGCGCCCGGCCAGGTGACCGGAACCTGGGAGTTCGAGGGGGGCTCCGCCGGCGAGGCGAGCGCCAAGCTCGACATGATGATCGAGTGCCTGGAGGACGGCGTCGAGTTCATCGACGACGTGGCCCTCGGCCTGCTGATCGAACAGCGGTGCAACGAGGAGGGGACCCCCATGGGCCCCGTGACCCACAAGTACACGGCGACCCTGACGGTCGTCCGTGGCGACTGGAGGACCTGCGACTGCGGGGAGGAACACGATGAAGACGACTGACACGGCGCTGAGCGCCGTCCTGACGGCCGATGACGGCCGCCGTGGCACCAAGGTGGAGCGGACGCTGGAACGGCTGGGAGAGGCCTATCGGGAGACGTTCGACGGCGCCTGCTCGCAGGACTTCAGCAACTCGATCCTGGCGCAGGCGCTGAGCCGGGACGCGGGCACCGAGATCACCCGCGACATGGTGCGGACCTACCGCATGAAGAAGGGGGCCTAGGTGGACGACAAGGCTTATCTCGATACATGGAAGCCGCAGGGCATCCGCCTGCCGGTGGGGCATGGCTGCACCTGGAAGAACTGCCCGATTCACGAGGCACCGAAGCCACCGGCTCTGCCGGCGGATCCATTCGACCTGAGTACGGCACCCAGCGTGCCGATCAAGGCGCGCGGCAACACCGACACGGTGACACGCAAGGAGTATCGGGTGGTGGTCGGTGGGCGGATCCTCCTGTCCGATCTGCGCGAGGTCGAGGCGTTCGCCGAGGTGGACCGCCTGATCCGTGCGGCCGAGGACCTTGGGGTCGCGCCCGAGACCCTGCCACGGGTGCAGGAGCAGGTCGTGGTCACGAGCACCGAGACCAGCGGCTGGCGGGCGTATGAGCGTCCCGCCTACCTCGACTACCTGGTGTCCGATGACGAGCAGCTCCATGCGGAGCTCTGCGAAGCGGACGACTGCGCACGCTGCGACGCCTACTACGACCGACAGGACAGGTACTAGATGGCCGCGCGCGACATAGACCCCGAGTCCGAACTCGGGAAGCTGACCAGGGCACCGACCGTGCCAATCTCCGAACGCAGCGACATCCCTGCGCCGAAAGGGTACGAACGTGGACGATCGTTCGAGGGTGATGTGGGAGTTGGATCGACAGGGGCGATTGATCCGGCAGAACTTCTGGGCCTATCCGAAGACGAGGAGTCCTGGCTTCTCAAGAAGGCCGGCTACAAGCCCGAAGAGTGGCGGATCGTGGGGGACCATTCATACCGCGAGTGGGACGCCAATTGCGGCGGGGGCGTCATCAAGACCCTGCAGTATCGCCGCTTCAACGTCCGCAAGCGGGGACTGGCGGCCAACGGGGTCGAGGAGCTACTTGACCTTGTGGGGCAAGCCGCTCGCCCCGTCGAGCGGGTGGCTGGCACCGATGGTGGCCGAACGCACGTCTTCGCCACCGGCGACTGGCAGCTGGGGAAGATCGACGGAGACGGAACCGCCGGATCCATACGTCGAGTCAGTGCGGGCATTGCGGAGAGTGCAGCACTACTCCGCGATGCGTTTCTCCGAGGAGAGGTCGGCAACTGCCACATCGCCTTCATGGCCGACTGCGGTGAGTATTTCGTCAGCCAGAACGGAGCCAATGCCTGGCGAACCGACCTCTCGATCTCCGAGACGCTGCGCATCACCCGCCGGCTCATGCTGGAGGCCATCAAGGCCCATGCCCCGTACTGCGAACGCCTCACGGTGGTCGCAGTTCCAGGGAACCATGACCAGACTTCCAGGGCTCCGATGACCTACCACGGGGACAGCTTCGACACGGACTGCCTCGTGGCGGTCACCGACCTGCTCGAGGAGAACCCGCAGGCCTTCGGGCATGTGGAGACCTACGTGCCGCCGCGCGACTCGAAGTTCGTCACCCTCGACGTCAACGGCACCCGCATCCTCCACCTCCACGGTGAGGATGTCAGGCCGCACCAGCACTTCAACTGGTGGCGGGGCCAGGCCTTCGAGCCTGGATCCGATGCGGCCAACGCGCAGGTCATGCTGTTTGCCCACCAGCATCACTTCATGGTGGCCACGAGCAACGGGCGCACGGCGATCATGTCGCCGAGCACCGAGGACAAGTCGATCTGGTTCAGCAACAAGACAGGTGTCACCTCAAAACCGGGGTCGCTGGTGTTCCACGTAGAGGATGGGGAGGCGAATGGCTATCGGATCGTCGGCAGCAACGGATAGCGACGGCCCCATGGCCGACCAGCTGGCCATCCCGTGGGATCTGGACAGCTTCTTCCACACGTTCGACCACAGGTTCCGGTCCATGGCCCACAAGGCCAACTGGACGGACTCCGGGGATGACGTCGAGGACCTGGTCCAGGAGATGTGGGAGCACGTCTGGAAGCAGTGGGACAAGGCGCAGTTCTGGACCGAGAAGACGGTCGTAACCCACGCGTCCAAGACCATCAGGACCATGGCCAAGAGCCGGCGGATCGAGTACGAGGAGTTCCGCTGCGAGTACGTCTACGACAGGCCCACGATCAAGGGCTACCTGGAGAACGTCGCATGGGCCGAGGACGACGAGTGCATCGACCTTGATGCACGCATGGACCTGCGACAGGCCTTCGACCAGCTGACGCCCGTCACCCGGCGGGCGGTGTTCGGCTACTACGCGCTGGGCCGGCGCTACGAAAGGGGAAGCGCGCAGGAGCGCGCGCTCTCCCGTGGCATCGACGAGCTCTACTACCGGCTCAATAGCAACCTACCCCGCACCACAGCCAGCTTTGAAGAGCTGGCGGAACAGGAAACATCGTGGATGGAAAACTAGACGTGACCGACTACACCGACCTGATCGTCGTGTACGGCCCCAATATCGACGAGGTGAAGGTCTCCGAGGGGCAGGGGTACAGCCGCATCAAGATCCCTGCCGACGCATCCAAAGAGCAGGTCGGCAGGCTCGTGTGGCACGCTGCCCAGGCCGTCCTGAGATACCGGGCATTCGAGCGGGGTGAGGCGTGAGCATGGATGGAAAACTGAAAACCCCGGCCTCCAAGGCGGGCGCGGCGCTCGGCACCTTCGCGGCCGCCGTGCTGGTGCAGTTCTTGTGGATCGGCATCGTGGCAGGGTTCGTCGTATGGCTGGCGCCCGGCGCCACGGACGGAGCGTTCGCCCCCACCTTCTGGCAGGCCGTCAGCGGCGTCATCCTCCTGAACATCCTCGGGACGTTCGTGAAGGGGGCCAAGTGAGCGACAAGTATGACGACTTCGGGCTGACGTTCAACCTCAAGAGCTGGAATGGCGGCGAGGGCCAACTGCGCCAGATCGGGCTGGGCCTCCAGCCGCTGCTCCTCGTCGAGCCGGGCATGGACGAGGAGGCGGAGGAGTTCTCGATCAACGTCCACGCCAGCTTGATGAGTCCCGAGGAGGCGCTCGAGGTGCTCGAGGTTGCCGTCGAGGGACTGCGGGCCGCCATCGAACGGGAGAGCGGCGATGGCTGAACTGACGGCGGTCACGATCAACCTGGCGTTCGAGGATGGAGGCCCCGAGGGCCTCACCGCCCAGACGGTGGCACTGGGCACGGCGGCGCCCTCCATCATCATCGGGGTGGGCTACCAGGAGCTGGAGGAGGGTGCGGGCCTCGTCTTCGACATGCTGACGGGCGGCCTGAGCCGCCCGGAGATCACGAAGATCCTCGGTCTTCTGTACAACGCATTCAAGGACAACCCGGGCACCGTGCCCGAAGAACAGGAGGTGGCCAATGACTGACCGCCAGGAGGTATTCGACGCAACGGGCCGCTCGGCGGGGGCCTTGGCCCAGTGGGCGTCCAGCCTTCCGAAGGATGCGGCCATCGAGACGGAGGTCGACGGCAACGGGACGTGGTACTGCGCCCGCTGGCGGGAGCCGGAACGGAAAGTGATCCGGTTTGAAGAGCTGGACGTGTCCCCTGCGGGCCACCGGCGGTTCAGGGTGCGCGGCGACAGCGACTTCGATCTGCCGCCCGGCACCAAGTTCGGCATGGAGTACGACCCCGTGTTCCTGTGTGACATGTTCGTCTTCGAGGTGGAGGACCAGGATGGATGACCTGCAGCGCGACGAATGGTGGGAGGTCTCCTGGTATCGGGAGGGCCGACCCGGCCCGCTCGTCGAGACGTTCTTCGTCGAGGACCGCGCCCTGAGGCGCGTGCGACGCCTCGCCGAGGACGAGGGCAACTTCCGAGTGTACCTCACCCGGTGCGAAGTTGTTGACTTTGCCCAACAAGCGGACTAATGTTGGTCCTGCACTAGACGGCACCCCCCAGCTCGTCCGGACGCAAAAAAGAGCCCTACCCCAGATCACCAGTGCGGTGACGGGGTAGGGCTCTTTTGCTATGTCAGGAGACTAGTTCGTTTGAGGGATGACTCGTAGACTCATCCCGTCACGAATTGGCCTCGCTAATTCGTCTCCTGCGTGTCAGGGTCGGGCTCGCTCGTGTTGCCGGCGGCAGTGAAGCCGACGGCCCCACCGACGAACGTGAACACGGCAAGCGCCACGCCCAGCCACGTCGGCTGGGCCACGTCTGCCGTGGCGAAGCCCACCTGGGTTGCGCCGAATGCCACGCCTACGATGGCGAACCCCGCGTAGACCTTCTGCCGGAGACCGGCGGGGATGATGTCCTTGAGCATGCTACTTCCTTTTCCTTGCCGTATGCCGGCGCTGGTTGCGCCAGAAGAGATTGATGAGCTGCTCCTCGAGCAGCGATGTCGCGCAGTTGAACGTGACCCAGACGCCCGTGAACGTGAGGACCACGCCCCCTGCCAGCCACACTCCGCGCATTACGGGTGGACCGGGATCTTGAGCATGGCGCAGAAGATGGACCCGGGCACGTCGTCGATCAGGCCCTTGTATGCACTGCCGTGGTTGCGGGTCATCAGGTCGTGGACGCGGGCCTTCGTCTTCTTGCCGTAGTCCCCGTCAACCGCGAGGTTGGCGCCCTTCCACTTGTTCATGGCCTTCTGCAGCTTCTTGACCCACGTGTAGTGCGCGATGGTCTTCGGCCCCCAGTAGCCGTCTGCGACGAGCGAGCCGAACAGCTGGTGGCCCTGGTAGTAGGTGACCGCTTCCTTGGTCACCGGACCGTAGATCCCGTCGATCGCGCCCTTGTAGTGCCCCATGTTCTGCAGGGCCCGCTGGACGTTCTTCGTCCGGCTGGCGCTCATGCGCAGGACCGGCTTGACCACGGGCTTGGGCCGGGGCTTCACCGCACCCAGCGCATGCCCGTCGGCATTGGACGCCGTGGCGATGATGCCCGGGACCTGCGGGACCCGGTCGTTGCCGGGGCAGGACTTGCCATAGGCCGAGGACCACAGCTCCCCGCCGCTCACCCGGTAGGGGTTCACGCCGAGGCGGTGGTAGCCCACGCCGTGCTCGGAGGTCCGGGAGTTGTCCATGACCGTGAGCGGCACGCCGTACTTGCTGTTGCAGAAGCTGGCGATGGCCGCCAGGCTCTTGCACTGCGCGCTGGTCCACTCGCCGCTGCCCATGCCCTGCGTCTCCACGGAGATGGAGCGGGAGTTGCCTGCGGCACTCGCCCACGAGATGTGGTCCAGGTCCATGTACTGCTCGATGGTGCCGTCACGCCGCACGTAGAGGTGGCTCGAGGCGTAGGCCCTGGGGTTGTTGAACCAGCCCCGGAGGCTTGCGGCCTCCGAGACCGCCACGTGCAGGATGAGGGCTGTCGTCTTGGCGCGCTTGCGCCGCGTGTAGTTCCGTTTGATGGGCACCCAGAGGGCGCCCGGCATCTTGACTGTCATGCGGACTGTTCCTTCTCAGATGATGGAGACGCGCCCCGCGTACAGCACGGGGGTCTCGGGCAGGTCCGTCACGCGGACCCAGATGGCGTAGTCGCCGGCCGTGAGGCCCTCAAGGAGGACCCCCTTCTTCGCTTCCAGCTCGTATGGCTGGGCCCACTCGGTGGTGGGGCGGGTGCCGACGGGCAGCACCGCCACCTCGAACTGGGTGGTCGGCAGGTCGTCGAGGGACACCCCCACCTCCTGGAACTCGGTGGACTCCTTGTAGTAGGTGTTCATCAGTCGGCCTTCCAGGTCTGGGGAGTGAGCCACGCACGTCGCGTGGAGGCGGGCAGCCATGCCCGTATCGTGATGTCGCGCTCGACGCCGGTCCCCTGCACGATGCGCAGTGAGCCGCTGCCCGAAAGGCTGACGGACGCGGTGAGCTGCGGGGCGCTCGGTTCGCCGGCCGCCGTCAGCGAGCCGGCGGCCGAGAGGTCGATCCGGACGACTGTCCCGGGGATCCCGGATGCCGTCAGCTGGCCCCTGGAGCCGAGGTCGATGGAGGCGTGGATGGTGCCACGCCCGACGGACCATTCGAGCTGTCCGCTGCCGTTGGTAGACAGCGTCGCGAGGAACGCAGGCTGCGCGCCCCACGAGAGGGCGCCAGAGCCGCCCAGGGCGACGTCGGAGGACGTGGCCGGGACAATGTCCAGTCGCAGCTCTCCGAGGCCCGCAGAATCGAAGCTGGCGCTTCCGGGTTCCTGCGGGATCTGCGCCTCGGCATCGAAGCCGAGGGATCCGGTGCCCCCGAGTGTGGCCACGAGCTGCAGTGCGGGCGTCTGGCCGGTGGCCAGCGAGCCCTCGGAGCCGAGCATGGCGACGAGCTCTGCGCTCGGTGTCAGCGTGAAGCCGAGGGTCCCCTCGCCGTCGAGCGGCAGGCTGGCGGACTCGGAGGGCCCGGCCGCCGGGTCGGTGTCGGTGAATGCGACGCCCGCCCAGAAGTTGCCGCCGCCAGAGGCGCCGGACGTGGGGTAGCTGACGGTGGAACCGTAGGTGTAGGATCCCTGCTGCAGGCTGTCCACGGAGAACGAGCTGGGCAGCGTGACCGGGCCGATGGTCCGGTCGGTGTAGCTCCCACCGAAGTAGGAGGTGCTATAGGGGTAGTCTCCATTGGGGAACAGCACACCCACCCGGTAGCGGCCGGGCGCCAGCTCGACGGGTGTCTCGAAGTCCCCCTGGACCCACGCGCCGGCAGTGCCCGCAGGCAGGACCAGCGGGCCGGCCACCCGCGACCCGTCGGCCTGCGAGTAGATCGCCCCCGTATGGGGCGACATGTCCCCAGAGGTGGGGGCGAGGTAGCGGATGCCGGTGATCCATGCGGTCTGCCCGGCATTGACCCAGAACTCGGTGCCGACGGTGACCGCAGAGTCGGCATTCGGCGCTAGCGCGGGGGTCTCGGTGAAGAGTGTGTAGTCAGCCATGGCGGTTCACCGCCTTCCGCTTAGGACTGGGTGTAGGTGAAGGTGACGGTGAGCGTGCCCTGCGAGGCGAAGGCCTGGCTGGTGATGGTCCCGCCGTCGAGGTAGTTGCCCGCAGTGGCGGCGTCGTGGACGCCGACCCCGACGACAGTCGTGGAGGCTGGGACGTCGAAGACGGCGGTCGCCGTGATCGTGGTGACGCCTCCCGAAGTGGAAGCGGCGCTCCAGGTGAGCGACTTGCGGGCGTAGGCGGGGGTGCCTCCAGTGGGCTCGGTGCCTGCCGTGACGCCGGGGGTCGAGGTGTAGACGGCGCCGTAGAGGGCCTCTGCCCCGTAGGCGTCGGCCAGGGTTTCGCGGAGTGCGGGGGTCTGGATGGCCATGATGGGCTCCTATTTGTTGTCCGGGGCGCTGGGGTTGAGGTGCTTCTCGACCCGCGTCAGGCGGTCGTTCATGGACGACCCGCCGTTTGGCTTGAGTTCGTGGCGCAGTTCGCCGAGCGTGAAGCTCTGCTGGTCCATCTGCGTGCTGTTGTTGACGACGGCCTGTTCGACGGCCGTCATGCGCTGTGGCATGCCAGGGTGCTCGTCGTTGCCGAACCACTCGTCGAGGAACTTGTGGATCTTGATGATCGTCTGGTAGATGAACTTCGCCGGGCGGCGTACCGCCCAGCAGAGCGCGAGGAAGGCGCCGGCCCCGATGAGCCAGCTGATGAGTTCTTGGGACACTTAGACCGTCCAGCGGTAGAGGTGGTACTCGTAGTCGTCGCTGAACGTGTCCACGAAGACGCCTGAGCTGTTTGCGGTGATGGTGCGCGCCTCCCCGAGGACCGTGAGCGACTTGCCGGCAGCCTGCGGCACCGTGAAGGTGGCGGTCGTCGACCCGGGGCGGATGGCCTGGACGAATACGTAGCGGGTGGATCCGACCGAGCGGCCCGTCCAGTGGATCGGCACCCCGAAGGTGCCGCCCATGGGGCCTGCCGTGGTGTTGGAGGAGTCCACGCTCGTCACGAGGTCCTGGTGCGCGGCGTTGAGTGCCGGGGCCACGGACTGGATCTGTGCGCACAGCGCCTGCACTCCAGCCCGCATGGCGGGTGTATGAAGCAGGGAAGCGAAGTCCTGCGTGTACTGTGCGGAGGCGAAGCGGTGGTCGAAGAAGATGATGCCCTGCGCCCCTGCAATGAGGCAGGCCCAGGCGCACCGCTCGACCTGCACTGGGGTGGGGTCGCTGCCCTCGACGGGGCAGGTCTCGATGTAGGACCAGATGGGCAGCCGGCCGTTGGACATCTGCTGCAGCTTGCCGACCATCTTGGGGTAGGCCCAGATGCCCATGCGGGTGTCGGTGATGCAGTAGTCATCCAGCGACATGATGTCGGCGATCTCGCCATATGCCATCCAGTTCTCGTTCATCTGGTTGACCGTGGCGCCGACGGGTGCCCACTGGTAGCTGATGGAGCGGCTGCTCCACTTGCCGAGGTTCAGGATGATGGGGCGGCTGGAGTCGACCCTGCGGATCTCCTGCAGGGAGGTCCAAAGTTGGTCGGGGGATCCGTAGTTGTGGACCATGTCCGGCTCGTCCCAGAGGAAGTACCCCTTGACATGCGCGGCCAGCTCCGCGTCCGACTGGACCATCTCGGGGACCGTGGTCTCGCCGTCGGCCGCACCCCAGACGTCGCAGCCGGCCGCGAGGATCGCCTCGCGGTAGCCAGGCCCGGTGATGGGGACGCCACACATGGTGTTCACGCCGATGGACATGTAGTCCTCGATGAACGGGGGGTCGGGGTAGAACACCCCGACCGGGAACTGGAAGGAGGACTGGCCGTTGGGGAACTGGTTCATGTAGCCCGGCCCTGCGGCCGGGAGCGAGTAGTCCCACTCCGCGATCGGGTCGATGTAGTAGTTGTGGGGCAGGATGATCTCTGGGAAGATGTGCCCCGACTCGACGCCACCGCCCACGCGGCTGGCGCCGGACTTGCCCTCGGCCCCCTCCTCGTACCGCCCGATGTGGAACGGGTATTCGATGAAGTCCATGCCGTTGTAGACCCAGTCGTTCTGTGCCCAGAACCCGCCGGCGGCGTAGTACGAGATGATGTACTTCGTGTTGGCCGCGATGGCGACGGGGGTTGCGAACTCGAGCGTCCGCCAGCCTCCGGCGTCGGACACCCAGGTGCCCGCGATCTCACCCAGCTTCACGCCGGCGATCGACCAGAGGGTGACATAGGTGGCCCCGGCGGCGAGCGGGGCCTTGTAGACCCGCGCGCCCGTGATCCGCACGGCGATCTCGGTGCTGAACTCCACGCCGAACTCGTTGCCCGTGCCCTCGTTCTTGAAGACGGGGCCCAGCGTGTTGTCGTTGAACTGCATCGAGCTCAGGCTGCTGCGGTTCTGCCAGGCGCTGCGTCGGATGACATGGTTCGTGGTGCCGGAGGTGGTGCCGGCCTTGCTCGCTGTGGCGGCTACGGCCAGCGGGTCGCGGGCCGTGCCGTTGGCGTTGTAGGTAGCCATGGGTTCCTTGCGCTAGGCCTGGTAGATCCAGACGGACGGATCGCGGGTGGCGGTGATGGTCCCGCCGGAGATGGAGAGGGTGAGGAGCATCTCCTGCCCTTCCGCATCGGAGGCGCAGACGCGGATGATGCCCCGGCCCGTGCTCGGCAGCACGGCCGGCCATGTGGTGACCTGTACCTTGGGCGCTACGTTCAGGGACGCATCGGCCGCAGCGACGGCCAATGGCGACTCGGGGGAGCGCTGGCCGAACTGGTCGTAGGCGATGACCACGTACTGGTAGCTGGCCCCGTTCTGCACGTCGCGGTCGACGTAGGCCAGCGAGGCGCCGGCGTAGATCTGCTGGCCGTTGCGGAAGAGCTTGTAGGTCCGGCCCTCCGGTACGGCGGTCCATGACAGCCAGATCAGCGTGGATCCCGGGGTCGCTCCCGGCTTGGCCGGGGCGACCGGGGGCTCTGCCCAGACGGGGATGCCCTTGACCGTGCCGTCGGCCATGACGATCACGCGCACCTGCTCCCAGGTGTCGGCGGTCGTGTACTCGGTGACCGCCCGCCACTCGGTGTCGAAGTCGGCCTCGGAGTTCTTGGTGAGCACCTGCCCGCTGGTCCCGCCGGGCGGGACATCCCCGCCCTGCGCGTCCAGGGAGATGACGATCGGGTTGTCGACATCCGCGCTCTTCCACATGACCGTGGGGTAGCCCTCGAGCTTGAACGACTCGGTGACGCCGTTGCGGACATTCACCCGGTCCATCGGCAGGCCGATCATGGAGATCGGCGTGAGGGGGGCGGTGAAGTAGTTGTCCGAGGGGGCGTAGATGGTGCCCCACGTATCCTGCAGGGGCAGGCCGCTGTCGAAGTCGAGGGCTGCGTTCGGCCCGTAGAGGTACGTGGGCATCCTTGGCTCCTAGAGGCTTGGGGGGAGGCGGACGTCGCCCGGGTACATGCCCGTGGGCGACGGCTCGGCGCCGCGCCAGAAGACGATGATGTCCTCGCGCTGCGTGGGCCGTGGAGGCCAGGTGGTGCCCGTCTTGCTGACGACGATCGACGTTCCGGCGGGCAGGTCGGCGTAGGGGTCGGTCGGCTCGGACATCACCGAGAAGGTGGAGAACGTGCTCATCGTGGAGACGCCGGCATCGGCCGCGTCGACCCACTCGCAGGCGTAGTCGTCGGAGCCCTGCTTGACGAGCACCTGCCCGTCCGTACCGCCCGGGGGCACGTTGCCCCCGTCGGCGTCGAGGGAGACCGCGATGCCCGAGCTGTCGCGCCAGACGACCACCGGCTGGCCCTCTACCCGGAACTGCTCCGTGAGGCCGTCGTAGACGTTGATGCGGGGCATCGGCAGGCCGTTGAGGTCGACGACCGACAGCGGGGCCGTGAACGAGGTGTCAGAGGGCGTGTAGACCTGCCCCTGCCCTGACTCCAGCAGGGAGCCGGTGTCGGGGTTTATGGCGGCCTTGGGGCCGTAGACGTAAAGAGCCATGGCCCCTCCTATTCGCTTACGATGTACGTGCCGCTGAAGGCGAAGTAATCGCCGTTGACGATGTCCTGGGTCGAGGTCCCGGCGGCCGTGAGGGCGAAGACGACGGTCCCGTTACCGCCTACATACCCGGAGGCCATTCGGGAGCCAAAGCCGCCCTGCAGGCCGGCGGATGGGCCGTCAGGAGCAAACCCTGAAGGGAGCTGTGCGACCGCGATGTCGCCGATGTTGCCGGTGGAGAAGATGGTCCGCGTGCCGCCGGTGCGGCTCACGCGGATGCGGACGTCCACCAGGAACACGGGTCCAAGCGAGACCTTGCGGCAGTACACGTAGGCCGAGCTGCCCTTGTAGGATCCCCAGCCGCTCTTGAAGCTGCCATTGACCCAGCCGCTGTCGTAGGAGCCGGCCTTGCGATTCCAGCCGGTCGACTCCCAATACTGGTACTGCTCATTGCCGACACTGACCAGCGTGCCGTCGCGGTTGAGGTAGTTCAGCGCCAGCCTGTCGCGGACGATGAGTCCGCCATTGTTCTTCCAGCACTTCAGGTCGACGATCTCCTGGATGTCGCTCTTGCCCGCCGTGACGCGGGCAAGGACCAGCGGCTGGTCGTCGAGGA
>Ga0134125_10001735_pt1 | contig 26520 bp, 26 predicted proteins | sample KB31751_FD_96464 | JGI IMG/M metagenome (GOLD analysis project Ga0134125, IMG submission 96464) | Terrestrial soil microbial communities with excess Nitrogen fertilizer from Kellogg Biological Station, Michigan, USA - KB3-175-1 | ecosystem: Environmental > Terrestrial > Soil > Unclassified ...
CCCCCACCACCTCGACCACCATGCAGCTGGCGTTCGGCGACGCGCTCGCCATCGCCCTGCTGGAGGCGCGCGGCTTCTCCGCCCGCGACTTCCGGGAACTGCATCCCGGCGGCAAGCTTGGCGCGCAGCTGCTGACGGTCGGCGACCTGATGGGCGTCGGCGACAGCGTGCCGAAGGTCGGCGAGCGGGCGACGTTCGGCGAGGCGGTGGAAGCGATCCAGACGCACGTCTGGTACGGCGGGGTGGCCGTGGTCGACGCGGCCGGCCGGCTGGTCGGGGCGCTGACCGACGGCGACGTGCGCCGCGCGGTGGGCAAGGCGCGGCTGGAGGCGCCGGTGGCCGATTTCATGACCCGCAACCCGGTATCCGTGGAGCCGATCTGTCTGGCCGGCGAGGCGATGCGGCTGATGAACGAGCGCGATCGGCCGTTCCATCTGATGTTCGTCTGCGAGGCGGGCCGGCTGGTCGGCGCCGTCCACATGCACGACCTGCTGCGCGCCGGGATCGCCTGACCCCGCCGCCTCGACCCGGTCAGTCCGGCGCCCACTCGGCATGGCTCGGCAGGTCGTCGCAGCGCACCCAGCCGAGCTTCGAGGCGGTGAAGAAGTGGGCGTCGGGCGCCAGCGCCTCGGGATCGTCGAACAGCGCCAGCGCCAGCGCGACATTGTTGCTGGTTGCGCGATAGGCGCCGAGGCGGGTCCCGCACTTGGGGCAGAAGAGTCGCTGCAGCTCCGGCGATGTGGGATAGGCCGCCGTCTCGCCGGTGATCGTCACCTGATCGCCGCGGTACAGCGCGCGGGCGAAGAACGGCGCGGCCATCGCCCGCCGGCAGAGCCGGCAGTGGCAGAGGCGGACGTTCTCCGGCTCGCCGCGCGCGACAAAGCGCACCGCACCGCAGAGGCAGCCGCCTTCGCGCAAGGTCTCGCCGGCCATTGGCGACGCCTCCTCTCATGGTCCCGCGCGGCTGGACGGCGAGGGTCCCGCGCCCTAAATCGCGCCGCATGTCCGGCAAGACGCTTTACGACAAGATCTGGGACGCGCACCTCGTTTCGACCGACGAGGGCGGCGAGTCGATCCTCTACGTCGACCTGCACCTCATCCACGAGGTGACGACCCCGCAGGCGTTCGCGGGGCTGAAGGCCGCGCACCGCGGCGTGCGCCGGCCGGACCGCACGCTCGCCGTCGCCGACCACAACGTCCCGACCGAGGGCCAGGCGCTCGGCGTCGGCGCGGTGGCCGACGCGGAGGCGCGCCTGCAGCTGCAGACGCTGGAGCGCAACGTCGCCGAGCACCGCATCGAGTTCTTCCCGATGGGCGATCCGCGCAATGGCATCGTGCACGTGGTCGGCCCCGAGCAGGGGCGCACCCAGCCGGGCATGACCATCGTCTGCGGCGACAGCCACACCTCGACGCACGGCGCGTTCGGGGCGCTGGCGCAGGGCATCGGCACCTCGGAGGTCGAGCACGTGCTGGCCACCCAGACGCTGCGCCAGCTGAAGTCGAAGAACATGCGCGTGAGCTTCGTCGGCCAGCCGCGACCGGGCGTCGGCGCGAAGGACTACGCGCTGGCGATGATCGGCCAGATCGGCACGGCCGGCGGCACCGGGCACGTCATCGAGTACGCTGGCGAGGCGGTCCGCGCGCTCTCGATGGAAGCGCGGATGACGCTCTGCAACATGACCATCGAGGCGGGCGCGCGCGGCGGCCTGGTCGCCCCGGACGAGGCCACGTTCGCGTACCTGGCTGGCCGCCCGGCGGCGCCGAAGGGCGGCGCCTGGGAGATGGCGCTCGCCTACTGGAAGTCGTTCGTCAGCGACCTGGACGCGGCGTTCGACCGCGAGGTCGTCATCGATGTCTCGGAGCTCGCGCCGATGGTCACCTGGGGGACCAGCCCCGAGGACGTCGTGGCGATCGACGGCGCGGCCCCCGATCCGGCGGCGTTCGACGAGGCGCGCGCTACGCAGGTGCGCCGCATGCTGGACTACATGGGGCTGGCGCCCGGCCAGCCGATCCAGAGCGCGCGGATCGACCGCGTCTTCATCGGCTCGTGCACCAACAGCCGCATCGAGGACCTGCGCGCCGCGGCCGACGTCGCCCGCAAGGCGGCCGCGGCCGGCCGGCGCGTCGCCGAGCACGTGCGGGCCATGGTGGTGCCGGGCTCGGGCCTCGTGAAGGAGCAGGCCGAGGCCGAGGGGCTCGACGAGGTGTTCCGGGCCGCAGGCTTCGACTGGCGCGAGCCGGGCTGCTCGATGTGCCTGGGCATGAACCCCGACCGCCTCGCGCCGGGCGAACGCTGCGCCTCGACCTCGAACCGCAACTTCGAGGGCCGCCAGGGCCGCGGCGGGCGCACCCACCTGATGAGCCCGATGATGGCCGCCGCCGCCGCGCTGGCGGGCCACATTGCGGACGTGCGCGAGTTCCTGTAATGTTCCAGCCTCTGCGGGGGCGAGGGGCATGGGGCTGTTCGGAAGGTCGACCTTCCTCGACAAGGACCTCGAAGGCTGGACCTTCGAGACCTGGGCGTGGCTGATGCGCACGCTGGGCGGCATGCGCCGCCTGCAGGGAACGCCGCTGGTGCTGCCCAGCAAGGATTTCTTCCCGCCCACCGACGCCGTCGGCGCCGAGCGGGGCCGCTACCTCTTCGACCTGGTGCGCCGCTGGATGGGCGTCGGCGACTGGGCGTGCGCGCTGGAAAGCTACGAGCGCGCACCGGCGAACGCCCAGCTCGGCGATCTCGCCATAGTGACGGGGCCGAACGCGCCGAGCGGCACATTCCGCCGCGTGAACGGCCAGCCTGTCGTCAGCTACGCGCTCGACCTTGCGGACCAGCCACGGGTGCTGATCGCGACCCTGGCGCATGAGCTCTCGCACTACCTGGTCATCGACGCGTTGGGCATCGAAGGACCCGCGCCGGGCGGCCGCGAGGCGCACGAACTGACGACGGAGTTGTGCGTGGCGTATGCCGGCTTCGCGGTGTTCGCCGCCAATGCGGCCTTCGAGTTCGAGGGATACCAATTCGCCGGCGGCCAGGGTTGGAGCTCGCGGCGCCGCGGCTACTTCTCGGAGCGGAGCTGGGCGCTGGCGCTCGCCGTCTTCCTGGAGCTGAAGGGCGAGGCCGCGCCGCCCGGCGTCCTGAAACCCAGCGTCGCGGACTTGACCCGCAAGGCCACACGCTATCTGAAGCGCAATCCCGATCTGCTGGAGCCGCTGCGCCAGATCGCCTGAACGCCGATGATCGAAGCCCTGGACCACATCGCCGTCGCCGTGCGCGACCTCGACCGCGCCGCCAGCGCGTTCGGGGCGCTGCTGGGGCGCTGGGCGGACTGGCGCGAGGAGGCGGCCGGCGCCCGGCACGCGTGGTTCCAGCTCGAGAACATGGCGCTCGACATCGTGCAGCCGGAAGGCCCCGGCGAGAGCGGCGATCGCGCCCGTGCGCAGATCGAGGCGCATGGCGAGGGGCTGTGGGGCCTGGCGTTCGCCGTCTCCGATCTGACCGAGACCCGGCGGATCCTCGCGCGGCGCGGCTGCCCGACCACCGAGCCGGCGGCGCTGCTGTCGACCGACGCCTGGCGGCTCGCCTTCGTCGATCCGGCAGCCGCCCACGGCGTCTCCATCGCGCTCGCCGAACGCTCGCGTCCGTCGGCGGCCAAGCCCGGCCCCGGCGGCGCGGTGGTGGCGCTCGACCACGTGGTGATCAACACCGCCAATCCGGAGCGGGCGGTGGCGCTCTACGGCGCGCGTCTGGGACTGGATTTCCGGCTCGACCGCTCGAACCCGCAATGGGGCTCGCGGCTGATGTTCTTCCGCTGCGGCGGCGCGGTGGTGGAGATCGGCGCGCGGCTCGGCGGCGAGGTCTCCGACGCGCCCGACCGCCTCTCCGGCCTCGCCTGGAGGGTCGCCGAGCCGGAGGCGGCGCACGCGCGCCTCGAGAAGGCCGGCTTCGACGTCTCCGAGGTGCGCAGCGGCCGCAAGCCCGGCACCAAGGTGTTCACCGTCCGCTCCGGCGTGCCCGGCGCGCCCACCCTGATGCTCAGCGCCGAGCCGGCCGGCGACGACTGACGCTTGACCAAATTGGTCAAGCGCACCAGGTGGCGGAAGGGCTGACGATCGTCGGCCGACCGCAAATTCTCGCTCCATCGCGGCCTCGATCTGCTAGGGCTCTGACCCATGCGTCCGTTCACCGACCTCCACGCCAAGGCCGCGCCGCTGGCCGTGGCCAACCTCGACACCGATCAGATCATCCCCAAGCAGTTCCTGAAGACCGTGGAGCGCGAGGGGCTCGGCAAGGGCCTGTTCTACGACCTGCGCTTCGACGCAGAGGGGCGAGCGAAGCCCGACTTCGTGCTGAACGATCCGCGCTTCGCCGGCGCGGGCGTGCTGATCGCCGGCGACAACTTCGGCTGCGGCTCCAGCCGCGAGCATGCGCCGTGGGCCTTGCTCGACTACGGCATCCGCTGCGTGATCGCCCCGTCGTTCGCCGACATCTTCTACGGCAACTGCTTCCAGAACGGCCTGCTGCCGATCGCCCTGCCCGAGGCCGACGTGCGCGCGCTGATGGACGAGGCGAAGGGCGGCAACCACGTGTTCTCGGTGGACCTGGCCTCGCAGACGGTCACCGCGCCCTCAGGCCGCCGGTTCCGCTTCGAGATCGACCCATCGCGCAAGGAGAAGCTGCTGAAGGGCCTCGACTCGATCGGCGAGACGCTGGAGCGCAAGGGCGACATCGACGCCTTCGAGGGCCGCCGCGCGCTCGCCCAGCCCTGGCTGGAACGCGCGTAAAGCCAGCGTCGCCGCAGGAGGCGCCTTCCCGGCCGCCGTCGCATCGCCTACGAGTTCCTCCTCCAAACTGATCCTAGCGTAGGCGCCGATGCCCAAGCTGCTTCTCCTGCCCGGCGACGGGATCGGCCCCGAGATCATCGCCGAGGTGAAACGCGTCGCCGAGCGCATCACCAACGACCTGACCGTCGACGAGCGCCCGTTCGGCGGGGCCAGCCTCGATGCGCACGGCGCGCCGCTCACCGAAGAGGCGCTGGAGACCGCCAAGGCCGCCGACGCGGTGCTGATGGGCGCGGTGGGCGGCGCAGTCGGCGCCTCGCCTTGGGAGAAGGTCCCGCGCCAGCTGCGGCCGGAGGCCGGCCTCCTGGCGCTGCGCAAGGGCATGGAGGTGTTCGCCAACCTGCGGCCGGCCATCTGCTACGGCCCGCTCGCCGACGCCTCCACCCTGAAGCGCGAGGTGGTCGAGGGGCTTGACCTGATGATCGTCCGCGAGCTGACCGGCGGGGTCTATTTCGGCCAGCCGCGCGGGGTCGAGGACCTGCCGGACGGCCAGAAGCGCGCAGTCGACACCCAGGTCTACACGACCCATGAGGTCGAGCGCGTGGCGAGGGTGGCGTTCGAGCTGGCGCGCGGGCGGCGGGGCAAGGTGACCTCGGCCGAGAAGGCCAACGTCATGGAGACCGGCGCCTTCTGGCGTGAGGTGGTGACCGCCCTGCATGCCCGGGAATATGCCGATGTGACTTTGGAGCACATGCTGGCCGACAATGCCGCCATGCAGCTGGTGAAGAACCCGCGCCAGTTCGACGTGCTGGTCACCGACAACCTGTTCGGCGACGTGCTGTCCGACGAGGCGGCGCAGCTGACCGGCTCGCTCGGCATGCTGCCGTCGGCGGCGCTCGGCGAGCCGGGCAAGCCGGGGCTCTACGAGCCGATCCACGGCTCGGCGCCGGACATCGCCGGCAAGGGGATCGCCAATCCGCTGGCCGCGATCCTGTCGTTCGAGATGGCGCTGAGGTGGTCGCTAGGCCGCCCCGACCTCGCCGACCGGCTCGGCGGCGCCGTCAGCGCCGCGCTGGACGGCGGCGCCCGCACGCCGGACCTCGGCGGGCCGATGTCGACGCGCGAGATGGGCGACGCGGTACTCGCCGGCCTGTAGCGTCATGAGCACCACCGCGTCCGCAGCCTCCAGCCCGGCCCCCGCCGTCGACCCCGAGGAGCCGGTCGTCCACGAAGCCGTCGGCCCGCCGCTCAGGCCGCTGGCGGTGGCCGGCGTCGTCGGCGTCGGCGTCAACTCGCTGCTGTCGCCCGGACTCTTCCCGGTGCTGCTCGGCGTGCTGAGCCAGGAGCACCGGCTGAGCGCGCAGGGCATCGGCATCGCCGCGATGATCGAACTGCTGGCGATGGGCGTGGCGACCGGGCTCGCCAGCGTCTTCCTGCCCGCCCGCGGGCTGAGGTGGATCGGCGCGATCGGTTGCCTGGTGCTGGCCGCGCTCAACCTCGGCACCGCACAGGCCACCGGATGGTCGCTGCTGGGCTGGCGCGGCGCGGCCGGCGTCACCGAAGGCGTGCTGTTGTGGATCACCATCGGCATGATCGCCCGCTCGGCGACGCCGGAGCGTTGGGCGGCGGTGTTCTACACCACGCAGGTCGTCGCCCAGTTCGCGGTCAGCGTCGTGTTCGCCGCGCTGGTCATCCCGCGATCCGGCGCCGCGGGCGCTTACCTGACGCTGGCGGCCTGCAGCGTGCTCTCGGTCGGCTTCGCGGCCGTCGCGCCTCAGCGCTACGCCGGGCTGCTGGCCGGCCAGGCGTCGGCCGGCGCGCCGCCGTTCCGCGGCTGGGTCGCGCTGGCGGCGAGCCTGGTGATGGCCGGCGCCAGCAGCGCCATCGGCGTCTACCTCGAGCCGTTCGCCACCCAGGCCGGCCTCAGCCCCGGGGTCGCCAACTCCGCGGTGGCGATCTCGCTTGGCAGCCAGGTGATCGGCGGCAGCGCAGCGACGTTCCTGGCCGGCAAGGTGCGCTACATCGACGTATTCCTGGTCGGCGGCCTGGTGGAGATCGCCTGCTGGGCCGTGTTCGCGATGCACGCGCCGGCCGCCTGGAACCTGCTCGGCCTGCCTGTCCCGGCCGCACTCTTCATCGGGGCCAACGCGATCTCGGGCTTCGTCGGCCTGATCCTGGGGCCGTTCCTGGTGCCGATGCTGATCGAGGCGGACCCGTCGCGCCGCGCGGCCATGCAGAGCGGCGGCGCCCAGCTGCTGGGCTCGGCCGCCGGGCCGCTGATCGCGGCGTTCCTGGTCTCCGACCGCAACGTGCACGGCGCGGTCTTCCTCGGCATCGCGATGCTGCTCGTCGGCCTCGCGGTCATCGTCTGGCTGCACATGACCAGCGGCGAGCGGACCAATCGCCTCTCCCCCGCGAAGGCGGAGGCTTGAGGGTCAGCCCTCGATCGTCATCTGCGTCTGGGTGACCACCGCCAGCAGCCGGCCGTCGGCGTTGGTGATGCGGGTCTGCCAGACGCTGGAGCGGCGGCCGACGTGCAGCGGCGTCGATTCGCCGGCGATGGTGTCGCCGACCCGCGCCGCGCCCAGGAAGTTGGTCTTGCTCTCCAGCGTGGTGGTGCGCGCGCCGGGCGGCAGGTTGAGGAAGCCGGCCACCGCGCCCAGGCTGTCGGCGAAAGCCATGTAGGCGCCGCCATGCAGGATGTCGCCGCCGGTGCAGAGCTCCTCGCGCACCGTCAGGCGCCCGACGACACGGCTCTTCGTGGCCTCGACGATCTCCAGGCCCATCAGCGCCGCAAAAGGCATCGTCGGGATGCTGGCGTCGGGCATGGCGCTTCACCATCTCCTCGAGATCAGGGGCGCCCGGTGTCCCGGTTGCCTCTCGCCTCGTCAAGGCGTAGGGAGCGCCTCCTTCCGCGTAACAGGAGACTTTCGATGGGTTACCGGGTCGCCGTCGTCGGCGCCACGGGCAACGTGGGCCGCGAGATGCTGAACATCCTCGAGGAATTGGAATTCCCCGTGGACGAGATTCACGCGATCGCGTCGCGCAAATCCATCGGCGTCGACGTCGGCTGGAAGAACGGGGTCATCGCCTGCGAGGACATCGAGCAGTTCGACTTCTCGCGCGTCGACCTGGTGCTGATGAGCGTTTCGGGGGCCTTCTCGAAGGAGTGGTCGCCGAAGATCGGCCGCGCCGGGCCGCTGGTGATCGACAATTCGTCCGCCTGGCGGATGCACCCCGACGTGCCGCTGATCGTGCCGGAAGTGAACCCGGACGACATCGAGCTCGCGCGCAAGAAGAACATCATCGCCAACCCGAACTGCTCCACCGCCCAGCTGGTGGTGGCGCTGAAGCCGCTGCACGACGCCGCGACGATCAGGCGTGCGGTCGTGGCGACCTATCAGTCGGTCTCCGGCACCGGCAAGGCGGCGATGGACGAGCTCTGGGACCAGACCAAGGAGGTCTACGTGCTCGGGCCGACCGAGCCTTCGGTCTATCCCAAGCAGATCGCCTTCAACGTCATCCCCTTCGCAGGCAAGTTCCTCGACGACGGCTACACCGACGAGGAAGCGAAGATGTGGAACGAGACCCACAAGATGATCGACCCGTCGATCAAGCTGACGGTGACCTGCGTGCGCGTCCCGGTGTTCGTGGGTCACTCCGAGGCGGTGCACCTCGAGTTCGAGCGTCCGCTGGATCCCGACGAGGCGCGCGACATCCTGCGCGAAGCGCCGGGCGTGATCGTCGTCGATAAGCACGAGCCCACCGGCTACATGACTCCGAAAGAGGCGCAGGGCGAGTTCCCCGTGTTCGTCTCCCGCATCCGCAAGGACCCGACGGTCGAGAACGGCCTCGCGCTGTGGGTCGTGGCGGACAACCTGCGCAAAGGCGCGGCGCTCAACGCCGTGCAGATCGCCGAGCTCGCCCACGAGCGCGGCCTGATCGGCCAGAAGATCATCGCGTGAACCCTCCCGCCGCAGCGCCCGGCGGCCAGTCCCGCCAGGTGCTCGCGGTTGGGGTCGTCGGCTACATCATCTGGGGACTGATTCCGGCCTGGTTCATCCTGGCCGGGCGGCTCGGCGCAGGCTCGTGGGAGATCGTCGCGCAGCGCGCCGTGTGGTCGGCGCCCTGGGCCTGGCTGCTGGTGGCGATCTCCGGCCATGGCGAGCAGGTGCGGCGCGTGCTCGGGAGCCCGGGGCTGCTCGGTCAGCTGGCGATCTCCGCGCTGATGCTGGTCGGCGGCTGGTCGGTCTACGTGTGGGCGGTCAACAACGGCCACAACATCGAATCGAGCCTCGGCTACTTCATCAACCCGCTGCTCAACATGGCGCTGGGCGCCTGGCTGTTCCGCGAGCGCATCGACGCGGCGGGGCTGGTCGCCATCGGCCTGGCGGTGATCGGCGTCGTCTTGCAGACGCTGGCGCTAGGCCATCTGCCGCTGATCGCGCTCTTCCTGGCGGTGACCTTCACGATCTACGGCGTGATCCGCAAGCGCATCGAGGTGGATGCGCAGGCCGGGCTCTTCGTCGAGTCGCTGCTGATGTGGCCGGCCGGCCTGGCGCTGGCGCTCTGGCTGGGCCATGCGGGCGCCGCCCGCTTCGGGCATGACCTGCCGATCACCCTGGTGCTGATGGCGATGGGGCCGGCGACGGTGCTGCCGCTGGCGCTGTTCGCCTGGACCGCGCGGCGGATGCCGCTCACCTCGGTGGCCTTCCTGCAGTTCACCGGGCCGACGCTGGGCTTCCTGATCGGCCTTGCGATGGGCGAGCGGCTGACCCCGATCGGCGTCGTCTCGTTCGCCTGCATCTGGGCGAGCGTCGCGGTGTTCCTCGTGGGCGCCTGGCGGCGCAGCCGGCGTCTGGAGGGCGTGGCGGCTGCGCCCATCGCTCAGGCCAGCGAGGCGTAGGCCGCCTCGATCAGCCGCCGCGCGCGCGCATCGGCGATCAGCTCGGCCGACTGGCGGTTCATCACGTAGGCGCCGGAGAGGCCGCGCTCGGGATCGGCGAATGCGCACGAGCCGCCCCAGCCGGAATGGCCGAAGCTCTCGCGGCCGGGCCCGTAGATCCACAGGCCTTCGTTGCGGATGAAGCCCGCGCCCCAGCTCATCCGGTAGGGCAGCACCAGGTCGTCGCCGGCGATGCGCTGGCGCGCCGCTTCGGCCGCGAGCCCGGGCGGCAGGATGCGCGTGACGCCGAGGTCGCCGTCGCTGGCGAGCGCGGCCATAAGCAGGGCGAGCGCCGGCGCAGTGGCGTGGCCGTTGGCCGAGGGGATCTCCGCCCGCCGCCAGGCCGCCTCGCCGCGCCCGCCCGGCGAGGCCCATTTGGTGAAGAAGGCGAGGCGCTTCGGCTCAGTGATCGGGCCGAGGTCGGGCACCGCCGGCGGACGGCGCACGTCGGCGACGCGACGGTCCTCGCTTTCCGGCAGCCCGATCCAGAGGTCGAGGCCGAGCGGACCGGCGATGTCGTCGCGCAGCGCCGTGCCGAGCGTGCGGCCGTCGGCGCGGCGGAAGATCTCGCCGGCCAAATAGCCGAAGGTCACCGGGTGGTAGCCGCTGGCGCTGGCAGGCGGCCAGAGCGGCGTCATGGCCGCCAGCCGCGCGCAGACCCCGTCCCAGTCGAACCAGTCGGCGGGCGCCATCGGCTCCGGCAGGCCGCAGAGGCCCGCCTGGTGCGACAGCACCTGCTCGACCGTCAGCGCCGCCTTCCCGGCCTGCCCGAACTCCGGCCAGAGCTCGGCCACGCGCTCGCCGTACGAGAGCCGGCCCTCGCCGACCAGCCTGGCGATCATGAACGCGGCGATCGCCTTGGTGGTGGAGAACACCGGCGTCAGGGTGTCCTCGGCGAACGGGCGGGTCTGCGCGCGGTCGGCCCAGCCGCCGATCAGGTCGACGACGATCTCGCCCTCGACGGCGAAGGCGAAGCGGGCGCCGAGCTCCAGCCCCGCCGCGAAATTCGCCTCGAAGGCGGCGCGCACGGCGGCGAACCTCGGCGGGCAGAGGCCGCGGATCGGCGCCTCAGCCATCGAGCCGCCGGAGCGTGACGCGCGGCGAGGCCGCCAGCACGGTCGGCAGGGCGGAGATCGGCAGCTCGTCGAGCGCCGCCGCGTCCTCGACCGCCTCGGCGACCGCGCCAACGGCCAGCTCTAGCGCCTGCGCGGGCGCGCGGCCCTCGGCGAGCGCGGCGGCGAAGATGACGGTCAGCAGGTCGCCGGTCCCCTTCGGCGCGGCGCGGCGGCGGGCGTGCTCGGCGAGCCATGCGCCCTGCGCCTCGATGTAGGCGACGCCGATCGCGGGGCCGGTGGTGAGCGACGAGACCAGCGTCGGGCGGCCGAGCGCGCGGGCGGCGGCGAGGGCGCTGGCGGGATCGTCCACCACGCGGCCGCTGAGGCGCGCCAGCTCCCAGGCGTTCGGGGCCAGAATATCGGCGTCGGGGACCAGCTCGGTCGCCAGCGCCTCGGCGACCGGCTCGCGCACGTAGAGCCCCTTGTCGGCGTCGCCCATGATCGGATCGACGATCAGCCGCACGGCCGGCGAGGCGCGCTTCACCCGCGTCAGCGCCTCGGCGGCGACGGCGACCTGCTCTGCGCTCGAGAAATGCCCGGTGATCGCCACGTCGAGGTCGGCGAACAGCCCTTGCGCCTCGACGCCGCCCAGCATCGCCTCGAACACCTCCGGCTCGATCGCCCCGCCGCCGGGCCGCCCGAGACCGGGATGGCGGCCGAACAGCACGGTCGGCACGAGGATCGGCTCGATCCCCAGCCGCGCCAACGCCGCCGCCTGCGCGCCGCCGCCAACCCGGCTGGCCGCCACGTAGCTGGACAGGATGAGCACGCGCGCCATCCCTGCCAGATAGTCGCCTTGCGGCTAGACGACCATGCTCCAGTCGAGCGGCTCGCCGAACTTCAGGTCGCGCGCCGCCTTGCGCCCGAGCACGGCCGGCAGGTGCTTCGGCGCAAGCCCGTAGCCGGGCCGCACCGAGCGGACGTTGGCGGGGGTGAGCGGCTCGCCGGCCTTGACGGCGGCGGCCACGTAGAGCGAGCGCCGGTGGCCGGCGGCGGCGCGCTCGGAGCCGAGTTCGTCGTAGGTCGCCGAGCCCAGCGCGGCCCAGGCCGCCTTGCAGTCGGCAGTCATGGCGGCGAACTCGGCCGGCTCCAGGCTGAAGGCGGCGTCCGGCCCGCCGTCGGCCCTCGCGAGCGTGAAGTGCTTCTCGATGATCGCCGCGCCCAGCGCCACCGCCGCCACGGCCGCCGCCGAGCCTGGCGTGTGGTCGGAAAGGCCGGTCACCACGCCGAAGCGGCGCGCGAGGTCGGGCACGGTGCGCACGTTCGCCTCGTCGATCGGCGCCGGATACGACGAGACGCAGTGCAGCAGCGCGACGCCCGCCGCGCCGTTCGCCTGCGCCGTCTCCAGCGCCTCGCCCATCTCGGCGAGGCTCGCGAGGCCGGTGGAGATGACCACCGGCTTGCCGCAGGCCGCCACGCGGGCGATCAGCGGCAGGTCCACGGCCTCGAACGAGGCGATCTTGTAGGCGGGCGCGCCGAGGCGCTCGAGCAGCTCGACGGCCGTGGCGTCGAACGGCGTCGAGAACAGCGTCACCCCGCGCTCGCGGGCGCGCTCGAACAGCGCCGCGTGCCAGTCGTACGGCGTGTACGCCTCGGCGTAGAGATCATGCAGCGTGCGCCCGGCCCAGGGGCCGTCGGTGATCTGGAAATCCGGCGCGTCGCAGGCCAGCGTGATGGTGTCGGGCGTATAGGTCTGCAGCTTGATCGCATCGCACCCGGTCGCCGCCGCCGCATCGACCATCGCCAGCGCCCGCTCCAGGCTGCCGTTGTGGTTCCCCGACAGTTCGCAGATCACATACGGCGGATGCCCCGGCCCGATCGGCCGGCCGGCGATGGCGAAGGCGGGCGTCGTCATGACTCCCCTCCCCCCTGAGGGGAGGGGTCGGGGGTGGGGGTCTGCTTCCGGCAAATCCGCCCAGGCGCCGACGCCCGGCCGGGGCTGGCCGGAGAGAGCCCCCCACCCCGACGCTTCGCGTCGACCCTCCCCTCGAGGGGGAGGGTTCGCGAGCGGCGCGGCCTCACAGCTTCATCCCCAGCGCGGCCGCCAGCGCTGCGGCCACGCGGTCGACGTCCGCGTCGGCCATAGCCGGATAGAGCGGCAGCGAGAGGCAGCGGGCGTACCAGGCGTCGGCGCCGGGGAGGTCGGCGAGGCCATAGCGGGCGGCGTAGTAGGGCTGGCGGTGCACGGGGATGTAGTGGACCTGGCTCCCGATCCCCTTCGCCTTCAGCGCCGCCATCACCTGGCTGCGGCTGACGCCGGCGGCCTCGAAGTCGATCAGCACGCTCATCAGGTGCAGCACTGGGTGCGACCAGGCCGGCCGCGCCGCGATCCGCACGAGCGGCGCGAGCGGCGCCAGCGCCGTCTCGTAGCGGCTGGCCAAGGCGCGGCGGCGCTCGGCGAAGGCGGGCAGCTTGCGCAGCTGCGAGAGCCCGAGCGCGCAGAGCACGTCGGGCAGGCGGTAGTTGAAACCCGGCTCGGGCATCTCGTACCACCAGGGCTCGCAGCCTTCCGGCCGCAGCATGCCGTGGCTGCGCATCACCTGCAGCCGATGGGCGATCAGCGGATCGGCGGTGGCGATCATGCCGCCCTCGCCGGTGGTGAGCGTCTTGACCGGATGGAACGAGAACACCGCCATCTCGCTCCAGCGCCCGTCGCCGACCTGCTGGGCCGGCGCCTCGCCGAAGCGCATCCGCGAGCCCAGCGCGTGGCAGGCGTCCTCGACGAGCGCCGCGCCGGCCGCATCGGCGATCCGCCTCAGCGCCGGCAGCTCGGCGACGTCGCCGCGCAGATGCACCGGCAGCACGGCGGCGATCTTGCGGCCCTCGCAGCGCGCCACCGCGTCGGCCAGCGTCGCGGCGGTCATCAGGCCGCTGGCCGGGTCGACGTCGGCGAACACCACCTCGGCGCCGACGTAGCGGGCGCAGTTGGCGGTGGCGAGGAAGGTGACCGACGGGACGATGCAGACTTCGCCCTCGCCGACGCCGAGCGCCAGCATGGCCAGGTGCAGCGCCGCGGTGCCGTTCGAGCAGGCGATGGCGTGGCGCGCGCCGACGGCGGCGGCGAACGCGCGCTCGAACGCCTCGACGCGCGGCCCCGTGGTCAGGAAATCGTCGCGCAGCGCGGCGGCGACGGCCGCGATGTCGTCGTCGTCGATGCTCTGGCGCCCGTACGGCAGCGCGCTCACGCGGCGGCTTTCTCCTCCACCATGGCCATCAGGGCTTCGGCGGAGAGCCAGTCGGTGTTGGTGTCGCTGGCGTAGCTGAAATCCTCGGGAACCGAGCCCGGGCCGCCGTTGAGGCGGAACGGCGTGCGCGGATACTCGACGAAGGCCGGCTCGATCGCGAAGCGGTCGCCGAGCTCGGCGGTGCAGCGCGCGTCGTCGGCCGAGATCATCATTTCGTGCAGCTTCTCGCCAGGACGGATGCCGACCACGTCGATCTCGGCGCCCGGGCACATCGCCGCCACCAGGTCGGTGATCCGCATCGAGGGGATCTTCGGCACGAAGATCTCGCCGCCGCGCATCACCTCCAGCGAGGAAAGCACGAACTCGACGCCTTCCGCGAGGGTGATCCAGAACCGCGTCATGCGCGGATCGGTGACCGGCAGCTTGCGGCAGCCGCCGGCGATCATCCGCTGGAACAGCGGCACCACCGATCCGCGCGAGCCGACCACGTTGCCGTAGCGCACCACCGCGAAGCGGGTGCCGATGTCGCCGGAGAGGTTGTTGGCGGCGACGAAGGTCTTGTCGGACGCAAGCTTGGTCGCGCCGTAGAGGTTGATCGGGTTGCACGCCTTGTCGGTGGAAAGCGCGATGACCTGCCGCACCCGGTTGGTCAGGCACGCCCAGACCACGTTCTCCGCCCCCATCACGTTGGTGGCGATGCATTCGGAGGGGTTGTACTCGGCCGCCGGCACCTGCTTCAGCGCCGCGGCGTGGATCACGATGTCGACCCCGCGCAGCGCCAGCGTCAGTCGGGCGCGGTCGCGCACGTCGCCGATGAAGAAGCGCAGCCGCGCGAGTTTGTCGGGGCCGAACCTCTCGCGGAGGTCGAGCTGCATCTCGCTCTGCTTCAGCTCGTCGCGCGAATAGACGATGAGCTTCCGCGGCTCGTAGCGGCAAAGCACCGTCTCGATGAACCGGCGGCCGAACGAGCCGGTGCCGCCGGTGACCAGGATCACCTTGCCGTCAAGCCTGAGCTCCTTGGGTGAAAAGCGGCCCAACCCCGTCACGCCCCCCGCGATCCGTCGAACATCCGCGAAAGTGGCCGCGTCATGGTTAACGAGGCGTGTTCGGAAACCCTCTATCAACCCGGGCGGGCGAGGCTCGCCGCCATGAATCGGCGCAGCCTCTTTCCCCTGGCGCTCGCACTGGCGGCGCTGCCCGCGCTCGCCCGCGCCGACGAGGAGCGCAAGAAGGGCGGCGGCGCCTCGTACATCCAGCTCGACCCGCTGGTCGCCACGATCACGCGGCCGGACGGCCGGCGCGGGGTGATGACCGTCGAGGCGGGGGTCGACGTCGCCGACGCCGGCCTGCGCGCCCGGGCGGCGCAGTCGACCCCGCTGCTGCACGCCAACTTCGCCGAGGTGGTGCGGATCTACGCCGCCGGCCTGCCGCCGGGCGCCCCGCCGAACGCCGACTATCTGGCGCGCGCGCTGCAGCGGCAGACCGACCTGACGCTCGGCCGCCCCGGCGCGCGGCTGCTGCTGGGCGCGATCCTGGTCGACTGAGGAGCGGCCCGACTGCGGCCGCGCTGCCACAGCCCACGGCCATCGCTAACGGACCATTGACGCTCGCCTGCCCGAGGGATTAGGAAGCCGGCTCCCGATCAACCGCCCCGACTTAAGAAAGGAGGGCGCCTCGATGACCATCGAATCTCGCGCCGCCCTCAGCGGGCCGAGCGTTGTCGCGCGCTCCACCCGCCGCCCCGCCGATCGGTTCTGACGCCTAGTCGCATCCCGGTCGGCGGCCCTCCAGCCCCCCGACCTCCGAGGATGCCCTCCTTGCCTTTCCGCCTTCCCTTACGTGTCGCCGCGCCTCACGCGCGCGAACCGCAATCGATTCCTGCCGCGGGCGTGCGCCCGGCGGACCGATACTCCCATTCCAGCCTCGTAGGGCCTCCCCCATGACCATCGCCTACGACGAAGACGACGACGAGACGCGGCCGCGGATCCTCTCGAACCGCCAGATCCTCGGCTACATCGCGCGCCACTGGATGCGCGAGCCGGCGCGCTTTGCCGGAATCTGGACGCTGATCATCACCGCCGCGGCCTGCGACCTCACCATCCCGTGGGCCTCGCGCGGGCTGATCGGCGCGGTCAACAACCCGCGCCACGTCAGCGCGCTCGCCTGGACCGCCTGGGCGACGCTGTCGGCGATCTATGGGCTGCAGTACTCGAGCCGCTCATTCACGTTCCGGATCATGAACGGCTTCTACAGCCGCATCATGTCGCGCATGGTGAACGAGGGCTTCCGGCGCGTGCAGTCGTTCTCCACCGACTGGCACGCCTCGAACTTCGCCGGTGCGACGGTGCGGCGCGTCTCGCGCGCGATGTGGGGCTACGATTCGGCCTCCGACGCGCTGCTGCTGATGCTCTCGCCGACGCTGATCGTGATGGTTGGCCTGGTGGTCTCGTTCGGCCTTCGCTGGCCGCTCGAGGGCCTGTTCGTGGCGATCGTGGTGGTGCTGTTCGCCATCTACAACGTGACGCTGGCGATCAAGTACATCCGCCCGGCCAACCTCGCCTCCAACGCGCTCGATTCGCGGATCGGCGGCGCGCTGGCCGACGCGATCGGCGCCAACCCGACCGTGAAGAGCTTCGGCGCCGAGGCCCGCGAGGAGGCCAGGTTCGACCGCACCGTGCAGGCGTGGCGCGTGGCGGTGAACCGCACCTGGGACCGCTTCAACCTGGTCGGCATGGGGCAGAACCTGTTCGTCTTCACCCTGCAGGCCGGCCTGACTGGGATGATGGTCTACGCCTGGACCCAGCACCGCGCCGGCCCGGAGGACGTGGTCTTCGCGATCACCTCGTTCATTGTCATGGCCGGCTACATGCGCAACTTCAGCGACATCACCCGCATGCTGCAGAAGGGCCTCGACGACACCCAGGACGTCGCCGCCTACATGCTGACGCCGCCGCAGCTGGCCGACGTCGAGACCCCGTCGCCGTTCCAGCCCGACCTCGGCGAGATCGAGCTGAGGCGGGTCTCGTTCGGCTACCCGAACCAGCCGCGGCTGCTCTACGAGGGCTTCTCGCTGCTGATCCGTCCCGGCGAGCGGGTTGCGCTGGTTGGGGCGACGGGGTCCGGCAAGTCGACGTTCGTGAAGCTGCTGCAGCGGCTCTACGACGTGCAGGCCGGGCGCATCCTGATCGACGGGCAGGACATCGCGCTGGTGCGCCAGGGCGACCTGCGGCGCGCGATCGCGGTGGTGCCGCAGGACCCGGCGCTGTTCCACCGCTCGATCGCCGAGAACATCGGCTACGCGCGCCCGGACGCGACGCTGGACGAGATCATGCTGGCCGCCAGGCGGGCGCGGGCGCACGACTTCATCGCCGCGTTGCCGAAGGGCTACGACACCCTGGTCGGCGAGCGCGGCGTGAAGCTGTCGGGCGGCGAGCGGCAGCGGGTGGCGATCGCCCGCGCGTTCCTGGCCGATTCGCCGATCCTGGTGTTCGACGAGGCGACCTCCTCGCTCGACGTCGAGACCGAGGTGCAGGTGCAGGCGGCCACCGAGGAGCTGATGGCCGGCCGCACGACCATCGTCATCGCCCACCGGCTTTCCACGATCCGCTCGGCCGACCGCATCCTGGTGTTCGACGGCGGGCGCATCGTCGAGGAAGGCCGCCACGGCGAGCTGGTCGCCAAGGGCGGCGCCTACGCGCGCCTGCACGCGGTCACGCAAGGGGCGTAGCGGCGCTCCCCCTGAGGGGGAGCGGCGCTACAGGCGTTACTCCCCCGCCGCCTTGTCCATCAGCTTGGCGAGCTGCACGTCGAGGTCGGTGACGCCGCCGGCGTCGTGGGTGGCGAGCAGCACCTCGACGCGGGAGTAAACGTTGAACCACTCGGGGTGATGATCGAGCTTCTCGGCGGCGAGCGCGATGCGGCTCATCCAGCCGAACGCCTCGCTGAAGTCGTCGAAGCGATAGGTCTTCTCGATCGCGTCGCGGCCGTCGGCCGCCTTCCAGCCGGGAAGCTGCTTCAGCGCCTCGGCGGCGCCGATCTTGGTTGGACGGGTCATGCTCCGAGACTCCCTTCTTCAGCCGGGAGGATGTCGCAGCTGAAACCTCAGGCGGCGACGGCCTCCGGGAATGTCAGGCCGGTGGCGGCGGCGAGCTCGTCCAGCGCCTGCGCCTCGCTGACCACCTTGATCGCCTTCATGCCGAGCTGGGCGGCCGGCTTGCAGTTGATCCCGAGGTCGTCGAGGTAGACGCAAGCCGATGGGGCGACGCCCAGCTGCTCGCAGGCGATCTGGTAGATGCGCGGATCGGGCTTGCGGATGCCGGTCTTCGAGCTTTCGATGATCACGTCGAACAGGGCCATGATCCCCGCCGAGCGCGAGGCGCCGTCCGCCGTCGCCGCCATGCCGGGACCGTGGCCCTGGGCCATGTTGTTGGTGATGCAGCCGACCTTGAAGCGCGCCTTGCACAGCTTCAGCGCCTCGACCATGCGCGGGCGCACGTCGCCGGACAGCAGCGGCAGCACGTCGGCGCCGCGCACCGGATGGCCGAGCGCGGTCGATTCCTCCAGGAACTTCAGGTCGAAGCCGGCGCGGTCGATCTCGGCGCGCTCGAACAGAGCCCAGGCGTTCTCCAGCGGGTTGGTGGCGTTGACGGTGCGGATCAGGTCCTTCGGCAGCCCGCGCGCCGCCTCGTAGCGGTTGAAGGCCTCGAACGGCGAGGTGGTGAAGACGCCGCCGAAATCCCAAATCACCGCCTCGATCGCCACGCGCGCTGCTCCGTCATCGCTGGAAGAGGCGCGACGCTAGAGACGCGGGCCTGGGATCGCAAGTATGACGCGCGAATGGCCGCGCCGAGCGCCATCGCCGACCGCTCCATCGTCCACGCGCCGTGGTCCGAGGCGCGCGGCGATTTCGCGATCGGGCTGCGGCCGGTCGGCGTCGATCGGTGGCTGGAGGGCGGCGAGGCCGACCCGGCCGCGCGCAAGGATGCGCTGTTCGCCGCCTGCCGCGACCTCGTGTGGGCCGAGACGGACGGATCGCGCGAGGGCCAGTCGGAGATCCTGTCGATGGTGGAGGCGGCGGGCGCCGCGCCCGAGCCGCGGCCGGACCTGCCGCCGCTCTACGCCGCCGCGCGCGCCGTCGCCGATGACCTCTGCCTGATGGAGAAGCGCGCTGGCGAGTGGCGGCTGACCGCGCTCAGCCTCTCGGCGGGCACCTTCTTCACGGCCGCCGAGGTGATCGGCAAGCCGCTCGCCGGCCTGCACGCGCCGGTGCCGGGCTTCGGCGAGCGCTTCCTGGCGCGCGTCGCCCGCATCTTCGACGCGCTGCGGGCCGGGCAGGTGCTGGAGCGCCGCAACTGGACGGTGATGGCCGGCGGCGAGCTCTTCGCGCCCGACGGGGAGGCCATCCGCGCCCGCGTCGCCGGCATCGCGCCCGAGGACGCCGGCGCGGCGCTGTTCGTTCGCGTCGAGCGGCAGACGTTGCGGCGGCTGCCGGCCAGCGGCGGCCTCGTCTTCACGATCCGCGTCTGGCGCCATCCGCTGGCGGCGCTGGACGCCGACCCGGCGCGGCGCTCGGCGTTCGCGCGGGCCTGGCGCGGCGCCGCCGTGGATTTCCGCGCCTACAAGCGCCTCGCAACCTACGACGATCTCGTCGAGGCCTATCTTCGTGCGAGACGCGAATAGAGGCGCGGGCCCGGCGCGAAGGTGGTTAAGTCGCGCTTAACCATTTCGACGACGACGCGCCCAGCGCGGGAAGAGAGTAGTCATGCGCCTCGAGTTCGCCTTGCCGGCCGCAGCCGGCGGCCTGGTGATCGGGTGGGCGGCCATCGCCGCCGCGGCGACCGCAACCGCGCCGCCTCCTCCTGCCGCGCCGATCTTCTACTGCCCGGCGAAAAGCGCGCCGGCTGGCAAGCCGCCGGCCTGCGCGCCGGCCACGTCCACGCCGGCCGCGCTGCATCGCCGCGTCCGGCATCGCCACGAGGTCCGGATCGCCCAGCGCAGGGCCGTGGACTGGCGCAAGGCGGACCTCTCCGAGGGCCAGCGGTTCATCCACGAATACGAGCGCCGCCATCATGGCTTCGAGGTGGAGGCCGGTCCGCCGCCCTGCCCCGACGCGCACGGCTACCCGCCGCCTCGCGAATGGGCCGAGGCGCCGCCGCGCGTGATCGTCGAGCGTGCGCCGCCGCAGCCGCCGCAGGTCATCGTCGAGCGCGCCCCGCCGCCGCCGCAGCAGGTGATCATCGAGCGCGAGGCGCCGCCGCCCCCGAAGATCATCATCGAGCATCCGCCGGCCCCGCCGCCGCAAGTGGTGTTCGAGCGCGCCCCGGCCCCGCCGCCGCGGGTGATCTACGAGCGCGCGCCGCCGCCGTGCCCCGAGCGCTGCGCCCCGCCGCCGCGCGAATACGGCTGGCAGGACCGCCACGAAGGCGATGGCTGGCAGGATCGCCGCGAAGAACACGCCGGCGTCGTGGTCGAGCGCCGCGAGCGCGAGGAGTCCAGCGGCTGGCGCTACGCGGAGCGCAACGGCCGTGGCTTCTACCAGACCTGGGGCGAGGGCCGCCGCGGCCGCCCCTGCCCGCCACAGGTTCCGGAAGGGCGCTGCTCGGGCGACGCCGGCTTCGCGCAGAGCGCCTACGAGTCCGGCGACTGGGGCGACAGCGGCTACGGCGGCTACGGCGAGGCGCAGCCCTATGCGGGCCGCGACGCCTACGGCTACCTGGTCTGGCCGGGCAAGACGGAGCAGTAAGCGGTCCACTGGGGAGCGGTGGGGGTGTCGGCGCGGCGCGCAGGGCTTCGGCCCAGTCGCCGCGCCGACGGTTTTCAGGGGGAGCGAGAGGAGTCCCCCGTGGCCGCGGCCTTGCGCCCCCTCCACCACGCCCGCTTCGCGGTCGCGGTCCTCCTCCCCCGTCGTCTGCGCGACGGGGGAGGAGCGAGGTGCTCCTCACCCGCACCGCAGAGCGCGGGGGAGGTGGCTCGGCGCGCTGCAAGCGCGACGAGACGGAGGGGGCGCAAGGCCGCGTCTACAAACCAGGCCTGTAGCGAGCGCCCTACGCGCCGCCGCAAAGGTGCTCGGCGTCGGGACCTGACCAGGCGCCTAGCTCCTTATCGAGCGCCGACAGCGCCGGGTTGGCGCAGATCGCGCGCTCGGACGGGTTGGCGGCCCTCGCGCAGTCGAACGAGGCCGCACGCGCCCGGCCGTGGCCGCACGGCGTCATCCAGGGCGCCGCCGCCAGCACCGCCGCCGCCGCGCCAATCCCGAGCCATCCTGCGCGCATGACCGCCCTTCCGTCCCGAGCTTAAGTCCGAACCGGCCGGCCTGGAAAGCCGCCGCCCGGCGTCTCACGCGCGGGGTAGCGCGGCCCGGCCGGCCGGGTCATGGTGGCCGCCGCATGCTGCGGCTGGCGCTCAACATCCTCTGGTTCATCTTCGGCGGCTTCATCTCGGGGCTGGCGTGGCTGCTGGCCGGCCTGCTGCTGGCCGTCACCATCGTCGGACTGCCCTGGACGATGGCGGCCTGGCGGATCGCCGGCTTCTCGTTCGCGCCGTTCGGACGGCACGTCGTGTCGCGCCACGCGGTCAGCGGCCGCCAGGATGTCGGCACGGGCCCGATCGGCTTCGTGATGAACGTGGTCTGGGCGCTGCTGGCCGGCTGGTGGCTCGCCTTGCATCACGTGGTGCTGGCGATCGGCCTCTTCGTCAGCATCATCGGCATCCCGTTCGGGCTGCAGCACCTGAAGCTGGCGCTGATCTCGTTCGCGCCGGTCGGCCAGGACATCGTGGAGGGCTGAAGATGCCGAGATGGACCTACACGCGCGGCCTGCACGACCTCGGCGGCGGGACCTGGGCGTGGCTGCAGCCGGACGGCGGCTGGGGCTGGAGCAACGCCGGCCTGATCGAGAGCGACGGCGAGGCGCTGCTGGTCGATACGCTGATGGGCGTGGGCCTCACGCGCGACATGCTCTCCGCGATGCGCGCCTCGATCCCGGCCGCGGCGCAGATCGACCGGCTGGTCAACACCCACTCCAACGTCGACCACACGCTGGGCAACCAGCTGCTGGCCGGCGCCGAGATCATCGCCGCGCGGCCGACCGCCGAAGCGATCGCCGCGTTCGATCCCGCCCAGCTCGCCGACCAGAAGGCCTGGGAGGCGCGCGGCGAGGCCGGCGACTTCTTCCTCGAGACCATGGGGCGGACGTTCGACTTCTCGGGCGTCGTGGTGACGGCGCCGAACCGCACGTTCGAGCGCGAGCTCAGCGTGCAGGTGGGCGCCAAGGAGGTGCGGCTGACCAATCTCGGCCCCGCGCACACCGAGGCCGACACCATCGTGCATTCGCCGGCCGACAAGTGCGTGTTCACCGGCGACCTGCTCTTCAACGAGGGCCACCCGATCGTCTGGGACGGGCCGATCGCCAACTGGATCGCCGCCTGCGACCACATCGCCTCGCTCGACGTCGAGACCGTGGTGCCGGGCCATGGCGCGGTCACCGACAAGCGCGCGGTGCTGAACCTGAAGGGCTACTTCGAGTTCGTGATGGCCGAATCGGCCAAGCGCCTCGCCGCCGGCATGGGCTGGGAGGCGGCGGCCAACGACATCGCGCTCGACGGCTTCCGCGGCTGGGGCGAGGCCGAGCGGATCTGCGCCAACGTCCGCGCCGCGTACCGCGACCTCGGCGCCGATGTCGGCGGCGGCGGTCCCGGCGGCGTGTTCGGCGCGATGCAGCGCTACCGGCGCGCGCACGCCCACTAGAGGTGACGCCGGCGCCGGCCAGCCCCGTCAGCCTGGAGGCGTTCGAGCGCGCGGTCGCCAGGCGCGAGGGCGCGGCCGCGCTCGACCTGGCGCTGGCGATCCTGAAGTCGGTGGACGACCGCTACGGCCGCGTGGATGCGATCGCGGGCGTGGCGGCCGGCGCAGAGCGGCGCCTGGAGCGGGTGGCGACGCGCTTCGCCGCCGCGTTCGGCGCCCTCGTCTGCGATCCGGCGACGCCGCTCGGCGGCCAGGCTTACGAGCAGCTGATGGCGCATCACCGCTGGATCGAGCTGATGTTCTCGGCCAGCGGCTTCGGCGGGCCGGAGCATCTCGTGCCGCTGCTGGCGCGCGGCGAAGGCCAGGCCCGCCGCGTGCCGCAGGAGAGCCTCGCCAGGTTCCTGACCGTCTTCTCGGCCGCGGCCGGCATCGACCTCAATCTCGACGAGGCGATGCGCGCCGATCCGGCCGCGACCATCGGCGCGGTGCTCGGCTACCTGGGCTCGCGCTTCGTCTTCACCGACGCCGCGCACGCGTTTCGCGAGCGACTGCTGGCCTGGCTGCCGGCGCGGCTCGCCGCCGTCAAGCTCGGCGACCTCGCTTTGCAGAACCTCGCCTCGCCCTACATGCACTGCAGCTACGCGGCCTCGCCGTCGAAACACGCGGTCAAGGCGCCGATGATGGCGCAGATGCGCCGCGCCCTGCTGGAGGCGGGCGTCCGCGAGTGGGGCCCCGACGCGCCGCCGCGGATGGCGCCGCGGCCGACGATCGTTGTCACCACCGAGAACTTCGGCTTCGAGCACTCGGTCTGGCGAACCCACTCGCTGGCGGTGATGGCGCTTAAGCGACGCTTCCGGGTCGTCGGCTTCCTGCACGCGCTGCAGGTCTCGCCGGAGCTCGCCGAGTGCTTCGACGAGATCGTGCCTTACGCCGGCGGCGGGACTTTCCTTGCCGTGGCGGGCGCCGTCGCCGCCGAGGTCGCCGCCCGGCGGCCGGCCATGGTGCTGCACCTGGGGGTCGGCATGTCGCCGGTGGTGATCGCGCTCGCCTCGCTGCGGCTCGCGCCCGTGCAGGCCGCCTCGTTCGGCCACACGGCCACCACCGGCAGCCCGGCGATCGACTGGATGATCCTGCCGGACGACTTCATCGGCGATGCGGCCTGCTTCGCCGAGCCGCTGCTGCGCCTGCCGGCGGCGGCGATGCCCTATCGGATGCGCGCCTTCGACTACGCCGCCGCACGCAGGCGGTCGGCCGCCGAACGGGCGGCGCGCGATCCGGACGCGCCCGTGCGGATCGCCGTGCCGGCCTCGACGATGAAGCTCAATCCGCCGTTCTTCGACGCCCTCGCGGCGGTCGCCTCGGGCGCGCGGCGGCCGGTCGAGTTTCACGTCCTGCCGTTGGGTGGCGGCGGGCTCGGCTTCGCGGAGCTGCAGCGGCGGCTCGCCGCGCGCCTGCCGACGGCCGTCGTGCACGAGGAGCAGCCTTACGAGGCCTATGCCGAGCGTCTCGGCGCGTGCGACTTCTTCGTCTGCCCATTCCCGTACGGCAACATGAACAGCATCGTCGACGCGGCGCTGCTCGGCCTGCCCGGCGTCTGCCTCGACGGGCCGGAGGCGCACGCCCACGCCGACGCCGCCTATTTCGCCCGGATGGGCTTCCCGGCCGAGCTGACCGCCCAAGCGTTGCCGGATTACGTCGCGGCGATCATCAGGCTCGCCGACGACCCGCCCTGGCTGGAGCACTGCCGCGCGATCGCCGCGGCGATCGGGCCGGCGCATCCGTTCTTCGCCGGCGAGGCCGACCTCTTCGCCGCGGCGCTGGAGCAGCTGGTCAGCGCGGCGGCGGCGAGGGCCAGCGGCGTCAGCTGAAGCGAGTTGCGATCGCCCGGAACCGATCCTCCTACTTTTCCGTCATCGCCGGGCGTCAGTCCCGGCGACCCAAGAACACCCTCGGCCGCGCGCCCGCGCGGCCATGGCTCGCTGCGTGTGCTTGGATGGCCGGGACTTACGCCCGGCCATGACGAGTGGGGGATTAGACCGCTGTCGCAGCCAGCCTCAATGCGCTCTAGCGGCGCAGGCACACGCGGACGTGGTGGCCGCGGCGCCAGACCCAGTGGCAGCGCCGCCAGTGGTGGTGATGATGGCGCCACGGGCGGGGCTGAGCGATGGCGGAGCCGCCCAGGGTCGCAGCGATCAGGCTGGCGAGAACGAGCGTGCGAACCATGGTGTCTGCTCCCGGAGTGTTTCCGAATCACATTCAACCGGAAGGGCGCCGCCCCGGCAAGGCTTGTATATACCGTCGTTACGCGAGCGGCGGGGCGGCCAGGCGGCGCGCCCAGATCTCGGCGTAGGCGGCCTCGACCTCGGCCGTGTAGTGGCGCATCGCGCTCGCCGAGAACCGCGCCCGCGCCGCCAGCGTGCGGCGCCTGAGGTCGGCCAGCCGGGCCGGGTCGCGCGCCAGCGCCACCGCCTGCTGAAGGTATGCCGCCTCGCTGTCGCAGACGCCGTCCGCCAGCTCGGCGTAGGCGAGGATCGAGGCGGTGATGCGTCCGGGCGGCGCCTGGCCGGCCAGGGTGATCGCCGCGACTCCCTGCGAGATGCCGTCGAGCGTGGTGACGCCGCCGCTGACCGGGAACGGATCGAGCGCCACGTCGATGCGGTCGAAGGCGGCGAGATAGCGCCCGTGCGGCTCGCCGGCCTCGAACGTCGCCTGCCCGGGCGCGGCGCCGCCGCGGGCGAGGCCGGCGAGCACGCGCGCCTGGCGCGCCGGATCGCCGAGGAACGGGTCCTTCAGCGTCAGCGTCGCGTCGGGGCAGGCGGCGAGGATCCGTCCCCACAGCGCCAGGCTCGCGTCGGTGAGCTTGTCGAGCCGGTTGAAGCAGCCGAAGCGGATCGGCCCGGCCGCCCGCTCGGCCGGCGCAGCCGGCCCCGGGCGCGGCATCAGGTCAGGCGTGTAGGGCTGCGCGCACGGCAGCCGGACGATCCGTTCGGGGAAGAACGCGCGCTCGGCGTCGGGGGCGATCGCCTCGTCGGTCAAGAGGTAGTCGACGCCGGGCGTGCCCGGGCCGGCCACATAGCCCCAGGCCGACAGCTGCACCGGCGCGGCGCGACGTGCGAAGACGCCCAGCCGGTTGTGCGGAAAGTGGCCGTCGACGTCGACCAGGATGTCGATCCCGTCGGCGCGGATCTGCGCGGCCGCCGCGGCGTCGTCGAGCCCGACGATGGTGCGCCAGCCCTTGACGGCCATGCGGATCTGCATGGTCGCGCGGTCGCGCTTGCGGCTGCCGGAGTAGCAGTAGGCCTCGACCTTTGCCGGATCGTGGTTCAGCAGCACCGCCGCCGCGACGGTCGCCGTCGCGTGGCGGTAGAGCCCGCAGCAGACGTAGCCGACCCGCAAGGGTCCGTCGCGGCGCTCGGCCCGCAGCGCCGGCTGGTCCGGCGGCGGACCCCGCCAGGCGCGCTGCAGCGCCTTCAGCCGCTCTGTCGTGATGGCCGGATCGTAGCTCGCCAGCAGGATGCGCAGAGACTGCGCCTCCAGATTGCCGGGTTCGATCGCCAGGCAGCGGTCCAGGGCCGCGATGCCAGCCGCCGGCTCGCCGGCGTGCAGGCAGACGCGGGCGCGCTCGGCGAGCAGCGCCGCATCGCCGGGCCGAACGGCGAGCGCCGCGTCGAGCAGCGCGCCTGCCTCGCCCAGCGCCCGGTCCTTCAGCGCCGCCTCTGCCTTCAGCATGACGAGATCGCTGTCGTGCGGCGCAATCTC
>Ga0134125_10001736_pt1 | contig 26514 bp, 24 predicted proteins | sample KB31751_FD_96464 | JGI IMG/M metagenome (GOLD analysis project Ga0134125, IMG submission 96464) | Terrestrial soil microbial communities with excess Nitrogen fertilizer from Kellogg Biological Station, Michigan, USA - KB3-175-1 | ecosystem: Environmental > Terrestrial > Soil > Unclassified ...
AACCGTTACAAAAAAAATTTAACAAAGGAGGTACAGGCGAATTGATTATCCACAAAAACAAGTAGCTTTTTAAAAAGAAAAAAAGAAGCAAAAAAAGAAAAACCTGTCTGAATATGGAAAACTCGCTGAGTTTCCCACATTCAGACAGGACAAACAAACAACAACAATGTATTATCTTTATTAAAAAAACCGTCAACCTCTTTTAGGACAAGTCATTGGGGCGAACAGGGGCGAAAGGGGGGCGAACACAACTAAAGGTTAAATTTATTGACCATGAATATTTTTTGGCTTTTGGCTTTTGCTTCCTGACTCGCCGTAGCCGGCCGGTTCCCCCTCGCAACCCACCATTCATCACCACCTATCGAAATCGCGGCAACCCAGTCGTAAAATACACCGTATCAAATTCAGGGCTTAACATTAAATAAAAATGGCATCTATATAAACCGGGGATTGTAAATTTGTATTTCGAAATCTCCATCACCGGTTAACTCCGTAATTAGGACACAGGGATTGTAACCTTCGATATGATAAATCCGTTTAAAGAAATATATTTTACTGATTAGATATTTTATTTCTCAATTAACAACATGATCTTTTTTAAGACAAAGCTCGGTTTAGCCGGCTTTTATATATTTTTCTTGTTTGCATTAACATCATGCAAAAAGGAAAACGTGGTTGTCGTCGATAACCACGGCCTGGTGTCAGCCAGCCCCATCAAAACGTTGACAAAAACCGGGCTGCAAACCCTCGCTGCGCAAAACGGAGCCGCTTCGACGGCCGGGCCGATGCTGTACGATGTGGATTTTTATGACGTGACTTATAAAACCACCTACAATGGCGCTTCTATAAACGCGTCGGGATTGCTCGCTGTTCCTAAAAATATGCCTGTTGCGCCCGCATTGCTCAGCGCGCAGCACGGAACGATATTCAGCGATGCGGAGGCGCCGTCAAATTTCCCCGATTCATTTACTGGTTTTGAACCCTTTGCATCGGAAGGTTACATTACCCTCATCCCTGATTATATCGGTTACGGCGCATCAAAAGATATCGTTCATCCTTATTATGACATGAAATCGTCCGGGGTTGCGGTTGCGGATATGATCAAAGCGGTGAAATATTTCCTGAAAACCCAGCATATCGCATTCAGCGATAAACTGTTCCTGCTTGGCTATTCGGAGGGCGGGTATGTAACGCTGGCGGCAGAAAAAGAAATAGAAACTAATGCCGCTTATAATTTAAAATTAACAGCGGTCGCAGCCGGCGCAGGCGGCTATGATATCAGCGGTTTGCTGGCCATACTTTCTGCCGCGCCTGTCTATAACGACCCTGCTTTGCTGGCCTTATTTATACAATCGTACAATACCACGTATAAATGGAACCGGCCGCTGACCGATTTTTTCCAGCAGCCGTATGCTTCAGAAATTCCGCAGCTGCTGAACGGGACCCAAACCGGCGCCCAGGTCGACCACGCGTTAACCAATACGCCATCACAATTGTTTAACCCGGTTTTTTATAAAAGCATGAACGATCCTTCGGCCGAGGCGGCTTTTAAGGCGAAAGTAGCTGAGAATAGTTTTCCGGGCTGGTACCCGGTTACGGCCACCCGGCTTTACCACGGCACGGCGGATACGGATGTACCCTTTTTAACCTCGCAAACCACGTACGATAAGTTTATAGCTGCCGGCGCGACAAATCTGACGCTTACGCCGATCCAGGGAGGCACACACCTTATCAGCGTAAGCCCCATGTTCCAGGATGTTACGGCGTGGTTTGGATCGTATAGTGCCAGCCTGCAATAAGCCGGCGCCTTATAAATACGGATATTTATATAGGGTGGCTTACATTCTAAAGGCATTTTTTATTCGAAATTCGCACTTCAGTGGCGTTATGGTTTCGGATTTGTTGGCTGTTAAATAAATAGTAAATTTATAGCGGCAACTCAACACCTATGAAACCTGGTTTGTGCATCGCTTTCTTTTTTTGCATGGTATTATTGGCATGTAAAAAGGACTATAGCCCAAATATAAAAACCAAGGTAACAGGGCGATTTTATGACACGCTAAATAACGAACCTTATGTGATGCTCCCCGTTAAGGTTGGTGAGTACCAGTCAAAATTTGAACTTGATGGCTCGGGCACAGAATATTTTCTGAAAAATTATGTGGGCTCCGGCGTTACCGATCTAAACGGCAACTATTCTATCAATTTTACAAGTACGGGAAAGGGTAATTACTATTTTTTAGAGTGGGAGAATAATTCGGCTGACGTAAAAGTTATTAATCCAGACCGGAATTCAACTAATGGCAGCGATCAAACTAAAGTCATTAACAATATAGGGGGCGACAACCTAATTAACATCAATGTATTTAAACAATACTACATAAAAGTAAGGTTCATTGTACATGACAACCCCATACCGCCTTTATATGTTACCGTAGAGGACGCGAAGTGGTCCAGGGGATCGGCTGTTATATATGGCAAAAACAATGATACCACTGTAGTTATGACTGCGGTAAAAAATGCGCCGCTTACGTTTGTAATGGATATTTATGATCCAAAAGCCAACCGCGGATACATCAGTATACCAATATTATTTAACAGGCCGGCCACTACCCGAGACACCATTCCCGGAGGTACCTATGATATCTACCCTGCGACTTTCAAATAGCGGCATCGTCACGAAGTTTTTAAGGTTGTTTACTTTCCGGATAACATAAATAGTGTGCCTTGCATCGTTCGCAAGGCACGCTATAGTGTTTTAAACGGTAGCCAGCTGGCCACACATTTCGGCGCAGGTACGGCAAACGATGGCACATTCCATACAATGTTCCATGCCGTTTTTGCCATGTTTTTCGCATTCTTCAGCACAGAGGGTACATAGGTCGGCGCACATTTTGCAAAGCTCGTCGCTCAGCTTACTGCCCAGGCATATCAGCTCGGCAGTGCAGCGGCATAAGGCGGCACATTCCAGGTCGAGCTGGATACAATTGGTAAGCAATTTTACACTTGGCTCTTTTAAGCAAAGGGTGGCACAGCGATTGCAGGCAGCTGCACAAGCATTGCATGCTTCAATGCAGTTTTGTAATTGTTGGTTCAACATAAGAGAGAGTATTTATGGTTATACATGGGTTAATTACTAAAGCAGGTTAAGCCGCGGCGCCAGGGGCGGTTTTTCATCTCCATTAAAAAGCGGTTATATTTTTATTACAACGCTAAGAAAGTTTTGTTTTGAAAAAATTAAGGATTTTTTTGCGGCCGATTTTTCTTGAAAAGAAACAGACACCGCTTCATTTTTTACCTAACCTTTAATCGCTAATCTCCAATCTCTAACCCTAAAAAACTATATTTGCTTCTATGAGTTCCATCCTGGTAAAGTCGGCCACTATCGTAAACGAAAACAAGCAGTTTGTCGCCGATGTGCTGGTAAAAGATGGTTTGATCGACAAGATCGGTCAACACATTGATACCCGCGCAGATAAAGAGATCAATGCCGAAGGGCTTTATCTTTTCCCCGGCTGCATTGACGACCAGGTGCATTTCCGCGAGCCCGGGTTAACCCATAAAGCGACCATCGCGACAGAATCGCGCGCAGCGGTTGCCGGGGGTATCACATCCTTTATGGAAATGCCCAATACAGTGCCTAATGCACTAACCCGGGAGCTCCTCGAAGAAAAATACCAAATTGCCGCCAAAACCTCGCCCGCTAACTATTCATTTTATATGGGCGCCTCCAATGATAACCTCGAAGAGGTGCTGCGCACGGATACCGCTAATGTATGCGGCATAAAGGTTTTTATGGGATCGTCCACCGGGAATATGCTGGTGGATAACCCGGTGACGCTGGAACAAATTTTCGCGCAATCGCCTATGCTGGTGGCTACGCATTGCGAGGACGAGGCTACTATTCAAGCCAACCTGGCGCATTATAAACAGCTTTTGGGCGAAAACATCCCCGTAAAGCTGCACCCGAAGATACGCAGCGCCGAAGCTTGTTACTTATCATCGTCGATGGCGGTAGACCTGGCCAAAAAGCACAATACCCGGCTGCATATTTTACATATCTCTACCGAAAAGGAAACCTATCTTTTTGATAATTCGATACCTCTGAAAGAAAAAAGGATCACGGCCGAAGCATGTATCCATCATCTTTGGTTTACCGATAAGGACTATGATACGAAGGGCAACCTGATCAAATGGAACCCGGCCGTAAAAACAAAGGCCGACCGGGATGGAATATTAAAAGCCGTGCTGAATGGGCGCATCGATGTAATAGCCACCGATCATGCGCCGCATACGCTGGAAGAGAAATCACAACCTTATTTAAAAGCACCGTCGGGCGGCCCGCTGGTGCAGCATGCCTTGCCGGCCATGCTGGAGTTGTATCACCAGAGTAAAATAACGCTTGAGCAAATAGCCGAAAAAATGGCGCATAACGTAGCCGATTGTTTCGGGATCGAAAAACGCGGTTTTATTCGCGAAGGTTATTGGGCCGACCTGGTTTTGGTTAATCTTAATGACCCCTGGACGGTTACAAAGGACAACATTCTTTATAAATGCAAATGGAGCCCGTTCGAGGGCGCCACGTTTAAATCGAAAATTGCTTACACAATTGTGTCCGGGAATTTAGTATGGGACAACGGAAAACTGGTGGAAGGTACCACCGGCAAGAGATTGGCTTTTATAAGATAATTTAAATTTCCCGGGAAATTTTTTTTTAAATAGCGATGGGTTTTATACCCGTCGCGTTATGTCATTTAAATAGCGACGGAGCTAAAACCCATCGCTATCTCACCATAACACATTATCTTCAGTCCATCTTTTTTAACAGATTCTTCAACCCGTCAAAAACGGTGGTCCAGTTTTGCTCCGAGTGTTCAGCCGCCTGCTGATTTTTAACGCCCTCCTGCGTAATGGTCAGGGTTGTTTTGCCATTCGCCTCGTGCAGCTCATAAGTAATATCGTTATAATTTTCGGGCTTATCCTCTGTGCCCGACATGCTGCTCCAATAGCTGTATTTTAGCAATTTCGGCGCATCGATGTCCAGTATGATACCGCCGTCCTGGTATTTATGTCCCTCCCATTCCCCGCTAAAGGTGATGGCGTCGCCAACTTTCCAGTCCGATTTTAAATCGGTGCCAAAAAAATATTTCTTTACGATAGCGGGGTCAGTCAGTCCCTGCCAAACTTTCGCGATAGGCTCGTCAAAAGTTATGGTGGTTTTTAAAGTGAGTGTGTTCATTTTTCTGTTTATAGTTATAAGTTGAGTTCGGTTGATAAAGTTTTATAGCAAAAGAACTATTCACTTAATCAACCTAATCAACAAATTTAACTTACCGAATGACAACCCTATGTCAGTAGGAACTGGTTAACTGCATATTTTTTTGAACGATTGACGAGGCGATCGCGGCCACCCGCTCTTTTAAGCTATCCGGGCTAATGATCGCGGCCTGGTCGCCAAACATCATAAACCACCGGGCAAAACCCTCTAACGATGCGGTAAGAAAGGTCATTTCTATTTGGTCGCCGACCATCTTTTCGGATACGAAGCCGCTGTAATATTTCTGGTACTCAAGGTGGGGATGTATTTGCTGTTCAACCCGCATGATCACCAGGTCGAGCTCCTGTTCGCGTGCGGTTTGCTTTATGTATTCCTTCAGTGTGGGATGTTTATTTTTAAAAATAACGCCGGTTGCTGATAGCTTGTTAATGCGGTCGACCCTGAAATCGCGGTAATCGTTCCGCATCCTGCAAAACGCGATCAGGTGCCAGTAGCTGTCCTTGTAAAATATACCGATGGGCTCAATGTCTCTTTTGGTATGCTCCTGGCTATGATTAGCAAAATAATCGATAGTCAGTACGTTTTTTTGGGCTATCCCGTTCAGCAGTTTCTGAATGTGATCTTTATTATCGACCCGCAGCTGCGAATGGCTTTTCAGCACCTCAATGCTGTTATCAATATCTTCGAGCAGGTCCTTTTCCGAGGTTCTTAATATTGCACGAATCTTGTACATCGCCGACTTATGATGCTCGATAGTAGACGCATCCGTCATTTTCTCCACAAATTTTTCGGCGGTTAAAAATGCGGTGGCTTCGTCCCGGGTAAACATCACGGGGGGCAGCCGGTACCCATCCATAATGGAATAACCCACCCCGGCTTCACCGATGATGGGTATGCCGGCCTCTTCCAGCGTTTTTACATCCCGGTAAACGGTACGCAGGCTGATTCCGAACCGCTCCGCAATGTCCGATGCCTTCACCACCCTGCGCGACTGCAGCTGGATCAAAATAGCCGATACCCGGTCAATGCGGTTCATATTCACCAAATTAAATAAAAAATACAGGTATCTTAGTATAAAATATTTTATTTTGCTCAAATGAATACCGGGGATAAAATAATAACATTTGAAACCTATTACGACCCCATGCTGGCGCATATCATCCGCACCCGGCTTGAGGCCAATGGTATTCCATGCTTTATTGCCGATGAAAACACGCTGGTTGCCAACCCGTTTTACAACCAGGCGGTGGGCGGTGTGAAGCTTAAAATTTTTGAAAAAGATTTGGAGCGGTGCCGCGAGATACTGGCGACCGAGGGCGACCTGCACGACGAAGATCACCACGAAGTTGACGATGAAACAAATACCTATGTGGTTTGCCCCTATTGCGGTTCAACCAACGTGGTTAACATATCAGCACGGACAAACGATGATGACTGGCCCTCTTTCCTCAACTCGGTGTCTAACCTGATCAACCCGTTCCATTCGGATAAAAACTGGTATTGTTACAACTGCAAACGCGATTTTGAATAATTTGTCAACGTGTTTGCCGATTGAAAATATTTGAGCTTTTGAAAACAAGAGCGCTATGATAGCTCCGCTCTCCAGAGGAGTGCGTTGGGATGTGTTCTGGGGGTGTCTTAGCCGATATATTGCTTACACATCACTTCACCTTCTCCATACCTATTGGTGTGTACACGTCTTTTATAAATTACAAATAGCTTGACCCATAGGGTCTGCCTATTTGTAGAAATCCAAAATGTGATATTTTTTGCCCCGCATGTGCGGGGCTACCCTTCACCGGCCAAACAGGCGTTGAACCGCGGTTTAATGGTAGCCTCTATGAGGCGATATCCTTGATTAATTTATTCTACAAAGTGGTAGGCCCTACGGGTCATTAATCTATTCCCATTCAATATTGTGGCCACATGGTAGTCTCCATGGGAACCGCACATGCTTGTAAAAAATGGTTCAGCGCCGGTTCTGTTCTGTATCATTAAAGTTACAATACATTCACCTTAAAAGCCTAATCGATATATTAGCGGCGATGTATAACCGCCGAAAGTTTATAAAGGTATCGGCTGCCGGCGCCTCGCTGGCGGCATTTTCTACGTCCGGATTTGCCAAATCCGGCATCTTAAATCCGCCGGGTAGTTATCCTATTGTGATCTCGACCTGGGATTTTGGCGTAGCGGCAAATAAAGAAGCCTGGAAAACCCTGGCAAAGGGCGGCCGTGCGCTCGACGCGGTTGAGGCCGGCGTAAGGATTCCGGAAGCGGATATGAACAACCACACAGTCGGCCGGGCAGGCTATCCCGACAGGGACGGCCATGTTACGCTCGACGCGTGTATAATGGATGAGTTTGGCAATTGCGGCTCCGTTGCGGCTATTGAAAACATTGCCCATCCGATATCCGTCGCCCGACTGGTGATGGAAAAAACACCGCATGTAATGCTGGTAGGCGACGGCGCTACCCAATTTGCGGTTGAACAGGGGTTTAAGAAAGAGAAGCTGCTTACGCCCGAGTCTGAAAAGGCATGGAAAGCATGGCTTAAAACAGCAAAGTACGCACCGGTGATCAATATCGAAAATAAACAGCATGCGCCGGGTAACCGTTATAACCACGATACGATCGGAATGCTGGCCATTGATGCCAGGGGAAATATTTCAGGCGCCTGCACAACCAGCGGTATGGCTTTTAAAATGCATGGCCGGGTTGGCGACAGCCCCATCATTGGTGCGGGCTTATATGTGGATAACGAGATAGGCGGCGCCACCTCAACCGGTGTTGGCGAAGAAGTGATACGGAATGTCGGCAGCTTTTTAGTGGTTGAATTGATGCGCCAGGGCCACTCGCCCGAGGATGCCTGCAAAGAGGCGGTAAAGCGAATTATTAAAAAGAAGCCTGATACCGCAAAACAGATCCAGGTAGGGTTTTTGGCGATCAATAAAAAAGGCGAATATGGCGCATACGCTATTCAATCCGGTTTTTCGTTCGCTGTTTGCAACCGGCAGAGCCAGGATTTGATCATTAAAGGAAAAAGTATTTATTGATTGTATTTTAGCTATATTCAGATAATATTACCATTGATAATCCACACTGGCGACCACACCGTATAACCAGCATTATGGACCAGCGCGTTTTACTTGAAGTATGTGCTAACTCAGTTACCTCGGCCCTGGCAGCCCAGGAGGGTGGCGCGGCGCGCGTGGAGCTTTGCGAAAACTTGTATGAGGGCGGCACAACCCCCTCGTACGGCCAGATAGCACTGGCGCGTAACCTGCTGCATATAAACATATATGTATTGATAAGGCCGCGTGGCAGCGATACTTTATACACCGATCTTGAATTTGACGTTATGATCGCCGATGTACGGCATTGCATCGAGGCCGGATGCGACGGGATAGTGATCGGCATCCTTAAACCCGATGGGACGATTGACAAAGAGCGGTGCGCAACACTGGTTAATATGGCTAAACAACATGGCCTCGGCGCAACGTTTCACAGGGCGTTCGACCTGTCTGCCGACCTTAACCAATCTCTTGAGGATGTCATCGAAATAGGCTGCGACCGGATCCTTACTTCGGGCGGAAGAACGACTGCGATGGAAGGGGCCGGCGTCATTATGCGTTTAATTAAGCAGGCGGCGGGCCGGATAACCATTATGCCCGGGTGCGGCATCAGTGAAACCAACGCAGCCGACCTGGTGCGTTATACGGGCGCAACGGAAATACACGCTTCGGCACGCAGACGTTTTGACAGCCCAATGGTTTTCAGAAATAACCATATCGTGATGGGGCAGAATTATGGCGATGAGTACAGCCTGGACGTTACGGATGCGGAACGGGTAAAACAGATCATCAGGAACGCGAACGAATTGTAAAAGCGCGGCTAAAAAATAGTAACCGGCACAATAATTTCGAACCGGTTATGTCCGGCGCCGCCAAAAATGTCTTTATCAACCAGGTAACTGTACCTGAAGCCAAAAGAAATTGCGCCCTGGTTAAATAGTTTTGTATCAAAATACAGCTCGGCCCCCGCCGACCGGAAAGTTTCCGTAAACCCTTTGCCGCTGGTAAAAAAATCTCTCGCGTGGGTATAATCGTAAAACAGGTTTCCTCTTAGCCTTAGCAGGTAAATCGTATTGACGACACCGGCATCCGGATAGGCAATAGGAAAGTGATAATTGACACCTGCTTTATTCATATTGTATAAGTTTTCCGCGGCGTAACCCCTCGAAAAAGGGTAATCATTAGAGAAATCGATAACCTGGTTCCTGTTTTTTTGTTGATGTGCAATGTTGATCACCAGGCTATGGTTTACAATGAAACCGGGCAAATAAAATAAACCGCTTGCGAGAAATTGCCTGGCCGAAATATTTGAAATAGCCGATTTATAGTTAAGCATAATACTTTGCGCCAGCCGGGGGTAAATATTTTGCTTCGCCTGTTGAATGCTGTTGCTAAAATTAAGGTAATGGTTCAGGTAAGTATAACTTCGGTCATTGTACAAGCTACGGTAGGGCTGCTGAAAATTTACGCTGGCGTAATACACATCGGTCCCGGCGTTTAATGTTGTAAGGCGTTTGCCGGCGGAAAGGTTCAAAGGCAATTCGAACCCTGCATGCAGGCTGGTTTCGTTCCAGTAAATATTCTGGCCCTGGTTATACCCGCGCCGGCTTATGGTATAGTCCGCGCCGGCCGAAACGTAAGGAAACAGCGCGCCATAGACGGCGTCGAAACCAAACTGCTTATAACCTTCATCACGGTTGTAAGTAAATGAAAGCTGCGATTGCAGCGTGTTCAGCACATTTTCGCCGGCAAGGTTTATCGTGTAATTCGGGTCGGTAAAATCGGGAATAATGCTGTGAAAGTTAAATAAATGATAAGATTTCCGGTACTTGGTTACTGACAGTGCATCGTTTTTAATCTTTGCCAGCAGGTTGGTGGCGCTATCTCTTTTTAGAGCATTTATGTTTAAATCGGGCAAACCACCGGGTATGTGTTCGCCGGCTTGCATCCAATTCAGACCGTTCCTGTTTTTCTCCACGATCTTATAACCGAAGGCCGTGAATCCCACCCAGGCAATTTTTTCGCTGCCAACCGCGGGCTGATAGCCGCCTATAGTTCCAACGTCATTATGACTAACTATCTCATATAGTTTATGGTCGTTCAAACTCATAGCAAACAGGCGGTCGTTGATACCCGATGCGGCCGAAAAATAAACGGTGTCGTTTTTTACAACCGGGAACACGATCGGCTGGTAGGTAAACGGCAACAGATATGTTGTATTGCCGGTTTTGATCTCTATGCGCGCCAGCGACATTCTGCCTTTTCGGTCCCTTACGGCTGAAATGATTTGATCGTTTCCATAAAATTTTGGATAGGTATAAAATAGGTTATCCTTGTTGGGGATGATCGAAAGAACCTTACCATCGGCTGCCGACAACAGGTGCAGGTCGCTCCTGCCATTTGTTCCTTCTTGTACCGTTACAATAGTTTTTCCGTCCGGGTTAAAGGCGGGCGAAAAATACCTTGTGTTTTTGGTAATACGGTGTTCCTTTCCTGTTTTAACATCCAGCAGCATCAGCTCGCTGTAATCGCGGTAGTTCCACCTCAAGTCGGGGCGGTATGCGGCATAGATCACTTTACCGTTTTGATATGCAAAATAATTGCCGAGCGACATGCTTCTAACGCTTACCTGCTTTTCCAGGCCGCCGGTGTTTACCACAAAAACCGGCACGTGGCTATAAGTGCTTTTCATGTAAATGAGGGTGTTGTCATTTATATAGGCGGGGTATTCCCTGTCGGCATCAAAATGCTTAGCAGTTTTTGGCATCACGCCTAAGTTTTTATCGCTGAACTGCTTTTTGAAATAATCAAATGCCTCGCGCCTGAAGGTTTTAAAATCCACGCCCGAATATTTTTTGATTGCTCTTTGCAGGGGATAAAACCCGCCTTTGATCGCAGCGGCATCATGGGTTACGTTTTTCCAGAAATCGTCGCCATATTTTTCGCGCCCGTAAGCCACCAGCATATAGCCCGAAGGGTACCAATCCGGTATGTAGTCGCGGTACGAGCCATTCCGCAGCTTCATATAGCTGTAATTGCGTCCCGCGGCCCACACTGCACGGTACCCGTTAAAAAAATAAGGCAGCCTGCCCCTGCCCTGCTGGCTTACGTGGGTTTCGTTAAAAACAGCATCGCCTTCAAAAAACCAATTCGGCACGGTCAGGTCGTTGCCCAGCGCCTGGCCGCCCTCGCCAAAAAAGATCTTGAGTACATGTGAAAGGCCGACGTTAAAATTATTATACTGCTGCACATGCCTGAATTCGTGTATAGCCAGTTGTTCGGGCCATGGCAAACTGCCGATATCAAAGCTGTTTTGCTCGGGGGTCATATAAAATTCGCTGCGGAAGGGCGCAAGGCCGACGTATGCGTTAGAAACGGTTGTTTGGTTCTGCAGCAGAATACTGATCTGCTTCTGCCTGTACCCTATCGTGGGCTGTATCGCACCGTTCATTTGCTGAACGATATTGGCAATACGCAGGGCCGCCGAATCCAGTCCGTTTGGAAATATCACCTTTGCCGCAGGCGTATTTACCTGCTTCCATTTTATCGACGGCGGGTTGCCTCCAAACTCCTGCGCTTTGGTAAAAGTTGCAGTGGCAGTGGCGGTTATCAGTAGCAGTATAAGCCGTAAGCGATATTTCATTCGCTGTGAAAGTAAGGACAAAATCTTGTTTGTCCGATGTTGAATTTTCGAATCAACGCCATTTAATTGCCTGTGAGTTATAAATCCGAAATTCAACATCCGAAATCCGATATTAGCGTGACACATCGTCCCCCAAAACTCCATACATTTGCCGGTTGTTAACAAAACCATGGCTAAAGTTTCCATCAACCTGGCAACAGGTTCCATACAAAAAGAAGAATTGATCGTCGGTATCGATCTCGGGACCACAAACTCGCTGGTTGCTTTTATCAATCCCGATAAGCAGCCGCAGGTAATAAACGATACCGGCAAGGGGGTTTTGGTTCCTTCGGTGGTGCATTTTGGACCGGCCGGAGAGATCACGGTAGGGAATGAAGCCAAAGATTATTTAATAACCGACCCGCAAAATACCGTTTTCTCCGTAAAGCGTTTATTGGGTCGTTCGTACCACGACATTGAAAATTATAAAGATTTTTTCTCGTACAAGGTTATCGACGATGACTCCGAGAGCCTGGTAAAAATAAAAGTGGGCGATAAATTTTATACGCCGATAGAATTGTCGGCACTGATATTAAAGGAATTGAAAGCCCGCGCCGAGCACGCTTTAAAAACGCCGGTAAATCGCGCGGTTATAACGGTACCCGCCTATTTTAACGATTCGCAGCGCCAGGCCACGCGCGACGCCGGCAAGCTGGCGGGTTTAGATGTATTGCGCATCGTTAACGAGCCCACTGCGGCCAGCCTGGCGTATGGCATCGGGTTAAACCCGGAAGAAACAAAAACCATTGCCGTTTATGACCTGGGCGGGGGCACTTTCGATGTCTCCATCCTGCAAATACAAAACGGCATATTCGAGGTTCTTTCAACGAATGGCAATACGTTTTTAGGCGGCGACGATTTCGACCGCGTAATTGTTGATTACTGGATCGAAAAAAATCAACTGAACCGGGCAGACGTACTTGCCGATAACAAGCTTTCGCAGCAGCTGCGCCTGAAGGCCGAGGAAACGAAAAAGGCGTTTGCCCATCAAAGCCTTGTAAATGATAAAATTGGCAATATCTGGTGCACCATCGCCCGCACCACCTTCGAGGAACTGATCCTGTCTAAAGTACAGGAAACGATAGTGTGCTGCCAAAACGCACTGAAGGATGCCAAACTGGACATCAGCCAGATCGATGAGGTGATCATGGTGGGTGGCTCAACCCGCACGGCGCTGGTAAAGAAAATGGTAGCGGCGTTTTTTGGCCGGGCGGTACACGATGAGCTAAATCCCGACGAAGTGGTAGCGCTTGGCGCGGCCATCCAGGCCGATATCCTGGCGGGAAACCGTACAGATATTTTACTACTGGATGTTACCCCCCTTTCGCTTGGTATCGAGACCATGGGCGGATTAATGGACGTGATCATTCCCCGCAATTCAAAGGTACCGACCAAAGCCGGGCGGCAATATACCACTTCGATTGACGGCCAGGTAAATATGAAAATTGCCGTGTACCAGGGCGAGCGCGACCTGATCAAAGAGAACCGCAAACTGGCAGAGTTTGAGTTGAAAGGTATTCCATCCATGCCTGCCGGCTTCCCTAAGGTGGATATTAATTTTTTGCTTAACGCAGACGGCATCTTAAAGATCCAGGCTGTTGAGTTGCGTTCGGGCGTTAAACAGGAGGTGGAAGTGAAACCAACCTACGGCATTACCGACGACCAGGTGGAACAAATGCTGATGGACAGCATCACCCACGCAAAAGATGATGTGAGCCAGCGAATGCTGATCGAAGCACGCACCGAAGGCGGGCAAATGGTTTATACCGTTGAACGTTTTTTACAAAAGAACGGCGACCATCTATCCGGCAAGGAAATTGAACAGACCCATCAGTACTTAGCTACGTTGAAAAACGCGCTGACAAGTGGCGATAAGGATCATATCCATAAAGCGATCGATGCGATCAACGAATTTACCCGCCCTTTTGCCGAACGGCTAATGGACAAGGCGATCAGTGTGGCGATGAAAGGGAAAAGTATTGATTAGAGATTGGTGATTGGGGTTTTATCCTGGCTTTTTAACCACTCTCTAACCTCCAATCCCTGATCACGGTTCTATAACTTATCTATCGCGTCCTGCTCTTTCAGTGCGGCGATATTATTCTTATCACTGTACTGCTCGGTTTGCGACGCAAAGTCTTCTAAAATGCCGGCAATGGTATCCAGGTTATCGGATACGCGCTGGTGCATATCGGGCAGGTCTTTTTCCAGCCTTTTATCGTTGAGTTCCATGTTGTCAACTTCAATTTTTGCCAGCTTTTGAATAATAGCCTGTTGACTGTTTTTCAGGTCTTCCAACTCATGGACAATTTTTTCCATCAGCCCAAATTTCTTTAACTTATCCATCGTATTTGCTTTGTTTTGTATCTCCATATAACGTTTTCCCACCCGAATTGTTTAAAAATTTGGATATACGATGAATAACTAATAATTTAGTTTTATGAAACCGATCCTGCTGCTTATGGTATTTGTTTGCTCGTTCATGAACGGGTTTGCCCAACAAAAATCGACTGGTGATGATGCTATGTTATTAGATTATTACCAAAATCAACGGTTCGCAGAAGCCGCTGACTATCTGAAAAAGACCTACCCCGAACCCATAACCGACATGAAAATACTTTCCAGCCTGGCTTACGCTTCGCAAATGGCGGGCCGATTGCCGGATGCCGATGGGTATTACCAACGCCTTTACAAAACCGATACGACAAACACAGCCATACTATTTCATTTGGGGAATATCAGCGCGCGAAGGGGCGACAATCTGAAGGCCCTCGTTTATTTTAAAAAGATATTGCAAAAGGACAGTGTAAACTTTAGTGTTTACAAGCAAATGGCGACCCTTTCGCAAAACATGGGCGATGTAATGAACGCCGTAAATTACCTGCAAAAAGCAAACCGCATTAACCCCGTCGAGCCGGATGTGGCATACGACCTCACCAATTTCTATTTAACCTTAAAACTTTTCAATAAAGCTGATACCGTAGTGTCAACGGCTTTACGTGCCGATACATCAAATATGCTTTTGCTATTCGGCAAAGCCCAGGCTATTTACCATTTGAAAAAATACCCGGAAACTGTTTTAATATGCATCAAACTCATGCAGTCGGGCGATCAAACCAGCATCATCATCAATATGCTGGGTAACAGCTACTATAACTTAAAGAATTATAACCAATGTATCAATGCCTTCAAATTAATGGAAGAAAGCAATACTGCCAGCGAAACATCCTATTACTACACGGCCATGAGTTATAAAGCTTTGAATAACCAGGCCATGGCCGTGCAGTACTTTGAAAAGGCAATAAAGGAAGCGGTTTCGCCAAATGTGAATTCATACTACAGCGAAATGGCCGACTCGTACGATAACCTGCACCTGTTAAAAAACGCCATGAACGCTTATCAAAAAAGTTTGCTGTACGGCGCCCTGCCGCTAACGTATTACGCGTTGGCTAATTTATACGACGCGCAACTGAAAAATAAGGCATTAGCGGTGCGTTACTTTAAAAAGTATATCCACAGTGACCCGCCGAAGGACCAAACCACCTACGTAAATTATTCAAGAAAACGCATCAGTGAATTACGCCGTTAACGCTGTATCAGCCGCGCAACATATTTGCCGATAATATCAAATTCCAGGTTGACAAAGGAGCCTTTATGCACCGTTTTAAGATTGGTGTGCTCATAGGTATACGGAATAATGGCGACCGAAAAGCTGTGCAGCTTTGAGTTTACAACCGTCAGGCTGATGCCGTTAACGCAGATGGACCCTTTTTCCACGGTAATATTGCCGGGGGCGGCATCATATTCAAAGGTATACTCCCAGCTGCCGTCCAGCTCTTTAAATTTAGTACAAACGGCGGTTTGATCCACATGCCCCTGAACGATATGACCATCCAGCCGTGCGTTCATTTGCATGCAGCGCTCCAGGTTTACCGGGTCGCCGGTTTTTAATTGGCCGAGGCTGGTTTTATTCAAGGTTTCTTCGATAGCCGTTACGGTATGGTTTCCATCGGCCACAGCCACAACCGTTAAACAAACACCGTTGTGTGCCACCGATTGGTCGATCTTCAACTCGCTTGAAATAGATGATTTAACCGTGATGTGCAGGTTGCCCTGGTCATGCCGGAGATCGGCTACCTCGCCGAGTGTTTCGATAATACCTGTAAACATGCCGTAAAACTACAAATATTGCTGTCATGCTGAATTTTCAGCATCTCACAAGAAGGTCATTTAAAATTGCTGCTTACTTCCAGCTTTTTATTGCGAAGATCGATACCACCCTCGATAACCGATTTCAAATTGGCCAAATAAAATGTCCAGCCTACCTGGCATTGCACAAATAGGTTTTTTGAAGGATCGCTTTCCTCCGGTATATTTTGCTGCGTAAGCTCAATGATCGATATCCCGTTGCGGCTGCTCATCTCCACCGTTACAATACTCCCGCCGGAAAACGTAAATTTTACCAGGTCGGTACCGTTGGCTTCCAGTATTTCGCCCTTTTCAAAGGTGTCGTCCCCATAGCCGTGCCAGTACCATTCGTACGTATCCTCCTTTAAGATAAACTCTTCAGGCCCTCTCGTCCGCCGCGGAACGGTATAAAAACTGGCTTTTCGTAAAAACCATTTTTCCAGTCCCCCTGTAGTCGCCCAGGCTTCGTACAGGCTCCGGACATCGGTGTTATAATCTCCGGTTACTTTAAAGCTGGTCCATTGCGCATTGCTCATAACTGTAATTTAATTACGCTGATTATTTTCAAAACTAACGATTATAGCATTGGGTTTTGTTTATTTGTACGCAAATGAATTCAAATCGTCTATGTGCACCACACGTTCCGATGGAACGTGAAAATTATTGATCACGATTCTACCGACCAGACGTCCCGTCGGGACGTTTCGTTGGTAGAAAAAATAAACAGGCGGATGCGTTCCGTGGAAGCAATAGAAAATAGAGATTGGCCAACCATGCGTCCTATCGGGACGGTAGATTGGTACAATACATAGTGCGTTTGATAAGACTACGATTTACCATGCGTCCCGACGGGACGTTTCGTCGGTAGAAAAAATAAACAGGCGGATGCGTTCCGTGGAAACGATAGAAAATAGAGATTGGCCAACCATGCGTCCCATCGGGACGTCTGGTTGGTAGAAAAAACAAACAGGCAAATGCGTTCCGTAGGAACGCGTGGTGCGATGACGCCAATTGAGTTTATAATTTAAATTAGTTACGATGGTTAAACAAAGCGCCGGCATCCTGCTTTACCGGAAAATGAACGATCAGCTCCAGGTTTTTCTTGTCCATCCGGGCGGCCCTTTTTTTAAAAATAAGGATGCCGGCGTATGGTCGATCCCGAAAGGCGAGTTTTTGGATGGCGAAGACGCGCTTACAGCTGCAAAAAGGGAATTTAAAGAAGAAACCGGCCAAACCATTGACGGCGGGTTTATAGAATTAAACCCGGTTTATTTAAAAAGCGGCAAAAAAGTGTACGCATGGGCAGTGGAAGGCGATATTAACCACGAAGTGATCGAAAGCAACCTGTTCGAGATGGAATGGCCGCCGAAGTCGGGGAAACGGCAATCGTTTCCGGAAGTTGACCGCGCTGCATGGTTTACTCTCGATGAAGCAAAAGAAAAAATAAATGCAGCGCAGGTCGGCTTGATCGAGGATTTTTTAACCTCAGTTAGCTAATTGATCGTTTTCCTGTTTTTCAGCCAATTGCTTGTATCCTTTTTTGTTATACCATCGATCCTTATTCGCTGCCCGCTAAGCAGTTTTTCCATCACGACCGCCGCTATCATAGCTTCCTCTTCGTTGCCGTTTTGCAATGAGCCCGGCTCAAAATATTTCTTTACAAAATGTGTGTCAAAATTTCCCGAAGTAAATGCTTTGTGCTGCATAACAAATTTGCCAAAGCCCAGCGTGGTTGTGATGCCGGTGATCTGGTATTCATCGATAGCCCTTATCATTCTTTCAATCGCTTCCGTGCGATCCTTGCCATAAGTGACCAGTTTGGCTATCATCGGGTCGTAGTAAATAGGGATTTCCATACCCTGCTCAAAACCGTCATCCAGCCGGACGCCGGGGCCCTTCGGCGTAATATAGGTTTGCAGGGTGCCGATATCCGGTAAAAAGTTATTATCCGGATCCTCTGCGTACACGCGCAGCTCGATGGCATGTCCGTTAATTTTAAGATCTTCTTGTTTAAAGCTGATCGCCTTGCCCCTCGCGATGTTTATTTGTTCCTTTACAAGGTCGATCCCGGTAATAAACTCTGTAACCGGGTGCTCCACCTGCAGGCGGGTGTTCATCTCCAGGAAAAAAAAGTTCAGCTTATCATCCATGATAAACTCCACGGTACCGGCCCCGGTATAGTTTACCGACCGTGCCACATCAACCGCGCATTTGCCCATTTGCTCCCGTATTTCGGGGGTGAGTACTGATGAGGGTGCTTCTTCGATCACTTTTTGATGCCGCCTCTGTACCGAGCAATCCCGCTCGAACAGGTGTACGATATTGCCATGCGTATCGCCGAGTACCTGTATTTCGATATGTTTCGGCGATGATACATACCGCTCGATAAACACCGAACCATCGCCAAAAGCGGATGTTGCTTCGGATACCGCCAGGTTCATTTGTTCCTCAAAATCGCCCGCCGTTTCAACAATGCGCATGCCTTTTCCACCCCCGCCGGCCGCTGCTTTGATCAATATCGGGAACCCAACTTCTATCGCGCGTTTTTTTGCATCGCCGATATCGGTGATCGCCTCATCGGTGCCCGGCACCATGGGGATGTTGTATTTTAGTGCGGCGGCTTTCGCCGACAATTTATTGCCCATTATTTCCATCGCCTCGGGCGAAGGACCGATTAAGACGAGTCCTGCCTCCCTCACTTGCCTTGCAAATGCCGGGTTCTCGCTTAAGAACCCATAGCCCGGATGGATAGCCTCCGCGCCTGTTTTGCGGCAGGCTTCAATGATCTTATCGCCCGAAAGGTAGGATTGGCTGGATGGCGCCCCGCCGATATGAACGGCTTCGTCGGCATACCGAACATGCAGGGCATCGCGGTCGGCGTCCGAATAAACAGCTACCGTTTTTATGTCCATTTCTCGCGCCGAGCGCATTACCCTCAACGCTATTTCGCCCCGGTTGGCTACCAGTATCTTCTGCATAGAAACAAATGTAATGGTATTGTTGAAAGTTGTAATGTCTAAAGGTTGAAATGTTGGAAGGTTGGAACGTTATATGCTGAACCTAAATATCATTCAAGAGGGCCTGGCTCATTGTCCAGCATCAGCTCCAAAAATTTCAGATCGAGCCAGCGGCCGAATTTATAACCAACCTCTTTAAAATGCGCCACTTCTGTAAAGCCGAAGTTTTTGTGCAGTTTCAAGCTGATTTCATTATCCGCGCTTATTCCCGCGATAAGGGCGTGCATGTTCATTTGCCTCGCGCGGGTAATAAGCGGTTCGATCAACAATTTGCCAATGCCTTTACCACGCTGAGATGCTTGCACGTAAACCGAAATCTCGACCGTATACCGATAACAGGGCCACGTCCTGAAATGGCCAAAACTGCTGAAACCAACAATATCGCTATCATTTTCAGCTACAAATACCGGGAAATTATTTTCCATCCTTTCTTTGTACCATTGCCGGCGCGTCGCAAGCGTATGCGGTTTTTCGCTGTAAACAGCCGTGGTGGTAAGGATGGCGTCATTGTAAATATACAGGATAGCGGGAAGATCATCGTCGGTTGCGCCGCGAACGGAAACTGTTGTCATTTACCAAAAGGCATTAAAGCAAAACACCCCTTAAAAAAGAGGTGTTTGCTATTAGTTTTAATCTTTTTTCTCGCCGCCTGCAGGAGGGCCGCCTGGTCGCCGTTCGTCGCCTTGCGGTATTTTTAATTCCGGATGAGGGCTTCCGCGATGACAGGTATAGCAATCTACCCCTGTTTTCATCATCATCCCCAGCGAATCCTTTTTAGCTTCAAAAAATTTCGAGTTGATCTTGTTCATCATCTTAAACATATGGCGCGCCGCTGTTTTTTCGGGTTTGGCGTCGCTTGCAAAATCCATTTTCTTCGCTGCTTCGTCACGCACGTGGCAAAAAGTGCAATGTACGCCAAGTGAATGTGCCCATTCGCCCATAACACGGCCCAGCTGTTCGTGCGTAATATCTTTGGGCAGAACCTTGAGGTTTTTATATTCCCGCTCAGGCGCCATGGACATAAGCGCTATCATAACTACTATTGAGGACAACCCCAGTGTAGCAACAATTTTTTTGTTTAATAACATATTTGTCATATTTAAGTCACCTAAATTAAAGCATTATTTTTAATGTTCCAACAATTAATACGAAAATATTATATGCAGCGGTAATTTTTTAGTTACAGTAATAACCGTAAAGCGCAAATCCCGGCACGTTTAACATTCTTTGGCAAAAAAAAATCAAAATAAATTTGGTTAATTACGAATTAGTCGTAGATTTACGAAATAATCGTAAATTATGGAGAAGCTATCAAAACAAGAAGAAGAAGCCATGCAGGCCGTTTGGCAAAAAGGGAAAGGATTTATCAAGGAATTTCTTGACCTGATCGAAGAGCCCAGGCCCCCTTACACCACGCTGGCATCCACCATCAAGAACCTGGAGCGAAAAAAATTTTTGAAAAGTGAAAAGCTTGGGAATTCTTACCGTTATGCCCCTGCCATACAGGAGGAAGAATATAAAAAGAAGTTTATGAGCGGTTTTGTAAACGATTACTTTCAAAACTCTTATAAGGACCTGGTAACTTTTTTCGCTAATGAAAAGAAGATCAGCGCAACCGAGTTAAAAGAAATCATAAAACTGATTGAAAACCCTAAATCATAAAGCCATGCCAGTTTTGTTTGTTTTTTTGTTAAAAGTGAATATCGCGCTGCTGTTGTTTTGCGCGGGCTATTACCTGGTGTTAAGGCCCCTGACTTTTTATACGCTTAACCGCATTTACCTGGTAGCAGCCATTCTTTTTTCGACCATCTATCCGCAAATGAACATTTCGGGTTTTGCCGGGCGGCATCAACAGCTTAGCAGGCCGGTTCAAAACGTGGTGATCAACCTGCAGGCCCCCGCCAGGGCGTTAATAACCCCGCTCACCAGGCCCGATTACTGGCGCTGGGTTGAAGTTATCTTCTGGACAGGGGCTTTGGTACTGGCCATCCGCCTGCTTATGCAGCTGTATTCGTTGTTTAAGCTGTACCGAAACTCAAAACCTTCAAAAGTTTACGACCACCATATCCGGTTGATCGATACAGATGCAGGGCCATTCTCGTTTTGGAACAGTATTTACGTAAACCCGGCTAACCACGAACCGGCCGACCTGAAAGCCATACTGCTGCATGAACAGGTGCATGTGAGCGAATGGCACACCTTAGACATCCTGCTGGCGGAATTAAGCACCATATTTTACTGGTTCAACCCCGGCGTATGGCTGATGAAAAAGGCGGTGCGCGAGAATATCGAATTTATTACCGACCGAAAAATATTAAACAAAGGCGTCGACACTAAATCATATCAATACAGTTTGGTTAGCGTAAGTTTTGCCGCCTCGGCCAATCCGATCGTAAACCATTTTAATATATCAACCATTAAAAAAAGAATCATCATGATGAACGCAAAACGATCTTCGAAATTTAAGCTTACACGGTACGCGTTTTTGGTGCCTGCCGTAGTGGCGTTATTGCTGGTTTTCAGCATATCAAAGGCTGCATTGGTAACAGAAAGCCATCATACCTACAAGGCCTTGTCGAATACGATGAAAAAATTCCACAGGATGGTGGCAACACGATATGCGTCGGCAACGCCGGTTATTGCAAAAGAAAATCGAAAGATAACCGCCCCGACTGCCATAGGGGTATCAAAAATAGTTGATACTTTAAAAAAGGGCAATGTATCGATTGGTACAACAGCGCACGCCGATTCGCTAACCTATGTAATAAATGGCGTGAAGATGAAAAAGTCTGATTTTAAAAACCTTGACCCGGATAAAATATACAGTATTGAAATACTGACAGGCGAACAGGCGAACAAACTGCTGGATGAAATTGACGGCAAGCACAGCGTTTTGTTTGTTACAACCGACGATTCGGAAGCCGGAAAAAAATTCAAGGAAAAAATTGATGAGCTCAACGACCATCGTTTTACCATTGCAGGTAACATCTCGAACTTTAAAACCTTCAAGCCTGACAGCAATTTCATGATGGATTCAAAAGCGCAAAAATGGAAAGAGTTAATGCCCCGCGTTAAACTCAGCGCCGCCCAACGGCGCAAACAGCTGAAGGCGCTGGCTAATGCAAATAGTAAATGGATAATTACGGATAACAGCGCCCCTGTAATTGTTGGCGGAAGAAATGACTCGTTGTTGATCTCGGATATGAAGATGCATACAGGATTTGGGCCCATGGTTTATACCATTAAGCCGGGCAGTAAAGCTGAATCGGAACGTGAAATGGTGTATGCAGTTCCGGGGCGCGGGTTAGCTTATTCACCCAGGGCCGCGGTAACCATAAACGGGCTGAATTTTAACAGCGAAACCAGTATCAGCCACCTATCCGGTAAACTGATCATGATCAATGGTAAAGAAGCTTCGGAACGGGACCTCAAAAAACTCTCGGCAGCCGACATCGAAAGCATGAGCGTAAGATCGGGTGAAGAAGTGACCAAACAATATGGCGATAAAGCTAAAGATGGTGTATTGTTCATAGAGACAAAGAAGCGGAAATAGTGAGTGGTTGAAGATGTTGATTAAGTGAACGGTTAAAATCTATCGGATAACAACTGCTCACTTAGTCAACATAATACCATTCACCCATTAGATAATTACATGAAAAAAAATTTATCGCTGGTTATGCTTCTTTTTGCAGCCAACCTGGCTTTTGCCCAGCAGTATACCATTGAAGCGCATATTACCGGGTTTAATAATGGGGCAAAGTTTTATTTAAAAGATGTAGATGTCGACTCGGATATTGACAGCGTTGTTATCCGAAATAACCAATTTGTTATGAGAGGCAGCTTAGCCGACGCACCTAAAAGTTTATGGCTTTACACAAAAACGTCAACAAACTTTTATTATACGACGTTAATGATCGGTAATGAAACAATAACTATCAATGGCGATATAAAAGATTTTCCGTTCGATCTTTCAATTTCTGGCTCAAAAACCCAGGATGAGCACACATTACTGCTTAACCAGGAGAAAGCCGGCTATAAGGAGCGGAATAAATTATTACAGGAATATTTTTCGCTTAAAGGAGATAGTGCAGAAATAAAAGGAAAAAAAATATGGCGGATTATCGGAAAGCTGGACAGCACCAATGAAGTTGTCGCAAAAAGATTTATTAAGGACCACCTAAACTCGTATGAGGGATTATATGAATTATTTTTCCTTAAAAATAAATATTCCAGGGATACGCTCCGGCAAATGTTCAATTCGTTATCGCCCCAATTTAAACAAAGCGACTTTGGGCAAAGGATCGCGAATTATATAAAAGTCGGGCCGATTCTGGAGGTTGGGGATAAATATGCTGATTTCGAAGCTCTTGACAAAGCCGGAGTGAAACATAGACTGTCCGAAATAAAAGGAAAATACATTTTACTTGATTTTTCGACAACGTACTGCGGACCTTGCATTGAGTCAGTGGAAGATTTGAAAATTATTTCAAAAAAATATGCCGACCGGGTAGAGATCGTTTCTTTTTCAGGTGATGCAGGAAAGGCAAACTGGCTAAAGGGAATTGCCAGGGATAAACCAAATTGGTTAAGCCTGTGGGATGGAAAAGGAAATTATGGAGAAACCATTGCCAAATATGGAGTAACAGGCTACCCTTCGTTCTTTCTCATCGACCCGCAGGGAAAAATAGTTTCAAAATGGACCGGCTACGGGAAAAAACCCGGAGAAAAAGGGTCGTTGGAAACCAAAATCGATGGTCTTTTAGTAAAAAATTAAAATCCAACCTAATCAACCACTCACTTATTCAACCAATCAACCATTCACCAATCAGCTGGCTTCGGCCAGCTTTTCGTGTTCAAGCAAATCTAATAATGCCTTTTCGGCGATATTTAATTCTGCGCTGCTGACATCTTTTTCCTCATCAATCTTTTCAATGTATTTAAAGATCGTTCCGTCTTCGTAGCTTTTTATCACCGTGGGGTGCACGTAATATTTTTTACAAACCGTGCGCGTATTGCCCAGGTTTACGGCTACTTCATCCAGCACGCTTACTATTTTTTTACGGCATTCGGTTATGGTATCAAACTCGCCTGCTTCCTTAAACGCGTATAAGGCGCTTACGCTGCCCGCCCATGTACGGAAATCCTTGGCGGTAAAATCCTCGCCGGTTATATCCTTTAGATACTGGTTTACATCCCCCGAGTCTATAGTACAATGTTCGCCCCCGCTGTTATAATATTGGAATAGTTCTTTTCCCGGTATTTCCCTGCATTGTTTTACCAGCCGGGCAAGCTTGCGGCTATGCAGCGCCACTTTATGAAACACGCCTTTCTTCCCCTTGAATTCAAAATTGATGGTAGCGCCGTCTATTTTTACATGCTTATTCATTAAGGTCGTAAGCCCGAACGACCCATATAATTTCTTGTACGACTCGTTACCGACCCTAATGCTGGTTAATTCCATCAGCCGCACAACCAACGCAACTACCTTTTCGTGGTCGAGATTTGGCCTGGCCAGGTCTTTGTCGACCTGCCGCCGGATGTCGGGTAAATGCGCGGCAAACAGCTGCATGCGGTGATATTTGGATTGGTTGCGGATCTTGTTCCAGCCGGCATGATAGCGATATTGTTTTCTTCCGGCGGCATCGGTGCCGGTAAACTGCAGGTGCCCGTTTTCGTAAGGCGATATCCAGACGTTGGTATAGGCAGGCGGGATCACCAGCCTGTTGAACCGGGTTACCAGGTCCATATCTTTTACAAGTTTACCTTCAGCATCGTAATAGCTCCACCCCTTGCCTGCTTTTTTCCGGGTATAACCCGGCGTCGAATCGGCAGCATAGCGCAGGCCGACAGCTTCTGCAGTTATTACAGGATCTCTTCCTATTTTCTCTAACTTTTTTATAAGGCGATTCATTGCACGTACAACACGATGGTTAATCATAAGTTTTTTACCATCCATCCTTAGCCGGGATGTGATTAAAAATCAATAGATTACATTTACCACGCCAATCAGTTATGTTCGCTTAGCATCCAACATCCGTTCCAATTTTACCTGCGTCTGACTATTGTTCGTTGTCAAACGCAGAATTTTACTCCACAAATCGTCAACTTATGAAATACAATTTTTTAGGCAATACCGGCCTTGTAGTATCCGAATTATGTTTCGGAACCATGACCTTCGGCGGAAAAGGGTATTGGGAAGCGATCGGTAAAATTCAACAGGAGGGCGTTAACGACCTGATGAAGACGGCGGTCGACTCCGGCATCAATTTTATCGATACCGCCAACGTTTATTCGTACGGCGAATCCGAAAAATTATTAGGGCAATCCATTAAGGATCTCGGCCTTAATCGTAATGAACTGGTGATAGCCACCAAAGTGCGCGGCCGCATGAGCGAATCGCAAAACAATGTCGGCCTGTCGCGTTATCATATTTTCCAATCCGTCGACGAAAGCCTGAAGCGGCTGCAAATGGATCATATCGACATTTTATATGTGCATGGCGTTGACCCGAAAACACCGGTGGAAGAGATCGTACGTTCATTAAACGATATTGTTTTAACAGGCAAGGCCCGGTATCTGGCCGTATGTAACTGGCCGGCATGGATGGTGATGAAAGCGCTGGGCATTGCCGAAAAGCACGACTGGCACAAATTCGTGGGCATGCAATATTTTTATTCCCTTGCGGGACGCGATATCGAGCGCGAAATTTTGCCTTTAGCACTTGACCAAAACCTGGCCGTTATGCCCTGGAGTCCGCTGGCCGGTGGCTTCCTTTCGGGGAAATATACACGCGGCAACGAAAAAGCCGGCGATTCCAGGCGCGATAACTTTGATTTCCCGCCCGTCAACAAAGAAAAAGCGTACGATATTATCGATGTTTTGGCGGAGATCGGCAAACGGCAGAATGTGTCAGTAGCCGAGATCGCCCTCGCTTGGGTACGCCCGCAAAAAGGAATTACCAGTACCATCATTGGCGCAAAAAATGTAGATCAATTGCGGGCTAACATCAAATCGACAGAAGTAGAGTTATCAGCCGAAGATTTAAAAAAGATCGATGCGGTAAGCGCGCTGCCGGGAGAATACCCCGGCTGGATGCTTGAGCGGCAATCGGCAGACAGGGAGTTGAAATAGTCTGAGGTCTTTAGTCTGGAGTCCTTAGGTAACCTCTAAAAACTCCTTTTTTTCAAAAGCGCGGATTTTGATGTTTTTGAAAAAAAGGAGTTTTTTATGATTACATAAATTGATTGATTTTTAGGTGTTTATTCCTTTGTTTGTTCA
>Ga0134125_10001737_pt1 | contig 26507 bp, 24 predicted proteins | sample KB31751_FD_96464 | JGI IMG/M metagenome (GOLD analysis project Ga0134125, IMG submission 96464) | Terrestrial soil microbial communities with excess Nitrogen fertilizer from Kellogg Biological Station, Michigan, USA - KB3-175-1 | ecosystem: Environmental > Terrestrial > Soil > Unclassified ...
AGGTCGAGCCAGTCGCGCAGCAGCCGCGGGGAGAGGAACTCGCGGCGCGCGTGCTCCTTGCCTTCGCGGCCGAGCTGTTTGCCCAGGCCCGGGTCGCCCAGGATCTCGAGGCTGCGAACGGCGCACTGCTCGGCCGAGTCGACGAGGAAGCCGGAGACGCCGTCCTCGATCTGCAGCGGGATCCCGCCGACGTTGCCGCCGATCGTCGGCCGCCCCTTCCAGAGCGCCTCGGTGACGGTCAGCCCGAAGCCCTCGCGGATCGACTTCTGCAGGCAGACGTCGGACTGCGACTGGAAGGCGTTGACCTCGATCGCGCCGACGTTGTTGAGGTTGCTGAGGATCTTGATGTCGGGATCGTTGTCCGCGTATTCGTAGGTTTTCTGGAAGTACTCGCGGCCCTCGGGGTCGTCGGTCGCCATCGAGCCGACCATCGCCAGCTGCGTCTCCGGCACCTGCGCGGTGACCTGGCGGTAGGCGTCGATCACGCCGATCGGGTCCTTCCACGGGTCGAAGCGGCTGACCTGGGTGATCAGCGGCCGCTCCGGGTCGATGCCGAACTGCTGACAGATGAAGGCGGCGTCCTCGCGCGAGAAGGCCATGTTCTTCGGTGAGAGCGGGTCGATCGCGGGCGGGATGATGTTCACCGCTTCCCGGTGCGCGCCCATGTTCTTGGGCACGTACTGATCCATGTGCCAGACGCTCGCGTCGTACTCTTCGATCAACGGCAGCAGGCGCTCGATCGGCGCCGGGTTCGGCGTCGAGAGGTCGATGTGGCAGCGCCAGATCCAGTTCTTGCCCTTCTCGCGGGCGCCGCGCCGCAGGCCGATCGGCTGCGGGTCGTGGACGATGATCGCGTCCCACTCGCCTTTCAGGCCGTCGGCGTTGATCTGGTTGATCTCGTCGAAGACCGCCCACTGCTCGTCGGTGAGCGTCTCGGGCGCTCCCTGCAGCGAGTTGTGGAGGAGCTTCGTCGCTTCGAAGAACTCCTCTTTGCCGAAGATCACGTGCCAGTGGGCGTCGATGCCGACGTCGCGCATCAGCGGCACGATCGTGTAGAGGATCTCGGAGACGCCGCCGCCGAACGCCGTGGCGCTGACGTGCAGGACGCGTTTCCCTTTCAGGGGCTCCGCGAGCTCGCGGATACGGTCCATCGTCTCTTTGCCGACGATGCTGCCGTAGTCGGCGAGCGACTTCTGTCCGATGGCGACTTCCTGAAGCAAGGCCGGAGTTCTACACGTCCCGGCGGTTGAGTTGTTTTGTGCGGACGTCTATGTGACGAATCCGCTCTCGGCGCGGAGGCGGTCTATTCCGGTTCGATCGCGTCGGGACGCTTGCCGAGCGTCACCTCGACGTCCTGGCGCTTGTTGTCGCGGAGGATCGTCAGCTTGATCTTTTCGCCCGGCACCTTTTCGTCGATCAGCCTGATCAGCGAATCCGGTTCGGTCACTTCTTCGCCTTCGACTTCGACGATCGTGTCGCCGCCGGTTTCGTATTCGGCGGCCTGGAAGCGGAGCGTGCCGTCGCCGCCGCGCAGCCCCGCCTTCGCCGCCGGGCCGCCCGGCACGACGGTGGCGATCAGCGCGCCGAATTCGGTGTCGAGTCCCAGCTTTTCCGCGAGCTGCGGATAGAGCGGCTGGGTCGAGACGCCGATGTAGGCGTATTCCGCGTGCCCGTCTTCACGAAGCTGTTCCACCGAGTGTTCGATCAGCGAGATCGGCACCGCGAAGCCGACGCCGTCGTTGGCGCCGGAGTTGGTCTCGATCTGCTGGTTGATCCCGACCACTTTCGCGTTCGCTTCCAGCAACGGGCCGCCGGAGTTGCCGGGGTTGATCGAGGCGTCGGTCTGGATCGCGCCCTCGATCTGGAACTGGGTCAGCGACTTGACCGAGCGGTCGGTGGCCGAGACGACCCCGACCGAAAGCGAGCGTTGCTCGCCGAACGGGCTGCCGATCGCCGCCACCGGCTCCCCCACCGCGAGCGATTCGTCGTCGCCGAGCTGCAGCGGGTGGAGGGGGAAGCCGGCCGGTTCGACCTTCAGCAGGGCGACGTCGGCGAACGGGTCGAAGCCGACGATCTTCGCTTCGAGGACGTTGCGGTTCTCGAATTCGACGAAGACTTCGGAGGCGGGCTTGCGGGACCCGCTCGATTCGTCGGTGACCACATGCGCGTTGGTGACGATTTCGCCGTTGGCGTCGAGGACGAAGCCGGAGCCCTCGGCACCGCCGGCGCTGCCGAAGACGGAGCGGATCGTCACCACCCCGGGCACGGCCTCTTCGTAGATGCGGGCCGCGTCGAAGCCGGGTGCGGCGGTCTCGATCGCGACTTCGGGCAGCGGTTCGCCGACTTCGTTCGATTCGGTCGAGCCGCCCGCTTCGGTGGAGCTGTCGGCTTCCGTGGCCGAAGTGCCCTGCTCTTCGGCCTTGTCCTTGAAGATCACGGTCGAGCTGCCGCTACCGCAGCCGACCAACAGGGCGAGGGCCAGGGCCGCCACCAACAGCAGGAGCCCCACGGGCGCGGCACGGCGCACGCGGTTCGCGCGGCCGGTCACTGGGAAGCCTTGACCAGCGTGCGCGTCGGCGCCGCCGTGGTCGGGCGGGCCTGCGGCAGCTCCAGCGTGAAGGCGGTGAAGCGACGGCTCGAGCTGATCGTGATCCGCCCGTCCATCCGCTGCGCGAGCTCGGTCGCGATCGCCAGCCCGAGGCCGGAGCCGCCGGAGGAATCGCCGGTGTAGAAGCGCTCGAAGATCCGTCCCTGTACCCGCTGCGGGATGCCGGGACCCTGATCGCTGACGATCAGCTCGGAACGGCGGCGGCTGGAGGAGTTGGCGGTCACGGAGATTTCGGTGCCCTCGGGAGTGTGGGTGAGGGCGTTGTCGAGCAGGATACGAATGATCTGCCGGACCCGTTCACGGTCGGCGAGCGCGATCACCGGCCGTTCGGCCGTGCGCAGCTGCAGGCGTGAGCCATGCGCCTCGGCGCGCGGGCCGAACTCGCGCGCCGCCTCACGGGCGAGATCACCGAGGTCGACGCTTCCCGCCGCCATCACCATCGCCCCGGCGTCGAGCTGGGAGAGGTCGAGCAGGTCGGTGGTCAGCTTGGTCAGCCGCTCGATCTGCTGGCGCATCGTGCGCACGAACTCTTCCCGCTCGGCCGGGCTCGGATCCTCGTCCTCGAGCAGCTCGACGAAACCGCCGAGGCTGAAGATCGGCGTGCGCAGCTCGTGCGAGGCGTTGGCGATGAACTGTTTGCGGGCGATGTCGAGCTCGGCGAGGCGCCGCTGCATCTCGTTGAAGGTGCGGGCGAGGGGGGCGAGCTGGCCGACCGCGGCGACCGGGATCGTCGTCTCGAAGTTCCCGTCGGCGACCTTGCGCGCGGCATCCTGCAGGCGGCGCACGTTTCCCGCGGCGATCGTCGCGTAGTACCAACCGATCGCCAACGCGATCGCGGCGGCGATCAGCCCCCCGACGACGATCTGCTCTTTGACCGAGCCGAGCCCGGAGCCGGCGCCGCCGATCGCGACGACGTAGATGTAGACGATCGCGACGGTGCCGAGGCAGATGCCGACCGTGGTGAGGGCGATGCGCCCGCCGAAGCGGCTCGGTCGCAGCCGCCGCAGCATCTACTCGACGAAGCGGTAGCCGACGCCGCGCACGGTGAAGAGGAACTCTGGCTCCTTCGGGTCGCGCTCCAGCTTCTCCCGCAGATGGCGGATGTGGACGTCGACGGTGCGCGGGTCGCGGTACTCGGAGTCGCCCCAGACGTGCTCGAGCAGCGTCTCGCGGCTGAGCACCCGGCCGGGCGAGCGGGCGAGCGCGCCGAGGATCTCGAACTCGACGTAGGTGACGCGGATCTCCTCGCCGGCGAGGGTGACGAGGCGGCGGTCGAAGTCGATCGTCAGGTCCGCGTGGACGATCGGGCCACTGTCGAGGCGCTCGGTGGCGGCGCCCGCCATCCGCGAGCGACGCAGCGCCGCTTTCACCCGACTGCGGAACTCGCGCATCGAGAAGGGCTTCGTTATGTAGTCGTCGGCACCGACCTCAAGCCCGGCGACCTTGTCGGACTCGGAGCCTTTCGCGGTCAGCATGATGATCGGCACCTGGCTGCGGGCGCGCAGCTCGCGACAGACTTCGACCCCGTCGCGGCGCGGCAGCATCAGGTCGAGGACGACCAGATCGAAGCGGCCTTCGTCGAAGCGCTGAAGCGCTTCGGAGCCGTCCAGGGCGGAGGTCACGTGGTACCCCTCCTTGCGCAGCGGATAGCTGAGCAAAGTCTGGATCGACTGCTCGTCGTCGACTAGAAGAATGCGGGCTGACCCATTTGCCACAGTTAGAAGGGTAATCAGCCCTGGAACGCGAACGTATCGGGTGTCCCCCTTGAGCAAGCGGACAGACGTCCGGATCAAGGCTTGGACACATGTGCGACTACCCGATACTAAGGATCTAACTGGGCAGGCCGATAATGAACTCGATGAAGGCAACGGAACTGAAGAACCTCGTCGAATCCGGCAGCTACAAGCCGGATCCCTCTCGCGTCGCCACCGCGATGCTGCGCCGGCGCGGCGTCCGCGAGCTGCTCACCGGGGCCGCGGCGAGCGCAGCTGATCGTAGCCACGGCTCGGCGCGACTCCGCCACCGGGCAGCCTGACCTCGGCGCGGATCTCCGCGCCCTCGGCTGCCTCGACCCTCCCGATCACCGTCAGCGACGTGTCCGTCGCCATGAGCGCTTCGCGGGCTGAGGCGAGCGCCGCGGCCGGGAGCGCGGCGAGCAGCTCGTAGTCCTCGCCCCCGGCGACGGCGAGCTCGAGCGGATCGCGGCCCGCGGCGGCCGCGACGGCGGCGACTCCGGCCGCGACCGGGAGGGCGCCGGCGTCGATGACGAGGAGCGCGCCGCTCGCCGCGGCGACGTGCCCGGCGTCGCCGGCGAGGCCGTCGGAGATGTCGATCATCGCGGTGGCCCCGGCCGCGGCGAGCGCCCGGCCCGCGGCGAGGCGCGGGGTGGGGTCGAGCTGACGCCGGCGTAGCGAGTCGTCGCCGGGCGGCGCGGTGCCCTCGAGCAGGAGCAGCCCCGCCGCGGCGCCGCCGAGCTCCCCGGTCACGACCAGCAGGTCGCCGGGGCGGGCTCCGGCGCGGGTGACGAAGTCCTCCGGGAGGGGGGCATGGCCGACCACGGTCACGGCCAGGGTCAGCACCGGTGCCCGCGTGACGTCGCCGCCCGCCAGCGTCGTGCCGGTCTCCCGTGCGACCGCGGCCAGTCCCTCGCCGAGCTCGAGCAGCTCGGCCTCGCTCATCCCCTCGGGCGCCCCGAGCACCACGTAGGCCTCGCCCGGCTCCGCCCCCATCGCCGCCAGGTCCGACAGCGCGGTGGAGAGCGCCTTGCGACCGATCTGGGAGAGGGAGGCGGCCTGGCGGCGGAAGTGGACCCCCTCGACCAGGGCATCCACCGAGGTCGCGGTCGCCCCGCCGGGCACGGTGACCGCCGCGTCGTCGCCGCTGCCGAGCCGCACCCGCGGGCCCGGCTCCGGCAGCCGCTCGCGCAACGCCGCCAGCAGCTCGAACTCGCCCATCGGCTGACTATCCCAGAACCTGCGCGGTCGACCGCCGCGCCTCGGACGCGGGTGCTCTGCGGCAGTCACTAACCTGACGCGGAGTGGAGCGTCGGCAACCACTCCTCCACCGGATCGGTGAAGCAGGGGCACGAATCGGCACCAGGCCACCCCGCAGCAAGGGGGTGCGTCTCGCGTTGCAGATCGGTCTCGCCGTCGTCGTCTTCGGCTTCCTCGTCCTGACCGTCATCAACCAGTGGTCGGAGATCCAGAGCGAAGGCGTCCACTTCCACATCCTCTGGCTGATCCCGGCGCTGGTCATCCTGCTGCTCTATTACGTCCTGGCCGCGTATGGGTGGGACCTGATCCTGCGCAGCCTCGGATACCGGATCGGCTTCGGGCAGGCGCAGGTCGCCTGGGGCCAGCCGCTGCTGGCGCGCTACGTGCCGGGGAGCATCCTCTACATCCTCGGGCGGGTCCTGCTCTCCGAGAAAGTCGGGATCCCGCGACGGATCACGGTGGCGTCGATCGTCTATGAACAGGCGATCTCGGCGACCTCGGCGATCGTCGTGGCCGCCTACTTCATCATCAGACACCCCGACCTGCAGGGATATCCGGAGCGCTGGGCAGTCCTGATCCTGATCCCGCTCGCGGTGCTGATCCTGCACCCGAAGGTGTTCGGGAAGCTCTCGACCAAGCTGTTGAGCGCCTTCGGCCGCGATCCACTGCCGGTGGTGATGTCCCTGCGCGACGTGATCTCGCTGATCGTCTACTTCTCGCTGATCTGGCTGGTGGTCGCGTTCGGCATCTACAGCGTCGCCCGCTCGGTCACCTTCATCCCCTACAACGACATCCTGCTGGTCGGCTCGGCGCAGGCGATCGGGTATTTCGCCGCGCTGGTGACGCTGGTCGCGCCGGCCGGGCTCGGGGTGCGCGACGCGGCGTTCGCCTGGGCGGTCAAGGCGGCGCTGCCGGGCCGCAGCTTCGCGGTCGGCTCGCTGATCTCGATCGCGGTGCGCGGGGTGATGACGGTCGCCGAATTGCTCTACGTCGCGCTGGTCACGGCGATGGGGCGGCGCGAGGGCTGGTCGATCCAGACCGGCATCCTCCACGCCTCCCAGGAGGAGCAGGAAATGTCGACCGAGGAAACCCGGGCGCACACGCCGGAAATTCTCTGAGCGTCCGCATTTACCCCTTCTCAGCAGGGGTAAATGCAGACTAGAGCGGGATGCGGGCGCCCAGCTGGTAGGCGGTGAGGGCGAGAAGGACGAGGGCGAGGAGGCGGTCGCGGGCGACGGCGGCGAGCGGCAGCGGCCAGATCAGGTACCAGGGGAGGAGCCAGGAGGTGGCGAGCAGGAGCCCCGTCCCCGCCCAGGCGGCGGCGCGGATCCAGTCGGCGCCGCGCCAGGTCCAGCCCAGCAGCCAGAGGACCGCGGCGCCGAAGAGCGCCAGCGCCGTCACCCGGACCGCTCCCTCGTCGATCCCGGTGAGGCGGGCGAAGGTGACCGGGATCGACATGTGGCTCGTCCGCCCCTGGTTTTCTCCGGCGAGCCCGAACGCGTGCAACCACTCCCAGCCAAAGGCGAGGTAGCCGGCGACGCCGATCACGACCGCCGCCGCAAGCCCCCCGAGCAGGAGCCTGTTGATGGGCCGAAAACTTGCCATATAGGCAAGTTTTCGGCCCATCAACATCGAATCGCGGGCGGTGGCGGTGACGGCGAAGGGGGCGACGAAGAGGCCTGAGGACTTGATTGCGGCGCCTGCGACCAGGGAGGCGCCGGCGCCGGCCTCGCGGCGGACGACCAAGGCGGCGACGCCGATCGTCGTGAGGAGCATCGCGAGGCCGTCGTTGTGGGCGCCGCCGACCACGTGGACGAGGACGAGCGGGTTGAGGGCGACGAATGCCGCCGCCCGGGCCGGGTCGGCGCCGCGCCAGGCGGCGAGCCGTGAGATGACCAAGGCGAGGCCGAGGACGGAGGCGGCAGCGACGGCCTTCAGCACCGCGACCGCGAGCCAGATCGGCAGCCAGGCGAGTGGATAGGTGGCGAGGGTGAACAGGGGACCGTAGGCGCTTGGCGTTTCGGTCCAGGTGACCTGGGCGAAGGCGGGATCGGTGGGGACCGCGTCAGGAGCGGCGACGTAGGGGTCGAGGCCGTGGCGGACGCCGAGCCGCGCGTAGTCGAGGTAGCTGAAGGCGTCGTGAGATAGGAGGACCGGGGCGCAGGCGAAGGCGAGCACGGCCACGAGGATCAGCGCACCGACCGCGCGGACGCCGACCCGCGGGGCGAGCGCGAGCACGACGAGGTAGGCGAGGAACCCCGCCCAGATCAGGCCGTACGCAAGCCCCGCGTCGATCGCCCGCTACTCCGTCAGGTTGGTGGGCCGAAAACTCAACTCCTGCTTGAGTTTTCGGCCCGTCAACATCGTGGTCATTCGGGGGCGGCTTCGCCGCCGCCGACGCCGGGGGTCGGGCCGCCGTCCTCGCCGGGGAGGGGCGGGGCCGGGGCAGGTTCCTGGCCGACGCCGGGAGCGTAGGCGTTGGGGTCGTAGCCGCCGACCGAGCTCTGGCCGGGCAGTTCTCCGCCCGCTTCGCCCGCCACACCGCCTTTGCCGGTCTTCGCTTTCGAACCCTCGGTCCCCGGCGCCGCGGCGGTGAACTGGCCGAACCCCGGCGCCCATTCGACTTCTTCTTCCGGTTCGTCGAATTCCTCGCACGGCACGCTGGCGCCTTCGTAGAGCCCGTGCCAGATTTCGGCCGGGAAGGTGCCGCCGAAGACGGTGATCCCGTGGACGCTGGTCATCGAGATCGCGTTCGATTCCGGATACCCGACCCAGACCGCCGTCGCCAGGTTCGGCTGGTAGCCGGAGAACCAGGCGTCGGTCTCGTTGTCGGTGGTCCCGGTCTTGCCCGCCTGGCCGACGCACCCGGTGTAGGCCGCCGTGCCGGTCCCTTCGGTGATGTTGTCGTGCAGCAGGCGGGTCACCTGCCAGGCGACCGCCGGGCTCAGCACCCGGGTCGGCTGCGGGCCTTGCGGGTGTTCGACCTTGCCGCCCGGCCGCACGACCTTGGCGATCGCCACCGGGCGGTGGCGGATCCCCCCGGCGGCGAGGGTCGCGTAGGCGTCGGCAAGTTCGAGCGGGCTGACCCCGTACTTCAGTCCCCCGATCCCTTCCGCCGGCAGTCCCTGCAGATGGGTCGTGATCCCCATCGACTTCGCCGTCGCGGCGACGTTCTCCGGCCCGACATCGAGGTCGAGCTGTGCGAAGACGGTGTTGTCGGAGGTGACCGTTGCCTGCTGCAGGTTGATCGTCCCCTGGTAGCCCTCGTCGGCGGTGTGGACTTCCCAATGTCCCCACTGCGGCAGGTTCAGGTCCAGCGGCTTCGATTCGTAGTAGGTCGAGTAGGGGTCGATGCCCTGCTTGATCGCGGTGGTGAGGACGAAGGCCTTGAAGGTCGAGCCCGGCTGCCGATGCCCCTGCGCCGCCAGGTTGAACTGGTCGTCGGCGTAGTCGGTGCTGTTGACCATCGCCCGCACGTGGCCGTCGCGGGGGTCGATCGAGACGAAGGCCGAGGCCGGGTCGGTCGGTTCGTAGAGCGCCGCGGCGATCGCCGCGCGGCCGACCCGCTGCAGCTCCGGGCTCAGCGTGGTGTGGACCTGGAGGCCGCCGCGGCGCACCGTTTCCGCCCCGTAGTGCCCGATCAGGAAATGTTCGACGTAGTCGAAGAAGTAAGGCTCGCGGTGGGCGAAGTAGCCGTGGGAGACCCTCAACCCGAGGCCGCGCTTTTCCAGCGCCCGCGCCCGCGGCGGCGACAGGTAGCCGAGCTTCGCCATCTTCTGCAGCACCTCGTTGCGCCGCGCCGTCGCCGCTTTCGGGTTGAGCAGCGGGTTGTATTCGGAGGGCGCCTGGGGGAGGCCGGCGAGCAGCGCCAGCTGCGCGGTGTCGAGCTTCCAGACCGGCTTCGAGAAGTAGATCAGCGCCGCCGCCCCGACCCCGACCGCGGTCGACCCTTCGATCGTCCCGTAGGTCGCGGTGTTCAGGTATTGCCCGAGGATCTGGCCCTTCGAGTGGCGTTCGGAGTACTCCAGCGCCAGCTTCGCTTCTTCGATCTTGCGTTCGAGCGTCTTCTTCGGATGCTCGATGCAGAGGTTGCGGACCAGCTGCTGGGTGATCGTCGAGCCGCCCTCGACCGCTTCGCCCGCTTCCAGATCCGCGAGCCCGGCGCGCAGGATGCCGAGCGTGTCGAGGCCACCGTGTTGGTAGAAGCGCTGGTCCTCGATCGCCACCGTGGCGAACTCGAGCTTGCGCGGGATCTTCGCCCGCGGCACCGGGGCGCTCGCTTCCGGCGAGACGATCGCGCCCAGACGTTCCCCGTTCGCCGCGTAGATGACCGAGTTGCCGTGCTTCTCGGCGTGCTTGCAGCTGGCCAGCGAGGGGGCATCGGCGGCGACGTCGAGCACCCAGGTCGTGACCCCGATCACGACGATCGCGATCAGCGCGAGGAAGACCCCGGCGACGATCGCCACCTTGGCTCCGATGCTCCCGCGGCGTCGCTGCCGACGCCGACCCCGCTGCGTCATCGACCAAAGCCTAGGGCGCGCGGCTAGGCCTTGGTGTCCGCCCCGGCGTGATTGTGGACGATCCCTTCGACCAGCATCTGGTTGGGGATCACGACCCGGCTGCCGTCGCCGGGGTCGATGAAGGTGTAGGAGAGCGTGATGTCGGCCACCCGGCCCTCGCGCTCTTCGAAGGTGATGCGGTCGCCGATCCGGATCGGCTGGGTGATCGCGATCAGGACGCCGGCGATGATGTTGGAGATCGTGTTCTGAGCGGCGAAGCCGATGATCAGGCCGAGCACCGCGGTCGAGGCGAAGATCCCGGCTGCCAGCTTCCCCAGCGAGGTGAACTGGGCGAGGACGATCGCGGCGACGACGAGGATCGCGCCGAGCAGCAGCAGCCGACGCAGGATCGTCAGTCGCGTCTTGGTGGAACGGGAGACCTGGGAAACTGCCGGCGACATGGAGGCCAACCTAGTCGGCGACGGTGTCGCCAAACCGCAGCGCACCTTCCCGTACTCGAACTGGGGGCCGTGGGCGGCGGTGCTCGGCGTCATCGCGGCGCTCGGCGTCGGCATCTTCCTCGCCGTCCCGGGGCTGATCCTCGGCGCCCAGGAAGGGAAGATCGAAGCGCGCTTCCGGCCGAGCTTCACGACGTCGGCGAGCTTCGACAACGGCGACGCGACGGCGATCGCGCTGGACCCGGAGACCGGCCGCCTCTACGCCGACCACGAAGACGAAGTGCGGGTGTTCGGCGCACGTGGAGAAGAAATCCCGCAGGCGAAGATCACCGGGATCGAAGACTCGCACGGGCTGGCGTTCGACCCGCGCGGCGACACCCTGTTCGTCTCCGAAGGGAGCAGGGGACAGATGAGCGGCTGGGCGGTCGGGGCCCGCGGCGGGCCGCGAAAGATCCTGACGATCGAGAACGGGCGCGGGGTGAGCGCCGTCGGCGGCTTCGAACCGGAACGGCTCGCCGTCGGATCCTCCTCCGGCGACGTCTACGTGATCGACGCCGGAGACGAAAAGGTGCTGAAGCTGAATCGCAATGGCGACTCCCGCGGCGCCACGCTGGAGCCGGGGGAGCCCGGCGCCGAGGAAGGCTTCGAATTCGGATCGAGCGACAACGACATCGCCGTCGATGCCGCCCCCGGCCCCGGCCACGGGGACGTCTTCGTCCTCTCCGGCAGGGGCGACGGGACGATCTGGGCCTTCACACCCAGCGGACTTTTCGCCTGGGAGCTGAAGCCCGATTCGGGCGACGATTTCGCCGCCCTCACCGTCGACTCCGCCGGCGACCTCTGGATCGCCGAACGGGATGGCGACGTCTACGAATACCGGCTTTCCGCCGTCCCGATCCGGCCGCCGACCCCCACCGGGCGCAAGATCATCACGGGCGACGAAGTCTCGGCGATCGCCTTCTCCGGCGGGCACCTCTTCGTCGCCCGCGAACTCGACAACTCGCTCGACACGCTGGGCAACGTCCTCTCCCAGATCGCCACCGCGCTCGGCTTCCTGCTGGTGCCGATGGCGCTCGCCGCGACGCGCGGCGCCAAGGGGCCGCGGGAGATCTTCGCCCGCCTCGGCGTCCAGGCCTTCCGCCCGTCGGCGCTGAAGTGGATGGGGCTGACCGTCGTCCTCTACCTCGCCTTCAACATCTTCTACTCGGCGGTGATCACCGAACCGCATCAGCAGGACATCGCCAAGGGCTTCGGGGCGATCCCGATCCAGGTCCTGCTGATCGTGGTCGCCGCGCCGGTGAGCGAGGAGATCTGCTTCCGCGGGATGCTCTTCGGGGGGCTGCGGGAGAAGCTGCCGCGGCTCGCCGCGGCGCTGCTGTGCGGGCTGATCTTCGGCGCCCTGCACGCGATCACCGGGATCACCGCGGTGCCGCCGCTGATCGTCTTCGGCTTCCTGCTGGCGCTGCTCTACGAGCGGACCGGCTCGATCCTGCCGGGGATGATCCTGCACATGCTCAACAACATCGTCGCCCTCACCAGCCAGTAGTGCCGCCTTTGCCAGTACGATTCCGCGCGTGATCCGCCGCCTTGCCCTCGCCGTCGGAGCCGCCGTGCTCCTGGCGGTGCCCGCCACCGCCGCGGCCGCCGCGCCCGGTAAGGAAGCGAAGCCGGTCAAGCCGGAAGTGCCGGAGGCGACGGTGAAGATCGACGTCGGTCACCTGCACGGCGGCAAGGCGACGATCCTCGACACGGTGCCGGTGCGAGGCACGGTCTCGCCCTACGTCGAAAGCCAGCACGTCGAAGTCACCTTCTACCTGAACGGCAAGCAGCTGCTGAGCCGCCAGGTCAAGGTCCAGCCGGGGCCGAACCAGACCGGCACCTTCCGATCGAGCGTGGTGGTCAAGGAAAGCGGCAAGTATGCGGTCGCGGCCAAGCACGTGGCGACCCCGAGCCTCGGTGCCGACTCGACCGTGCGCAAGAGCTGGACGGTCAGCTTCCCGAAGTTGAACCGGGGCGAATGCAGCGACGTCGTCGGAGCCTTCAAAGGCCACCTGGCGAAGATGGGCTACGTCAGTGGCGGCGGCAAGTGCTTCACCGCGCGGCTCGGTCGCGAGGTCCTCGCCTACCGCAAGGTCAACGACATGGACCGGACCAAAAAGGCCGGCCCGGGGATCCTCAAGTCGGTCTTCGCCGACCAGGGCGGCTACCACGTCAAGTACCCGGATGCCGGCGAACACGCCGAGGTGCCCCTCGACAAGCAGGTGCTGGTGCTGATCAAGGACGGCAAGCCGTTCGCGATCTACCCCGTCTCCACCGGCAAGCCCTCGACGCCGACGATCACCGGCCACTACGAGTTTTATCGCCAGGAACCGGGCTACAACTCGGAGGGGATGTACTACTCCTTCTACTGGCACAACGGCTACGCGGTCCACGGCTACCACGAAGTTCCCACCTACGCCGCCAGCCACGGTTGCGTGCGGACCTTCATCGCCGATCAGCCACGGATCTACGAACAGCTTCATTACGGCGAGTCCATCTTTGTCTGGTGAGCGGGAGCTCACCCCAGGTCCGTGTCGGTGGCTGATCTAGAGGCCGCCAAACAGGCGCTGCTCGCCGAACTGCGCGAGCACTCGCTGGTGATCGGGGAAGTGACGCTGTCGAGCGGTCGGGTCGCCCAGTACTACGTCGACGCGCGGCGCACGCTGATGCGACCGGGCGGGTTCCGGGCGGCGGGCGAGCTGATCGCGGCGGTCGCCCACCAGGTCGGCGCGACGGCGGTCGGCGGGCCGGCGACGGCGGCGATCGCCCCGTCCTGCGCGGTGCTCGCGGTGCCCGCCGGGGACGACCTGGTCGCCTTCTTCGTCCGCGGCGAGAAGAAGCAGCATGGGCTGCAGCGGTGGGTCGAGGGGCCGGTCGAGGCGGGCGTCAGATGCCTGATCGTCGAGGACACGGTGACCACCGGCGGCTCGACCGCCGAGGCGATCGAACGTTGCCGTGAGGAGGGCCTGGAGATCGCCGGCGTCGTCGCCGTGGTCGATCGTCTCGCGGGCGGGGCGGAGCGGATCGAAGCCGCGGCCCGGGCGCCCTACCGGGCGCTCTGCACGATCGACGAGCTCTATCCCGACCGGCCCGACCGCGCCTAGGCGAACGCCGTGCCCGCCGCGCCCGACGCCGTCGAGATCCGCGTCGTCGCCTGCCTGGTCGAGAAGCAGCGGACGACCCCGGACGTCTATCCGCTCTCGCTCAACGCGCTGCGACTCGCCTGCAACCAGTCGACCAACCGCGACCCGGTGGTCGACTACGACGAGGCGACGGTCTCCGACGCCCTGCGGCGGACGGCGCTGCGGGGCTGGACGCGGCTGGCCAGCGGGGCGGGATCGCGGGCGCGCAAGTATCGCCACCTGCTGCCCGAGGCTTTGAGCGTCGACTCCGGCGAACTGGCCGTGCTCGCGGTGCTGATGCTGCGCGGGGCCCAGACCCCCGGCGAGCTGAAGCAGCGGACCGAGCGGCTCGAGGGCTTCGCCGACCTCGGTGCCGTGAACGAGGTGCTCGATCGCCTGATCGAGCGCGGCTTCGTCATCCGCCACCCGCGCCGCCCGGGCCAGAAGGAGGACCGCTTCGAGCAGGTGCTCGGCGGCGACGACGCGGTCGAGCTCGTCCCGAACCCGCCCCCATCCTCCGAGCCGCGGTCGACCTCCGTTAACCAGAGCGCGGAGCGGTCGACCTCCGTATCGGATGACTTAACTCAGGACGACCACGGTCCTGGCGAGTTGACGCAGGTCGACCGCGGGGCGGGGGTGGAGGAGGAGACGGCTCGGCTCGATCGGCTTGAGGCCGACCTGCTCGAGCTCAAAGGCGAGATCGCGCGGCTGCGCGAGGCGCTCGGCGACTAGCGCCGCGAAGCTCGCCGGGCGGCGGGCGATTCCAGCGGGACGGCGACGGTCCGCTGCCCGCCCGGAATCGCGGCGATCAGAAGCGTTCGCAGCTTGCCCCGTTCCCGCAGGATCTTGCGGCCGCCGGCGGAGAGCGGCAGCACGAAGCGGTGCCAGGTCGCCCCGGTGAGGTGGAAGGTGCGCTGCGCCAGGGAGCGGGTCACGGCGTGGATCCGCGGCGCTTTGTGGCGGCGCGGGGTGGCCACCCTGTAGGTGGTGCGGAGTCCGAGGTGGCCGGGACATTCGACCCCGACCGGGAATTCGCAGGTGACGTTGACGGCGATCCCCGAGCGGGTCGCCCGCAGGCCGGAGAGGGAGAGTGCGACCGGAATCGTCGTCGTCCGGCAGCCGAGCAGGCGGTTGCCGCCGAGCACCACGTTGAGCGCGTAGACGCAGATCGGCTCGGGGCCGGACTTGATCGTGAAGAAGCGGCTGTCGAAACCGTGATTAGGCCCGGCGATCCTGTGGGAGGCGGCGACGTCGGTGCGGGTGAGGTTGGCAACCGGCCCCAGTTCGAAGGTTTCGACGCCTTTCTGGCCCGCCCGCCCGCCGACGACGACGCTGATCGAGAGCGTTTCGGTCGGCGCGTCGGGGTCGAGCGCCCAGCCTTTCACCCTGACCGTTCCTTTCGCCGGGGCGCCGGTCAGCTCGAGCGAGCCGATCGGGTCCGATTCGCCGACCGGCGGCGTGCCGACCCCGACGGTCGCGCCGTCGACGTAGTTGCTGTCGATGTTGATCGTGACCCCGCCGTAGGTCTCGTCATGGCCGCCGCGGAACTGGTGGATGCGCTGGTGGTTGGCCCAGGCGGTCGCCGGCACCACCGGGTCGAGCGTGTTTTCCGCGTTGTTCCAGTTGGCGATCCAGAGGTCGTCGGGCTGCGTGTAGGCGGTGCCCACCTGCTTGGCGAGGTCGGCGATCCCGGACCCGCTGGAGGAGTAGACGCCCGACTGGTAGCCGAGTTCGTGGATCTTGTCCGTCCACGCTTCGAGGAAGGTGAGGACGGCCTTGGTCGCGCTGGTGGTCGGCGAGTAGGACTCCATGTCGAAGTAGATCGGGCTGCCGGTGCCGATCCCGATCGCGGTCGCCTCGGCCACCGCGTCTTCGGCCGCCGCGGCGCCCTGGGTGCCGGCCGCGACCGTGGTCATCTTGGCGCAGCTGCTGCAGCTCGAGGTGGTCGCCTGCAGGCCGACGTAGGTGGGGATGAGGTGCCAGCCCGCGGTGGTCTGGGCGCTGACCCAGCTGGCGCTGAGGTTGGGCTGCGAGCAGGCGCTGTTTTCGCCGCCGATGTAGACGCCGACGCCGCGGAATGGCGAAGCGGCCCAGGCCGCCATCGCCTTGCTGGAGGGGGCGCTGCAGGTGTCGAAGCCGAGGCCGGTGAAGACCGAGCCGCTGACCGAGCCGGTCGCGGGGGCGCGGGCGGCCGAGGCGCGCGCGGCGGCAGGGCGCGCTTGATCGGGCGCGATGACGATCGCCCGCCGCTTGCCGAGGATCGGTCCGGCCGGGCACCGCTGTTCGGCCGGGGGACCGCCGAGGTAGACGACCCGGCGGTCGAGCCGCACGCAGGTGCGCGAGTCCGCCCCGACCCGGACCACGCGATACCCCGCGGGCACATGCACCGCGCGCCCCTCGAAGTGGACGCTGCGCCCGCCCGCCGCGCCGGCCCGGGCGGCGCCGAGCGCCGCCGCGAAGGCGGCGAGGAGCATGAGTGCGCCGAGCAGGAGACGGGCGCGCAGAAGTTTGCCGGGTCCGGAGATCACTGGCCTCGGTCATTAAACGGGTCTCGGCCGCCGAAGTTGCTCTCCCGCGGGGAGCGGCAAGCTCGCTTGCCGACGATCGCGGCCGGCTACAGTCCCATCGATGACGACGACGCCGCATGACTTCAACGCCCGGGTGATCGAGGAGTTCCGCGCCAACGGGGGCACCGCAGGCGGCATGTTCGAGGGCAAACCGCTGCTGCTCCTGCACAACGTCGGGGCCAGATCGGGGACCGACTTCGTCACCCCTCTGGTCTACCTGGCCGATGGCGAGAACTGGGTCATCTTCGCCTCCAAAGGCGGCGCGCCCAACAACCCGGGCTGGTACCACAACCTGAAGGCCCAGCCGGCCGTCTCGATCGAGATCGGCAGTGACACCGTCAACGTCACTGCCGAGGAGGTCACCGGCGAGGAGCGCGATCGGCTCTACTCGATCCAGGAAGAGCAGCAGCCTCAGTTCACCGACTACGCGCAGAAGACCGACCGGAAGATCCCGGTCATCGTCCTCAAGCCGCGCCTCTAGCGCCCTGCCGCTGGATCCGACCAGTGGCCCATCCCCTGGTTACTCCGGCGGCATCTCGAAGAAGGTGAAGGTTCCCAGCGCCCAGCGTGTTGATGCCACCCGATCCCTCCGTTGCCGGCGGCCCGTTTCGATCGAGTCCTATCGCACAAATGGACCAACTGGTCCATTTATGCGGGCGAGTCTTTCAGCTCGCCCCCGGTCGACCACCCGGTGTTCGACCGCTGCGGGTTCGATCGGTTCTACCGATCAGACGTGCACGAATTTTGGGGCTCGCGGACTTTTCTGGACGCTATCGTCCATTAATTCGAGGCCGACGACTTCGCCGTGCAGACCCCGGGGGTCAGGAGGCTCTGTTACGGAGCGGTCGGCCCCGGCGCTTGATCCACCATAGATCCGACATTCCGCTCGAGGCGACACCGACCGAAGGGACAATTCCATGAAAGCGATAGTGGTGACGGACCAGGCCGCCGGGGTGGCGGGGATGACGTTGGCGGAGCGGCCCGAGCCGCAACCGGCGATAAACGACGTCGTCGTCGAAGTGCATGCGTCGGGATTCGTCTCGACCGAGGTGGAATGGTCCTCGACCTGGACCGATCGCCGCCATCTCGACCGATCGCCGTCGATTCTCGGTCATGAGTTGGCCGGCGTGGTCACCGCGCTCGGTTACGGCACGACCGGTGTGTCCGTGGGACAGCGGGTGTTCGGCATCGCGGACTGGCATCGCGACGGCACCTTGGCGGAGTACGTGGCGATCGAGGCGCGGGACCTGGCACCGTTGCCCGGCGACGTCGAGTTCACGGTGGGCGCGAGCCTGCCGATCTCCGGCCTGACCGCGTGGCAGGGACTGTTCGACCACGGCCACCTCAAGGCGGGGCAGGCAGTCCTCGCTCACGGTGCCGCCGGCGCGGTCGGGTCGATGGTCGCCCAGCTCGCGAACGAGTTCGGCGCCTACGTCATCGGCACCGGACGTGCCCCCGACCGCCAGACGGCGCTCGATTTCGGCGTCCACGAGTTCGTCGACCTCGAGAACGACACCCTGGAGGACGTCGGCGGCGTCGACCTCGTCTTCGACGTGATCGGCGGCGACGTCCAGAAGCGCTCCGCGGCCATGGTCCGCCCCGGGGGAACGCTCGTGACGGTGGTCGGGCCGCCGGAGGCTCGGCCCGCCGACGGCCTGGCGGTCGACTTCGTGGTCGAGTCCGATCGTGCCCAGCTCGGCGAGATCGTCCGGCGGGTGCGGGACGGACGGCTGCGGACGAACATCGGCAGGGTCTCCGACCTCGACGATGCCGTCGCGACCTTCAATTCGACCGACCGGCTCAAAGGGAAGACGATCATCCAAGTTCGCTCATGAGGGCGCCGGCGACCATCGGCGGGCTGCGGCCGGACCTCGGGGATGACGCGTCCGCGACCCGTCGTGCGGTCAGCTCCCGGTGGCGAACGTCTTGACGTGCTCGATCGCCATGTCGAGCGCCACCGCCATCGGGGCGCTGTCGTGTGCCGTCTGGGCCAGGAGATAGCCGCCTTGTAAGGCCGCCATGATCCCGGTCGCCAGGTCGCGGGGGTCGGCGTCGGCTCTGAGGATCCCCTTTATGCGCATCCGCTCGAGGCCCTCGGCGAGAAGGCGTTCCCAAGTCTGGAAGTCGGCTCGCAAGGTCCTTCTGGCCTCATCGTCGCGGTCGGCGACTTCGATCGCCAACGAACCAAGGATGCAGCCGTGAGCCCCGCCGACGATGGTGTTGCGCTGCACGATCGCGTCGCGCCAGCGTTCGAGTCCACGGATCGAGTCGAGGCGACTAAGATCGTCTTCCTGCTGTTCGAGACGGCGCTCGCCCCACCGTTGCACGACGGCGCGGGTCAGATCCGCTTTGTCGGAGAAGTGGTTATAGAGCTGCGACTTCGACGTCTGACTGGCCACCACCACGTCGTCGAGCGTGGTGTTACCCACGCCCTTCAGACGCATCAGGTCGGCGGCGGCGTCGATGATCCGTTGTCGCGTCGCCTCGCCCTTCGGCGTCCGGGCACGTCGATCCGCGGTGACCTGTCGATCTGCCATCGGTCGAAAATAGCGCGGCCCTCTCGGCCGCGGCCAGGTTTCGCCTATGCCCCGAGCTGGATTCGAACCAGCGGCCTATCCCTTAGGAGGGGATCGCTCTATCCAGCTGAGCTATCGGGGCCTGGGCGGGATTTTGGCGCAAGTAGGAGGAGTTAGCCCTCGGCGGCGGGCTCGTCCTCTTCGACCGCGGCGTAGAGGCTCTCGGCGGCGAGCTCCATCGCCCGGCGGCTCCAGAGCTTGACTTCCATGAAGACGTCGTCGCCGTAGGCCTCGAGCGCGTCGAGGGCGACCAGCGAGAAGCGGTCGCGGAGGATCTCTTCCTGGTCGACGGTCTCGCCGTCGAGCTCGGCGGTGGCGGCGACCGCGCCGCGCACCAGGGGGCGCCCCCAGACCAGGGTTACCGCCCCCGCACGGCCGTTCTCGCCGCGCCAGCGACCGATCACGTCGTCGTTGAGGTCGATCTTCCAGTCCGGGTTGTCCTCGGCGAGGACGTCGGTGAAGTCGGCGGTGGCGCGGAACCCGGTCGGGTCGCCGCCGCCCTCCGGCAGGTCGTAGGAGACGTGGCCGTAGAGCTCGAGCGTGCCCTCGTCGCTCTCGGTGCGCGCCGAGCAGGGAACCCAGACACGGCCGCCCCAGGCGCGCTCCGGGAACCAGTCGATCTCCGCCGGCACCGCGGCGCCGGCGGGAAGGTCGGCGATCCCGTCGACGGCGCCGGAGAAGGCGTCGCGCAGGCGCGAGGCAAAACGACCGCCGGCGATGCCCTCCTGGCTGGTGTCGGCGATGAAGCGCGGGATCGGTCGAGGGTTGGGCGCCACGGCCGCTGACCCTACACGCCGCGTGTGAGTTCGCACCTTCCCTTACTGCTTATGGGTAACCGCGAACGCGAGCGGGCGGTCAGGCTCCTTGGGAGGCGGGGCGGACGACGCCCTCGGGGCGGCCGCGCAGCAGGGTGACCGCGGCGATCGCGCCCGCGAAGCAGAGGGCCGCCCCGATCAGGAAGGCGACTTTGTAGCCACTGGTCAGCGCGTCGAGCTGGGCGGTTCTACCACCGACGAGGTCGTTGGTACGCGAGGTGGCGATCGTCGTCAGCACCGCCAGGCCGAGCGTGCCGCCGACCAGGCGTGAGGTGTTGACGACACCCGAGGCGAGCCCGTTCTGCTCCGCCGGCACGCCTTTCACCGCGACGATCGTCGCCGGCACCAGCGACCAGCCGGCGCCGAGCGCGGTGAGCATGCCGCCGGGCAGGATCGCGACCTCGTAGGCGCTCGACGCGTCGACCGTCGCCAGGACGAGGAAGCCGAGCGTCGCCAGCGACATCCCGATCGTCAGCGTGGTGCGCACGCCGAGGCGGGCGACCAGCTTCGGCGCGGTCGCCGAGCCGGCGAAGATCAGCAGCGTCATCGGCAGGAAGGAGATGCCGGCGACCAGCGCGTTCTCGCCCTTCACTTCCTGGAGGAAGAGGGAGACGAAATACCACATGCCGAACAGCCCGGCAAAGAGCAGCGCGACGATCAGGTTGGCGGCGCGCAGGGCGGGCATCTTGAAGACCTGGAGGGGGATCAGCGGGTCGGCGGCGAGCCTGCCCTCGACCAGGACGAAGAGGCCGAGCAGGCCGAGGCCGACAGCCAGCGGGACGAGGACGCCGAGCGAGCCCCAGCCGAGCGAGTCGGTGCGGACGATGCCGTAGACGATCGCAGTGAGGCCGCCGCTGATCAGGACCGCGCCGGGCACGTCGAGCTTGCGCTCATGGGCGACGGCACCACCGAGCGGGATCACCCGACGGGCGGCAAGCAGCACGGCGAGGCCGACCGGGACGTTGATGATGAAGACGGCGGGCCAGTCGAAGCCCTGGGTGAGGGCGCCGCCGAGCAGGACGCCGGCGCTGCCGCCGATCCCGCCCATCGCCGCCCAGAGACCGAGCGCCCGGTTGCGCTCGACGCCCTCTTTGAAGTTGCCGGTGACGATCGCGAGGCTGGCGGCGGAGATGACCGCGGCACCGAAGCCCTGGATCGAACGGGCGCCGATCAGGACGCCCTGGCCGTCGGCGAGCGCGCAGCCGAGCGAGGCGGCGGTGAAGAGACCGACGCCGATCAGGAAGACCTGGCGCCGGGGGAGGAGGTCGGTGGCGCGGCCGGCCAGCATCAGGAAGCCGGCGAAGGTGAGGGTGTAGGCGTTGACGACCCACTGCAGCCCGGTGTCGGAGAAGCCCAGCGATTCGTGGATCTTCGGCAGGGCGACGTTGACGATCGAGATGTCGAGGATGACCATGAACTGCGCGAGGCAGACGGTCAGGAGGAGGGCGTCTTTCTGGAAGCGCTTCATAGTTCGATGGTCACCGTACCACAAAGTTCGATGATCGTCGTATCATGTGCCCATGAGCTTCGAGCCCCCCGCGCGGGATCAGATCGACCTTTCCGCCGTCCTCCACGCGCTGAGCGATCCGCAGCGGCGCGGGATCGTGGCCGAGCTGGCCGCGAGCGATACCCCCCGTCCGTGCGGGAGCTTCGCCCCCGAGATCACCAAATCGACCCGCACCCACCACTTCCGGGTGCTGCGCGAGGCGGGCCTGGTCGAACAGTGGAAGGAGGGGACCAGCAAGATGAGTCGCCTCCGGCGCGACGACATCGACGCCCGCTTCCCCGGGCTGCTCGATTCGGTGCTCAGCTCAGAGGCATTCGCGCAGGTCTGACGCGGCCTTCTCCGGCGGATAGATGTTGATGTCGACGCCGGTGCCGAGCTCGAAGCCGGCCTTGATCGTCAGGCGGGGCGCGATGTCGACGTGCCAGTGGAACTGCTCGGCGTCCTTGGGCGCCGTGCGGACCCAGAGGTTCAGCTCCGGCGGCTCGCCGAACCGCGCCGCCAGGACCCGCATCGCGGTCGCGATCATCGCCGCCCCGCCGCCGTCCTCCTCGAAGCTGCCCACCTCGCGCCGCGGGATCACCCGCAGCTCGAACGGCCCTCGCGACGCCCACGGGCAGATCAGCGCCGCCTCGTCGTCGATCGCCACCAGGCGCGACTTCCGCCGCACCTCCTCGACCAGCACGTCGGCGAGCAGCCCCGCCCCGGCGGTTCGTTCGCCGTAGGCGCCGACCCGCTCGCGCTCGCGCGCCACCGAGGCCGGCACGAACGGCAGCGCGTAGAGCTGCGCGTGGGTGTGCTCGAGCGAGGCTCCGGCGCCACCGCCCTCGTTGACGATCAGCTGCTGGTAGGGGGCGTCGCGGTGCGCCCGCATCCGCTCCCTCCAGGTCGCGACCGCGTCGGCGAACTCGGTGTCGTCGAGTTCGGCCATCGCGGTCACGTGGCGGGGCGAGTTGATCAAGACCTCGTGGGCCCCCGTCGCGGGGCGGGCGCTGAAGAGATCCGGTTCGCCGCTCCGCCGCGAGGTCAGCAGCGGATCGCCGCCGGCGGAGAACGAGCCCGCTTCGGTCTCCGGGCTCCCCGGCGCGGCCGCCTCGGGCGCGCCGAGCGCGGGGTAGAGGTTCGGCACCACCCGGGTCCGCCAGCCGGGCGTGTCCGGGGCGCTCCCGTCCGGCCGCAGCGCGTAGATCTCGGGCGGAGTCTTGTCCTCGTTGCCTTCGCAGAACGGGCACCCGTCCGGTCCCTTCGGCTCGCTGCGGCGCGTGGTGAAGTTGTCCGGCCGCGCGGCGCGACCCGGGGCGAGGATGCTCCTCAGCCCGCTCAGCTGGTCGATGCGGATCTCGGGACTGGCGCTCAGGAGCGGGAGGGTGGCAGATCCGAGTCCGGCGGGGAGTCGTCCGCGGGCGGCACCACCGGCTCCGGACCGATGTCGGTCACTCCCGGCACCGGCTCGCCGCCACCGGGAGGCGGCGGGGGTTTCGGCCGCGATGCGTCTTTGCTGCCGCCGCGGTTGTGCTCGGCGCGCCCGATGAACGGCTCGAGCACGTCCATCGGCAGCGGGAAGACCACCGTCGTGTTCTGGTTGGAGCCGATTTCGAGCAGCGTCTGCAGGTAGCGCAGCTGCAGCGAGGCCGGGTTGGTGCTGATGATGTCGGCCGCGTCGGTGAGCTTCTGCGCCGCCTGGAACTCGCCCTCGGAGTTGATGATCTTGGCCCGCCGCTCGCGCTCGGCCTCGGCCTGGCGCGCCATCGCGCGCTGCATCTGGTCGGGGATCTCGACGTCCTTGATCTCCACCGCGGTCACCTTCACGCCCCACGGCTCGGTCGACTCGTCGATGATCTTCTGCAGGTCTTCGTTGAGGCGCTCGCGGTCGGCGAGCAGCTGGTCGAGCTCCGCCTTGCCGAGCACCGAGCGCAGCGCCGTCTGCGAGATCTGCGAGGTCGCGACCAGGTAGTTCTCGACCTCGACCACGGCCCGGTTCTGGTCGACGACCCGGAAGTAGGCGACCGCGTTGACGCGGCAGGGAACGTTGTCGCGGGTGATCACCTCCTGCGGCGGGATGCTCAGCGTCACCGTCCGCAGCTCGACCTTGACCATCCGGTCGATCAGCGGGATCAGCAGGATCAGGCCCGGGCCCTTGGTCGCGATCAGGCGGCCGAGCCGGAAGATCACGCCGCGCTCGTACTCGCGCAGCACCCTCACCGAGAGCCCGACGCCGATCAGCGCGAAAAGGATGATGACGATGACGACGGCACCGACTACGGCCATTCAGCTAGCTCCTTGATGGGGGTTGGCGGCCTCAGGTTGCTCGGCTGGGGTGGGGACCGGCCGCACCACGAGCGTCAGCCCGTCGACCGCCTCCACCTTGACTCTATCCCCGAATCGGACCGGCTCCACACCCTCCGCCAGCCGCGCCGACCACAAGGTCCCGCGCATGAACGCCTTGCCGGTCGGGTCGATCGCCGAGCGCGCCTCCGCTTCGCCGCCGACCATTTCCTCGGTCCCGGCGCGTTTGGGCAGGTTGCGGGTCGAGCCGACCACCTTGCGGGTGATGAAGAGGAAGCTGATCGCGGAGAGGATGGCGAGGGTGATCAGCGCCCCCCCGATCCAGTCGGCCGCGCTGTCGTTCGACCCGAGCGCGAGGATCCCGCCGACCACCAGCCCGGCGATCCCGAGCAGCGCCAGGATCCCGCCGGTCGGCAGCAACAGCTCCGCCGCCAGGAGCCCGATCCCGATCAAGGCGATGACGACGAACGCTTCCATGCCCTGATTATGCGCCTCCCAGCGCGTACCGCCTGATGTCCGCTTCCAGATCGGACTCGTGCGCGTACTGGCCGAGCTTGACGTGGACCAGTTCGCCCTCGGCGTCGTAGAAGGCGGTGTCGGGCGGGCCGCTCGCCTTCAGCGAGGAGGCGTAGTCGAAGCCGCTTTCGTAGTAGCTCGGGTAAGGGACCGGGTTGTCGGCGAGCCAGTTTTCGGCTTCCTTTTCGGAGTCTTCGGAATCGGCGCCGAGGAAGGCGACCCGCTTGCCGAACTTGGCCGAGGCTTCCTGGAACATCGGGAACTCGTAGCGGCACGGTCCGCACCAGGAGGCCCAGACGTTGACCACCGCCGGATAGCCGAGTTCGCCGATCCGCTTTTCCAGCGCATCCTTCCCTCCCGGCAGCACCTGGTTGGCTTCGCCATAGAGCTTTGCCAGGGGCGCGGGCGCCCCCTTCAGCTTCGCCGCGTAGTCGGGATGGGTCGAGCTGCCCCCGCCGGCAGAGCCGCAGCCCGCCGCGAAGGAGGTGAGTGCGAGGCCCGCGAGAAACGCGAGCGCGAGTGTCATCCGCCGTCTCATCCGCTCCGTGATTACAATACGAGTACGTTTGGTTCGCGGTTCGCGGACCTCATGAGTTCTCGGGGGGACGGACAGCCGACTTCCCGTAGCCCTCGTTCCATCTCGCCCGGCGGTCGCCCAGTCAGTCGCGACCGGGGGCAGACACCCAAAGCCTTCTATGGCCAATACCACCGATGTTGCCGCCGGCGCGGCACCCAGTAGCGCCGATATCGAGCGTGCGTCCGAGTTCGCGCGTGAGCCCTTCCTGCTCGATGGCGAGGGGCCGGAGGCGCTTGCTCCCGGCACCGCCCGACGTGAGGCGCTCGATCACGCGCTGAAAGAGATCGACGGCGGCGCCGAGGAGCCCTCGATCGAGTGGCGGCGCAACTACTCGCTGCTGCTCGGGCTGGAGCGCTTCCTCGCCACCGAGCCGCCGACCCTGCGCGACGGCGCCGAGCTCTCTCCGCACCAGGTCGACGCGCTCTCCGGCACCCTGGCCGAGCTCATGACCCAGCAGCAGGTCGGGTCGACCGCGGGCGGGGTGGACCTGCCGAGCGGCGAAGCGGAGATCGACGAGCCGGATACCGACGAAGCCGAGATCGGCGACGACGCGGCCCCGGAAGGCGCGGAGGAAGACGAAGCACCCGACGAGGCCGAGGAGGACGAGGAGCCCCAGGACTGGGCCGAAGCGTCTCCCGACGACGAAGACGAGGTGGTCGAGGAGGCCCCCGACGACCCGGGCGCGGCGCGCCGCTTCTGGTTCGAGCACGCGACCGGCGCCGGCAAGACGGTCGCCGCGGTCGGCTTCATCGAGGCGACCCGGACCGGCGGCGTCCTCATCCTCACCCACCGTCGCAACCTGGTCGACCAGTTCATCGGCGAGATCTCCGACCGTGGCTACAAGGAGCGCCTGCGGCCGCCGCTGCTCGGCAACCGCGACGACGCCGAAGGCCCGGTCACGGTCGAGACCTATCAGTGGTTCGTCCGCAACCACAAGAAAGTCTCCGACGCCTATTCGGTGGTGATCTGCGACGAGGCGCACACCGCGCTGGGCGAGAAAACCAGCGCCTGCATCCGCGCCTGGCCCGGCCCCGTCTTCATCGGCATGACCGCCACCGGCGCGCTGATCGCCCGCCACGTCGCTGACCTCTTCCCGACCCAGACCTCGCGCTTCGACCTCGCCCAGGCGGCGCGGCGCGGCGTGATCTCGCCGCTGCGCTGCCTGCGGATCCCGCCCGGCCCGGGGGTGCGGACGATCGCCAAGGTGCCGCTGCGCAAAGGCGAGGTCGACCAGGACTTCGACCAGGAGGAGCTGGCGGCGCTGCTCGACCAGGGCCCGTTCAACTTCGCGATCGCCGACCTCTACAAGTCGCGCTTCCGCAAAACCCCCGGCGTCCTCTACACCGCCGGCGTCCAGCACGCCCACAACGTCGCCGAAGCGTTCCGCGCGGTCGGGATCAACGCCCAGGCGGTCTCCGGCCAGACGCCGAAGCGCGAACTGGCCGAGATCCTCGCCGGCTTCGAACGCGGCGACGTCGACGTGCTCTGCAACGCGCAGCTGCTGGCCGAGGGTTGGAACAGCCCGCGGGCGACGATCTGCATGCACCTCGCGCCGACCGCCTCACGGCGGATCTACCAGCAGCGGGTCGGCCGCGTGACCCGGCGCGCGCCGGGCAAGGAGGCGGGCCTGGTGATCGACTTCGTCCACCCGGCGACGACTCACGACGAGACGATCGTCACCCTGCACAGCCTGCTGGACCGCGACGTCTACCGCGGCGGCGCGATCGTCGTCGGCCCGGTGCGGCGCGGGCGCGGCCGCAAGGTGCGGGTGGAGCGCCGGATCGTCCCGGTCTCCGACGTCGAGGAGAAACGGATGGAGGTGCTGGAACGGGAGATCTGGCGGATCGCGGTGGAGAACCTCGACTACCCCGAGCAGCACGCCTGGGCGGCGCTGGCCGGGGCGCGGGTGAACACGCAGGGCTGGCGGCGCGCCCGCGCGATGCTGCA
>Ga0134125_10001738_pt1 | contig 26501 bp, 20 predicted proteins | sample KB31751_FD_96464 | JGI IMG/M metagenome (GOLD analysis project Ga0134125, IMG submission 96464) | Terrestrial soil microbial communities with excess Nitrogen fertilizer from Kellogg Biological Station, Michigan, USA - KB3-175-1 | ecosystem: Environmental > Terrestrial > Soil > Unclassified ...
CATAAAGCACCGTGGCGGGCGTGCTGGACGCATTGCCGAGATCGATCAGATCGAAGACGAGGGACAGGGGCGCGTCGATCGTTCCGGATCCGAAAGACTCGACCGCGCCATCGACCGTCGCGTAATAAGTCTGCCGCACGCGCTGGACCTCCGGCGAATGGATGCGGATGCGCAACGTGTAGCTGTGGCCGGGAAGAACGGTGAAGCTCGTGCCAACCTCGACGCCGTTGATGAATGGCGTGAGCAGAGTGGAGCCTCCGCTCTGGCGCACGTTGTATCCGCCGAAGCAGTTGGAGCGCTGCACCGGGCCGGAGTAGAGGCCGAGCAGGACGCCGTCCGACGGCGCGTCGAGGCGGACGGCGGCTGCTTCGAGCACGAGGGTGCCGCCGATCTCAAGCTGATCGATGGCGGAGAAGACGGTCTGCCCGTCCAAGCCGTTGCCGCCGGAGAGCATGAGGCCGCCGGCTCCGAGCGAGAGATACGCACCGGGATCGGCGGCGGTCCAGAGCTGCGTGTTCAATGCGGGCTGGTTGAAGCTGTCGGTCAACAGAATTGGTTTCGAGATGCGAAATGGAGCTTCGGAGAGTTGGAAGACGGCGGTGGTGCCATCGCCGCTGAAGAGCTCCTGCACGTAGGCTGAGGGCTCTTCGAGCCCGACCACGGTGACGTCATTGGCGATCTCTTTCACAGTTGCGGTCTTGAGCGCGGAGAACGCGAGCGCGCCGCTGCCGGTGCCGGCATCGAAGTCGAGCGCGTGTGTGGTCGATCCGATGGTCTGCGATGAGAGTGCACCGCCGAGAGCACGATAGGCGGCATATGTGCCTCCTGCGAGGAGACCGGCGTTCGCGGACCATGGCTTCGCAGCCTCCGGTGTGAAGACGCCGGCGGGTTTGTCGATGACGACGCCGGAGGTGGTGAGCAGCGTGCCGCCGGTGCGATTGGCCAGCTGCGCGAGCAGGGTCCCGCCCATGGCGGCGTAGCCCGCGTTGGTGAGCGTGAGGGAGAGCTTGTCGAGCAACCACTCATCGCTGATGGCGGTGAATGCGATGCGATAGACCGGACCGGCGAGGCCGGCGCCGGCATAGATGGATGCCGGTTCCGTTGCGATATAGCCGGTAAAGAGCGGCGTGCCGCCCGCCGAGGTGACGACCACACGCGCGCGACGGACCGGAACAGCCAGCGACGGTTCCGATCCCGGATTCACCGAAGCAGCGATGACGAGCGAGCCGGTGCAGCGCGAAGGCGCGTTCAGCGTGCGTTCGATGCTGAGCGGCGAGTCGGCTGAGAGCGCGGTGGAGTAATCGATTGCGCCGCGCCCGTCGAGATTGTCGATGGTGAGAATCACGACGCTACCTCCGTACCGAGCTTGGGCAGGCTGCGCATCTCGCGGACCTCCGCGATGGTGAGCACGCCTGCTTTGAGCAGCTCAGTCTGTATCTGCAGCTCCTGCATTTCATCCCTCGATTCAAGGTCGTTGAAGCAGAACTCGAACTCGCGCCAGCCGAGCTTTTTGGCGAAGAGATCGCGCGTGATGTGTTCCTCGATCAACCGCGCGACGGGAACGATGGCGGACTGGAAGGCTTCGTCGGCGAGTTCGCCCGCGGTGGAGCGGTTGACCTCACGCTCGAGACCCAGCAGCATGGGCGGAAGTTCAAAGGCATTGGCGATGATGCGCAGCAGAAATTCCTGCCACTGGATGCGCAGGTCTGCGTCGGTGCCGCCGGCGAAGCGCAGCACCTCGGGCTTCTGTTCGCAGCTGAGCAGCGGAACGCGGCCGGTGCCTTCGATCTCGTCCTGCCACCAGCGGATGAGACGGTCGTGCTGCTCGGGCGTGGCGTCGTTGAGCCAGAGCGCATACTGGACGACGGAGTTGGAGGCCAGGCGGCCGGCATAGCGGTTGGCTGCGAGGAACTGGTTGACGGTCTCGAAGGCGACCTCGAGGCGGCCAAGGCCGAAGGGCGTGTGGCTGCGCGGATTCAGGCGGATGTACATCAGCTCGTCGTCGAGCAGAGGGATAAGCTTCTTCTGCGCGAGGCCTTCCGCGGCCTGCGCGTAACGCGGCTTTGCGGGATCGCCGTTCCAGGTGACGTCGATCTCGATGGTGGCGCCGTCTACTGCGAAGAGGTGGAAGGGGCGAGCTGGATCGCCGGTGGATTCCATCTCGATGGCGCCGAAGCCGCCGACGAGAAGGTCTTCGAGCACCTGCTCGATGAGCGTGCGGAAACTGTCCGAGACATTCGGTTCTTCGAGGCCGCGGCGCAAGAGAGCCATGCGCGCGGTTGCGTCGGAGATTTCGGAATTGGAATAGCCGCGGCGGATGGCGATCTTCCAGTCCATCGACGCGATGCGATCCTTGACGATATTGATGGCGCGGCGCGCGACCGGAGTCTCGGCGAAGCGGCGCAGGTTGGCGGCGGTGGGGCGAGGCGTGGTATTCAGGCCCGCGCGGTTTGGGCCGTACGGCGAGAGGATCGACGGCAGCAGAATCGTCTTGCGGCTGCCGGCGTTTTCAGTTGCGGCGGAATCGGCGCCGGCGAGGCGGTGCCAGGCTTCGGTTACTCGTGTTCGAAGACTCACTTTGTTTCACTCCTTTCGAGTGCAAAAGAAAAAGGCACAGCGGAAGGCTGTGCCTGGGAAAACTAAAAGCAACCACGGATGACACGGATCAACACGGATCAAAGCGTTATTTCCTTTAATCCGTGATCCTCCGTGAGAATCCGTGGTTTGTTCTAGAGCCTTAGGTCGGCGCGAGCCGTTGCCGCGGCGCGGGCCAGGTCGTTTACGGTGATCACGCGGATCTGCTGCTCTTCCATAATGTCCACGCCGAAGCGGTAGCGGTCGGCGGCTTCGCTCGAACCCGCGCTGCCCGCGATCTCGAGTGCTCCCGCGTTTGCATCGTCCTCATCGTTGCCAGGCTTCGCAATGGTACGCAGCACCTCGACCACGGCGCTCAGCTCCAGCCTGGCCTTCTCCACACGGGTGACTCCTTCGCGCAGACGTGCGGCGGAAAACGCCAGAACCTTGGCGGCCTCCACATCGCCCTCGAGCGAGACGGCGTGAAACATCTTGATGACGCCATTCGGCCTGTAGCCGCAGTCGATGCGTAACGGGTCGCCCGGCTGCGTGTAGGTTGCCGCCGCGATGCGCTTGCGCATCAACGCCCACACGCCCGCGCGCTCAAACTGCGTGCGCATCTGCCCGGCGATGGCGGCGCGGCCGGTGCGTATGCGGGCGCGTTTCTCGCGGCGCGGGGCCACATACATTTCCATCAGCAGATCGAGTTCGGCGGACATGCTTTCCGCGAGGCAGGCGCGCGCTTCCGTCATCTGGATGGAGTTGGAAAAGCTGTCTTCGATCTGGGCAAGGACCGGTTTGGGGTCAGCCGTGCCGAGCTTCAACCGCGCGGCGATCTCTCCTTCCAGCGCCTCGAGCAGTTCCACGTCCGCATCCGCATCGAGGCAGCGCACGCGTGCCCAGTCACGGGTGAAACGAACGCGAGTTTCGGCAGGTGCGGCATAGGTCGCGGCTTCGCCCGGGACCTCGCGCAGCACGACTCCGATGTTCACAAACTCGCACTTCACCGGGTCCGGCACGTAGCGGACCAGGAAGAACTCGCATGGGATTCTCTCGGGCAATTGGGTTCCTTTCTGGTGGAGGGACTGGTTGCTCGGGACTAGGGACTAGGTGCGGTCGCAGTGATTTCATACACACTAGCAATCGCTCGGCCAATTCGGCGGATGGACAAGGCTCGCACCTAGATTCCCTTCCCAGTCCCTAGTCCCTAGCCACTCGTCCCTGTTTCTCTCACATGACAAATCCTCCGGCCGCGATCTCCGGGAACTGCTGCGGTACGGCGATGCGACCTTTCTTCTCCCAAAGCGGGAACGGTTCCCGATTTGAATCCCGGAATGAACCGATCAGCTCGCGCACGCGGGTGCGGCGGGCGAGCAGCTTTTCCATCAGGCGCTCCAGCGCGGGAGTATCGCCGGAGTACCACTCGGGCGGAACGATCTCGGCGATCGACCACAGTTTCTGCGGCTGCATCTCCTCGATGCGCGTGAGCCATGGCTCAAAGCTCTGCCAGCCGGTGACGCGCGCGTAGACCGAGTTGCGCGCGTAGACACCGCGCAACGGGCTGTCCGGGAAAGTCCACTCGCCGGCGTTGAAGCAGAAGCCCTGGTCGATGAAGGTCGCGCGGTAGCGGCGCTCGCGCGGACGGCGATCGAAGACCGCCTGGCGGCCGTTGCAGTTGCCGGTCCATTTATCGAGCGCGAGCATGCCGGCGAATTCGTGTGCGTTGCGCACTTCTTCGAGCTGCGGCTCGGGCAGGTAATCGACGAGCTGGCCGGGCATTCCGGCGAGTCCGCCGAGAAAACGGCTGCCGAACTGCAGGCCGGGTGTATAGGATTCGCTCCTGCCGTGCGGCAGCTCGACCGTCATGCCGGGCGAGTGGTCGATGAGCCACGGCGTCACTTCGACGATGTCGGTCGGGGGAACCGTCAGACCCGCGGCCTCTGCCAGGCGGGTGGCGATCAGCTCATTGGCCAGCACGCGGAGGTGCTGCGGGTTGTTCTGGAACTTGACGACCCACAGGTTGCCGTCGGCGCCGAGCATCAGCTGGCTCTGCGCACCGCCGCGCATTCTGCGAATGGCCTGGACTGCAAGGACCGCCACGCGAACTCCTCTGCTGCGTTTCGGGATCAAGGATAAAGCAAAAGCAACCACGGATTTACACGGATCAACGCGGATTGAAAGACAGGATTACGATCTCGGTTCGCCACTTTGAAGGCGTAATTACGGGCGCTGGAGCAGGCGCTGGCTGTGCATCTCTTCATCCTCGAAATATGCAAGTTTCCCGGGGATACAAGAGAGGATTGTTCCCTTTTGCGCTCCCCGTGCCGTCTCCATTGCGTCCTCCAAAGTCATTTCTCGTCCATCGATGGCACGGTCCTCCGAGATTACCCAGACGGTCCGGCCCGCGCCCTTCGATCGCAAGAGGGCGACGAGTTCTGCGGCCGTGTGCGCCGTCTTAGGAGAGATGGGGTACGCAAACCTCTCGTCCAGCCACTTGAAGTGGGGCATGGCGTCTCTGAATTTCTGCCGGTTTGCCGGACTAGAGAGAAGAAAAGCACAACGCTCCTGCCTCGCCTTCAGGATGAACGCTCGCACAAACTCCCGCTCATGAATGGGAAGCTGATCCGCCATTCCCCGATCATAAGCCGCATACGTTGGTGCGACCTGAAACAACGCTCCTTTCTTATGTGATCCGTGGTCATCCGTGTGAATCCGTGGTTGGTTGTTAATGCTGTCTGCGGCGGTGCGTGCCCGATTCGAGCAGCTCGGCGCGGACGGCCTGGGCGATGGCCATCGCCATCACGAGGTCGTCATGCGCGCCGTGGGCGGCGCCGGAGCGGCCGTTCTTGCGGGTGACGAAGGTGCGGCATTCCTCGAGCAGGCGGCGGCTGCGAAAGAGTTCGGGCTTCTGCGCCATCAACGCGTCGAGGTTCGCGATCATCGCCGGCTTGTTGACGCTGTTCGTATACCAGCCGGGCGCGCCGTTGCTCTCATAAACGTTCGGGTATTTCTCACCTCCCTGCAGATGGGCGATGACTCCGTGGCCGTGGTTGTTGCGCTCGAGGACGAAGAGCGCGGCGCTGCCGGGCGTAGAGTACTCGCGCGCGAGCGAGAGCGCCTTTTGCGTCAGCTCCAGCGGGCGCAGATGCTGGCGCAGTTCGGCGCACTGCAGCCCGGTCGCAAGCTCGATCACCTGCACCGCGGCGTAGTCGCCGTCGGAGTTGCCCTCCGCGGGGTCGGCGGCGACGATGTACTCCTTGCCCTCCTGCGGCGGAAAGAAGATATGCAGCCGCTTTCCATTGCGCTGCTCGACAGCCTCGGTGATCTCGGTGAGGCGGCGCTCGACGACGTCGATGTCGAAGCAGCACTCGCCCGAGGTGCGGAAGCAGAGCTCGGCATCCTCGGCGAACTCCTGCGCGCGCAGGTTGCGGTAGTTGGACTCCAGGCCGCGACGGAAGCCGATCTGCGCCGCGGTGAGATCGTGCTCCCGCATCAGCGCCAGCTCGTCCTCGCGCAGGTCTTCGGGATCCACTGGCGTGGAGACATAGGCCGGCTCCTTCCACCATGGAAAGAAGTGGCGCACGGTTCCCTTCTCTGCTGCCTGCTGCCATTCCTCATAAAAGCAGCCGTGCGCGCCGTTGGGCGTTGACTCCATCACCAGTTCGCCGGACGGCACCAGCGCGGCGCGCAGGCCGGCGAGCGTTGCAGCGGCGTCGCCCGGCCAGCGCGAGACCTCGCTGAGATGCATATATTGCACGGTCAGACCGCGGCCCGCGTTCTCGTCGGCGGCGCTCAGCACGCGGAACTCGCTGTCCAGGTGCGGGAAGACCATCTGGCCCACGTTGGAGCGGCTGCGTTTCAGGCAGCCGGTGCGCAGGTGTTCCGGCAGTCCGCTGTAGAAGCGCTGGACCAGGCGAAAGATGGACTGGGCCGCGTCGCGTGTGTGCGCGACCAGCACCGTCATGGCGCCGCGCGAGGTGATGGTGCGCAGAAAGAAGCGGCCCGCGATCCACGTCGTCATGCCCATCTGCCGCGCCTTCACGATGATGTTGCGCGGCCCGCGTTTGCGATCGAACTCGGCCTGTACCGCATTTGCGACCAACGGGCTTTCGCAGCCATCGCGATCGCGGATGCGCAGGTATTCCCGGGCCAGCTTCGCGGCATTTGTCTCTCCGTCTTCGCCTCCAGTCTTGTGGTCAAACGTGCGCCCATACTCCAATAACCCTTCGAGCCCAACCTCTTCCTGCGACATGATGCAAAATCCATTCGGGCTTCTCAAAAGACAAAGCAACCACGGATGACGCGGATTCAACACGGATCGAACAACGAAATCCTGTTTGCATCCGTGACGGTCCGTGAAAATCCGTGGTTGCTTCTGCATTGGCTTACATCGCCCAGTGGCACCCGGAGACAGACTTCGGGTTGGGGACGTCGGTCAGCTTTACGGTGCTGTTCGGCGGGATGGTGATCGCCGAGGTAAGCCCGTTGATGGGTTGCGACGCGCCGCCCTGGATGGTCAGGGTAAAGGCAGACTGCGGATTGGAGATGGTGTAAACCGCCCCGCTGGGTCCCGTGCAATCCGGCATGGTATACGCGGCGTTGGCCGTAGGCGCCGCGGTGACGAAGTCGTCGCCCGAGGCCAGCGTGTAAGTGTTGGCGGTCACAAGATGCGGCTGCGCCGCGGTATAGCCGTAGTAGTAGTTCAGCGAATTGCTTGCGATCTGGCCAAGCCGCACCTGGCCCGCTGTGGTCGGATGCGTCTGGTCATTGAACCATGTGGTGCTGGCGTATGCGCCGTCTGCGCCAAGGTTCGGATCGGCTGCGAAGTCCACCACGCCGTCAGCGCCCATGGCCTTGGCCTGGCCTAGCAGCTGCTCATCGAAGGCGTCCTTATCGGGATCCATATCGAGGCTGCCGTAAAAGCGCGAAAGCATGGTGGCGACGAAGACCTGGCAGCCGCTTCTCTTCAGCGTCTGCACCTCACCCATATCGTTGCTGACAACCTGCTGCGCCGTGATGCCGGAGCTGAGGAAGTCGTTGGTTCCGGAGAAGACGATGGCGACTGCGGGCCCCTCCGCAGTCTGGCACTGCTGCCCGACGCGATTCGGCTCGCTGCCCGTCTCATCCTGGAGCAGAGCGCTGGGCACGCCCCAGTTGTTGATGGTGTAGCTGGGCTGCCGGGTGAGAGTCAGGTTGGCGCACCAGTTGGTGGAAGCGGTCGTTCCATAGGTGATCGAATCGCCGATGCAGTGGAGCTGCGGCGAGTTCAGCAATGCATTGACGGGCGCCGTCGGCACGCCATGCTGCGCCACCTGATTGGCGAACAGGCCGCTCATGGCTTCCACCTGCTGCGCGGTCAACGCGGAGGGGTAGAAGGTTGCGCGATAGATATTGCCGTCGAAGCCATTGCTGGCCCACAGCCCGACGTTACTGGAGCCGAGATACAAATTGCCGGTCGTCTGCTGGCCCGCGCTGGAACCGGTGTGCGAGTACGGGCACTCGGTCCCATCGATGAAGATGCGGTCGGTAGCCGGCGAACTGCCCAGGATGTAGGCGAAGACATGGAAGCCGGAGAGCATCTGATTGCAGGAGCTCGCGAGGCCGCCCACCCAGATCGACGGAGAAAAGGTGCCGGTGACGAAGTTCGCTCCGGCCCCGACGGCGCCAACGATCATCAGGTTCAGGCCGAGGTTGGGCGTCATGGTGGAGGTAACCATGGCGGGATAGGGATAGGTGATGGAGTCCGCCGAGCCGTAGGTGCCGAAGGGATCGACGTATACCGCGAGGAAGATGGTCTGCGAGCCGTTGAGCGCGGCCGGCAGCGCGACGCCGCTGCGGTTGGCGCTGGAGAACTCGAGGCCGGTGCCAAGCCATGTGGGTGCTTGCGCGCCGGAGGCCAGTGTGCCGTCGTTGCCGTTGCCGCTCTGGTCGTGCAATATCGTGCCCGTGCCTTCGGTGAACGTGTAGTCCGCGCTGGCGCCGGCGACGATTGCAGTGTCTGGCTGGGCGCCGATGCTCTGCGGCGTGATGGTGACGGCGCCGGTCTGCCCATTGACCGAGCTGACCGCTCCACCTCCGCCGCCTGGCGCCATCCATACGCCGTCCTCACGCAGGAAGCGCGTGGTGCCGGGCGTTGGGCCGGGGTCCGGCACTGCGCCAGCGGCATGCGAGCCGCCCGACGCTCCGAACAGCGGCAACCGAGCGGCCGCGACCGTGCCTGTGGTGATGTGGCCGGCATCGAGCGCGCCGTTCAGCGTGGTGGCGTTGATGGTGCCGGCGTTGAACGCGGTGGGCGTAAAGCTGTAGCCTGCGCCGCGCAAACCGATCGTGAGATTGCTGGTGGAGGGCGAGTACTGCACTATATCGCCACCGACGCTGGAGTCGAGTTCGAAGAGGTTGTAGGTAGAGTTCCAGTTGTTGCAGCCATGCAGATTGCAGTGGACGGTGATAGCGGCCTGCTCGCCCGCGGTCAGGTTCATGGTGCGCAGCCATACGCCGTTGGCCTCATACGCGGCATCGGGAAAGTAGTGCGTTCCACCGTAACCGAGGTAGTTCGTTGTGGGGGCGGCATTGACGATGGACCATCCGGTGAGTCCCGGTCCGTTGTTCTGCTGATATTGCAGTCCGGCGCGGACCTCCACCGCAGGGCGGGGAACGAATTGCCCGACCGCCTCGACATCAGGCGCGACCGCCTCCTGATAGAAGTGGGGTTCCTCCACGGTGTCGCTGGCTGCCCAGGCGACGTTGTTCGGCGCAAGGGTCATCTGCCCGTCGACCGCTTTTGTAGTGGAGTTGAATACGCTCAGCACCTCGGCCATTGGGTAGATGGCGAAACCGCCGGTAAGCACCGCGACGGTGCCGCCTGTCGTCGAGCTGTTCGCCCCCGTCTGCGAATAGGTGAAGGTATTCGAGCCGGTGGTGGTGACCACAAAGCTGCCGTTGTAGCTGGAATCTGCCGCCCCGGCGATGGCGGCGGTAAGGCCGTTGATATTTGCAGGAAGATTGCCGCTCGTGGTGACGGTGACCAGATTTCCCGAGCGCACGGCAGTGGCGATGGGAGCGGACACATTCAGGTATCCCGAAGTTGAGTTCATCAGGCCAAGCTCGGGAGTCGTGCCGCCTGCGTAATAGAGACTGGTCGCGGAGATAGAGCCGACGATGGGAAAGACCTGCCGGATGCCGCTGGTGGTGTCGACCGTCTGCTCTATGCCGTAGCCGCAGAGACCGCCGAAGGCCACTGTGGCCAGGTTCTGGTGGGGCTTGTTGAGCGTGAGTTGCAGATGGTTTCCATCAACGATGGTGTAGGGCGCCATCTCGTAGTTGTCCGGAGCGAAGCCGTTGGTCTGATCGACCACGCATGCAACACCGGTGGAGGGTCCGATGGCCGCGGTATTGGTGGCATAACCTGCAGGGATGCCGGTAGTCGCGATAGGAACGGTGACCGTGCCGGGCGCGACGTTATTCGACTGGCTGGTAATGGCCTGGCCGATGGAGAGGAAGACGCTGACGGGAAAAGCGGTGCCGCTGAACTGGGCGAATGCGTGCGGTCCGGTGTTGTTGCCGCCGGTGATGGTTCCACCGGTGCTTGCGCTGGTGATTGTCTTCGATGGATTGGTGTCGATGAGGAAGCGGCCGTCGCCCTGCGTACCGTTGGATGCGGTGGGAGCGATGGTGACGGCGGTGGACCCGTTGCTGCACCCAGCGGAGCAGGTGCCTTTGAATACCGCCGAGTCCTCGTGAATCTGCAGGTCGAAGGGATGCGCACCTTCATCGGCGGAGTCGCGGAATCCGCCGGAGGCGAGCATAAATTGAGAGCCCATCAGGCAGTCGCCGACGCCATAGCAGTGAAGCACCTCAGGAGCGAGCACGTGCTGGCCCTGGGTGTTATACGTGCCGTTGATCGACAGCGCGCTGTAACCCATCTTGAAGTAAGGCGGATTTTCCACCTGCTCCGGGAAGAGATTCGAGCCGCCGGCCAGGCCCTCCTGCGTGATGGAAAGCGCCGTAGCGCCGGGGTCCTCCGTTCCGGCCTGTTGTGCCAGGCTGGCTTCGCTCTGGGTTTCGACTTCGTCAATCGCCTGCGCCGTGGCAGCGGAATGAGTCACTTGATCGAGAGGATTGAAGAAGCTGTCCTGCTGGCGGCCGCCGCGCACGTCCGTGATGTGGGTTTGGCTATTCAGGGCCGAGGTGGAAGATATCTCGTTCGCGGGATAATCCTGCTCCACCTTGACCTGGCACCCGGCGGCGCAGTCCGGACTGCCGGTTGCGTTGGCGATGCCGTTGTTGCCGAAGCCGTTGACGTACTGGCTGGCATAGAGAACGTCATTCAGGTTGTTGACATCGAGCTGCGTGCCCGTGGGCTGCGACACCACTTGGGTGCCGGAAGGAAGCTCGGAGACTTTCTGCCCAAGACCGCTTTGCACCGCGGCAACATTCTCGTCAACATAATTTTTGTCGGCGGCCTGGTTGGAGGAGACCGGATCACCGGGAAGAACGAGAGGGCCGGTCATGGTGTCGCCGGCCTTCTCGACATACGGTGACGTGTCGAGGGGCTGGCCGGCAATGGCGGCAGCGATGGCCGTGTCCACATAACTCTTGCTGACCGTCTGCATGGCGACCGACGTGGGCAGGACCGTGCTCTCAATGGCGCTGATCTTTACCGGCGTGGAGCTGGGCGGAACGACCCAGTACTGGCGCGTCGTGGTGCCGTCATCCAGGTGATAGACGACCGTGTAATAACTGCCCATCGGCGTGGAGTTGGAGTTGGGCACGAGACTGATGCTCAGCGCGCCGCCCGAGCCGATGACGGCGGACGTGTTGCCGGCGGGGATTGCCGAGCCGCCAGCCGTAGTAAACGCGGGCCAGCTGATGACGAGCGTACCGGCCGCAGGCGTGCCGTCGGCATGATCGATGGTGTCGGCGATCTGCGTAGTGGGCGCCTGCGCCGATGCGGTTGCGGCGCATACGGCAAACAACAGACTGATGAGAATCGTGTTCTTTGAAAACAGACGCATTGCAATTCCTCCAAACTTGAAAATGACCTCAGGGGCTAAAGCCCCTTTGCGAAAATGAGCGCGTGACGGCATGGCTGAAGCCATGCCCTTAAGCAAGACAAGAGCTGATTTACGGCGCGCTTCAATTGCGCCCGCTGAGAGTGCGTCAGGGCAGGCGCAGAGGCGCCGGCAGATAACTGCGGAAGCAGACGACGGTCTCGCCATCGTTGTTGTCCTTGACCGGCAGCGCGCGAAAGGCCGCGGCGAGCCGCACGCTTTCGAATGGCGCGGCAAAGGCCGTGATTGATTCGGCCGAGCCTTGCATGGCCTGCAGCCGCGGATAGTGATAGAGAATCCGGTCGCCCTGCGCGCCCTCGGCGACGAACAGCGCGGACCACTCCTGAAAGAAGCTCGGCCCTTCGCGATCGCAGAAGCCGACCAGCTTCGAGACCTTCATAGCGGATGTGGGCGCGCCTGCGGGCAGAGGAGTGGCCAATGTGAGAACGCCGGAGTCGATGCCGACGATCACGCCGACATTGAGGGTGACCCGCCGGATGTAGTTGGCATCGTTGTTGACTGCGGCGGCGGATTGTACGTAGGCCGCGCTTACGCCCGCGCCCACATAGCCGGTCTGACCGCTGTAGTCGATGTCGACCGCAACGAGATTGCCGGCGCTGAAGCCAACCGCTGCGGTTGTGCCGATGCTGAGTGTCGCTGCGGTGGATGCGGGGCTTGTCAGCAGAGGGGCTGCAGCGCCCGCAACGCCGCCACTGCCGTTCGCCGCGGCGCCCGATGCCGTTGCGAGCAAATTCGTTTGCTGCGAGCCGGACGCGAGCGTCGCCTGTAGGCGGCCCCATGTTTCGAACTCGAACGCGACGGTTGCATCGATCTCCGCGCGGACCTGGCCGACCGTGACGGCCGGCGAACCGGCGCGCAAGGGGTCAACCTTCGTACCGCACTTGCGCGCGAACTTCGCGATCCAACCGAGATCGATCCACGGATCGGGCGGCGTGCCGAGTGTAAAGCTGCCGCTCTGCGCGGGATCAAAGAGAGTTGGCGCGCCGGCTGCGCGGTTGACGGGCGCGAAGTAGGCACGCAGGCGATCCGTGGCCGGAGCGACCGGCGCGACTGCTGTCAAAGTCGTGCTCACAACTCACCTGCTTCCTGATAGTCGAAGACCTGGACAGTTGCAGTCCGCTCCAGGCGTTCATCGCTGGTCGTAACGGCACCAAAGACCGGATCGGCCCAGAAGATGTTCGTGCCCATCACGGCGGGCGCAACGCCGACGCCTGCGGCGGAGTAGTTGAGCTTGGGCGCGCAGCGCGGGGTTTGAATGAGCGCGGCAGCGAGCTCAGCGTCCATCGCGGAGAGCAGGCGGCCGCGGTCCATCGCCGCGTTGCCGGAGGTGCCATCGGTCGCATAGGTGATGGCGCACGTCATGGCTGCCAGCGGCAGCGGCGACGCTTCTGCGACCTCGAGCTTTGTCCATCGCAGCCGGAAGCAGTCGACTGGTGGAGAGAGCGCAGGCAGCTCGTTCTCGTCCACCAGCACGCCGGGCCGAACGGTGCCACGCACAATAATGGTGCGTCCAGGGTTCAGGGCGGCGATGCGTGCCTGCAGCGTGGTGTAGAAGGTGTCTTTGGCGTTCTGCATGGGTTCCTCGGTGTGGTTCTCAAAAGCAAATGGGGGGATTCTTCGTCCGTTCGACTCGGCTTCGCCTCGCTCAGGACTGGAATGACAAGTTCGAGCGGTGGCGGCTCCATCCGTGCTTCAAGTCTTCTGCTCAAGCGGCGCCAGGAGAACAAGCCGGTACACATAGGGCTGGCCGAAGACCTGTTCTTCCGTCGCGGAGAAGATTTCCAGCAGCTCGTCATCGACGAGTACGCCGGCGGCGTTGGAAAACAGCACACTGGCGGACGCATAGGCGAGCGAGGTGACGATGCTCGTGACCGCGGTTGCGGAGACCATGAGTTCCCAGCGGACGGGGCCACTCGCGGTTGCCTGTGCGCGCGCTTTGCGGAACGCAGCGGGGTAGACCGCGATGTCCTGAAACTGCGGTGTGGCAATGCCGAGCTGCTCCGTCACATCGCCGGCAAGGGCGGGGGCAGGCATGCGCAGCAGGATCGTTCGGGCACCGCAGGCGCGCAGCAGAGTGTCCGCGGCGCGTGCGGCGGCGCTGGCTTGAAGTGAATCACTCATGGCGTCACCCAATCCTCTGCGCCACATAGGGCGCGAGCAGCTTCTGCACGCTGGCGTCGATGAGCGAGCCGGAGAAGTACTGCATCTGCAGCGTGTCCATCCTGGTGGACTTGACGTTGAGCGCCGGCGTGGCCTGCGCGTTCTTCACGATCTGCGCGCAGGCGAACTTCACGGAGGCCGGGATGGTGGCCATGCCCGAGGTATAAGTGACCTCGACCTCGTTGTAGTTCAGCCCGAGGACGTTCATGGGAAAAGTCAGATTACCCGTGTCGGCGTTCAGGTCGATCAGGCTGAGGTCGAGCGAGCTCCAGCTTCCGGGAACGCTGAAGGCCCATGCGACCTGCGCGAGCATCGGGTCGTGCAGTTCGCCACGGCGCGGCGTTGCATAGCGCACGCGCACGCTAACCAGCGGCGAAGTCGCGGGAGCAAGCGGCGCGAGCGGCAGATAGCTGAGCCGCACGGACTGCGTCTGCGCGGTGAGGCGGATGCGCTCGACGTATTGCGCGACGAGCAGCGTCGCCCGGCGGCAATGCGCCTCGATGAGCGCGGAGGCCATCGCTACTTGGTCATCGCCGGTCTCCGCGGAGAGCCCGTAGGCGATGTATTCGGTTGGGTCCAGATACGGCATCGACTGCGCCTCCAATTAAGGGAAAGTTCAATGGCTCGATCCCACTCATCGCGATGAAGCCGCGATGAATGGGGCACGGATTCATGTCGGTTCAGAAAAGGTTGATCCGTGAAAATGAGGGGGCTGGCTGCCCAGCCGGCCCCCTCCTGCCGCGTGCGACGAGGCGCCGCGAGCGCACCGGAGAAGCCCCGTTACGGTGCGCCGCGCGCAATTGCGTAAGCCGCCGCAGTTGTGCGGGGAACGCGAACTCGCCGTGCGGTGTTGCAGCCGGAGCCCACCCAGTCCCCGGCCGCAAACTTGATTGCAAAAGCAAATACAGGGATTCTGGATCGCGAAAGAGCGCGATCCAGAATGACGAGCTATTAGCGGTCGACCAGCACCTGGTAGTGCGCGTAGCTTGCGCCCTTCACCACCACACCGCCGAACTTCACGACGACGTGCTGCGATGCAAGCGAGCCCGGAACGCCGAGACGGAAGACACGCGGATTTGGATCGCCGAGCCAGTGGTACTCGATCAGGTCCTCAGTGACGATGTACGCCGGCAGCACCGCGGAACCGGAGCCGGGCGTGCCCGTGTAACCAAGTGTCCACTCGGGGATCAGCGGCAGCTCGCCGGCCTGCGTGGAGAGCGTCTTCACGGTGAAACCCGCGCCGATGTCCTTGGTGTTGAGGACCACGTTGAACTCGGATTTCATCTCGCGGTCGATCAGATCCAGCAGCACCGGGTTGGCATAGATCGCCGTAGGCCGCACGCCGAAGCTCGAGTTGGCGACCATCTGCGCGACGGTGGACTTGAGGCCATCGACGATGGACGCCGAGGTGCCGATGGTTGTGGTATTGCCGCCCGCGGCAATCTGGCCGGTCGCGCCAAAGTACTGCGCGGTGGTCGGCGCGCTGAGGCTGGTGTCGGTGCCGTTCCACAACGCGACATCGTGCGTGCGCAGCACGCCGTCGACCGTGTCGGCGAGGTCCTTTGCCTGCAGATACGCAAACTGCGACTGCTGCTGCCCCACCTCGGTGTCGAACAGGCTATAGTTGATCTGCGCGACCAGCGCTTTCAGCGGCACGCTCGCTTCCACGCGCGTGGGCGTGACGACCGGCGCGACGATGTTGCGCGGGTCGACAAAGCCTGCTGACGCGGACGGAGCAGGGATTGCCGTCTCCTCGAAATAGCGCGAGGGATGGCCGGTAGCCGGCACCTGCTTGATGCGCTGGCCGAAGATGCCGCGGCGGCGGACGATGTCGAGGATCTCGGTCTGATACAGCGGAACTTCAACGGCGCCGGGGCCGAGGAAGTCGGCAGCCGCATGGATATTGGTGAACATCGGGTTCATTCGTTTCCCCTTAAATGGAAGAGGCGCGGAATGCCGCGCCTTGGTTTGGAATTCGTTACGTCAATCCCACTCATCCCGCAAAGGACGCGGGATGAATGGGGCACGAATCTGTGATGGTTCGATTCACCCGCTAGCCGAGCAGGCCCGCGCGCAGCAGTTGCGACTTCACCGCGATGCGCTGCTCGATCGAGAGGCTCGCGAGCGCGGCGTCGACAGCGCCGGCCTCAACCGAGTCCAGCGTGACGCCCTGCTTGGCCAGCAGCGTGGTCATGGATGCGGGCAGCGTCTTGCGGCCGGAGGTCTCTGGCGTTGCTGCGCGCGCCTGGAGCTCGGCGATCTTCGCTTCTGCCGTAGCGAGCTTCGCCTCGAGCTCCTGCTCGCGCTGCGACTCCACCGTCGCGACAATGCGCCCGATGCGCGTTTCCGTGTCCTGCGTCAGGCGCTCCGCCGCCTGCTCCAGCAGGGTTGCTGCCGCGGCAAGGCGGTCGATCGTCAGGCTCAATTCGTTTTGCGTTTCAAGTTCCATTGCGTTCTCCGTTCTGCGGTGTTCGTTCTTCGTTGGGGAGTGTGCGAAATCTTTATGCAGCGGCCGGCATGGCCTGCACATTCAGGATGGCGACGACTGCATTCACCAGGTTCTGTATGTAAGCTGTGCTGGCAGGGATGCCCGCCTGGCTGAGCAGTTGCGTTACCACCGGCGAGGCCAGCGTGATGACCTCAGCCAGTTTCTGCGCGCCGGTGCCCGACTGCACTCCGGCGGCAGCGTACTTTTGTTCCACCAGCAGCACCGCCTTCTGGATCAGCGCGGTGGCATCGGCGAGCCCCGTGGCCACCGGCGCAGCTGCCGGAAACAGCGTGGCCACCAGCTTCTCTACGGGGATCGCGTAGGTGATGGCCCACTGAAGGCCTTTCGCGAAGCCGTTGCCGATGGCTTCGAGCACACTCGTAAACGTGATACTCATGTGACTCTCCTTTGTGGTGAATGAGATTGGGCGGACCGGTTCACGGTTCGATGTTCGAAGTTCGGGGCCGGATGGAGCGGCGAGGCGCGATCCCACTCATCCCGCAAAGGCGCGGGATGAATGGGGCACGGATCGGTGGCCGACCGAGGACGTGTTGCCGCGCGCCAGGCGGAAGCTGGTGCTGAGATATGCCGCTTTCTCGCGCAGCAGAATCGCCGCGCCGGTAAAGGTCGCGCGCGTCAGCGTCCATACTGAAGCGCGCATGTCCGCGACGTGCGCTTCAGCCAGTTCGTAGCTCATGCCCATCGCGCCTTCGGTGCCGGCATGCAGTTCGATCTCCGGAAAGTCGCGGGAGTAGACATAGCCTGCCACCGTGAGCCGGCGGCCATCGAGTTCAGCGCTTGTGATGATGCCGCATTTTTGCCGCGCGTCGTGACCGTCCCAACCCGCCTTGTAATCGACCGCCATGCCCAGGAGGCTTGGCAATGCAGCTTCGGCCGCCGCGCGCGTGAGCACGACGCGATGGCCGCGCGCGCCCGACGGCGCCTTGTCGCTGGCGACGTCCACCAGCGTCAACACGCCTTCAAACGGCAGGCGGTTGGGATGCCCATGCACGGCGGGAAACTCGACTGCCATGGCATGCATCGCCAGGTCTTGCGGCGCGGATATTGCTGTTTCTCTGCCTTTGCGCGAATGGCCCATACCGGCGCGCGCGCCCATGTTTGACCGGTGCCCTCCCACCGCGTGCTCCATGCCATCTCCTCGGTTGTGTACGTGGCTTGTCTGAATCGTTAAAAGCGAAACGGGAGAAGCAGCCCACCCGGCGCCTCTCCCGTCATCTCTGACTTACATATTCAGGATAGCAATTGGAGCAAAACTAAAATGCCACTTTTTCGAAAAAATTATTTCTCTTCGATTCAACAGCTTGCGGCGTTTTCAGAGATTTTTGCCTCTTGACAGTATTTCATCGGCTCCAGCATTCGCGTCTCGAGAAAGATTCCCGTGAGGCGATCCAGCGCGCGCCAGTAGCGGCGCACAGCGGTGCGAGGAGGAAGGTTCAGCATCGCGGCAGCTTCCAGCAGCGTGTATTCCTCAAGCGAGATTCGTGCGATCAGCCGCTGCTGCTCCCAGTCCAGCTTCTCGAGACAGTGCTCCACGTCATACAAAAAGATGACGACATCCTCGAAGGACTCCACGCGATAACTGGTGACCTTGGCGCGGAACATCTCCTTGCCCAGCAGCGACGGAACCTTGCCTGCCTCCATGGACATCCGCACGTAACGGCGCAGCATGGCCTCCGTGTATTTGCGATAGAAAGCCACCTGCGGTCGAGGCTTTTTGCGGTAGTGCGCGGGACGGGGCTGCGGCACAGGACGCTCCGCCGCGAGCGCCCAGACGAATGGCAAAACGAGAGCGGCGCTCATGCGGCACCTCCATCTGTTGGCAAGGCGCGCAGTATTCGCAGCTTGCTCCCGCCATCGCAGCGTGACGGGCTCGCAGGATCGGCCTGCGCATCCGCTGTACCGCGGCATCGGCGTGGCCGCCCGCCGGCATGCCGTTCCCTTGGCGGCGGAAAGCTCGACAGACGGCGCGAGCAGAAGCTGCAGTAGATACCATCGGTTACTCCACGACGGAGCCAGAGCGCTCCGCATCCTTCACAGACTTTGAGTTCAAGTCGCAAGTCCTTCATCGTTTCTCTCCAAGGCGAAGGTGTTCCGCTTGCAGGCGCAGACGATCTGTCGGCGGCCTGCGCGGTTGTAGTTATGCGGCGCCTCGCACCCGTAGCCGGGAGCTCTCGCGGCCCTTGGCGGGCTCAAGCGCGGACACCTGTGTTTTTGGTTAGTGCAACATTCCTACCCAGGAAATGCTTTCAACCACCGCAACATTGCCGCTTCCTCCGCCACCCAGCGGAAAACCGGAAGCAACAATGCAGACGGTTATAAACGGGGGAAAAACTGCCTGTCAATGGGTTTCTGCTTCGTTTGCCTGGCACAGCTTGCCGCGAAAAGCCGAAGAATCAGGCAAGAAGCGGGAGGATAATCACCACATTATTCGGCTTTTATTCGCCTATGGAAATAGCCAGGGCCGCCGGTTTTTGATCACCTCATTCGACCCATCGCTGTCCCGGTTTGGATTCCGCTCTTTGGCGCGGAAGCGATTTTTGCACCGTCTGCCCGTTGACGCCGCAAAACCGTCCGGAGTATAAAACCGGCCAGAGAGCATTTCAGGAGGTGCAACTTTGCACACTGGAACCGCCGCCCACTCCGCCGCATCCTTCCCACACCTCATCCATGAGCTGCACGCAACGTGCCCACACTGCGGCAAGCTCATCGACATCGCGCAGGCCGCCGTGCACACCGACGGGACCGCGCGCGGCTATTGCTGTACCTGCCGCACTGAGGTGTTTGAAGCGAATCTGGAGAATTAGGCAGCGGCGCAACTGCTCTGTTCCGCGCATTGTGGGCTTGAGTTGCGTCTGGACTCATGCCTTGCAGAGGGCCTTCTTGTCGCGTCGGCGGCGAGGGCAACCGCGTGCGAGCGGTTGGTAAACTGTAGGAGATGCCCTCAGGCCCGTACGCAAAATGGATGTTTGCCTGGGAGACCAAGCTCACCAGTCGGGATACGAATCGCATTGTGCGGCCGGTCGAGTGGGGGTTCGACTGGCTCGGCGATTTCGCCATTGCTGCGTCGTCCGCGACAAGCGATCTGGATCGCATGATTGCGGCCAACCGGGAGATTGTCCGCCGCTCGGACGATTTCTACGGCTACACCACTCCGGCAGACTTTCGCATCGAGCGCCGCCATCCGCAACTCTTCCCTACCAATGTGAGGCCGGAGACCCTGGCGCAGGACGCGGAGATGAAACGCGCGGCGGAAGCAGGCGAGTTGGAAGAGGCGGATTTCCTGCGCTTCACGTCGGCGGTGCGCACGCCGTTCCCGGAGAACGACGAGGTAAACGCGCGCTGGTATCCGGCACCTGCGGAAAAACAGCAGGGTGGCACAGCAAAAAAAGCCATCATTGTGATGCCGCAGTGGAACGCCGATGCCATCAGTCACAACGTGCTCTGCGGGCTGTTCAATCGCTTCGGCATCTCCGCGCTGCGGCTGTCCAAGCCTTACCACGACATTCGCCGTCCCGCGGAGTTGGAGCGCTCAGACTACGCCGTCAGTTCGAACCTTGGCCGCACCATCTCAGCTTGCCGTCAGGCGGTGATCGATGTGCGCAGTTGCATCGACTGGCTCCAGACGCAGGGTTACACGCAGTTCGGTGTGCTGGGAACGAGTCTCGGCTCCTGTTACGCCTTCATCGCCGCGGCGCACGATCCGCGCATTCGCGTCTGCGCCTTCAACCATGCGTCGACATGGTTCGGTGATGTGGTGTGGACCGGCCAAAGCACACGGCACATTCGCGCGGCGTTTGAGCAGGCCGGGCTTTCGCAGGAGGATGTGCGGAAGGCATTCGCGGGCATCAGCCCGATGTCGTACATGGACCGCTTCGCCGCGAATCCGCGCCGCGTGCTCGTTGTGCATGCGAGATACGATCTTACGTTTCTGCGGGAGTTTTCGCTGGATGTGCTCAAGAACTTCGATCGCTGCGGCGTCGACTACGAATCGCGCGTGCTGCCCTGCGGGCACTACACCACGGGCGAGACACCGTACAAATATCTCGATGGCTGGTATCTCGGCTCGTTCGTGTATCGCGCGTTCCGGAATCTTGGGCTAGAAATGGTCTGACGTGATCAGCGCCAGCAAAAAGGGCGCGATCACCATGACGAAATACACTGCCCCGGCAATAAAGCTGTGCAGCATTGCGGCCTCCACGTGCACCGGGGCTCGGGCCCGCACCCGGACTCAGTTCAGCATCGACCTACATGAGCGTCCATCCCTATCCCACCTCGGCGTCAGGCGTCATCACGAAGGCGGGAGCCATTGCCCTAGAATGGAGGTATGCCGATTGATCTGAACGCTCCCCTCGCAGCCGCGGACCCCGAAATTGCCACCCAGATTCAGCAAGAGATCCGGCGCCAGCACGAAGGGCTGGAGATGATCGCCTCGGAAAACTTTGTCAGCCGGGCCGTGCTGGAAGCCGCGGGAACGGTCTTCACCAACAAGTACGCCGAGGGCTACCCGGGCAAGCGCTACTACGGCGGCTGCGAGTTCGCCGATGTGGTGGAGAACCTCGCCCGCGATCGCGCGAAGCAGATCTTCGGCGCCGAACACGCCAACGTGCAGCCGCACTCCGGCTCGCAGGCCAATGCGGCAGCGTACATGTCGCTACTGAATCCCGGCGACACGATTCTCGGCCTGGATCTCGCGCACGGCGGACACCTGACGCACGGTCACAAGCTGAACTTTTCGGGCAAGCTCTATCGCGTGGTCGGCTATCAGGTGCGTCGCGATACCGAAACGATCGACTACGACGAGTTGGAAGCGACGGCCGAACGCGAGAAGCCCAAAGTGATCGTCGGCGGCGGCAGCGCCTACCCGCGCACGTTCGATTTCCCCCGTATGCGCGCCATCGCAGACAAGGTCGGTGCGTATCTGATGATCGACATGGCGCATTTCGCCGGCCTCGTCGCGGGCGGCGTGCATCCCTCGCCTGTTCCGCACGCACACATCGTCACGACCACCACGCACAAGACGCTGCGCGGACCTCGCGCGGGGCTGGTGCTCTCCAAACAGGAGTTCGCCGCGGCTATCGATCGCAGCGTTTTCCCCGGCCAGCAGGGCGGTCCGCTGGTGCATATTGTGGCGGCAAAAGCAGTGGCGTTCAAGGAAGCCCTTCAGCCGGAGTTCGCCGCTTACGCGAAGCAGATCGTCGCCAATGCAAAGGTGCTGGCGGAAGCGCTGGCAGCGGAGGGCTACCGCATCATCTCCGGCGGCACGGACACGCACCTGATGCTGGTCGATGTCTTCCAGAAGGGCATTCTGGGCAGCGAGGCAGAGAGCGCCCTCGGCAAGGCCGGCATCACGGTGAACAAGAATGCCATTCCGTATGACACCAATCCGCCTATGAAGCCCAGCGGCATCCGCATCGGCACGCCGGCGCTGACCACGCGCGGCATGAAGGAGCCGGAGATGCGGACGATCGCCAAGTGGATCGTTGCGGCGCTGGAGCACCGCGCGGACGACGCGAAGCTCGGAAAGATTCGCGGCGAGGTAATGGAGCTAGCCGAGCGGTTCCCGCTCTACGGCTGGCTGCGTGCCTGAGCGGAGACTTCCCCGGCGGATTTTCCGTCCATAGAAACGCCGCCTGTGAAACACTCACAGCCGAACAGAATCTGCGCGCCACGGGCTCTCGACGCGCTTCCGAAGGGACCCGCATGGCCATCGCAATGATGTCCTGGCTGCTCGCGATACCGCTGCTCGGCTTCACCACCGGGCTGCGTTCGCTGACGCCGATGGCCGTGCTCTGCTGGTACGCGTACCTGGAATACCTGCCCGTCAGCGGCACCTGGGCGGAGTGGACCGGACGGCTCGGCGTCGCCATCGCATTCACCGTGCTGGCGGTGGGCGAGCTGATCGGCGATAAGTCGCCTCGCATCCCCGACCGCACCTCGCCGTTGCCACTGCTCGCGCGCGTCTGCCTCGGCGGCCTTGCCGGATCTATCGCAGCTACGGCAATGGATGGTCCGGGAATCGAAGGCGTGCTGCTCGGCATCGTCGGCGCGCTGCTGGGCGCCTTCGTCGGCTTCATGGTGCGCCGCGATCTGGTCGAGAAGATCGGCTGCAAGGACTGGCAAATCGGCGTCGTGGAAGATCTCTGCGCGATCATCTTTGCCGCATTCGCCCTGCACGTGGTCACGGCTTAGGCGCGCCCTTTCCGCCGTGTCAAAGCGAAGGTGGGGTTTTGCCATGCCCCATCTTGACGCTGTTTCCTCGCCAAACCTATAGTTGTTCACCAGTCCAGTTTTCCATTGAAATAAGTTTTCAAATGGAAATAGCTTCAGGCGATACAGCCGAGGCGCTATTGCCGAAATGATTGTTCTTTTGGAGGAACCATGGTGACGTTACGACGCTTCATCGGAATTGTGTTGGTCTTCACACTAGCGGTCTTCGCTGCAGGCACGCTGCGCGCGCAACTCTCGACCCGCGCCACCATTACCGGGACGGTAACCGATTCGAGCGGCGCCGTAGTTCCGGACGCCACAGTGACGTTCGTGGACAACGCCACCAAGGTCGCCATCGAGACCCACTCCAACAGTCAGGGCACTTACGTTTCGCCGGGCCTTACTGTGTCCACCTATTCGGTGACGGTCTCGAAGACCGGTTTCAAGAGTTACACCGTCAACGGCGTGGAACTCCATCCCGCCATTACGGCGCAGGTGAATGCGACGCTTGCCGTAGGCACGACGAGCGATACGGTGACGGTCGAGGCCAATTCCACCGATATCCAGCTCTCAACACCCGAGAACTCTGCGTATATTTCCGGCACCCAGGTCAGTTCGCTGCCCATGAACGGACGCAACTACCAGGCAATGGCCGGCTTACTGCCCGGGGTGAACAACCTGCAGCAGGGCACGGCGATGACAACCGGTGGGCGCTCGACGAATAGTCAGCTCTCCATCAACGGCATGGCTGTATCGCGCAGCTTCTATGCGGTCGATGGCGTGTGGAACGAGAACACCGGCAATATGACGCAGGAATCGGTGATTCCGAACCCGGATTCGCTCGAGGAAGTACGCGTCTTGCAGAACAACTTTTCCGCGCAGTACTCGCTGATGGGCTCTTCCGTCGTCCTGATGCAGACCAAGAGCGGGACCGGGAGCTTTCACGGCACACTCTGGGAGTTTCTGCGCAATGACGACCTCAACACCAAGCCCTACTTCCAAAACACCATCCCGGCGTACAAGCAGAACATCTTCGGGTTCAATCTCGGCGGCCCGGTCTTTATCCCGCATTACTACAACACCGATCGCAAGAAGACCTTCTTCTTTTGGGATGAGTCGTATGTAGTCTTGCATACGCCCAACCCGACGCAGAGTCTGCTTCCTACGCCCAACCAGATTGCAGGCTGCTTCACCACTCCGATCAAGGACCCGACAACGGGGCTGAACTTCCCGACCGTCTCATCCTGCAACGGCGCCACAGGCACCTTCTATCAGATCCCGTCTAATCGGATCAACACCAGTTCCAAGGCCTACCTGCAGACGCTCTATCCCGCCCCCAACGAAACCGGTAGTGGTGTCAACTACATCAACCTTAAAACCGTCACGACCTACCAACGTGACGACCAGATCAAGCTGGACCACTACTTCACGCAGAATTATCACCTGTTGGGCGAGTACTTCAACGAGTATCAGGACTTTGCGCAGAACAGCGTGTCCCAGGGCACGACGCCGGTCAGCTCCGAGACGGACTTTACCAATAACAAGTTGGCGCAGGTGTCGCTGACGCAGACGCTTTCGCCGAACATGATCAACACCACGAACATTGCGATGAACATCTTCCTTCTGAACCTTACGGTGGTGGGGAAGACGGACATCAGCCAGATCCCGAACTTCTCCGAGACGCTCTTCTATCCGAACGCGAATTACTCGACGCGGACCCCGGTGGTCGCGCTGACCGGACTTGCCGGGCAGGGCATCTTCCAGCGGCCGATTCCGCACGCTTCGGACCTGGACAATACGGTCGGCGACAACTGGAGCTGGCTCAAGGGTAAGCACTACCTTACCGCCGGTGTGACCTTCGTCTTCAACACCAAGCGGCAGCTCTCAATCAATGCCAGCGGCAATAATTCCAACGGCAGCTTTACCTTCAACGGCAACTCGACAAAGACAACCGGTACCGCTCAGACGGACGCGTCGGTCGCGGACATGCTGCTGGGATATATCGCCAGTTTCAACCAATCCAGCTTTGTGCCCCACGGCGTGATCCACGACTTCTCGTGGTCTCCGTATGTGGAGGATCGCTATCAGTTGAACAAGAACCTGACGTTCACCCTCGGGTTGCGCATTTACCACCTGCCGTTGCCCTACGGGACGCCGAACTCCGAGACAAACTTCGTGCCGTCGGCATTCAATCCGGCACTCGCGCCTACGGTGAACGAGACCAGCGGCGTTACCAATATCCCAACCGGTACGACCTACAGCAACGGCCTGCTGTTCAACAGCGGCAAGTCAGGTGGATTGCCGGTAAATTTCTCGAACAACCACATCTGGTATTTCGCTCCAGATGGCGGCTTCGCCTGGGACGTCTTTGGCGATGGCAAGACCAGTTTGCGCGGCGGCTATGGTGAGAGCTATACGCGCATCTTCACCAACCAGGATTGCTCCTTCAGTTGCGATGCCAACCCGCCGGACTTCACGAATGAGGCGCTTACGAATCTGGTGTTGCCGACCACGTCAAGCTGGAATGTCGCGGGCGCAGGCGGAGTTGCGGCAACGACGACGAGCGCAGCCAATATCGCGGCGGCAGACCAGGACATCCAGGCCTCTCCCGTCGCCAGCTGGTCGCTGGGCATCCAGCATCAGTTTCCAGGAAACATCGTCGCGTCCGTCGTAGGCGCAGGCAGCCGGATTCAGCATTTGGTCGGCACATGGAACCAGAATCAACCCAAGCCGACGACCATCGGCGGGGTGACGTACGACTTCAACCCGCTGCTGAACTCTAACCCGGCGAACAAGGGACAGCTTGGCGACAGCACGGCCTATTGGTCTCCCTATCAGGGGTACGCCACGATCAGCACCTTGTACACGCGGCTGTGGCAGGAGTGGAACGGGCTGGAAGCGCAGGTGCGGCACTCGATGAGCCACGGGCTGGATGTATCGGTGGCGTATACCTACTCGCACAACACCACCAATCTGGCAGGTGGCGGTGTAATTGATCCTTATGACCTCAACCGCTACCACGGCAACACGGAAAGCTTGAACTATCCCCACAACTTTGGCATCACTGTCATCTATAAGCTGCCGTTCTTCAACGCCACCGGCAACAGAACGGAAAAACTTTTGCTGGGTGGGTGGAGTCTGGACAATGTTATTACCTTCCGCAGCGGCACATCTCTCTCCCCGGCGCTGACAGAGAGTTTCCAGGGCCTCGCAGTACGGCCCGATCAGGCACCTGGCACCACGACCAAAGGACCGAAAACGTGGAAAAGAGGATCGACGCAGCAGTGGTTCAATGCCTCCGCGTTTGTGAATCCGGCACCCGGCTACTACGGCAATGCGCAGACCGGCATCATCCGCGGACCGGGCCAGGAACTTTTGAATACCTCTTTGTTCAAGCAGTTCCTCATTACGGAAAAAGATTTCATCGAATTCCGCGCTGAAGCATTCAACACCTTCAACCACACCAATCCATCCAACCCCAACACCAACCTCGGAAATAGCAGCTATGACAAGATCAATAACGCTGCCGACCCGCGCATTCTGGAATTGGCCCTGCGTCTGAAGTTCTAACCGATACAAACCTGCTGCGAAAAAATGGTGGCCCCGGAGCTCTGTGCAAGCTCCGGGGCCACAGCTTTTGCAGACGGCCTGTAAGCCGGATTCTGTCTGGAGTTTCCTCCAGCGACGATCATTCCTCTAGGCGACGCGTTACCGCGCCGCTCCAGCAACCTACCCGCAAGTTTCGGCCTCCGGCTGCCCGGATTGCTCCGCCTTGGCGCATCGGGCCGATGCGCCCGCGCCGCTGGAGTGGCGGCTGCGGTCCCTGCCTATTTGGTCTTGCTCCGTGTGGGGTTTACCATGCGGCGTCCATTGCTGGCCGCCCGGTGCGCTCTTACCGCACCTTTTCACCCTTACCTGCCTGCTTGCGCGGGCGGGCGGTATGTTTTCTGTTGCACTGGCCGTCTTTATGCCTTGAAGCA
>Ga0134125_10001740_pt1 | contig 26475 bp, 22 predicted proteins | sample KB31751_FD_96464 | JGI IMG/M metagenome (GOLD analysis project Ga0134125, IMG submission 96464) | Terrestrial soil microbial communities with excess Nitrogen fertilizer from Kellogg Biological Station, Michigan, USA - KB3-175-1 | ecosystem: Environmental > Terrestrial > Soil > Unclassified ...
ACCTTTGGAAAGGGCTTGGTTCAAACGGTCTTCCCGTTGAGCGATAATGCCGGCCTCGCGCTCACAACACAGCACTATTACACGCCAAGCGGCCGCTTGATCCAGCGCGATTACTCGAAGATGTCGTTTCTCGATTACTACTATGGCCGGCGCAAGAGCCCGAAAGACATGAACGATGTGAAGCAGACGGACCTCGGCCGCACGGTGTACGGCGGAGGCGGCATCACACCGGATGAGCGCTACAACACTCCCAAAGCAAACGCGTTCCAAGTTGCCGTGTTACGTAAGAATGCCTTCTTTACATTCACGGCCGACTACTTTGGCGGTAAAGACACGAAACTCCCCAAGGGCTGGTCTCCCGACGAGCAGATAATGAATCAGTTTCACGATTACCTGATGAAGCGTGGCGTACAGTTCAGCGAAGCCGACTGGACAGCTAATCATGAATGGCTGCGAAACCATCTCCAACAGGAAATGTACGTGACTGCCTTCGGCATCGACGATTCGAAAAAGCTTCAGGTGACGGAAGATCCCGAAGTGCAGAAAGCAATTGACGCCTTGCCGCAAGCCGCGGACCTGCTAGCGAAAATGAAAGCGCACTCCGAACCCGGCGTCCGCGCCAGCCGCTAGACCGCTCTCCATTCATTCCCGGCCGGCTGCCCATTCCGGCCTATACTGTGGATGTCGAGCTTTGGAGGTCGAATGGCATCTCAAAACCGTGCGTTCCTGATTGTTTCCGTATTTATTTTGGGTAGCGCCCTCGCGGGTGGACTGCTCGGCTCCGGGAACCAATCAAAATCGGTAGGCGCAAGCGTCGTTCCTGGTGACGATGTCAATGCCAGCCTGAATTCGTTTTCAAAAGTATACGACGTTGTTCAAGATAATTCCGCGGAAAAGGTGACTCCCGATACCGGCATCTACAAAGGCGCCATTCCCGGCATGCTGCGAACGCTCGATCCACATTCGAACTTTCTCTCTCCGAAAGATTTCGCCAAATTTCAGGGCGATCAAAAAGGCCGCTATTACGGCGTTGGCATGTCGATCGTGGCCCAACCGAGAACCGGACGAACCATGGTGCTCGCGCCATTTCCAGGATCGCCGGCCTATAAGGCGGGTCTGCGCCCTGGCGACGTCATTATGCAAGTGAACGACGTTAGCGCCGACAAAAAGACCATCAACGAAGTGGCCGACTTGCTGCGGGGCCCGCGCGGAACCAAAGTACAAATTCAGGTGCAGCGTGATGGCGTCGAGAAGCCGCTCACATTCAACGTCGTTCGCGATGAAGTGAAGCAGCCTAGCATCGATGCCGCTTTTTGGGTGAAGCCGGGCATCGCGTATATCGACCTGACGGAATTTCGCGAAACAACCAGCGCGGAACTCGAAGCGAGCCTCAAGAAGCTTGGCGAACAGAATATCCACGGGTTAGTTCTCGATTTGCGGGGCGATCCGGGCGGCTTGCTGCAGGAGGCGGTTGCGGTGGCCGGACATTGGCTACAACGCGGGCAGGTAGTCGTTTCGCACAAAGGCCGCGCTTACAACGATCGTCCGTACCTCGCGCACGGTAGCAAATACGGCCTGACCTACCCCATCGTAGTTATTGTTGATCGATATACGGCATCGGCAGCCGAAATCGTCAGCGGAGCGCTGCAGGATCATGACCGCGGCTGGATTCTCGGCGACACTACATTCGGAAAGGGACTCGTACAAAGGGTTTTTCCGCTAAGCGGAAATGCCGGCCTGTTGCTGACAATCCAGCACTACTACACGCCGAGTGGCCGCCTGATCCAACGCGACTACTCAAAGCTGTCGTTCCTGGACTACTACTATGGAAGGCCGAAGAGCGATAAAGACCTCAACGATGTGAAGCAGACGGACCTGGGCCGAACCGTCTACGGCGGCGGCGGTATTACGCCGGACCAGCACTACGACGCGCCGAAAGCAAATGCCCTTCAAATCGCGGTTCTGCGGAAGAACGCGTTCTTTACATTCACGGCGGATTACTTCGGCGGCAAAGAGGCCAAGCTTCCCGAGGGCTGGGCTCCCGACGAAAAGACAATGGAGCGGTTCCACAACTACCTGATGAAACACGGCGTGCAGTTCAGCGAAGCCAGTTGGACCGCCAATCACGAATGGCTGCGCAACCGGCTTCAGCAGGAAATGTACATCACGGCATTCAGTATCGATGAATCGAAGAAGGTTCAGGTAACCGAAGATCCGGAAGTGCGGATAGCGATCGAATCACTACCCAAAGCGGCCGACCTGCTGGCAAGAATGAAGGCGCACTCGGAAGTCATCCAAGCCCGCCGGTAAGCTTGCCGCGTTTAACTCACGCATATGATGCCGCCGATGTTTGGCACAAAAAAGAAGTTGATGTCTACGGCTTGCTTTCTACGCCCGTAAAAAAACGCCGCAAACGATAGAAATACGTGACCCTCGAACCAGAGGCGCGTTCCTTTTGCGCAAGATCTTGAATCGGAGCCGGAAGCGTAAGCGACCCCAGAATGGAAACACCAACGAAAGGACACGCCTTCAACATCGCAATTACGTAAACCGCGTCACCCGCCACAACGCGATTCCGGCCGCCACCAGAACAACCAGCATCGCCGCGCTCAACGCCAGCAGCCAGCCCATATGAATCACCATCTGCGGAATGTGAGCCATTGTTCCCAAGCCGGCGAAAATCAGCGTGGCTACCGCGATAACCAGCCAGTCGAACCACGTCCGCCGCACCTCCTGCGTGGAAAGCTCGTGCCCCTCCATTCTGGTTGTCACGTAATGCGGATTGATGTTATAGAGCGTGATTTCACGTTGCGCCGCTTCTTTCCATTGCGAGTATTCATCTTCCGATGCGGAGGAAAGCGCGATCGCAACAGCTCCGGCAGCCATCAGCAGAGATCCGCCGATCACTTCGACGTATACTCCCGCGCGAAGACCATGCAATTCGCCGAAGACCAGAATCGCCCAGAGCAAGCCCCACAACTGATTGGTATTCGACAGAGGAATGCCGCGGCTGATGCCGATATATTTTGTAGCGTAGTTCTGAAAAAGATCGCCGACCACCCACATAAACCCACCAAGTAGCGGCCAGAAGAGAATATCGCGATCGGCAATGAGCTGCTGCCAAAACGGTGTGAAACCGCCCAGGAAGGTAACAGCGAGCAGCGTGGCCGTCACTATCTCACCCACCGTAAAATAGGTCAGAAAAGTAAGCGGGTTCATGCCCGTGATGTAAGCCTTCCGGTAGGGAATATACATGGAGCCGAACATCAAGCCCGCTCCCACCGCCGCGGCAATTCCATGCGTGGCATTGCCGTGGCCTGCCGTCGAAGTCGAGGCGGATGAGATCAGGATCGCGCCCCCGAAAATCACAATCGCGCCGCCAATCACGCCGGCCTTTCGAACCCAGCCCGCCCGATGTAATTCCCGGAATAAAAGTACACCCCAAAGAATACCGATCAGACTGTTGGAATTCCACAACGGAAACGCCAGGCTCAGGCCGATATCGCGGACGGCGAATATCGTTAGCGCATTGCCGACCGCCCACAAGCAGCCCGCCATAATGCCCCAAACCACCAGATGCGGCACATGCTTGGTATCGGTAAACGTATCGGCAGTGCCGCGAATGAGCGCGGGCAAGCTCCAGCGTGAAATAAATGCACCGAGCACCATCATGAACGAAATGATGAGCGGCGATACGGAAACCGTCACCAGCTTCGTCGGAGCTTCCGCGGCCGCCAGCCACAGCGCGGCGGCTATCCCGCAAAATACTCCCAACCTGTGAAGCTGCCGCTGTCGGGAACGGTCAGTCGGTGTGTCGCGAATCGTCTGGCTCAATGCATCCCCCCGGAACTTATTCCACCAACCGCAATAACAACAACCCAACGATCAAAATTGCGAAAGGCACCCAAAATTGGACGTCAACGAATATCCCCGACCACCGAATTTGGGATCCCGGCCCCGAGTTGCCATCCTGATAAGCCATCTCATCTAAGGTACGCTACTCGCCCGTGAAAACAAATTTTGCCAATTTCGCCGAATAGCGACTGTGATAAATAAGATTCGATCTCCCACTATGAAACGACATTGGTTTTCCTTCTGTGCGGCACTCATTCCGCTGTTTTGCGGTATCCTCGCTTTTACGCAAACCGGCATGCAACCCGCCGACCCCGACGCGCACTATCATCTGGGCCCCGATTCCCTGCCCGAGCCCGGCGTTCCCAAAGGAACGATCAAAGGGCCATTTCATCTGCCGAGCAATGCCTATCCAGGAACGCAGCATACCTACTGGGTATACGTTCCAGCGCAATACAACCCGGCAACACCGGCCAGCTTGATGATTTTCAATGATGGGCAGGCCTTTATGGCTCCGGATGGCGACTTACGAGCACAGAACGTGATGGACAACCTGATCTATCGCCGCGAGATCCCGGTCATGATTGGCGTTTTTATCAATCCGGGCCGCACGCCCGAGCAGCCTGAACCCAATCTGCATGAATGGGGCGACCGCACTACAAACCGGCCTACCGAATATAATTCTCTCGACGATCGCTATGCACGAGTGATCGTCGACGAACTGCTTCCCGTGCTCTATAAGGAATACAACATCTCGAAAAATCCGGACAACCACGGCATCGGCGGCGCGAGTTCAGGAGCGATTGCGGCGTTTACCGTGGCCTGGGAACGGCCGAACGACTTTCGCAAAGTCCTCAGCATCGTGGGGAGCTTCGTGAATCTACGCGGCGGCGACGCTTATGCCGATATGGTTCTCCATTCCGGCAAGAAGCCAATCCGCATCTTCTTGCAGGACGGACGCAACGATAATCGCGGCGAAAGAAAAGACGGCACATACGATCAGCGCCGCGACTGGTTTTATCAAAACGTAACCTTGATGAAGGCGCTGACGGCGAAAGGCTACGACGTCAATTACACCTGGGGAATGAACAAGCACGGCTCGAAAATGGGCGGAGCCATATTACCCGGCATGATGCGCTGGCTGTGGCGCGATCAACCCGTTTCGACCGACCCTAAGGATACGAACGAGCGGTCGTTTCGCGAAGCCACGCAACAATCAAAAAATGGAGACGCGGCGAGATGAAAATACAACGGTTGTAAGAGCAACTGCCCAAAACGCAGCTGACGCGTTGGTTCTCATCGAAGAATATTACGAGGCGGCAAATGTCATGGCGCGTGATAGCCGCGCCACGCTGATGGAAATACTTTCAGATCCGAATTGTGCCGTATGGGTCGCATATAACGGCCACCAGTCCGTTGGCTGCATTCTCTACAAGCCGCTGCCGCAGCGGCCTTTGAGTGGCGAAATGAAACGTCTCTACGTTCGGCCGGAGTACCGTGGCAAAGGTGTCGCACCGCTGCTTCTCAAAACGGTTGAAGAATTTTCCCGGAGTCGCGGCAATCATTGGCTTTATCTCGATACGAAAGATGATTTAACCGCCGCCCAGCGATTTTATAAACGGCACGGATATCAGCCCTGCGAGCGTTACAACGATAATCCGCAGGCGACTATCTTTATGCGGAAGGCGCTTTCCCGTAACTGAGGCGGAAAATTCGGGCGGCACGTTTATCCTGAATAGAAGGCCGCCGCCGCGTTGTCCGGCTGCGCGTCTGTTAAACGCATGCCAGAAACCTGCGCGATTGTTGTCACCTTCAACCGGAAAGACCTGCTCGGCATCTGCCTTCGCACCATTCTCGATGCCGAGGTGGCGCCGGACAAAGTGCTGGTTGTGGATAACGCAAGCAGCGACGGCACGCCGGAGTTTATCGAGGCAAATTTTCCGTCCACCGTTTCCGTTCTACGGCTGGCCCAGAACCGCGGCGGAGCCGGCGGCTTCAAGGCCGGAATTGAAGAAGCCGTGCGGCTCGGCTACGATTTTCTCTGGACGATGGACGACGACCACGAGGTGGAGCCCAGCACATTGCGGCTGATGCTCGAAGCCCTGCGTAGCCTCAACTGCGATGTTGTCGGCCCGCTGATTCTTGCGCCATCGAACAACGGCCAACTCTCATGGGAAATGGGTCCGGGCGGAAAGGGCTTTCGCGACCTGAATTCGATCACAAAAGCCTATGCCTGCCGCGGCTATTTCGAAAAAATTCCCGATGCCTTTAATGCCGCGCTATATCGGCGCTCAGTATTCGAAAAGCTCGGGCCGCCGGACGACCGGCTGTTTATACGCGGCGACGAAGTGGAATTCGGGCTGCGAATGGAAAAGAACCATATCCGCGGCATCGTGCTTACCGGAGCCAAAGTACGCCACCCGGCCGCGCCCGGAGATAGCTGCGCGGTACTTTCGCTCGGCGGGCTGAAACTCACCGCTTACTACACCGGCAACCGCCTGAAAGACTACTGCATCTTTCGCAACCGCGCATTTTATTTCAAAAAATACGGGCGTTACAAGAGCCTGCTGCTCGATCCGCCACGCTACTTGATCTTTTTCCTGATGCGCCGGAAGCTCGACATCCGGGGACTCGGCCTTTGGTGGAAAGGTTATCTCGACGGTATTTCAGGACGGTTCGGATATGAGCGCGAGATATTGAAAAGCGCCGCTAAATAGAGGCGCGACGGCTCGATTCGCGAATCACGAGTTTCGGTTCGGTCAATATCGTCTTCGACCGGACGGCATCCGTTTTCCCCACTAGGCTGAGCGCCAGTTTCGCGGAGCGTTCCGCCAGGGTCGCCGAATCCTGATCGATGCTGGTCAACGGCACACGAAGCATGGGCGCATATTGCACATTGCCGCAGCCGACAATTGCGATGTCGCGCGGGATGCGTAAACCGGCTTCAAGAATTGCCTGCATTGCGCCGCTCGCCATGGGATCGTTGTAACAGAAAACACCATCGGGACGCGGCGTCAAGCCGAGGAGAGCCTTCATCGCGTCGTAACCAGCCAGGCTGCCCGACTCGTCTCCACGCGCTCGCGACGATACATAGTTGTCGGGAACGGGGAGACCGTGCTTCATCAACGCGCTTCGATAACCCGCCTCGCGCTCGTTTGCCGGGCTCACGCCTTCCCCGGCGATGTGCGCGATGCGGCGGCATCCGTTCTCAATCAAGTGCTCGGTTGCGATCATTCCGGCGCGCCGGTCGTCCGTGCCGATAAAATTCGCCTTCAAGTCATCAAAATGCCGGTCTATCAGGACAAACGGTTTCCGTTGTTCCGCTAGTTGCCGGAACAATGATGCGTCAGGCTGAGCAGAGGCAATAAGCAGCACATCTACGTTTCGCGCCAGCATGTGCGCAATTTCTTCGTTTTCGAGTTCGTGGTCCTCATCGGATGAAGAGATGATCAGGCCGTAACCCTTCTTTCGCAAAACTCGCGAGAGCTCTTTTGCCAGTTGAGCGAAAAATGAGTGGACAAGGTCCGGGACCACCAATCCCATGAGCGAAGTACGCCCGGTAACCAGCGCCCTCGCCGCCAGATTGGGTTGATAGTTCAGTTCCTTGAGTCGTTTTTGGACGCGAGCCCGAGTTTCCGGACCGATATCGTCATGGTTCCGCAACACCTTTGAGACTGTGACGATGGAAACACCAAGATCCTTCGCAATGTCCTTTAGCGTGACGCCCATGTCTGGTTAAGCGTAAGGGAACGAACCCGCTGATAACAGGTCTCTGATATCAGCGGGTAACGAAAATTAGCTGCTAACGCGCCAGCCCTTGCGGACGAAGGGTTTCAATAACTGATTAGCTTCCGAGTTATTGGTAATCTTCATCTTTTCGGCATCCCACTCCAGCTTGGCATTCAGCTTAGTGGCGATGGCGCCAAGGGCGATCCATTCTGTGAACGGCGCGGAAATGCTGAAGTTTGAGCAGGCCGGCACGCCGCCTTTGCAGGAGCGGATCCAATCGCGATAGTGACCGGGAGAGCGTGGTAGGAACTCCGGCGGAAACTCATAGCCCTTCATCTTTTCGACCGGAATGAGGCGCGTCCATTCGCCATAGGTGCCAGTGGTGATCATGCCCTTGTCACCGACAAACAAACTTCCGTTGGTGCCCTTGCTGATCAGGCTCATCCACTTCGCGAGCTTTTGCTCCCTTGGCGTCATTTGAGCTTCAGATGTATTGGAGGAGCGGTGCGGCCGCGGTGGTTCTTCTTTCGGGTTGAAGAACTGGTCGGTGAACACGTCGCCGATAATCTGATGCTCCTTCGGTTCAATATCGGCTTCCGCGCTGCCGGTTCGGCTCCGCGGAAGGTCGCCGAGAATCTCGCCCGAAGGAGCGCCCTGGAATGTGGGCTGCTCTTCGCGCATAGCGTCGTACCAGAAGATCTTCACGGGAGGCATGGAACCGCGCGCCGGGAAGTCGAACCGGATTACCGACTTCGCCGGGAAAAAGGTATCGCTCTGCCCCTCTTTGTGGATGCATTCGACCGAAGTAGGAGCACCCAACCGCAGCGCCATATTCGGAGCGCCTAAAATGTGACAGGCCATGTCGCCGAGCGCGCCGGAGCCAAAGTCATAAAAGCCGCGCCAGACAAACGGCAGATAGTCTTCGCTGTAGGGCCGGTCTTTTGCGATGCCGAGCCATAGATCCCAATCGACGGTCGGAGGGACAGCGGAGGGCGTTGGCGCGGGAAGATCGCCTTGCGGCCAAACCGGCCGGTTCGTCCAGGCGTGTACTTCCGTAACGTTGCCGATTTCGCCGGCCCAGATCATTTCCGCGCACTGGCGGGTGCCTTCGTTCGAATAGCCCTGGTTGCCCATTTGCGTGGCGACCTTGTATTTTTCCGCTGCCTTCCGCAACTCGCGGCATTCCCATACGGTGTGCGCCAGCGGTTTTTGCACATATACGTGCTTGCCGCGCTCCATACAGGCAATGGCAGCAGTAGCGTGCATGTGATCGGGAATGGTGACAATGACAGCGTCGAAGTTATTCCCTTCCTTGTCGAGCATCTCGCGGTAGTCCTGAAACTTCGGCAGCTTCGGATATTTCGCGTAAACTTCGGCAGCGCGCTGCTGATCGACATCGCACAACGCAACGATGTTTTCGGTATGAGCGCATCCGGCGATATCGCTCCTCGCTTTGCCGCCGGCTCCGATAGAGGCGATATTCAGCTTTTCATTCGGCGACTTAAAGCCGAGCGTCCTCAACGAGGGCTGGCTGCCGAAGCCCCCGGCGGGAATGGCTCCCGCGAGAAGGGTTCCATAGAAGAAGTGACGGCGAGTAAATTTAGAGGGGTTCATCGTGGAAAGGCTCTATAAAGATCATATACTTAGGAGATTTGGCATGGGTGTCGGGCGTGCGGCAAAGGCGCCCGCGAAAGCTTCTGGCGACCGTTCCTTCCAAGGAGGACAGAATGTTCCAGCTATTCTTTGCGGTACTCGCTCTGTTCGCTGCGTCAATTCACATTGCGTTCTCACCCAATCGGCGAAGGACCGGAGCGGCGATAGCAGGGACCTACCTGATCTACCTTTTCTTCATCTATGTCGGGTTGATGGGTTTACTCTCAGCCTACGCGCATGTGTTTCGGCCTGCCCAGACGTCAGCTTCCATTGGTTGGCTGCCAAGCCCTTACGAATACGAAGTTGGTATGGCCGATTTGACCGTGGGTGTCCTTGGGATTTTATGCGTTTGGTTTCGCGGAAATTTCTGGCTGGCAACCGCGATTGCTAATGCGGTCTGGCTACTTGGAGACGCGGTGGGACACATCCGGCAGGTGCTCGTTGCCAACAATCATGCGCCCAACAATTCGGGCATTTTTCTTGTTGCGGAAATCATAACGCCCTTAGTAATCCTTTTCTTGGCGATCTATCACCGATACGCAGCACGGACGTGAGCCATAGATTAGCGCCTGTTACGCGTGTCATCGGTTTGGATATGCTGAATTTATGCTGGAATCGGAAGCGAAATTGACCGATCTTGCCCCGCTTCCGGACTATAGCGAGGACGGCGTGGACTTAACCGTGATTCGCTGGTCACTTTCGCTCACTCCGGCGGAACGCCTGAAGTTTTTGGAAGACCGGATTGCAGATATTCTGCTGATTCGGGCTCTGAATGCAACACCGTAAGCTGCTCGAAACTCTGCAGAAGTTGGCTGAGAGCAGATGCCTGTTCATCGTAGTAGGCGGAGTTGCTGCAGTTTTAAACGGGGCCCCCGTCCAAACGTTCGACATAGATATCGTTTACTCAGCTAGCGCGGAGAACATTGAACGCCTGCTTAGCGTACTTGCATCACTGGACGCCGTATTCCGGATTCAGCCGGACCGCAGGATAAAACGGTGGCGCGCTCCTCTGATCTTTGTCGAATGGCGCAATCCTGTACCGACCATGAGATTGATGAACTGTTAAAGGCACACAGCTCTTTAGATCGGCCATGTAGAAAAAAACAATAATTTGCGTCCTTTCCCTCGCGGCAATTTCCGGCTTAGCCCCCGCGTAGCAACCCCAACCGAAATCGCCCGACCCCATAAAGACCGCCTTAATTGAAGAAATGATAAGCCTGACGCATCCTGACAGGATGATGACACAATTTCTGCATCAGTACAGGGCCGCTTTTTCCAAAGGTTTGGAAGAAGCATTCCGGAATGAACTGAGCAAGCATAATGAAGACGCATCTAAGTATCAGCCCGAGCTTGAATGATATTGTCGCGTTCTACAAGACGCCATCCGGACAGAGCCTATTAGAAAAAATGCCCGAACTGATAGCCAAGAGTTCGCAAATTGGGCAGGCACAGATGCGCGGCGCAACCGCGGAAATTCAAGGAATGACGGCTGCATTCATGAACGATTTATTGAAGAAGCCCATAACCGCGAGGCGACCCAGTAGTGGCCACGCTTCCCACCTGTTCATGCAAAGGAATGCCGGTTCGAATGTAATCCGAAATGGGACCACAATGATTACTCTGAAACTGTTAACTCTTGACTCGGAGCCGGAAACGTTAGCGACCTAAAAAATGGACTCGCTGCGCCCGTTTTCTCACCGCGTCTTATCCAAGAGCTCCGCCTGCCAGTTACTCAAATCGAACGTGGGAACGGGATAAAACGGCGGCGCGTTCCGTTGGTCTTTATCGAATGGCGCAATCCCGGTCGTATTCACGTACCACATGGCAAGCCGGCGTTCAAGTTCATGCTGTACGCGTGCGGCGCTCGATTCGCCATAGAGGTTATGTAGCTCATTGGGGTCCGCATCATACGCATAAAGCTCGCTCTGTCCGTTGGGCCGGAGAATCAGCTTATGCGTTTGCGTTCGCACCATCGCGGCTCGCGAGACCGTCTCCGGATCTGTCTGTTCCAGATTGCATTTCGCATGATAGATTTCCGCTGCATCGCGCGATGGCTCGAAACACTGCGGTTCATAAATGTTATACCCGCCTTCCGCGAATGCGGCGCGGTTCGCATCGCCAGGCTGACCCTGTATTTGCGGAAGCAGATTACGCGCAAAATGGGTATGTTGCGCTTGAATTCCGGCTAGCGCTAGGCTCGTTGCCATCACATCGAAAAGCTCTACTATCTCTCCCGAAGTATGCCCAGCGGCCCCGCCGGGCACGCGGGCAATCAGCGGGACATGAGTCAAGCAGTCTTCTAAGCCGCTAGGCCACTTCTCAACAAGTCCGTAATCGCCGCCATAATCGCCATGATCGCTAAAAACAAACAGCGCCGTGTCGCCGGAGTGCCCGGTTCTATCGATGGCGTCGGCCAGCTCCCCAGCCAGCCAATCTGTATAGCTGACCATGCCCAAATAGACAGCCCGGATCTTACGAAACGTTTTCTCCGAAAGCGCCTGAATACCGTACGCCTTTCGAATCCCCGCATAAAATTCCGGCTTTCGCGGCAAACCGATAGATCGTAGGGGCGGTAAGCTGTCCGGATTATAGAGATCGTGAAACCCCTGCGGGGCCGCGTAAGGAGGATGTGGATAGCTCAGCGGAAGAAAGATGCAGAACGGCCGGTCCGATTCTTTTCGTTCCAAAATCCGGATGGCGGCTTGCAGATTGTGATAGTCGGCTGTCTGGCGGCGATCTCCTCCCTCGTTATAAAGGAACGAATAATACATCGGATCCCCAAGATTGTACGGATTCGGGTGAGCAGCAAACCGAGGCGGCCGTGTTTCCCATGGAAAGTAATTCCATTCCGTCACGCTATCGGGAAAGGATTCGGCCGCCAGCGCGTCGTTCTTGCCATACCAATACACGTCGTAACCGCTGTTCTTGAGATAACGGAAGAGATTCGGCTCATGCGAGCGCAAAAAATAATAGAGACTCCGATGCCCACGGACACTTGCCGGCCAGCCTGTCAGCAAGCTGCATCGCGATGCGCCGCACACGGGATACGAAACGTGGCACTGAGAAAATTTGGTTCCTTGCGATGCAAGACGGTCCAGGTTCGGCGTCTTGCAGACCGGATTTCCGTAACAGGACAAGGCGTCGGCCCGCAGTTCATCCGGCATGAAGAAGATGAAATTGGGCCGGCGATTTGCGGCAGGGGCAACAGTATCCGCCCGTCCGGATTGCGTCGTTATGCCCGAAAACGCCATGCCGGAAAGCGCAGTCGCCGATACTCCAGCCGCGCCGCCGAAGAAGTTCCGTCGCGAAACAGTGCTCATCTCAAAGACTCTATTCCATTTGCCATTAGGCGACCCGCGCCAAAAGTGGGGCCACCATTCTTGGCGGCGAGCCGGCTTCTGGCCGGCTCTTCTGACGTGGCTTATTCCTTAACTAAAACTAAACGACTTTGAGCCGTTAGCAACCTCAGCATGGGCACTTCAGAGTGTTACACTAGCGTTTGACACGGCGGCTGTAGCTCAGTTGGTAGTAGCGCCAGATTGTGGTTCTGGATGTCGTGGGTTCAAATCCCACCAGCCGCCCCAAACGCCACCTCTCCTCCTTGCTCCGCCAGATGGATTTTCTTGAAGGTCTTAATCCGCAACAACGGGAAGCCGTCGCTCATGCCGAAGGCCCAATGCTGCTGCTCGCCGGAGCCGGCAGCGGCAAAACACGTGTCATTACGCATCGCATCGCGCACCTGATTTCGCATCACGGCGTTCCGGGTCCGGCGATTTTGGCGGTCACCTTCACCAACAAAGCCGCGGAAGAGATGCGGAAGCGCGTCGGCGCGCTTTTGAATTATCCGCCCGCATCGCAGAGCCCGTTCGTTTCCACGTTCCATTCCTTTTGCGTGCGTCTGCTGCGCCGCGACGGCGACTCGCTCGCCGAAATCAGGCCGGGCTTCACGCGCCAGTTCACCATTTACGACGGCGACGATCAGGTAGCGCTACTCAAATTGATCTACCGGCAGATGCATATCGACGACAAGTTCATGGCTTATCGGGCGATGTTGTCGCAAATCAGCCATGCCAAGAGCCATCATGAGACGCCCCTCGACTGGTATAAGCAAGCCAACGATCCGCGGCTAACGCGAATGGCCAAGATTTACGAGCAATACCAGGAGCGTTTGGAAGCTTCGAACGTGCTCGATTTCGACGATTTGCTATTGGAATCCGTGCGGCTGCTGAAGCACGACGAAGCTCTTCGATTGCGATACAACCGGCAGTTTGAGTTCGTAATGATCGACGAGTATCAGGACACCAACCGCAGCCAGTATGAACTGGTGCTGCTGCTCACGCATGTTAGGAAGAATGTGTGCGTGGTGGGCGACGAGGACCAATCCATTTACGGATGGCGAGGCGCGGACATCCGCAACATTCTCGATTTTGAGCGTGATTTTCCGACCGCGGTCACCGTGCGGCTCGAACAAAACTATCGCTCAACGAAAAATATTTTAGAAGCGGCGAGCGCCGTCGTAGCCAACAACAAAGAGCGGAAAGGGAAATGGCTGTGGACCGATTCGGGAGAAGGCGCTCGAATCGGGCTCTACGAAGCGCCCGACGGGGAGAATGAGGCGCTGTTCATTGCGGACACAATTGAAAAAATTCTTTCCGCGCGACCGAACGAACGAGTCGCGATTCTTTACCGGACCAACTCGCAATCGCGCCAGATAGAAGAAGCGCTGCGGCGCTACGGCCGCAAATACCTGGTGGTCGGCGGATTCAGCTTTTACCAGCGGGCTGAAGTGAAAGATCTACTCTCCTATTTAAAAGTGCTGATGACACCCGGCGACTCAATCGGGCTGCTTCGCATTATCAACACTCCGGCACGAGGCATCGGCAAGGGCACAATCGATCAGATCGAGCAGTTCGCGCTGCGAGAAAACCTCAGCTTATGGACGGCGATTGGGCGGATGCTCGAAGAAAAAGCATTCCCGGCGCGAGCGGAATCGGCATTGAAGTCGTTCATGAAAATGATGAATGAACTTCGGGAACTGGCGCCTACGCAACCGATACCCGATTTGCTGCGATCGATCCTCGAAAGAACCGGCTACGACGAGATGCTGAAGTCGGACAATACGCCGGAGGCGGAATCGCGCATTGCGAACATTGAGGAATTGGTGAATGCCGCCGCGGAAGCCGCGGAGAGGGGCGAGACGCCTTCCGATTTCCTGGATCACGCAGCGCTCGTCGCCGATGCAGATCAAGTGGATGAAAAGGCTCCGGTTTCCCTATTAACTGTTCATAACGCAAAGGGCCTTGAATTTTCGAACGTATTTCTGGCAGGCATGGAAGAGGGTTTGTTTCCACATAGCCGTTCGGTGGGGGCGGAGGCGGCGATGGAAGAGGAGCGCCGGCTTTGCTACGTGGGCATGACGCGCGCGGAAAAACGTCTTTACCTCACCTGGGCGCGATACCGGAGGCGCTTCGGTGGGGGCCAGCCGGAAGCGACATTAAAATCGAGATTTTTGGCGGAAGTTCCGCCCAGCCTGTGCGAGCGCCTTTCTCCGTACAAAGAACTCAAGTTCGATGAGGTGGAGTTGTTTAGCGAACAGCACGGGGTTCGCGAGTCCGTAAAGCGCAATATGTACAACGGGCGCACTTATAATTCGCTGGACAATATCGCGCAGTTTTTTTCCGAGCGAGGCATGCCCGTTCCGTCGGGAATCGCGAAAGCGCAGCAGGCTCAGCCGCGACCGGCGGCACCGGGCGGTTTGAAGCCCCCGCCGGCCGCTTCGGCGCCTGTTCAGCAGACGCTCCCACAAGCCAGGCCGCCGGTCCGGACGAATGCGCCAAGAGCGGGGACGAATCCCCGCGCAACCGGATTTCGCGCGGGCAGCACCGTCAATCATCCGAAATACGGCCGCGGAACCATCCTCCGGCGCGAAGGCGATGGCGAGGATGCGAAACTAACTATAAGTTTCCCCGGATTCGGGTTGAAAAAAATTGTTGAAAAATACGCAGGAATCAAAGTCGAAGAATGAACACAAAACACGTTGAGGATCGAGAGGAACGTAAGAAGCTGAAGCGCGTGGCGCGAAAGAAAGCGGCGCCTAAGGCAAAGCGCGCGGCCGGTGTGGCGCGCGGCTCCAACAAGAAGAAGGTTAGGAAATTGGCCAAAGGCCAGCGGAAGCGCTAGCTTATAGATACTCAACGCAGGATCGGCGGGCGAGGGGGACCTCGTCCGCGGGAGACTCCTGAGGCCGGGCACTCCCGGCCACTACAATGTCTCAACTGCTCAAGAAAAAAAGCATTGAGGGGTTAATACGCGAGTCCGAATGCGGCGATAAGCGGCTGAAACGATCGCTTGGGCCAGTTAGTCTCATCGCGTTGGGGATAGGCGCGGTAATCGGCTCGGGCATTTTCACGCTTACCGGAACGGCCGCCGCCGGCTTGACGTTCGATTACCGTTCGGTGCTAAACGCGCCGGTGCTCGACCTGATACTGCATGGCACCAAAGCCGTTTCCACTATCGGGCGTCCGGGCGCGGGCCCGGGTATCACGTTATCGTTTCTCCTCGTCGCCTTCGCGTGCAGCTTCGCCGCGCTCTGTTACGCGGAACTCGCGTCGATGATCCCCATCGCCGGCAGCGCGTACACGTATGCGTATACTACGCTCGGAGAAATCTTCGCGTGGGTCATCGGCTGGGATCTCATCCTGGAGTATGCGGTTTCCAATATGTCCGTTGCTGTCGGCTTTTCCGCCTACTTCAACGACATTTGCGACTGGCTTTTCGGCGCACATCTTCCCAACTGGCTCTCGCAGCCTCCCATCGTTGAAGGACGATTCACGGGCGCCCTGTTCAACTTCCCTGCCCTGCTGATCGTAATGCTGCTGAGCTGGCTTTTGGTGCGCGGCATAAGGGAGAGCGCAGGCGCGAACACCGCGATGGTTGCCGTGAAATTGGGAGCGGTTCTATTATTCGTTTTCGGCGCGGCGCACGCCATCAAGCCGGAGCACTGGCATCCATTTATGCCAAACGGATTTTCTGGCGTTTTAACGGGCGGCGCGATTGTCTTCTTCACGTATATTGGATTCGATTCGGTATCCTGCGCAGCGGAGGAAACGAAAAATCCCCAGCGGGACATGCCTATCGGCATTGTCGGCACTCTTATCGTTTGCGCGGTCCTCTATGGTTCGGTCGCGTTAGTGCTCACTGGCATCGTGGATTGGCGCACGTTGAATAACGCCGCGCCGGTAGCGAACGCGCTCAAGGCAGTTGGCCTGAATAATCTTCGCTTCGTGGTAACGACAGGCGCGTTGTTGGGCATGTTATCCAGCCTGCTGGTCTACCAATACGGCCAGGCGCGAATCTGGTTTGCAATGTCGAGGGACAAGCTGCTGCCGGGGCTCTTTTCGAGCGTTCACAAAAAATACGAGACGCCCCATATCTCCACGTGGCTGGCGGGGTTGTTTGTAGGTATTCCCGCAGGCATATTCGACATCGGAACGCTGGCGGACCTTGCTAACATCGGAACGCTGTTTGCTTTCGTTCTCGTATCTCTTGCCGTCATCGTGCTGCGCCGCAATCAGCCGGACCGGGCGCGCTCGTTCCGGGTGCCGTGGGTTCCGGTCACGCCCCTTCTGTCGATATTTTTCTGCACGGTGCTCATGTTGAGTTTGCCGCTCGAAACATGGGTCCGGTTCGTGGTGTGGCTGGTGATCGGATTGATTATATATTTCACTTACAGCATGAAGCGCAGCTCTTTACGGCTGGAAAAAACTGTGACAAATTGAGCACCGATGCCTTTCCGCAAAGCAAGGCCGCAGTATTTGGTGTTAGCGCTGCTGCTGATCTGGAGCGCGACGGCCCAGATTGTAATATCCGGATACCAAATTCTTAGCCATCATCGAAGCACCCAAACGGGGATACTTCCTTTTCGCGTCGACCTCGGCGGCGATTCTCTCATGTTGAGGGGTTATGGCGAGGATTTGCGCGCAATTGGATTGGAGCCTGGCGATGAGCTTATCGCATTGAACGGCGAAGTCATCAGTGGATTCAGGCAGCTCGAGCGGCTGCGATTTTCGTGGCGTCCCGGCCAACAAGTGCGAGTTACCGTGCGGAGGGAAGACGGTAGCAAGAATGCGCGCGTTGTGGATCGGACGGTCTCCGTTCGCATCGCGCACCGAGGGGCATTGGATTGGACATTCACGATCGTCCTCTACACGATCGTTCCGATATTTTCCATCATCCTCGGCTTTTTCGTGGCGTTTTCGCGGCCAAACGATAGGCTTGCCTGGTTGACGCTGGCGATGATGGCTTCTTTCAGCCAGTTAGGGCCGGCGAATTTCTTCGGCCTTCCCGACCCGTGGATGGAGTTGGTGATTGGCTATCGCTCCTTAATGACGAACACGTGGCCGCTCTGGGTGATGCTGTTCGGAATGTACTTTCCATCGCCATTCGCGTTTCTTCGCAAGCGCAAATGGCCGCCGGTGCTGCTTTCCATTCCCTTCCTTGTGCTGCTGGTGGTAGATATCTATTCGGATATCTACGACGCGAGCCGGATCGCCAGCATACGCAGGCTTGCGGAGATCGAAAGCCATTTCGAAAGTCCGATCCGCATCTTTTTTATCATCTGCACCGTCTCGTTTTTCGTCAGCATCGCGATCAAGCTCGCAAGCAGTCGAACTCCCGATGCGCGGAGGCGGCTGCAATGGCTGCTGGTCGGGAGCGCCGCGGCATTATTGCCGTCTTTGGTACTGCAGGCCCTGCAGATGTTGTTTCAAATCAATGTCCCCTTTGGATATTGGGCAACATCGATTCTCGCCATTATCCTCTTCCCCCTGACGCTTGCCTACGTGATTATTGTGCAGCGCGCCATGGACGTTCGCGTGGCGCTGCGAATCGGAGTGAGGCACGCCTTTGCGCGCGGAGGAATTACGGCGCTTCGCATTATTCTTTCAGCGATCGTAATTTTTTTGGCGGTCGATCTGGTATTGGCCGCTTCGGGGATGGTAGCTCCCATCATTCTGCTGACGCTTTCGATCGGCCTGCTGGCGCTAGTGGGGCGCATGGGAACCAAGCTTGGAGAATGGGCCGATCGGAAGTTCTTTCGCGAGGCTTATGACACGGAAATTATTTTGACGGAGCTGAGCGAAAACGTCGCCGGTATTCGGGATACCAAAGAGCTTCTTGAAACGGTTACGCAGCAGATATCCGGATCTCTGCACGTGCCGCGTGTTGCCGTGCTGCTGCGCGCATCGGAAGTATTTCAATCCGCGTATGCGCAAGGCTACGAGCGGCCGCCCGCGGTGGAACTGGGACCCGGTACAGCCACCATTCAACTGCTCGAAACCGAGAGAAAGCCGGCGGTTGTATATTTTGACGATGACAATTCCTGGGTGCAGCAGGCAAGCGACAAAGAACGCGAGATTTTGCGCCTGTTACAGACGCAGTTACTGCTTCCCATTACGTTGAAGGAAAAGCTTCTCGGAATCATCAGCCTCGGTCCGAAGCGATCGGAAGCGCCGTATTCAAAAACAGACATGCGGCTGCTGAGCGCGGTAGCTTCACAAGCAGGCCTCGCCCTTGAGAACGCACGCTTAACGGAAGGCATCAAGCGCGAGGTGGCCGAGCGCGAGCGTATGAATCGCGAACTGGAGATTGCGCGCGAAGTGCAGCAGCGGCTCTTTCCGCAAAATTTGCCGGTTGTTCCGGAACTGGATTTGGCCGGATATTGCCGGCCGCAGCAGGATGTCGGCGGCGACTACTACGATTTCTTCCGCCTCAGCGATGACCGCCTGGCTATGGCGATTGGTGACGTTTCGGGCAAAGGCATCGGCGCGGCATTGATGATGGCAACGCTGCAAGCGTCGCTGCGCAGCCAGACCATGCGAGCTTCAGACGGGCCGGCCCAAATACTCGGACTGATGAACCGGCTGGTTTACGACGCATCATCCTCAAACCGGTACGCCACCTTTTTCTATGCTCAGTACAGCCCGCGCACCGGATCGTTAACCTACGTCAACGCAGGACACAATGCGCCGATTATTTGCCGTAATGTGGACGGTGTTCGCCAGATCCTGCGCCTGGAAACCGGGGGCACGGTGCTCGGCTTGTTTCCGGAAATTGCATATCAAGAGGACTGCATCCGGCTTTGTAAGGGAGATATTCTGGTCGGATTTACGGATGGAATCAGCGAGGCGATGAATACGAAGGATGAAGAGTGGGACGAAGACGAGTTGACTCAAGCCGTCTGCGAATGCCACGGCCTCAGCGCTACGGAGACGATTCGTTACATTCTTAGCCGCGTCGACGCGTTCACGCGGGGAGCAAGGCAACACGACGATATGACGCTGCTGGTAATGAAGGTGCGGTAAGGGGCATGCAGCCGGAAATCTCGGTGGTGATATCGACGTACAATCGCCGGGACAGTCTTCAGCGGACGATAGAAAGCATCCTCGGACAAACCAGCGCGCCGCCTTATGAATTAATCGTCGTGGATAACCGCTCCACCGACGGCACAAGCGAACTGATAAGGAGCTGCGCGGCCAATGTAAACTGCGTGCGATATGTATTTGAAGAAAAACAAGGCGTGTCGCACGGGCGCAATGCGGGAGTTGCCGCGGCGCGCGCTCCGCTGATCGCATTTACCGATGACGACGTAACGGTAAATAGCAACTGGCTCGCGACAATGAAAGCTGCATTCGATGCACACCCGGAGTGCGGCTGCGCGGGCGGCAAAGTATTGGCGGTCTGGCCGCATACGCCTCCGGCGTGGTTGACTGAAAAGCATTGGGCGCCGCTGGCGCTGCTCGATTATGGAGCAGCGCAAAAACTAAACGCTCGAAATCGTAAATGCCTGATTACAGCCAATATGGGGATGCGCCGCGAGAGTTTCGAGCGGACCGGCGGCTTTCGAGCGGATTTTCAGAAGACCGCGGGCTCCACGTGCTCGATGGAAGATCGCGAACTGCAGGAGCGGTATTGGCAAACTGGCGGAGAATGCTGGTTCGATCCGGCCATTGTGGTTCGTGCGCAAGTACAGGCGTTCCGCATGGAAAAGGAATATCATCGCCGCTGGCACTTTAGTCACGGAGAGCTTCATGCTCTGCTGCGAGACCCCGAATTTGAGCGATCCACCATCCGGCTATTCGATATTCCGGGTCACGTTCTTCGAAGGGCCGCAACAGAACGGCTGGAAATGGTCTATAATAAGCTCCGCCTCCGTCCTGAGCGGGCGTTTGAACACGAGATGGAAGGCGTTTTTTTTACGGGATTTATTCGGAAACGATTTAGGCAGCAACGATTTTCGCCGAAAACGGCGGCGTCTTAATAGCAAAGGATTACGGCGGCCTCGATTCTAGGAGAAACATCGAAAAAGCTGTGGCTGTCTACACAAGAGGGAGAGCTCTATGTCGAAATTATTGATGAGTTGCATACTGGCGCTTGGTCTTAGCATGACACCGGCGTTAATGGCGCAAGGATCCAGCACAGTACGCGAAGCGCAGCAGGCGTTGAAAGACAAGGGATTCGATCCCGGCCCTGTCGATGGACTTAATGGTCCGAAAACCAGGTCCGCGGTTCGTGACTTTCAAAAGCAGCAGAATCTGACGGTAAACGGCCGCCTCGGCAGTGAAACGCTGGCGAGTTTGGGAGTAAAGAGCGGGGCTGGCGCGCATATGGACGCAGCCGGCAGCAATCTTAAGAACTCTTACAGTAGTGGCGCCAAACAGGTGGGCGAAGGCGGTAAAGCGCTCGGCACTGAAGTCAAGCACGGCAACGTCGTAGACGGCGCCAAAGAGTTTGGCAAGGGTGTGGGACACGGCGTCGCCAAGATGGGCAAAGGAACGGGCCACGCCGCCAAGAACGCGGCCAAAGGCACCAAAGATGCCGTAACAGGTAAGTAAGACTTGATGACGCACACGCAGGGCAACGGGCCGCTATAACGCGGCCCGACTGTCTAGCAGGTCGAGCTCTCGTTCGAGCTTTCGTAGCAGCTCGTCGCTAATGCGCCGCTGGTTGCGAAGGTTAATCGCGGTTTCCCGTTCGACATGGCGCATTTCGCGAGTAACATGACGAAAGCGCTGCATTTCCTGCATTGTTTTGCCCACATCTTCTTCATGCGTAATTGCGAGAAGCCGGTCCTGGTAATGCCGGTCTACATGCTCGTAGACGTTTTCAAAATCGGGATCTCTCCCCTTCAATTGTTCGAGGCGGCTGCGCGCTGCTTCCAGCATCATGCGGCGCGCTTCATATTCTTCGCAATTTTCGCCGTCGGCTCCGGCGAGCCCAAGTTTGCGGATTAGTGCCGGGAGGCTCAAGCCTTGTAAGACCAGCGTTACAAGGATCACGCTGTAGGTTAGGAAAATAATCAGGTTACGCTGCCGGAACGGTACATTCTGACCAACGGCGGCCGGAACAGACAGCGCGGCAGCTAGTGCGACTACTCCGCGCATCCCAGTCCAACCGACAACAAACACGCGGCGAGTCCCGGGAAATTTGGCAGGCCGATGAAGGAGCAGGCGCTCGGCCAGCACTGAGAGAGCAGTCGCCGGATAGACCCAGAACAGCCGCAACAAAATAAGAACAGCGCTGAACACGGCACAGTAAAGCAGCAGCGGTCCGGTGCCGAAGTGCGTAATCTCAGCCCGGACGTAAGGTAACTGCAGGCCAATCAAAATAAACACAATTCCGTTCAACAGAAATACGAGCGAGTCCCAAACCGCATAGATCTGTATTCGGGCCCAAGGCGAAAAGAAGTACGTGCTACGGCGGCTGAGATACAGTCCGCATGCCACCACGGCAAGAATCCCGGAAGCGTGCAAGGCATTTGCCGCCATGTAGACGCCGTATGGGATCAGGAGGCTGATGGCAATTTCAATCTGGCTATCTTCGATAAAACGCTCTACTTTGTCCACGACAAAGCCAACCAGCAGGCCCAGCGCGATTCCGACAAATGTTAGTTGAAGCAATCGGCCGATGCTGAAAAGGACGCTCGGGGTGTCGCTCTTTTGCAACATGCTGACGCCGACTTCGAGCGCGAGCAAACCTGTAGCGTCGTTGACGAGGCTTTCGCCTTCCAGTATGTCTACAATGCGCTGCGGCAACCCGATTCGTTTGGCGATGGAAGTGGCCGCTACCGCGTCGGTGGTGGCAACCACAGCCCCCAATACAAAACCGCTGCGCCAATCGAAACCGGGCAGAATACTCGGAGCGACAGCCGCGACGCCGAACGCCGTAAATCCCACCAAGCCGAAAGCGAGCAAAAAGATGATGAGAAAATTCCGGGAAAACTCCCGCCAGGATGTCTGCCAAGCCGCCGAATACAGAAGCGGCGGCAAAACGATCAGGAAAACTACATCCGGGTCGAGAGCAACCCTGGGGCCTCTGGGCAGCAGCCCGATCAGCAGCCCGGCCACCACTAACACGATCGGGTAAGGAATCTTTACCCGGCGCGCTACGGCAACAAAGAAAATGATGAGCGCAAAGAGTACAAGAAGAACAAGCTCAACTGCGTGGATGTTTGTGCCCGCCATTCCTTATCAAGATACAAGCACGGCGGGAGCGTACGCGAACGTGTTATTTGAGAAAACCGAGTGGCTCCGCAGCTAATTCTCCGGCCTACCGGGTAAAGCGCTTACCGCGTGAAAATCCAGGCGCCGAGGCCGACTTCAAGCGCGCAAAGCGCGCGCGTCAGCTTCGGCCGCTCGGCGAACGCCTCCAGCAGTTCATTCACCGGTTCGGGGCCGATCTTCAGTTTGCGCAGATACTCGCGCGGCCACATCAGGCCGGCAAGACCATCGCATACCATTACAAGACCTGTCCAACGTTCAACGCCTCTTGCTTTCATACTCTTTAGACTCCGTTCTATTAGAGCAAAAAGCTGCGGAATACGAAATACGAGGTTAAAAAGATCTACTTCGAATTGAGCAATACGGTCGGCTCGACTGAGAGGCCGGGACGCAGCAAGTGGTCCTGATTCTGGCCGGGATCGAGAACAATCTTCACCGGGACGCGCTGGACAACTTTGACATAGTTGCCCGTGGCGTTTTCCGGAGGCAATAAGCTGAACCTGGCTCCCGAAGCGGCTGCAATGCTATCGATGTGGCCTTTGTACTTTCGACCGCCGTAAGCGTCCACCTTGATTTCCACCTCCTGACCGACCTTCATCCTGGTCAACTGAGTTTCTTTGAAGTTGGCAGTGATCCAAACATCGTCCAGCGGAATAACCGCCATCACCTGCTGTCCCGGTGAAACACGCATTCCCGGCTCGGCATTTTTCTTGCTGACCAGGCCGGTGACGGGGGACCGCAGGATGGTGTAGTCCACGTTCAATTTGGCTAGCTCCAGAGAGGCTTGCGCCTGTTTAAGTTGAGCCTGCGCAGCTTCGTACTTGGCCTTTGAAGTGGCGCGTTCCTGGGGCGCGCTCGAACGGCTCTGGCGCTCGGTAACATTAGCCGAGTTCAACTTGGCCTTGGCCTGCGCAATGGCGGCCTGAGCAACAGCAACGTTATGCGCCGCTTCGTTCACGCCGGCCTTGGCGGTATCCACTTGAGCGGCGGAAGCCTGCGCGGAGGCGAAATAGGCGTCGTATTGCGATTGGGAGATTTCGTCTTTATCGACCAGTTCCTTATAGCGCACCACATCTTTTTGCGCGCGATTATTATTCGCTTCCGCCTGGGCTAGTTGCGCTTTAGCGGAAGCAAGGCGCGCGTTTGCAGCATCCACCTGTTTCTGCGCGGCATCCACGCCAGCACGAGCCACCAGAACATCCGCACCCGTGGTTTTGATCTGGCTGGATGTATTGATTTCTATGATGGGGACATTCACTTTCGCGGCATCCGCATCGGCTTCAGCACTCGCTACGTTTGCTTCTGCCTGAGCGAGTTGCGCCTGATAATTCGCCGGATCGAGCTTCACCAATTCCGCGCCGGCGGTGACAAGCTGGTTATCGTTCACAAGAACTGAGAGAATGGTGCCGTTGATACGAGAGCTGATCGGCACGATATGGCCATCGATCTGGGCATCATCGGTGCTTTCGCGCGAATCGTAATAGTTGTAAATCGGAATAGCGGCAATAATCGCCAAAATAAGAATCGCAAAGACAACCATCCGCACGCGGCGGCTGCGGGAACGCCCGCCTATTTGTTCGCCGTTTCGATCGTTATCCTCAGGTGTGTCCATATCGTCCGCGTTATCTCGCTGTTCCTCGCGCTGTAAAGTGGCCATTCGTCAGTCCTCGTTCGTAAAAACCGGGTGTAGCGCAACAGATTCGGCTGCTCCGGCCTGAGCAACCATGGGATTCTGTCTAATTTTCGTTAAAAGCGCCGTTAGCTGCTGAACTTCGTCCAATGTCAGGTGAGAGAAAAGGGAAATGCTGCGCGCAATATGAGCGGGCATAATCTGATCGATCAGGATTTCCCCCTTTTTCGTCAATTTAGCAAGCCGCGCTCTACGGTCGTGGGCATCAACGGCCCGTTTCACATAGCCCTTTTCCTCAAGATGATCGATAAGACCGGTAATATTCGCTCTGCTGGTAATGAGGAGTTCGCCAATCTCGCTGAGCTGTACGCCATCCGGGTAAGCGAATCGCAAAAGCGCCATGACATTGAAGCTCGACCGCGCCAGCCCCAGGGCGCTTAGCGTTTTCCATAAAAATGACTGCTGAACGTCGTAAGAGAGAGCCAGATTGAGCGATGCCCGGACGGCCTCCTGTTCGAATGGCAGCCTGCCGGCGGTGGCCTGCCGCAGAACGTCGTCGTAGAGCTGCTCACGCCTGTCCGTTCGCACATCCGTTTCGATTCAGCTCCAGATAGTAAAGTTCCTAATTATTTTGGGCTGCACGGCGGGATATCTTCGCCTTCAGCCTTGCTATTCGCTTGCCGGCCGTTTCGGAAGGATCAGCCTCGGCGGCCAACCGGGCAAATTCCAGCGCGGCATCGAAATTCCGCTCCTGATGCTCATAGTGCCTGGCCAACTCGGCCAGTGCATTCACCCGGTATGGGTTTTTACACTCAGCGAGCTCGGCCACAATGCGAATACTTTCGGCATGTCTGCCAGCTCGCTTTTCCAAGCGGCCGATCGCCCATAGCGCGCCGAATAACAGGGAGTCCGGAAGACCGAGATCCACCGCTCGGTGCAACAGCGCCAGGGCTTTTTCCTGTTCGCCGGAGGCTTGGAACCAACGGGCAATTCCAAGAAATTCTTCACCGCGCCGCAGTCCGATGGCTTCGAGCGATTCCGGTGCAGCGGCGCGAAAAGCCGAGGGGACGACGGCCGTCAGGCAGCCGAGCGAAAGAATATCAATGGCGTTGTGATGAAAGATTGGTACAAGCCGCAGGGCTTCGCCCGAACGCAGATATTCGAAATAAACGTACGGAATCAATTCGCCAGCGAGATCGCCATGGCGCTCAACGCCGAGAACCCGGTTCTCCAGGAAGCTCAATTTGCAGTTGTCGTAACGGAGTTTCCAGATGCGCCGCGATCCATGTAACAAATCGACATGGGCCAGGCGGTGGAAGGGCGCTTCGAGGCGCCTCACCCGATAGCGGTTCTCGAGCAGCGGCTGGTCGTACGTTTTTCCGTTGTACGTAACTAGCGTGTCAAAATTTTCGAGATGCCCGGAGAGAGCTGTTAAGACGCTCTTCTCCTCGGCGTATTCGCGCATAAAAAATTGACGGACAGAAAAGCCGTCTTTTGTAATTCGCCCCACGCCAATTAAGAAGGCATAAACGCCGGAATCGCCCATCAGCCCGGTGGTTTCAGTGTCCAGAAAGGCCCACCGTTCGGGCGGCGATGGAGGAACTTCACTGTCGATATTCAAAATGCCGAGCAGGTCCGGAGGAAGCTCGGAGAGCGCCCCGATGTCGGCGGAGCCATGCCTCGCGTGAGCGGCATAACGTTTTTCCATTTGAAAATGGGAACCGCACTCATTTTCCACCACCGCGCCTTCTGCCCATTCTTCAATGAACGATCGCGCGGCGGCTCGGTCGGGCGACGGACCGGGCGTCAAAGCCGCAGATGAGTACTTGCGGTCGATACGCGCGATGCGCTTTCGGAGTTTTGCAATTTGTGAGGCTTGGTCGGTCACGAAATTCGCTGTTTCTTTGCCATTATACCGGGTTGTGTTACGCGGCGCGGGTGAGGATTTCGTGGGCATTGACGGAATTGGGAGGCGCATTCTGGAGCAGCATGCGCTTCCAGAAGAAGGCGAAATCGCGAGTTGAACAAACGAACCCAAAGCGTTCTGGAGTAATG
>Ga0134125_10001743_pt1 | contig 26426 bp, 17 predicted proteins | sample KB31751_FD_96464 | JGI IMG/M metagenome (GOLD analysis project Ga0134125, IMG submission 96464) | Terrestrial soil microbial communities with excess Nitrogen fertilizer from Kellogg Biological Station, Michigan, USA - KB3-175-1 | ecosystem: Environmental > Terrestrial > Soil > Unclassified ...
AGCTCCCCCGCCCAAGACCCTCATCACCCCGGCCCTCTTCTCCCGCCCCCTCCCAACCCCCCTCACCGGGAGAAGAGGGAGCGCAACACGAAACGGCCTCGCATGCCTTCCCCCTCTCCCGGGGCGGGAGAGGGGGCTAGGGGGTGAGGGTTTTGGGCGGGGGAGGTTCCGAGGCGTCAAAGTCAGCGCCTATGCCCACCCCCCACACCGGGAGAGCGGTATCCGCCCCCCTGAAGATTCCTACTTCCCCAGCTCCTTGCTGCCGTACTCGTACCCCTTGCGGGACTTGAGACGGAGCTCGGGGTTGTTGGTCTTCACCTCGACGTCCTGGAAGCCCGACTTGCCGGCCGGCTGGTTGCTCTCGTAGCTGAGCAGGTAGTAGCCGTTGTTCTCCTTCGCCATCTGGTCGAGCGGCGTCGAGAAGTTGGTGATGTTGAAGAAGTAGCGGCCGCCGGTGTCCTTGGAGAGCAGATTGAGCGAGTCGGAGAGGGTGTGCTCCACCGCCGCGGGCGTCAGGTCGAGGCTGTAGACCGCGACGTTGTTGTTGTTGAGGATGCGCACCGTGGGGTTGAAGTAACGGTCGTCCGGCACGAAGCTGCCGAAGGTGTTCTCGCGGCCGGGCAGGCCGTAGGTGAAGAGCAGGAGGTTCTTGCGGCCCCGGATGTTGCCGGCGGAGCGGGCGATCTGCTGCATCGCCTCGTAGACGTTCGGCGTCTTGTTCCGCAGCTCGTTGCCCCTGGGCAGGCCGGCGAGGAGCGACGGACCCTTGGCGTTGATGCGCGAGGGGAAGTTGCCCTCCGGGTCCGCTCCCTTCATGGCATCGTCGATCGCCGCCACCAGGTTGCGCTTGTCGTGGGTGAAGTCCTGCTGCACCTTGAGCCGCGTGTCGTAGGAGACGACCGCCACCCAGTCGTTCGGGAGCAATTCGCCGTCCACCCACCCCTTGGCCCGCTTGGCCGCTTCCAACTGCTGCGAGAGGAGCTTGGGCGCCTCCTGGGCGGTCTCCTTCTGGTCCTGGAAGAAGAGAACGAAGTAGCGGTCGTCCGTCGCCTGGTCGACGCTCACACCCTGCTTCGCCAGCTTGGGCGAGGACTCGAGGAGCCGCCGGTTGCTGTAGAAGGTGACGCCGGTCAGCGCCACCGGCTTGCCGTTCTCCTTGACCACGAAGTCGTTCTTGTCGAGACCCACGATCACGTTGCCCTTGGCGTCCGTGACCAGCACGTCCAGGAGAACCTCGTTGACGTTCACTTTGACCTGGAACTCGGCCTGCGGCTTCTCCGGCTCCTGAGCACGGGCAACGCCCAGCGCGCCGCAGAGCGCGACGAGGGCGAGCGCCGTCATCCGTAAGGTTCTTGACATGGCATTTCTCCTTGAGATCGTTCCGTTCAGGTCGGGACCTTCGAAGGCCGAACCCGGATTCCGAAGGTGTCCTGCCTACTCAACACAGCAAGGGCCGGGCCAGGATTATTCCGGAGGGGGATCCCGAGGGGAGGGCGCCGTATCGTCCCCCGGGGAGGACGAAAAGGCACCCCCCACCGTCACCCGAACCGGGCGTAGAAGCCGCCGGCCTCGGCCGTCTCGCGCAGCTCGTCGGAGGGCCGGAAGCGGTCGCCCACGGAGCTCTCCAGGCGCTCCAGCGTCCTGATGATCGAGGCCAACCCCTCCTGGTCCGCCCAACGGCAGAGCCCGCCGCGAAACGGCGGAAAGCCGGTGCCGAAGATGAGCGCCAGGTCGACGTCGGAGGCGCTCTTCGCCACCTTCTCCTCCAGGCAGCGGGCGGCCTCGTTGACCATGGGGAGCACCATGCGGTCGGCGATCAGCCCCGGGTCCGGGTTCTCCACCGTGGGATTGAGACCCAGCAGGGCATAGACGCTGGAGTCCGGCCCCTTGCGGTCCCTGCCTTCATAGAGATAGAAGCCCTTGCCGTTCTTGGTGCCCAGCCGGCCGGACTCCGGCACCTTGTCGAGCCAGGCGGGAATCGGCAGGCGCTCGCTGAAGGCATCGCGCAGGATGTGGGCCACCTTGAAGGCGACGTCGATGCCAACCTCGTCGGTGAGGGTGATGGGACCCACCGGCATGCCCCACTCGGTCATCGCGCGGTCGAGATCCTCCATCTTGTACCCCTCGTCCAGCAGCCAGAGGGCCTCGGTGGAGTAGAACATCAGCAGCCGGTTGACCAGGAAGCCGGGCGTGTCGCGCACCAGGATGGGCGTCTTGCCGAGCTTGCGGGTGTAGGCGAAGACGGTGTTCACCGCCACCGGATCGCTACCCTCGGGAGCGATGACCTCCACCAGCGGCATCTTGCCCACCGGGTTGAAGAAGTGCATGCCGACCACCCGCGCGCGCTCCGGCGTCTTGGCGCCGATGCCGGCGATGGAAAGCGACGAGGTGTTGGAAGCGAGGACGGTGTCCGCCCGCACGTGCTTCGCCGTTTCGGCGAAGACCTCCTGCTTGACGCTCATTTTCTCGACGATGGCCTCGATCACCAGGTCGGCCCGCGCGAAACCGGAGAAGTCGAGCGTGGGCAGCAGCAGGCCCATCTTGCGCTTCGACTCCGGAACGCTCAGTCGGCGGCGCTTCACTTGCTTGTCGAACAGCTCGGCGGCGTGCATCATGCCGGTCGCCAGCGCCTGGTCGTTGACGTCCTTCATGCGCACCGGAAGGTCGGTCTTGTCGGCGATGAGCTGGGCGATGCCGCCGCCCATGACGCCCGCTCCCAGCACCGCCGTGGACGACACCTTGCGCGGCTCGGCGCCGGGCAGGCCGGTCTCCTTCTTGGCGTTCTCCGTCAGGCGGAAGACGTGCACGAGGTTCTTCGAGATCTTCGAGGTCGCGAGCTCCGCCACCGCCCGGGCCTCGGCGTCGAAGCCCGCCTTGACGCCCTGCTCGAGCCCCAACCTCACCACCTCGATGGCGCGCAGGGGCGCCGGATAGTGGCCGCGGGTCTGCTCCAGAGTCTTCTTGCGCGCCTGGTCGAAGAGGATCTTCCGCCCCACGGGGTTCTTTTCGAGGAGCATTTCCTTGAAGTCGGTGCTCGCGGCGTCGCGATGCTTGCTGCCGAGATGGGCGAGGGCGAAGTTGCGCACCTCGTCGAGAAAGCGGGAGTCCGGCAGCAGGGCGTCGACGAGGCCGAGCTTGAGGGCCTTGCGGCCATCGACCGTCCGGCCGGTGAGGATGAGGTCCAGCGCGTCGGCGATACCGATCAGGCGGGGCAGCCGGGTGGAGCCGCCCCAGCCGGGGAGGATGCCGAGCTGCACCTCGGGAAGCCCCAGCTTGGTGTCCGGCCGGTCGGAGGCGACGCGAAAGGTGGAGGCGAGGGAGATTTCGAGACCGCCGCCCAGGCAGACGCCGCGGATGGCGGCGACGGTGGGGAAGGGCAGCGCCTCCCAGGCCGCGAACAGGCGATGCCCCACCCGCGAGCCCGCCTCCGCCTCCAGCGGATCGGTCACCCGCGCGATCTCCTCGACGTCGGCACCGGCGATGAACCCCGCGGGCTTGCCCGAAAGCAGGATCAGGCAGCCGACGTCCTGCCGTCCGGCCAGCTCCTGCAGCACCGTCTCCAGCTCCTGCAGAGCCGTGCGGGTGAAGACGTTGAGCTTCTTGTCCGGCGAATCGAACGTCAGCGTCGCCAGCCGGTCGGCGCCGACCTCGAGATGGAAATTGGATGCCATGGTCGCCTACCCCCCGTGCTTGTCCGCCTCGGTGTACAGCCGATCGATGATCTCGCCGTACTTCTCGTTGATCACCCGGCGCTTGACCTTCTGGGTGGGCGTCAGCTCGCCGGTCTCCAGGGTGAACTCGTTGGGCAGCAGCTCCCAGGCGACGATCTTCTCGAAGTGGGCGAGGCCGGCGTTGACGTCCTTCACCTCCTGCTCGATGAGCGCGCGAACCTTGGGATCTTCCACCAGCGTCTCGGGCTTGGCGGCCATGCCCTGCCTCTCGGCCCAGCCCTTGAGGGCGTCGAAGTCCGGCACCAGCAGCGCCGCGAGGAACTTCCTCTTGTCGCCGAGCACCACCGCCTGGCTGATGTAGCGGCTGTTCTTCAGCGCGTTCTCAATCGGCGCCGGCGCCACGTTCTTGCCGTAGGCGTTGATGATCAGCTCCTTCTTGCGGTCGGTGATCCGCAGGAAGCCGTCGGTGTCGACCTCGCCGATGTCGCCGGTGTGGAACCAGCCCTCGGCGTCGATCACCTCCGCCGTCTCCTTCTCCATGCCCCAGTAGCCCTTCATGATGTTGGGACCCTTGGCCAGGATCTCGCCGTCGCCGGCGATCTGGATCTCGACGCCGGGGATCGGCTTGCCCACCGTGCCCATCTTCACCGCGTCTTTGCTGTTGACCGTGATCACCGGCGAGGTCTCGGAGAGGCCGTAGCCCTCGTAGATGGGAACGCCCGCGCCCCAGAAGAACTCGGCGAGCTCGCGCGACAGCGGCGCGCCGCCGGAGATGGCGAAGACGAAGCGGCCGCCCAGCCGGTCGTGGATCTTCTTGAACACCAGCTTGTCGGCCAGGTCGAGCTGAATGCCGAGGAGGCCCGGCGGTCTCTGGTGCTTGAGCCGGTAGGGAAGCGCCTTGCGCCCCAGAGCCACGGCCCAGGCGAACAGCCTCTGGCGGATGGGGGAGAGCTGCGCCGCGTTCTCCTGAATCCGCCCCAGCAGCTTCTCGTAGACCCGGGGCACCGAGACGAAGACGTGCGGCCTGACCTCCTGAAGGTTCTGCGCCACCAGGGCCACGGACTCGGCGTAGGCGATGCTGCACCCGGTGAGGAAGTAGCAGTAGTCGACCAGCCGCTCGAAGGAGTGGGAGAGCGGCAGGAAGGTGAGCGCCGTGTAGCGCCCGTCGAGGTTCAGCACCGCGAGCCCCGAGACGACGTTGGAGGCGATGTTCTCGTGGGTGAGCATGACGCCCTTGGGCGTCCCCGTGGTGCCGCTGGTATAGATGAAGGTGGCAAGGTCTTCCGGCTTGACGGCGCGAGCCCGCTTCTCGAAGTCGTCGACGTCCACCCCGGCTCCGCGGTTGATCAACGCGTCGAGGGAGACCACCTTCGGATCGCTCGATTCCCCCTTGATGAGGACGAACTGCTTGACCTCGGGAAGCTCGTGGGCCAGCAGACCTTCCAGGTGCTTCGTCGTCTCGGCGACGACCACCTTGGCGCCGCAGTTTTTGGCGATGTAGGCGGCCTCCTTCGGCAGCAGGGTGGGGTAGATGGGCACCAGCACGGCGCCGATGCACAGCGTCGCGAAGTCTACCGTCGGCCAGTGGGGGCCGTTCTCCGCCATCAGTGCCACGCGGTCGCCGGGCTCGACGCCAAGCTCGCGGAGGGCCTTCGACAGCCGCCGCACGCGGTCCACCAGCTCCGCCGTCGAGATCGGCTGGAAGGTGCCGCCGATCTTTGAGAGCAGGCAGTCCGGCTTGTTGTAGCTCGCCGCCTTCAGGAACAGCTCCGACAAGGTTCTCACCGACATTGGACCCTCCCCCTCCGATTGGCCGGCATTGTATCGCATGGCACCGGAGGCGGCCGGTTGGGCTCGCTGAAGAGTTGCCCTCTAGCGCAAGTTTACCGGCAGGAGCAACCTTTCTCCCATGGGGAAGGACTCCGCCGGCATTCCGCCGGCCCTCGAGATCCTCTCCGGAGGAGTCATCATGACTTCGTATCTCTCTCTTCGTGTTGGGGTTGTAGCCGCCTTGCTGGTCGTCCTGCTGGCCGTCGCCGCCGTACCGGCGGGTGCGCAGCCGGTTCATTCCGCCCGTGCACAGGCCGTCCACGTTGCCGGATTCGGCGACGAGCTCTGGAGCTTCCTGGTCCATCTGTTGCCGCGCGCCTGGCAGAAGGAGGGGACTTCGATCGATCCCAACGGCGCCAGGACCACGGTCAACCCCGATCCTCCCGTTCTGCCGAACGAGGGGGTGACGATCGATCCGAACGGATAAAGCTGGAAAAGGGGCCGGAGCGATCCGGCCCCTTTTTTCCTCTACAAGGTGTCACGAAAGAGCCCTCTCGTGAGACTATGTTGCTTGAGAAGGTATCAATTCGGATTGGGAGGTTGGCTTGGAAGACGCGCATCTGTCGCTGGAGACATTGGCGAAGTGGTTGTCGGGCGGGTTGGAGCATGAGGACGTGCTGCGGCTGGTGATCCCCCATTTCCTGGAGCGCTGCCCGGTTTGCAGAGAGCGGCGCGAGGAGATCGCGCGTTTGCAGAAGGAAGTGGGCCATTGGGACGAGGAAGTCGTGGTCCTCGAAGGGCGGGAGGCGCCGGAGCTGTGGGCGCGGCTGGCCGAGCGTCCCTATGCGGAGCAGCTTCGTGCGGTGGAGGAGGATGATGGGCTCCATGCCTGGGGACTCTGCCAGCTCCTGCTCAAAAAGAGCCGGGAGGCGGTTTTCAGCGATCCCGGCAAGGCGGTTGAGCTGGCCAATCTGGCCCTGCGCGTCGTCCGTCATTTGGGAGAGGCCTACGACTCCAACTGGGTGCGGGATCTGCGGGGCCGTTGTTTTGCCTATCTCGGCAACGCTCGCCGGGTTCTGGGCGAGCTTCGCAGCGCTGACGACGCCTTCGTCAAGGCAGAGCGATGCCTGGCGCTTAGCTCCAGCGGCAATCCGGAAGTGCAGGTGGAGATCTTGGATCTGAAGAGCTCTCTTCGTCGTGCCCAGCGCCGTCTGGACGAGGCCTTGGAGCTAGCGGATCGCGCTCTGGGGATCTACCGGGAGCTCGGGGACCGGCATGGAGTGGGAAAGACGCTCCTACAGAAGGCCAAGATCGTGGAGCAATCCGGAGACCTTCCGAAGGCGATCGATCTCCTCCAAGACGCGGCCCAGGAGATCGATCCGGCGAGCGAGTCCCGGCTCTTCAACTATGCCCGCTACAACCTGCTGGGCTGCCTCGTCCAAGTCGACCGGGTCTCCGAGGCGGAGGAGCTTCTTCCCGAGGTTAGGGATCTCCTTAAGCCCGACGCGCAACCCCTTGACCTGATCCGTCTACTCTGGGCCGAGGGGCTCATCCATCGCGGCCAGGGCCGGCTCGGACCCGCCGAAGCCGCCTTCCGCGAGGTCCAGCGCGAGTTCATGGAGCGCCACATGGGCTATGACGCGGCGCTCGTCTCCCTCGACCTCGCCCTGCTCTACGCCCAGGAAAGCTGCACGGCGGACCTGAAGAGGCTGGCCGCCGAGCTGATGCCCATCTTCGAGTCCCGCGACGTCCACAGAGAGGCCATCGTCGCCCTCCTCATGTTCCAGCGCGCCTGCGAGGAGGAAACGTTGACCGTGGATCTCGTGCGCAAGTTCGCCGAGTATCTGCGCCGCGAACGGCGGGAAGGCGGGATGTAAATCAATATCGCCGAACGAAGGAGGTAGAGACGTCCCTGTTTCGGGGGGAACCCCCGATGAGGGCGTCTCCTCGGAGGCATATCCTTGCAGATATCTGAAAGGTCTGAACACCGACGAATGCGCGGTCCAGGTCTTCCCGGACACGGGTAGGGCCACGCTTCGAACCCTCATCACCCCAGCCCTCTTCTCCCGGCCTCCCCCCCGTCCGCCGGGAGAAGAGGGAGCGGTTTGACGTGTCGGCAGAGGTCTCGATACCGCCGCCAGCCAATGTAGAGACGCCCCGTGGGGAACCCCGCGGGGCGTCTCCTCGAAGCCATACCCTCACAGATCTCTGGAGGTCTGAAGGCTGATAAAATGCGCCCCAGGCCGTGTTTCCATAACGGGGAGGGCGACGCTTCGCCGGAGACGCCCCACGGGGTACCCCGCGGGCGTCTCTACAGTGGCTGGCAGCGGCGTCTCAGGTGCCAGCTTGTTGCGCGAGATCGGCCAACATGCGGCTAAGTTGGCGTTGAACCCAATTGGCCAGCCTCAGGTGAAAGTGTGGTGTGAGTTCCGGAAAAATGTCCTCAATGCGGACCTCCATGCGATCTGGGGCGTCATCGGAACCAATCAGGAATGGGAAGCGGCTAGATTCATTAAACCATAAGGAAAACGACAGTTTTGCTAGAGCAGTAGGAAAACCTTTTCGGAGATGAAACTCATAAGTGTATTTGCTACCAGTTGCGCTGTAACCATCGGGAGGATTCCCCGCTTCCTTGAGGCTCCCCGAAAGCGTGACGTCTGAGAGTCCAAGATGGTTTACTTGTGATTCTAGTTCTTTGAGAGCTTCGTCAGCCAACCGCTCCTCAATGTTGGCTAGTTCTCTTGGCAAAAAGCGAGGCGGCTTTGGAATCGCCGTGAGTTGAGATACGAAATCCTCGGGCTTAGGTCCCTCCGCCGTCCTCAGGCCCTCCACCACAAGCTGCATCGTATCGATCCCCCGATCCAGGAAGAACGAGATCACCCCCCTGTGTTCTCCTCGATCCGCCAGCGCCAAAGCATCAAGATAAGCCGGCCGCTGATTCGAGAAGATCACCAACGGAATCGACTCCGCCCTGTAGAAGAACACCGATGCCAGTGCCCGGGCCACCCGCCCATTGCCATCCGCGAAGGGATGGATTACCACGAAGGCGTAATGGATGTATGACGCCTGGAGAACGGGATGCGCAGCTTCGAAGTCCGGCGTCCGGATCTGCTCCAGAAGGCGATGCATCTCGTCAGAGACCCGATCCACCGGCGCATAGGCGTGATAGGTCCCGTCGGTCAGTCGCACGTGGTTGGGGCGGGTCTTGTACTGGCCTTTGGGGAGATCCTGCTCCTGCCAGCCGACTTCCGTGAGGACACGGTAGGTCTTCTCGGGAGCGCAGATGGTCTCGTGGACCGTGCGGATCCATGCCTCCGTGATCGGGAACTTCTGGGTGACGGCGTCGAGGACGAGCTCGTAAGTTTCGAGTTGGGCTTCGAACAGCTCGCGGACCCCCGCTCCCCGCTCCTCGATCATCTGCTCCCAAGCGAGCCCTTGCACGGCCACCGTCATGGTGAAACCGCGGTCCGTGGGGTAGAGACCCTCGATCGCGCCGGTATCCAAGGCGGCGGCGCGGACGGCGACCTCGACGGCGGCGCTCAGGGCTTCGGGCGACGCGGCTTTCCGGCGCTCCGCGAGGCTCGACGCGAAGCGGCTCCAGAGATCGGCATCGGTAGGGGAGAGGCTTCCCCAAGCCGAGAAATCGGGGAAGCCGCGGTAGAGCCGGTCGGCCTCGGCGGTGTCGAGGGGAGCGTTGGGGCCTGGATCGGTCACGGTTGGATTCTATGTGTCTCCCGTCCCGGCCGCCATCGGTGATATACGAAAGCCGCTGGCGGTGGCCCACTCCCTCAGCCTGGGGCTGGCGCGGCGATCCGGCCCACCCCACCGTCAAGGCTGGTTCGTCAGATCGGCGACAATCGCGTCGGCGATCGCTTGCGCCACACTCAGCTTCAGGGTCTCGCGGTTGGCGGCCTGATTGAACTGCCGGTCCGCGGCGTCGTTGGAGAGAAACTCGACCTCCACGAGGCAGGCGCGGGTGGGATGGAACGCCGTGGTGTTGCCGAGATTGGCGTCGTTCAACACGGCGAGCGATTTTGGCTTGGTATGAGTATCGTCCAGGACTCCGAGATCGGCTCCTCCGGGAATCGCCGCCACGACGGCCGTCTGGACCCGCTGCGCCAGGGCGAAATCTTCGGGCCGGTTGACGTTGCCGTTGGTCAATGCCCGCACGAAGGTCGACGTCCCCCGGACCGTCGCCGCCCCTCCGTTGAGGTGGATGCTCAGGAAGACGTCGGCCCCCTTGCAGCGGGCCACGACCGCCCGTTCGATCCCGCCGATATTGACGTCGCAATCGCGCGTCATGAAGACCTTGACGAGACGCGGGGAGGCGAGCAGGGCATCGCGGAGCTTGAGTCCCAAGTCCAGCGCCAGAGTCTTTTCCAGGACGTTCGAGACGACGCCCTTCGCGTTGTTGCTGGACGAGTCGGGGATGCTCCGCGAGCCGCCGTGCCCGGGATCGACGACCACGACGCCGGGCACTTCGAGATCGATGCGGGCGCTCACCCCGGAGCTGCCGGTTACCGCCGCGACGAGCCGCCCGCGGTTGAAGGCGACGTTCGGCAGGTTGACCTTGACCGCGGCCTTCCCCGTGCCGTCGATGACACTGGTGCCGGAGGCCGGTGCCGAGCCCGCCGTGAAGGCGAACGTGCCTTCCTGCTCCAGGATCGAACGGCCCGCCGGAAGGGCTTGGCGGTTTCCGGTGTCGGGAACGAACGTCCATTCGAGGGTTTTTCCCGTCAGGGCGGCGGCCGGCTGGAGCTGCACGAGCACGGAGCGGTGGGCCACGCCGTTGGCCCGGCCGATCGGCCGCACGAGCTCGTTGGTGTCGGTCGGCGGCTCCGCCGGGCCCACGGGATCGAGAAGGCTCATCTCGATGCCGGCGACGACGATCGGCAGGTCGAACGTGGCCGGGGGTCCCACCGACGCCCGATAGACTTGCCGGAGCACCGTCTGCCCGGGCCGCAATCCGAGCACCGTCACAAAGTTCGGGTGAGTCTGGCTGTCGGTATCCAGGGAGGCTCGCGCGACGGTGGCGTCGATGACCGACCACGTGTAGGCCGGGGCGCCGACCGGCAATGGGGTGCCCGTTCCGACGAGCTCGTGCCCTCCTGGACCGAGGGGAATCAGTACCGGGTCCGGTGGTGGGGCCTGCTCGGTGAAATCCTCGCTGACCGGCGATCCTCCCGAAGAGACGGGAACCGTGATCGTCGAGACGGCCACCGGCTCGATCCGGCCGCGGCCGAGGCGCACCTCGACCCGGCGGTTCCTGGCCTTCCCGTCGGCGGTCGAGTTGCTCGCCACCGGCGAGGCCTCCCCCTGGCTCGACGGCCGGAACGTGAGCCGTGCCGTGAGCCCCGGGCTGAGCGTCTCGATCTGCCGGCGCAGCTCGGCCTCGGCGGCGGCGGCCCGTTTCCTCGCCACTTCGAGGTTGTAGGCGACGTCGCCACTGCTGTCGGTATGGCCGGTGAGATCGATGCTCTGGACCGGCTGGGAACCGGACTGGCTGCCGACGATCGTGCTGGCGAGCTGGGCGAGGGCCGCGCGATGGGCCGCGGTGAGGGAAGCCGAGTCGCTGGCGAAGCGGTCGAGCACGACGGCGTCGTCGGGATCGCCCTCGGGGCCGAGCGGTCCGGGGCGTGCCGGCGTCTGGGGCGCCAGCGTCGCGATGCGGAGCAGCCTGGCGCCGTCGCACAGGATCCAGCCGGGCTGGGCCGCATCGCGGCGCAGGCGGACCTTCACCTCGGCCGGCGGGCCGTCGATGGTGACCGTCGCCACGACATTCCAGCGCCCGAAGTTGCGCCGCTGGTCGACGGTGGCGATCTGCGTCGAGGAGGTCTGGAGGCAGGGGCTGGAGAGGCAGCCGGTCTCGATCTCCACCGTCGCCGCCGGGTTGGCGCCCGCCACGTCGGGCCACCAGAGGGAGACCGAGTAGGTGCCGGGCTCGTCCACGGGGAGGGAGAGCTCGGCGGCGGCGGCGCTGGCCGCCGGGCGGGCTTTCCAGTACCGCTCCCCCCAGGGATCGCGCCGCGAGGCGCAGTGGTCGTTCGGGATGGCACGGCGGTGCCCCACCTGCCATCCCGTCGGCGTGCCCTGGGCTCCGGCCGCCCCGTTCACCACGCGCACCGGCCGGCTGGCGCGGTCCTGGCCGTCCCAGGCGAGCAGCAGACGATAGTACTCCCAGTCCCAATAAGGCCCCGGATCGCCGTGGTTGGGATTCGCGTCGTGATGCCCGAGCACGGTGGTCGGGCTGATCACGAACCCGTTGCGGGCCGCGATGTCCCGCACTAGCGCGGCCGAGCGCTCGTAGAGCTGGGTGGTGAAGGGCGCCGGATCGTTGCAGACGTCGGCGTGCTCGATGCCGATCGAGTCGGGGTTGTTGCCCGGGGTGTGGAAGGCGACGTTGGCCTCGCGCACCATCTGGGTGATCGTGCCGTCGCGGTCCACCAGGTAGTGGGAGCTGGCCTCCCGGCCGGCGTTCTGCCAGCCGGCGACGACGGCCTCGACGCCCGAGCGCCGGGTGGTGGAGGGGACCGCCAGGACATGGACGATCACCCGCCCGATCGGCCGCGGCGAGGGGAGCGACCGGCAGGTCTTGCTCCCCGGCTGCCCGGGCGTGCAGTAGCGCGAGGCGTGGGCGGCGATGAAGCGGTTCGCCACGGGGGAGTCCGGGGCTGCGCCCGGAGCCGCGACCTGCTCCCCGATCGGACGGAGCACGAGCTGATCGAACGGCAGGCGGACGCCCGGCTCGAAGGCCGGCGGCGCCGAGATGCCGATCTCGGTGAGCCAGGCGAGGTCCCCCTCTCCGAGCGCGCGGCGGATGACCATGTCTCCCTCGCGCAGGTCGTCGTCCAGCCGCTCGCCGGGGAGCGCCACCACCTCGAAGCTCTCGCCGAGCTGGCGGCGCACGGCGCCGCCGGAGCGGCGGGTGAAGGCGTCGAACAGTCCGGCGGGGCCGCCGAGGCCGTGCAGGTCGTTTCGTCTCATCGCTCTCTCCTCAGCTCACCGGCGGGCGGTCCGGCTGGTAGTGGAAGCTCGTGGCTCTCCGGGGCCGCGGCCGGTTCGGCCAGCCCAGGGAGATCGGCGCTCCGGGTTGCAGGCGCTCGACCTCGAAGGCGAAATACCGGTAGAGGTTCTTGCCCTCCTGCCGGCACTCGCCCACCGGCACGTCGCCGACGAGCAGCACGGGGGAAAGGGCGCGGATGGGCAGGCCGGCGGAGGTGCGCACCAGAAACTCGACGGCCTGCCGCGCCCGGCGGTCCTCCGTCCCCACCCAGTAGATCCGGGGCTCGCGGTAGACGGCATGGCGCGTCTCGACGCTGAGCACCTCGGGGAGCTGCCAGAGGCCGCGGTCACGGTGCGGGTTCGCAAGGCTCATGAATTCTTCTCCTCTCTCCTGCCTGGGGTCAGATGATCTGGAGCTGGTCGAAGGCCAGGGGGCGTTTGTCCCCGCGGTCCATCTCGATCCAGATCGCCTTGATCTTGGTGATGTCGAAGCCCTTCTTGAGGAAGCAGCTCGCCCGGTAGCGCAAGGTGGTGGGCATCGACTTCGTCAGGTCGGCTCCCGAGCCGATCAGGGTGTCGAGGGCCTTGCGGCCGAAGGGGCGCGGCAGGCCCCCGGCGTCCTTGGAGTCGGCGAAGGAGATCGTGCCGCCCGCGTCCTCGAGACCCAGCCGGAAGCCGGTCGCTCCCGGGGGCACCGCGGCCCCGTCGTAGACCTCCGCGGCGCGGATCCAGATCTCCTTGTCCGTCAGGTCGACGGCAGCGGCCAGCTTGGACTTGAACCGGCCCGACTTGGTGGTGGACTTGGCCACCATGCCCGACGTGTTACCGAAGAAGCTGCTGTTGAAGGCGCCGGCACTCTGGGCCAGGGGGAACTGGGCGGCCGTCAGCCCGCCGGTCTGGGCCGTGGCCTGGCCCAGGGTGTTGGTGCCGATCGCGGTGTCCTCGAAGTCGTCGACCGTGGTGGCTCCCGCCTCCTCGAAGGAGATGTGGACGTTGTCCGTGAGGACCCTCGGCGGCAGCTCGTCCACCCGCAGGAATTTGCGCATCGGGTGGCTGAGCAGGACGTCGCGGAAGAAGGCGCCGCCGTAGGCGGAGAGGATGTCCTCGTGAGCGGAGCGTCCCAGGATCCCCGGGAAGGTCTTCGTATCCTCATCCGTCCACTGCCGGTTGAAGCGGTTGTGGTTGGCGTGGTCGACGTAGACCTGGCACTTGAAGGGTCCCGGCACGGCCTGGTCGTAGAACTTGGCGCCGTCGTTGGTGACCACGTCCCCGTCGGCGGCGGGCAGAATGGTGAGGAAGGGGAAGCCGGCGGGCTTGCCGTTCGTGGCCCCCAGGTCGCTCGGCGCGAGCGAGAGGACCCCCTGGACCTTGACGCCCAGGTCGAGGGCCGAAAACCCGGTGAGCTTGGCCAGGAAGCTGAACAACTGAATGGCCCCGGCCGCCGCCAGCACCGCTTCGCCGCCGCGCGAGTGACCCATCAGTCCGAGGCGGGAGAAGTCGATGTGGCCGCCGAACGTCGGGTCGCCCTTGGTGTGGAGCGACTGGAAATGCTGGATCGAGGCGAGGATGAGCGCCGCGCGGATTTGCACGTTGGTCGCCGAGCTTCCGAAGTCGCAGGTCTCATTGCAATCGACCGACACGGCGATGATCCCCATCCGCGCCAGGAGCTCCTGGAAATAGTCGTAGCCCCGATGGTTGGGGACCGGCGTCAGGCCGCCGGAGTCGGTGCAATGGTCGGTGTCCGGGTCCGCGGGATCGGTGAAGGACCGGTGGTTGCCATGGGCCATGAAGACGATCGGCACGGGGCTCGTGATCGTCTTGTTGAAAGCCGTGCCGCCGGCGGCGTCCGCCGGGAAGAACACGCTGCCCCGCACCTTGAAGGTGCCCAGCGACCCCAGGTCCAGGGGAGTGGGCCGCGCGTAGTCCTTGCTCCCCACCGGGAACAGGTTGAGAGCGGTCGGATCGTCCGTGGAGACCGGAGGCTTCGGGCAGACCCGCTTCACGCCCAGGCCGAGGGTGATCTCGACGCGGCGGTTCTTCGCCTTGCCGGCTGCGGTCGCGTTGCTGGCCACCGGGGCGGTCTTGCCCAGGCTCGTGGGTTTGAATGTGATCCGCGCCGAGAGGCCCGGGCTCAGGCCGTCGACCTTCTTGCGCAGGGCGGCCTCGGCGGCGGCCGCCCGCTTGCCGCCGAGGCCGGAGTTGTAGGAGGTGCTGCCGCTGTTGTCCGTATGGCCGACGAGGCAGACGGACTCCACCGGCGCCGTGGTCGCCTGGCTGTCGACGATGGTCTTGGCGATCGTGTCGAGGATCGGATCGTGGGCCGGGATCAGCTTCGCGTCGTCCGACTTGAATTCGTCGAGCACGGTGGCCGTGCCCGCGCAGGGAGTCGACGCCGGAGCGCTGAGCTCGCCCCATGATTCCCGGTACATCGGCCGGCCGGCGCGCGGCCGCAGCAGGATCTGATCGAAAGGCAGCCGGCCGGCCTCGTCGAGGGCCCGCCGCGCGAAGCCGTCGGCCAGCTCGTGAGGCTGAAAGCCCCCTTCCACCACGTGGACGAACTGGCCCGGGCGCGGCGCCTCGCCCGCGAGCCCGGCGCCGGCCAGCTCGCCGGCCGCCCAGCTCTCGCCCGAGGCGATCATTGCCACGTGCCCGAGCCCCCCTTCGCCCAGCGCCCGGCGCACCAGGAGGTCCCCGGGCTCAGGCGGCTCCAGAGGAGTCTCTCCCGGCAGCGCCAGGATCTCGAAGGCCGGCACGAAATGGCTTCGCGGGGCTCCGCCGCCGACGATGGCGTCGAAGAGGGTGGAGGGAGAGAGCGAGGCATCCCACCAACCGCCCGCCGAGTCGACCCGGGCGAGCACGGAGTCGAGCAGCGAGCCGCCGGCCGCGGCGACCTCGTTCGCCAGCTCGATCAGCTCGGCGGCGGGGTCCCGGAGCCCGGTGGGGGAGACGTCATCGGCCTCGTCGTCCGCTTCGTCATCGGCCTCGTCGTACGTGGCCTCGGGCTCGGTCCACTCCACGGCCGCCGCGGACCGGCAGCGGCATCCGGCGTGCTCCGGCTCCTGGATCCCGGCGGTTTCGCGGGCCGCGCAGCCGCACGCGTGGACAGGAGGCTCTTCTTCCCGTTCCGTTTCCATTTCCATCTCCATGGCGACCTCCGGCTCGGCCTCGAAGGCATCCTCGGTTTCAGTCTCGGTCTCCGCGAACGCCTCGGGTTCTTCGCTCTCCGTAGAGACCGCCGCCGGAGGCTCCGGCTCGGCCTCAGCCGGCGCCGCGAGCTCCGGAGCGCTCTCGCTTTCGGAATGATTGAGACGATTGGGATGATTGGGATGGGACGGCGCCGCGAGGTCGCGGGCCGCCTCGACGGCGCGCTCGATGTCGAGATAACCGCTCCCCAGCCGCATCGCGGGCTCGCCGTCCAGCCGGGCCTCGCCGGTGGAGCTGAGCAGCAGCTTGCGGGTCTCCTGGATGGTGAGCGGCCGGGCCGCGGCCTCGAACATCAGGGCCACGGTGCCGGTGACGTGCGGGGCCGCCATGCTGGTGCCGGAGTAGCGGGTGAGCAGCGGCGTGTCCGAGCCGAGGGCGAGCGAGGCCGAGCGGGCGGCGAGCACCCGCACTCCCGGGGCGAGCAGGTCGGGCTTGAGACGGCCGTCGCGCGTCGGCCCGCAGGAGGAGAAAACCCCGAGCGTCCGGTCGGAGGAGTGGGCGTCGTAGGCTCCCACCGTGATGCTGCGGAAGCCGTTGGCGATCGTCCCCAAGGTGGTCGACGGATCGGCGTCGCCGGGATCGAGCCGCGACTGGCAGGTGGGGCAGCCGGCGTCGCGCTCCACCCAGGCGTGGAAGCGGCCGTCCAGCACGTCCTCGCCGATGAGGATCACCTGCCAGCAGCCGGCCGGGGCCCGGGGGTCGAGGAAGATGTCGATGTGGTTGTCGCCCAAGCCCGGGTCCTTGGCGCGATGGTAGGCGCGGCCCACCTCGTGCCCGCCGGCTTCGATCGAGGCCTGGCCGCCGAGCGGCACCCGCACGGTGGTCGCGCCGTCGGGCGAGCGGACCTCCAGACCGAAAGCGTCGCGGCCGGAGTACCAGACCTCCAGCTCGTTCGGCGTCACGTCCGCCTGGTCGGTGCACCAGCGCAGGACGTGCTCCTGGCCGGGGTGCAGGTAGCCGGAGGCGTGCACCCGGGCGGTGTAGTAGTTCCCGGTGCTCTGCACCACGGCCCGGCCGGGCGACGAGGCGAGCAGGGCGTCGAGCCCGCGCTCGACGAGGGTGAGCCCGGTGTGCGGGCCGCCGTGGCGGCCGACGCTCATGTTCACCACCCAGGGGCGGCTGCCGGCCATGCGGGCCACCCAGTCGAGCCCTTCGAGCAGGGTCACGGAGTTACCGAGGCTCGCCTGCTCGCCGATGCCGCCGCGCGTGGATAGGTGGACGAACAGGAGGTCCGCCTCGGGCGCGATCCCCAGCGGCGCTCCCTCGGCGCGGCCGTTGCCGGCGGCGATGTCGAGCACGTGGGTGCCGTGGGCGCCTTTGCCGGTGGGATCGCCGGAGGCCGGGTGGTAGCCGAGGGCGCGGTAGGGCTCGTCGTGACGCAACGCGCGGTCGATCTCCTCCCGGGTATAGACGCGGCCGTAGCCGTAGGGGGCCGGGCCCTGTCCGGGCACCGACTGGTCCCAGAGGGCGAGGGCGCGCGTCGAGCCGTCGCGGTTGCGGAAGTTGGGATGGGCGAAGTCGAACCCCCAGTCGAGCACGGCGACGACCACGCCGCGGCCGGTGGCGTCGATTCCCTCGGGGCGCCGGCGATCGTCGGTCTCCTCCTCGAGATCCTCGGCCTCGCTGTCGGAGGCCGCCGGCATGGGGTCGGGATCGAGCCCGAACGGGCGGGCCGCCTTCAGGCTCACCACCGAATCGTCGGCCCAGGTCTCGGCGATCCGCTGGCGCGGCAGGCGGACCGTGGCGATCTCGCCGAAGCGGGCGATCACCCGGACGTTGGGCGGGACGTCCGCTTCCGGGTCGAGTTGGATGATCGCCTCGACCTCGTCCTCGCCGCTCCCCGTCATCAGCTCCTTCAGCGCTGGATCCATGGTGCTTCAATCTCCAAGGTTCGCGGGCCGGCCGGCGGCCTGGAAAGCCAGCGGCCGGCCCGGAGATGGAACAACGTCAGGGTTTGCCGTCGCGGCTCAACCCTCGGCCTCGGGCAGCGGGCGGCGCCGGGACCTCGTGAGCTGAGCCGTGAGAGACGGCGAGGAGGCCTCGGAGAGCTTGTCCTCGATCGTCTTGAACCCGGCTTCGACCCTGTAGCTGAGGTTGGTGACCGCCCGGTGGGCCTCCTCCGCCGCGTGCGTCGCCCGGTCCGCGGAGGCCTTGGCATGTCCGGCCTCCGCTCTGGCCTGGTCGACGTGGGCGAGAAGACGTTGGGTGCTCGGGACGTTGCCGCCGCCGGTCGAGCCGGTGTCGCCGGTGCCTCCGGTACCCCCAGTGGTGCCCGTGCCGCCGGTCGATCCAGTCCCGCCGGTCGTGCCGGTGCCTCCGGTGTTGCCGGTGCCACCGCCGGCCGGCGGATCGAGGATGATCGGCGTCGAGGAATGCGCCGGAGCCGGTGTTGCGGGTGCCTCGTTGTCCGCCATGGCGCGCGCGGCGACGAGGGCCAGGATGGGGCCTCCCAGCAGCGAGCCAAGTAACCCGATGCGGGTCGCCTCCTGGTCCCCCACCCCTCGCTGGCCCGCCTCGTTTTTGGCGATCGCGAACCCGATTATGTCGATAGGCATTGCTTGCCTCCTTTCCGTGCCTTTCGTCCGGGTCCGCGCTTAGAGCTGGCCACTCAGTGCCAGCGCCAGGAAGAGCATGTTGGAGTTGGAGCCGTCGCCGCCGCCGAGGCCGCCCTGCGAGGTGAGGAGGACCAGCGGCAGCAGGTTGTTCTGCTTGTCGTACTCGACCTTGGTGACGACGTCGACTGTGACGGGGTTGCCGCCGGAGGTACCGGTCAGGGTCTGCGTCGTGGGCTTGAGCGCCGGCGGCTTGTTGAGCAGGGTGAGCAACAGGTTGGTCTCGGCCTGCTGCTTGACCTCCTTCTTGAGATCGCCCACCTGCTTGTTGAGCTTCGTCGTCGCGGCGCCGAGCTCGGAGTTGATCTTGTTGGCCTGGGTGGCCACCTTCTTGATCGCATCCGAGTTGGCCGAGATCTGCTTGCCGACGCGGGCGAGACCGGCTTCCAACTGTGCCTGGGTGGCGTATTTGTTGGTGTTGACCGGCCGCGGGCGGAAGAGCCCGGTGCCACGGCCGGTGCGGCCGGGAGTAATCCGCGCCGGCCGGCCCCCCCGGCGCGCGGCCTCGTCGTCGGCCTCGTCGTCGGCTTCGTCGTCCTCGAACAGATCGTCGTCTTCCAACGCGTACTTGTAACCGTTCATCCTTCTCTCCTTTCGGTGGTTGCTCGATCGTCGATCGGCAAAGGTTTAGGTTGATTCGGACCCCGGAGCCGCCGTAGCGCGGGGGTCACAAGGCGCTCGAAGAGCTGGCGGTCGGGCCGTTGGCCGCCCGGACCGCCGCGGCCCCGGCAGGCCGGGCACCGCGGGTCGTCTCCCCAGCAGACCGGGCAGGCTCCCAGTGCCGCGGCTAGGGTCTCGTTGATCTCCTGGAGCCGCTCGACCTCCTGCTCCAGCTCCCTCAGGCGGCGCCGCAAGGCCGGCCCGCCGTGGGCTCCGGGGAGACCGAGGTCGTCGAGGTCGAGCTCCTCGACCGCCGGCCGCGGCTCCTCCTCAGGCTCCTCCTCGACCGTTTCCCCAGCCTCGCGGCGCTTGGCCCACATCTCGGCGAGCATGCGGACGGTGGGATTGGGATGAGCGGCGAGCTGGCTCGCGAGGTCGGCCTGGGCACCGGCGCCGGCGGCGAGCATCCCTTGAAGGCGGGCGATCTCCTCGGTGGCATCCATCTCAGTCGTCCCCGTAGGCCTCGGCGAGCTCGAGCTCGTCGTACTCGGCTTCGAGCTCGTCCAGCTCCCACTGCTCGTCGTATTCGTCGTCGCCCTCGTCGTAGGCTTCGTCGTAGGCCGCGGCCTCCAGGGCGTCCGCCTCGCCGAGGCGCCGCAGCAGCACCTCGGCACGGCTCGCCGGGTCCGCGGGATCGCCGATGAACTCGCCGGCGTCGTCGAGCAGGTACATGGGCGTGCCGGCCGTCTCGCCGGCGATCGACTGGTGATACTCGGCCGAGGCTTGATTGGCCAGTTGGCCGAGCAAGTTCGCGAAGGCGCTCACCGGCACCGGCGTGCCGGCCACGGGAACCTGCCGCCGGCCGGCGCCGCCCATCACCATGGAGAGCAGCGCCTGCAGGGTCTCCGGCCGGGTGATCGTGCGGGCGAGCTGAGCCGCCGCGGGCGAGCCGCCGCCAGCCAGGCCCCCCAGGGCCGGCGCCACCGCTCCGGCGATGGCGCCGAACGGCCCGGGCAGGGCTTTGCCGAGGCCGCCGGCCGCACCGCCGCCGCCGAGGACCCCGGAAACGCCTTGCAGGGCGCCGCCGGCCAGACCGCTCAAGACCCGCTGGCCGCGTCCGCGGTTGGGGCCGCTGAGCGCTCCGCCCAGGGCGCCGGAGAGAGCCTGGCCGGCCGCGCCACCGACCGCCGCGCCGACCGGTCCGCCGAGGGCCGTTCCGGCCACCGTGGCGACGACCGGCAGAGCCTTTTGCAGGACTCCGCCGGCCGCGCGGCCGAAATCCTTGAAGCTGCTCCAGAAGCCTTCCATGTCCTCCACGGAGCCCCCGCCGAGGGCGTGCCCGAGCACCGCTTCCAGCCGCTCCGGCGGCAGGTCGGCGAATTCGGGAGCCAGGATCTCGCGCAGCTCCGGGTAGGGGTCCCACTCGTAATAGCGAGCCATCGTGCGTCTCCTTTCCACTCCAGGGACGGGCCTCTCCAGCCCGCCGCGAGGGCCGGAACTGCAAGCCCGGGGCCGCCCTCGCGCCAGGACCGCGAAAGGACCGTAAACTCAGGACACAGGAAGGTTTAGGGGATCGATCCGGGATTTCCGGCGGCAGCGGCGCGGGGCGCGATCCTGATGCCCGCGTCAGGAAACCCTGATGCCGGGGTCAGGCGCGTCCCGGGCTGCGGAAGCTCTGGCCGTCGATGCCGTAGCGGTTGAGCTTCTCGTGAAAATTGCGCTCGGAGAGACCCGAGCGGCTGGCGGCGCGGCTGACGATGCCGCCACAGTCGCGCAGCACGGCGACGAGGTAGTCGCGCTCGAACTGCTCGACGGCGATCTGCTTGGCTTCGTGGAAGTTGGAAGGCTCGGCTCCGGCCGCGGCGGCCAGCCGCCCGACCCCGGCGCGCAGCTCGGGCGGCAGCAGGTGGGGGCTGAGCGACCGGCCGCGGCAGAGGATCACCGCCCGGTGGACCACGTTCTCGAGCTCGCGGACGTTGCCGGGCCAGTGGTGGCGGGCCAGCAGCTCCTCGAAGTCCGGCTCCAAGTGAAGCTCGGGCTTGCTGTAGGAAGCCGCGAAGGAGGAGGTGAAATGGCGGACGAGCAACGGGATGTCCCCCGGCCGGTCGCGCAGAGGGGGGATCTCCAGACGGATGACGCTCAGCCGGTAGAAGAGGTCGCGGCGGAACGTTCCATCCGCCATCGAGGTATCGAGGTCGCGGTTGGTGGCGGCGATCACCCGCACGTTGCACGACCGGGTTTCGGCCATCCCCACCGGCGAATACTCGCCGCTCTGCAAGGTGCGCAGGAGCTTCACCTGGAACGCCGGGCTGGTCTCGCCGATCTCGTCGAGGAAGAGGGAGCCTCCCTCGGCGGCCTCGAACTTGCCGCGCTTGCGCGCCACGGCGCCGGTGAACGCCCCGGGCAGATGGCCGAACAGCTCGGACTCGACGAGAGTCTCGGTGAGGGCGCCGCAGTTGACCGGCACGAACGGCGCCGGCCGCCGCTGGCTGCGCAGGTGGAGCTCGCGGGCCACGATCTCCTTGCCCGTGCCGCTCTCGCCGGTGATCAGGACCGGCGCATCGGTAGCCGCCACCTGGTCCACCACCTCCATGAGCTCCAGGACTTTCGGATCTCGTCCGACCCAGCGAGGGGGCGATGTGGGTGAGCGTAGGGCCATAGGCTTCGCCGCACAGCACTTTGGCGAAACCCCTAGGTGAAACGTTACTTAGCGCCCGAAACCCCTACTCCTCCAGCCGGTCGATCCGCCCCTTGTCGATCGCCTGCGCGGCGGTGTGGCCGAGGATGCGGACGGCGCCGATCAGCGCCGCGAAGCGCTCGTCCTTCGTCAGCCCCTGCTGGTAGCGGAAGTAGATCTGCTGGGCGATGACGGCGATCTTGAACAGGCCGAAGACGTAATAGAACAGGACGTTCGACACGTCGCGGCCGGTGACGGCGGCGTAGCGTTCCACCACCTCGGCGCGGCGGAGGTTGCCGGGCAGGGTGGTGGGACCGGCCGGCAGGAAGCGCAGGGCGGGCGCGTCGTCCGGGTCCATCCAGTAGCCGAGGCTGGTGCCGAGATCCATCAGGGGATCGCCCACGGTGGCCATCTCCCAGTCGAGCACGGCGACGATGCGCTCCAGCTCCACGGGGTGGAGAACGAGGTTGTCGTACTTGTAGTCGTTGTGGAGGAGCGCGGAGTCGCCGGTGTTCTCCGGCGGCTGGTGACCGCCAAGCCACTCGGCGGCGCGGTCGAGGTCAGGGATGTCGTCCGTGCGCGAGCGCCGCCAGCGCTCACTCCAGCCCTCCACCTGGCGGGCGACGTACCCGTGGGGATGGCCGAGGTCTTCGAGCCCGGCCGCGCGGTAGTCCACGGCGTGAAGCTCGGCGAGGCCGTCCACCGTCGCTTCGCTGATCGCGCGCATCCGTCGCGGGTTGAGATCGATCCCCGCCGGTGCCTTCTGCTGGCGCAGAATGACCCCGCGCATCCGCTCCATGAGATAGAACGGCGCGCCGATCACCTCCGGGTCGTCGCAGTGGAGGAGGGTTCGCGGCGCCTTCGGATAGAGGGTGTAGAGCCGCGAGAGGACGCGATACTCCCGGCCCATGTCGTGCGCCGTCTTCACCTTCGAGCCGAACGGCGGCCGGCGCAGCACCAGCTCGCGGTCGCCGAAGCGCAACAGATAGGTGAGGTTCGAATGGCCGCCCGGAAACTGCTCGATGGCGATGGGACCCTCGACGCCCGGCAGCCGCTCCTTGAGCCAGACGGCGAGGGGAGCCGCGTCGATCTCCTCGCCGGGACGCATGGGGCGGGTTTCGTCGGTCATTCCTTCGTCCTCTTCATCCCATACCGCTCCAGGATCCGCTTCGCGGCCGATGTCTTGTGCACCTCGTCCGCGCCGTCGTAGATGCGGGCGCCGCGTTCGTGGCGCCACCAGAAGGCGAGGGGCGTCGCCTCGGTGAGGCCGAGGGCGCCGTGGGTCTGGATGGCGCGGTCGAGCACGCGCTGGAGGGTGCCGGCGGTGTGGAACTTGATCAGCGAGACGTCGTCCCGCGCGGCGGAGGCGCCCTCGCGGTCGATGCGCCAGGCGGTGCGCAGCACGAGGAGGCGGGCGGCGTCGATCTCCGCCCGGCTCTCGGCGATCCAGGCTTGGATGAGCTGCCGCGTGCCCAGCGGCTTGCCCGGCGAAAGCTCGCGGGTCGCGGCCCGCTCGCACATAAGGTCGAAGGCGCGCTCGCAGATGCCGATCCAGCGCATGCAGTGATGGATGCGTCCCGGCCCCAGGCGCTCCTGGGCCAGGGCGAAACCGGCCCCTTCCGATCCAATGCGGTTCGCGACCGGCACCCGGACGCCTTCGAGCCGCACCTCGGCGTGGCTCATCCAGCCCTCACCGCGCTCGCCCATGACGGCCAGATTCTGCACCACGTCGAAGCCGTGGGCATCCAGCGGCACGAGGATCTGGCTCGCCCGGGCATAGGGGTTGGGGGCGTCCGGATCGGTGACCGCCATGACGATGCAGAAGGTGGCGCCGTCGGCGGCGGAGGTGAACCACTTGTGGCCGTCGAGGACGTACTCGTTCCCCTCGCGGCGGGCGGTGGTGCCGAGCCACACGGGGTTCGAGCCCGCGTGCTCGGGCTCCGTCATACCGAAGCAGCTCCGGATGTCGCCCGCGACGAGCGGCCGCAGCCACTTTTCCCGCTGCTCGGGCGTGCCGTGGTGGAGGAGAAGCTCCATGTTGCCGGCGTCCGGAGCCTGGACGTTGAACACGTAATGCCCGATGACGCTCCGGCCCAGGATCTCGGAAAGCGGTGCCAGATTGAGGAAATGGAACCCGCCGCCGCCCCACTCCCGGGGCATGTGGGGAGCGAGCATCCCCATCTCCCGCACCCGGCCGCGCAGCCGCTCGATCTCGAGGCCCCCGGCGCCAAACCCCCGCTCCAGCACCAGCCGTTCGACGGGCAGCACCTCCGCGTCGACAAACCGGCGAACGGTGGCGGTCATCTCGCTGACCGCCTCGGAAACACTGAAATCCATGGGCTCTCCCCTCCGGAACGCTACGGCGACTCGGGGGAGTTTACCTCGTGAGGAGCTCGCGGATCGATCCACACCCGATTCAGGTAGGTGGGAAACAGGACGTTGAAGTCTTTGTCCGTCGTGAGGAGCAGCGAATTCGTAGCTCTCGCGGTTGCCGCGATCCAAATGTCGTTCTGCTCAATGGGGTTTCCCCTCCGGGTCAAGTACGTATCGATCTCTGCGTAGCCCTGCAGGATTGGCTCGGAATTGACGTCGACGACAATCAGCTCTCTCAACAGAGTCTGAAGCTGATCGGTCTTCGCCGTCCCCCAATCCCTTTTTCGAGCGAAGGCGAGAGCCTCTCCGACTGTTACGATCGACAGGAGAGGCACCTGGGCAGGGTTCCTCAGGCCAAAGCGGGCATCGATGATACGACCGATCGAGTTGTCCCGCGCGAGGTGAATCAGGACATTGGTATCGAGCAGCAGGTTGGGAGGGATCACGAGATCTCTTCGAGAGCTTCCAGGATCTCCTCCTCAGTTTCATCGCCCGGCCAGTGGCCGATGATGGCGTTGATTCCGGAGCGAGGGCTCTGGGGTTTGAGCAAGCTTTGCCGATCGAGCTCTCCAAGGAGCGGACGAGGAGCGCGAGACCAGATGGAAATATTTCCAGATGCTGGTTCCAGTCGATCCGCTTCGATCCGGAGAATTGAGCCGGAAGGGCGGAACGTAGCCTTTCCCGTGACGACGACGACTTGGCCAAAATATTGCGCCAGATCGTCTGAGCCGGGCTCCGCGATACCACGAAGAATCTCTCCAGATTCTAAGACGAGAGTGAACATTCGATCGCTATGCCGGATCGTGTCGAGCCGGCCGGCGACCCGCACTCGCTGGCTGGGTGCGGTTTTCTTCCAGAGCTTTTCAACCTCATTTAAACGGTCAGGCAGAACGTCGATCCGCAGAGGGACTGATCCGTTGTGATCCGCAAACTCAATCCTCTCCAGGCCACCTTGGGCAAAGAGTCGTGAGAAATTCGTGAAGGTACCAAGCAGAGCGCGATCGTAAAGATCTGCATCTTCTTTTCCCCGCAGCGCTTCGGCAAAGCTTTCCTCGAAGAAGGAAAGCGCGGATCGGGATGTATCCAATGGAACGGTCGGGTCTTCCTCGCCGAACCTGTCGGGAGCCGCGTCGGAGATCGGGCGAGCTTCGAGCTCTACGATAGCGCTTCCCTGTGAAAGACCGACGATCTGGAAGTCGGAGGCTACGGCGATCCATTTAGGAGTACCCCGGGCCGTGCTTCGCCCCTCGACCCGGAGGCGCAACGCCCCGCGAGCCCCTTCCAGGGTCAGCTCGAGCAGATCGCGCAAGATGGAAGCTGGGACCTTTCCCGTCGGGGTTCGAGGTCCGTAGAGCCGAATGGAATGCCGGTGTACCGTGGGAGACTCCTTGGCCGCCTGAGCGACTCAACGAGCCCAATCATATCCCAAGGGAAAAAATTCGGCGATGAAGTCGCCGTGTCGCGGGAATCCGCCGCCCGGATTTGAAATCCCGGGCGGCGGGTGTAATCCGTTACTTCGTTACTTCTCCACGCCCTGCCGGCGCCGCAGCATTGCGAGGCCGAGGCCGGCCAGCACCACCATCAGCAGCAGCAGGCCGAGGGGTGAGAGGGTCGGAATCGGGGGCGGCGCCGAGCCTCCGCCGACCACGATCGCGGTGGGATTGCCGGTACCCGCCGCAGCCGGATCGTCGGTCTGCCCTGTGGCGTCGTTGGTGTTGTTGCCGTCACTGTCGTAGGAGATCGTGCCCTGGTTCGTGACCGTCATTCCAGCGGCGGCGGGCAGGATCGTCGCGGTGATGGTGATCGTCACCGTGCCGTTGGTCGCCGCGAGGGTCCCGTTCCAGGTGACGGTGTTCGTGCCGGTGTTCGCATTGGCGGTGCCGCTGGTCGCCGTGGCGGAGACCAGGGCCAACTGAGGCGGCAGGACGTCCGTCAGCTCGTTGCCCGGGTTGTCCGCCTGAGCTCCGGGGCCGCTGTTGGTCAGGATGATGGTGTAGGTGATGGTGTCGCCCACCGCGTAGGGGCCGGCGGACACGGTCTTGGTGCCCGTCACCACAGCTCCGGGCGCCGCCGAGATCGTGTCGGAGTCGGTCGCCGAGTTGTTGCCGGGCGTCGGGTCGGTGGTGCCGGCCGGTGCCGCGACGGTCGCCGTATTGCTCAGCGTGCCGGTCGCCGATGCGGAGATGTTGCAGGTCGCGGTGTAGGTGACGCTGCCGCCTGCCGGCAGGGTCAGGGTGTCGCTGATGTTGCCCGAGCCGGAGGCGGTGTTGCCCGTGGCGCCGCCCGCGGCCACGCTGGTCCAGGTGACGGTGGTGCAGGCCGCGGGGAAGGTGTCTGCCGCCGTGGCGCCCGTCGCGGTGCTCGGACCCGCGTTGCTGACCACGATGGTGTAGGTGACGGAGCCGCCGGCCGTCGCCGTGGTGACGCCGTCCGTCTTGGTGATCGAGAGGTCGGCGCTCGCTCCCAGGGTGTCGGAGTCGGTCGCCGAGTTGTTGCCGGGCGTCGGATCGGTCGTTC
>Ga0134125_10001744_pt1 | contig 26425 bp, 23 predicted proteins | sample KB31751_FD_96464 | JGI IMG/M metagenome (GOLD analysis project Ga0134125, IMG submission 96464) | Terrestrial soil microbial communities with excess Nitrogen fertilizer from Kellogg Biological Station, Michigan, USA - KB3-175-1 | ecosystem: Environmental > Terrestrial > Soil > Unclassified ...
ACCAACTATGAGGTACTGCAAATTCTGGGCAGCTCCCTACTGGACAAAACGCCCTTAAATCAGCTCCTAAGAAAAACAAGCGATCAAGATGTCAAAGAACTTTTATGTAACCAATTGAAATTCATTTAGTTTAAACGAGACGCTACTGATATTATTTATTGATTAATTCGGCAAGCCTAATTTTCGTAATCCCCGTAAGAGATATCTTTGTCTGGCTTGTACAATCAAATGAAATTGCTATGCAACGTATTCTGGTACTCCTGCTTACAGGCGCTCTGGCGATGGACGCGGCCGGACAGACGCCGGGTCCAGTTGGGGATGCGGCTCAACGGAAGGTCCTGTTGCCCAACGGCTGGTCGCTGACGCCGGCCGGTCACAGTTTGCCGCTGGGCGATTTGCCGCTGAACATCGCCGTTAGCTCGTCGAGACGCTATCTGGCGGTGACCAACAATGGCCAGAGCACGCAGACCATCCAGCTTATCGATGCTGCAAAGGAGCAGGTCCTGGACAGTGTCGTGATCCCGCGCTCCTGGCTGGGTCTCGCCTTCAGTGCGGATGAAAAGTTCCTGTATGCCTCGGGCGGCAATGATAACCGCATCCTCAAGTACGCCGTGCACCCCGTTTCGGGCGCCGGCGGCCATGCCCTCGTGCTGGCCGACAGTATTCCGCTCGGGAAAAAATGGCCCGTGAAGATCTCCCCGGCCGGCCTTGCCATTGACGACCGGCGCGGCCTCCTCTATGTGGTGACGAAGGACAACAATTCCCTCTATATCGTCAACCTGGCGGCAAAGGCGGTCGTTCAGCGCTACGACCTCGGCGGCGAAGCGTATACCTGCCTGCTGTCGAAGGATGGGTCCGAACTGTATATCACCTGCTGGGGTTGCGACAAGTTGCTGATCTTCGACACGCGCAAGCGCAGGTTCGACGGCGCCGGCATCGGCGTGGGCGACAATCCCAACGACATGTGCCTGACGCGTAACGGGCGCTGGCTCTTCGTCGCCAATGCGAATGACAACAGCGTGTCGGTGATCGATCTCCGCAACCGGAAGGTTGTGGAAACGCTGAATGCGGCGCTGTATCCGGGTTCCCTGCCGGGATCCACGACCAATGCGCTGGCGCTGAGCGGTGACGAAAAGACCCTGTACGTTGCCAATGCCGATAACAACTGCCTGGCGGTGTTTGACGTGAGCAAGCCGGGTGGGGGGCTGTCAAAAGGTCTCATTCCCGTGGGCTGGTATCCGACCGCGGTACAAGTGATCGGCGATAAGATCTGGGTGGCGAACGGCAAGGGGATGTCCTCCATGGCCAATCCCTTTGGTCCCAATCCCGCGGCACCGCGCCAACATGTCAACTACCAGCACGGCGATCTCCGGCGTGCGCAACCGGTGCAATATATCGCCGGTTTATTCAAGGGGACGATGAGCATCATCCCCGAGCCGGATGCCCGGCAACTGGGCGAATATTCCGCGCAGGTCTACCGGAATACGCCATACAGCAAGATCGGGGAGCTGGACGCCGGGGGGCAGGCGGGTAACCCGGTCCCCATGAAGGTGGGCGACCCATCGCCGATCAAATACGTATTTTATTTTATCAAGGAGAACCGGACCTACGACCAGGTGCTGGGCGATGTCACCGAAGGGAACGGCGACACCAGCCTCGTGCTGTTCGGGCAGCGCGTGACGCCGAACCAGCATGCGCTGGTCCATGACTATGTACTGCTGGATAACTTCTACGTAAACGCCGAGGTCAGCGCCGACGGACATAACTGGAGCATGGGCGCCTATGCCACCGACTACCTGGAGAAAACCTGGCCGACCTCCTATGGCGGCAGAGGAGGCGACTATGACGCGGAGGGCAACCGGGCGATCGCGAACAATAAGGGCGGTTTTCTCTGGGACGATTGCCAGCGCGCCGGGGTCAGTTACCGGAGCTATGGCGAGTTTGGGGGAGGCGGGGGCCCGAAAGACGACGGCGCGCCCAACCCGCTGATCACAAGCCTGCGCGGGCACTATTGCGCCTCCTTTACGGGCTGGGATCTGAGCGTGCCCGACACGACAAGGTTCACCCAATGGAAGGCGGACTTCGACTCGCTGGTGGCGGCCGGCGCCCTGCCCAGGCTGAATATCATTCGCGTCGGCAACGACCATACCGAAGGGATGCGCCGGGGCGCGCCGACCCCTTTCGCCTTTGCGGCAGATAACGATCTGGCGGTCGGAGAATTTGTGGGATATCTCAGCAGGAGCCCGATCTGGAAAGAAAGCCTTGTCGTCATCCTCGAAGATGACGCGCAGAACGGCCCGGACCATGTCGATGCGCATCGCAGCCCCTGTTATATCGCCGGAGGCCTGGTCCGCCGTCACTTCGTCGATCATACGCTCTATACCACGACGTCTGTACTCCGGACGATCGAATTGATCCTGGGCATTCCGCCGATGACTCAGTACGATGCGGCAGCCACCCCGATGTGGCGGTGTTTCACCACCGAGCCCGATCTCACGCCGTTTCAAACGCTGCCGGCAAATGTCAACCTGCTGGATAAAAATACGGCTGTGAATGAATGGTCGCGCAAATCGGCGGGTCTGGATTTTGCGCGCGAGGACCGGGTTCCCGACCGGCTCTTTAACGAAATTCTCTGGAAGGGCATCAAGGGCGATCGCTGCCAGATGCCTGCGCCGAGCCGGGCGGCTTTTGTCCGGGTGGTGAAAGCGGCGGATGGGGATGATGATTGAATTTGCAAGGGGTTATTACAAAAGCCGGTAAAAGTGAAAATGATGGAAAATTTATTGACTCGTATTACGTTGAACCCGAACATCAATCATGGTAAACCTGGGGTCAGGAATACGAGGTATATGGTTGAAGGCATATTGGTTACCACCTTCTGCCGCGGTCATGGTCGTGGTCGTGTTCGTGGTAATAGGAGTGGTAATATCCACGATAGCGGGGGTGTTCCCTGAAAAAGGCCGGCCGGTAGTGCTCGTAGTAGATCCGGTCGCGGTAGTGACCATTCCAAACCGGGTAGTTATAGTAGGCATACCCCGGAAATTCATCGTAGTCGATCGCGGGAGCGGGCGCGTATGCGGGCGCCGGATCGCAGGCGGGAGCGGGCGCATAGTCCGGAGCATAGGCAGGAGCATAATAAGGCCTGTGGTAGACCGGTACGCTCACCCCGACGCCGACCCGGCCGAAGCGGGCGCCGACATAGACCTGCGCATCCGATGAAGTGGCGATAAGGGTGCCTGCGATGACGACGGCAAGGACGAATAGCTTTTTCATATCTGATGTTTTTAAGTTAGGGGATACCGGTCTTTTATTTCGGCATCCTTCGCTATTTGGATATGAAAAGGTTCCCTGAATTTAATAAGGGTTTGTTAATTCGCACAACCGCTTTGTATTCAGCCGTCTGGCGGCTATAGCCCCGGGTCGGGCCGAGCGGTTGGCGCGCCGGCCGGTTCCTGGCCGGAACGATCCCCCGGACGTCCGCAGCGCCGGCCCCATTCCTGTCTGAATTGCTCGCGTTGCTCGGGCGACATGTTTCCCCATTTTTCTCTGAGTGCGTCGCGCCTCCAGCCTCCGCCCGGACCGCCGCGAAAGCCGGTCAGCAATATTTTACTCAGGACGAGCAGGCCCAGCGCCTGCCAGAAATCGATTACCGGCAGGTGAAAAATCTCCGGCATCAAGGCATTCCAAAGCAACATGACGACGACGGAGAAGGCGAGGAATCCGACGATAATCTTTGCGAAAATGCCCACCACGTTACGGGGCCGGAAACGACGATTCGTATACATAATTTAGTGTTTGATAATTTCATTATAGAGTGTCAGCAACTTCTCCCGCAGATAAAGGACCGCATATCTTTTTCGCGAGATCAGCGTATTTACATTTTCCCCCGTTACGGCGGCGATCTCTTTGAAAGGGATGCCTTCGAGTTCATTCCAGACGAATACCATCCGTTGTTCCTCCGGGAGCTCATCCAGCGCCGCCTGGAGAGTTTTCCAGAACAACGCGCGAAGGTGGACGGTCTCGGGGTTTCCGGTATCGTCCAGCAGGAGACCGGTCAGTGCATCGTCCACCGGTCCTTCGCGGTCCTCCAGCATCGGTTCGAGCGACTCCGGCCGGTTCCTGCGGTACCGGTCGATGATCTTATTGCGTGCTACTGCAAAAAGCCAGCTGCCGACCTGTTCTATGGGCTCCCCCTCCATCGCGAGCGTCAGCCGGTACCAGACATCCTGCAAGATATCTTCCGCATCGGCGTCGTTGCCGACCCGTTGGCGGATGAAGCCCAGCAGTCTGCGGCCAAAACGGCTGACGACCGCCCCTATATTTTTTGTCGCGGATGAAGGCATTTGTTGTTCGATGGTCAAAAGGTCCCCCATTCTATCCGGGTAGACGGATGAGCGGGAGGGATATTGTAAGGAAAATAAGAAAAATCAGCTTATCGCATGGATGACGTAGGTGACCACTCCCCAGATCGCGAATTCGGCGCCCGAGATATCGACGTCGATCGGGGAAAGCCGCGACGTTTCCGGGACCAGCCGGATCTTGTTGAAGCTACGCTCGAACCTGCGGATCAGCATTTCGCCGTTCAGCGAGGCGATCACGACTTTTCCGCTGGCCGCCCTGGCCGAGCGGTCGACGATGACGACGTCGCCGCTGGCGATCCCCGCATCGATCATCGCGTCGCCGTTGACCCGTAAATAAAAGGTGGAAGTCTTGTTGTCGATCAGTTGCTCTTGCAGCAGGAGTTGCTCCAATTCCATAAAAGTATAGTTCAGCCCGGAGGGCAGGAAAATAAATTTCTTTTAAAATACTAATTTATTTAGTAAATTTATGCTAAATTGCTAAGCAGGTAAAATCTTTTTTTATGGAAACGGGGTTATTCGCGAAAATGCAGCTGGCGGCCAATGAATATATGCTGATCCTCAATCCGCACGAGGAATTGCGGGGCCGGATCCAGCTGTTGAAAAAGCAGTTCCATGACGCCTATCCCGCTCCGGGCGGATCGGCGGCGGCAGGGGCAAAGCCGCATCTTACGCTCGTGCGGTTTACGCAGCTGGCATTGATGGAAGAGAGGATCATCCAACGGCTTCGCGTCATCGCAATGGGGTATTGCCCTTTCAAGGTCGAGCTGAAGGATTTCGGCAGCTTCCCCACGCATACGATCTATCTGCAGGTGACCAGCAAACTGCCGATCCGGGGGTTGCTGACGGAGATCCGGGAAGCGCAGCGGCTGATGCGGCTCGACAAAGACCGGAAGCCTCATTTTATGGAGGAACCGCATATCCCCATCGCGCGAAAGCTGTTGCCCTGGCAATACGAGAAGGGTTGGCAGGAGTATGAAAAGAAGAGCTTTACCGGACGTTTTGTCGCCGACGGAATGTTGTTGCTGAAGCGGCGCGCCGCGGATGTCACAGACGGTCCGGCGACCGGTGGAAGGGACGCGTGGGCTTCCAGGGCCTGGCAGATCTCGGAACGCTTTGCATTCCAGAACCTGCCCGTCGCCACCAAACAAGGGCAGCTGTTCAGCCTGCCTCGGGCGTAATTGTCGGACGGGCAACAACAATTTTTTATCTCTGAAGGAAGTGAAATGGAGCGTGAATATCTAAAAGGCCGTGGGGCGCAATACAACCCCAGGAACCGGTTTCTGAAGAACGAGCGGGTGAGGGAACATGTCGAAGGGATCGACGAGTGGGTCGAGCCGGATCTGCAGACCCAATTCCTGGAAGAGAACGCAAAGGGCCTGGTCAATAAGGTCGATAGTCCTGATGTGGGGATGTGGTACAGCATGAACCCGTACCAGGGGTGCGAGCACGGGTGTGCCTATTGTTATGCGCGCAACGCGCATGAGTATTGGGGATATAGCGCAGGGCTCGATTTCGAACAAAAGATCATCGTCAAGAAGAACGCGCCGGAACTCCTGCGTCAATTCCTGATGAACCCGAAATGGGAGTGTCTGCCGATATCGCTCAGCGGCAACACGGATTGTTACCAGCCAGCGGAGCGGAAATTCCGGATCACCCGGCAATTGCTGGAAGTCTGTTCGGCCTTCCATCAGCCGGTGGGTCTGATCACAAAAAACGCGGGGATCGTGCGGGATCGTGACATCCTGGCGGAAATGGCAAAAAAGAATCTTGTGTCGGTACTGATCACGGTCACCTCCCTGAATGAGGAGCTGCGGCGCGCCATGGAGCCGAGGACCACGACCGCGGAGCAGCGGCTGCGGACCATCCGGGCGCTGAGCGAAGCCGGTGTCAGGGTCGGCGTCATGCTGGGGCCATTGATCCCTGGCCTGAACGAACACGAGATCCAGCGGATCATGCAGGCTGCCGCGGAGCACGGCGCAAGTTTCTCTGCCTATACCTTCATTCGGCTAAATGGCGCCGTCAAGCTGATCTTTCACGACTGGCTGCACAAGAATTTTCCCGACCGCGCGGACAAAGTATGGCATCTCATCGAAGCCAGCCATGATGGCAAGGTGAATGACGGCCGCTGGGGAGTCCGGATGCGCGGCGAAGGCAATATCGCCGAACTGGTGGCGAAGCAATATGCGGTGTATGCGCAGAAATATGGTTTGAACGCCGAACGATGGGAGCTGGATTGTTCGCAATTCCGGCGGCCGGGGGAGCAAATGCGGTTGTTCTGACGCGGCGTCCAAGGGGCGATGCGTGTGTTCTGACGCGGCGGCGACCAGCTATCCCCAGTCGAATTGCTTTATCGCTCCGTCAAGGCGCCAGCGCGCGGGCAGCGGGTTCGAAAGCCAGTCCAGCGGCTCACCGGCGGGGAGCGAACGGGCCGCCAGCGAAAAGGAGGCGCGGATCTGCGCGCGTTGGTCCGGGCCGACGGCGTCGGGTTCGGCGGAAATGAACAAAGGCGTTCCCGCACCGGCGAGCAACTGCATCCACTGGCGGTTCCGCTCCCAGGGAATGTCGCGTGTCAGGCCGACGCAGTCGCCATCGGCGGCATAGAAGCGGTTGTGCTGGATCATCCGGAAGCCAAGGGCGTTGACCCCCATTTTCCGGGTTCGGGCCCATTCCTTGCCGCTGGTGTCGTCGCCCACCCGCATGAGCTCGAACATTCCGGCAGACAGGTGGCTCATGGTATTGCAACCGATGAGGTACATCTCTCCCGCAGCCTCCCGGATCGCCCGGTAGAGGCCAAGGACGATCTCTGCCGTTGTGCGGGTATTGTCGCTGAAACGCCAGCCGGGTGACGTGACATCGCCGCCCATCGCCATCCCCCACTTGCCGAAAATATCGTACGTGGTATAGTCATGCTTCACCAGTTCGTACCCCCATTGGCGGTAGAGCGAGATATTCCGGCCGATACGTTGCAGGTTTTCGGGGATCGAGGGGTCGAGGACGGGACTTTTCGGATCGTCCCTGCCCGGAATAGCGGGCAATAGCAAACGCGCGGGATCCTTATAGGAGGCGCAAAGCGGGCGCGTCCAAAGACCGGGCCGCATCCCCAGCCGGCGGATACGGGTGGCCAGGGCGGCCATATCCCTGAACTTGTCGTTGGGCTTCGAGAAATCGTCCATCCAGCCGCCATCGCCGGGATGATATGGCGAATATTGCGCCCATCCGGCGTCGACAACGGAGAATGGCCGGTTGGCCGGATCCGGCGCCAGGTCCGTCATCAGGGCGGTCTGCCTGAGGATCAGGTCCGGGTTGTTGTTGCCGTAGGCATAGTACCAGTCGTTAATGCCGTAGACGGGCTGCCGGGCCAGCCTCGGACGTTCGCAAAGCAACCCGCAAAACCGGCGGGCAGTGGCAAATACGCTTTCGCCGCCCGCTCCCCCGCACACAACGATGGAGGCCGCCCGAAGTTGGCGGCTTCCGAGCAGGACGCCGCCGCCGCCGTTGCGTGTATCGAGGGTGAGGTGCAGCGTATCGTCCGCACATTGCCAGTAGCAAAGCGCGGGACAGCCGGTCCGGACGCCAAAGCAACTCGTCCTGCCCGCGGCGTGATGGATGAAATACCAGGGCATTTTTGTCCCCGGCGCCGGCGCCCGGAAGCCTTCGTCGCCATAGACGCGTTCCCATTCATCCGCGAGGACGGCGCCCCCGTCTACCGGGATAGGCCAACCGAGCCGGATAAACCGCAGGGCCAGCGACGGTGCGTCCACGACGACGGTCAACGCGCCGCGTTCCTCCCGGAAGCTGACGACCAGGTCGCGGTATCGGAAGCTACCGTCGGACGAAGCGAGGAGCGCGTGCTCGCCATCGTCCAGGACGGCGGTTGCGGATGACGGGGGTGCGATGACCGGTTGCGCCGGAGCGGCCGCACCCTGCCGGGTAATTAGAAGGCCGCCCAGCGCCAGGCCATTCAGGCGGATAAAATGACGTCTTTCCAATGGAGCGTGTTGGGTCCCCAAAATACTAAACAATCGCTAACTTACCGTCAAAGCAGCCAGTATGAAGTATCGCTGAGGGTATGGCTGGCCGTCACGGGAGCCACTGCAGGCGGGTCTCGAAGCGCTCACCCGTTGCCGGGAGGCGGTCATCCGTGGTTGAATTCTTCCAGCCGGTCCCGTTCGGTTTCTATCAATTGCCGGATACTGAGCAGCTTGTCTTCCAGCCGCCGGAAGCTGGCGGCGAGGGCGGCGGGCTCCGCCCCGAGACAAGTGTTCTCGAATTCCTGGCATTCCGCCTGCAGGGTCAGCAGACCGACGAAGCCGAACAGCGGCTTTATCTTGTGGACCGCGCTCTTCAACGCCATCCTGTCGCCTGCGGCAAAACCGGTGACGATCTGGCGCACAAATTCATCGTATTCATTGAGAACATCCGTAAAGGTTTCCCCAATCATCAGATAATCACCTGCATATAACTCGATTAGGTACCGGCTATCAATGGGAGGGCTGAAATCGAACATCTTATCGGCTAGAGGGTTCTCCATTCGCACATAATAGATAGTTAACGATCTCTAAAATAATTTATTGTCTTCCAGCGTTTCAAGGGGGCCTAACCACAAAATCCAGGTATTCTTGAGCAACCCCGTCGTCGCACTGGTCCGGTCCTTCTATGAGGATATCGTCTATTCCGGCATCGGAGCGGACTTTTCGGCGTCCAAGCAAAAAAAGACGATCCGGTTCAATCAATTCATCCTGCTCATCCTGATCGCGCATTTCGTATGCGTCGTTTCCTATTTCTTTTTCGGCTTGTATATCAGCGCGCTGATCAACCTGACGGCTGCGTATATATTTATCGTCGCCTACCATCTCAACCTGCGGCGAAGGTTTCTGCTTGCCCGGATCGTCTCCGTGCTCAACCTAAACCTTTATCTCGTGGTCATGAACTATATGGAGGGGATCAGGGCGGGCGAATATTTGTTCTACTTCCCGTACTTCCTCATCATGACCTTTATCATCAGCTTCAGGAAAAAGCTGGTGGAACTGACGACCGCGTATATGATCACGCTGGTCTCGCTGCTCTGTTGTTACTATCTCTGTCCGCAGGAGAACTATTACCAGGTACACATTGTGAATATGTTTGACAAGCTGTATGACAGCAACCTGGTGCTGTCGCTGCTGTTGTCGACCTTCTTTTCGTATGCGATCGTCCGGATCAACCGCAATAACGAATCGGCGATCCTGAAGGAAAAACAATTCGTGGACACGATCTTCAACACCTCGCTCGACGGCGTTTTTGTCCTCGACGCCGTGGCGATGATCATCACCGATTGCAACCAGCGTGCGGTCGAGTTGCTGGAGATCGGGGACAAGGCGCAGATCGTCGGGGCGCCGGTGGAAAGCCTGTTCAACAAAGAACACCTCCGGTTGTTCAGCCATGTCGGCAGCGACCCCGGGGACCCGCAAACCAATAGCTGGCAGGGAGAGCTCGCGCTGGCTTCGAAAAAGGACAACACCATCTTCGCCTTTGTCAACGTCGTCAGCTTTTTCGATCAGGATCGCCGGTTCTGGAAGATCAGCGTGCTGGATATTTCCGAGATCAAAATGACGCAGTTCGAGCTGATGAAGTCCAAGCAAAAGGCCGAGTCGGCGTCGCGCGCCAAGTCGAGGTTCCTGTCGAACATGAGTCATGAGCTCCGCACGCCGCTGAATGGCATCATCGGCTCCTCCAACCTGCTGCTGCAGGAGAAATTCCTGCCCGAGCAGCGCTCGCATCTTGAGATCCTGAAATTTTCATCGGAGCTCATGATGGTGCTCATCAACGATATCCTCGACTTCAACAAGATCGAGTCGGGAAGGTTCGAGCTCGAGAACCTGCCGCTCAACCTGCGGGCGCTGCTGAAAAAGCTCGAAGCTCAGTTCTCGGTCCAGGCGCACGCGAAAGGCCTGCTTTTCCTGCTCGATGTGGACGACAACCTGGAAACCGAGTTCCTAACCGACGAAACGAGGCTGAACCAGGTATTCAGCAACCTGCTGTCCAACGCGATCAAATTCACGCACAGCGGCGGCGTCACGCTGGGCGCGCGAAAGCTCTCGTCCACGAGTAAAAAGTCCACAATCCAGTTCATGGTCAAAGACACGGGCATCGGCATCCCTGCCAACAAGCAGCAGGAGGTCTTCGAGAGTTTCACACAGGCCGATACCGACACCACCCGCAAGTATGGCGGCACGGGTCTGGGTCTCGCCATCAGCCGCAAGCTCGTCGGTCTTTTCGGCGGCGAGTTGCAGATCCAGAGTGAGGAAGGGAAAGGAAGCACGTTTTATTTTACGGTCGAGATGGAGGTCAACGAGAATGCCAAACTCTATATCAACGACGAAAAGGTCAAGCAGCTCCAGGGGTTCGATCACCTGCGGGTGCTGATCGCGGAAGACAACAGCGTCAACATGTCCGTCGTCCGGCGGTTCCTCGTCAAATGGGGGATCGAGGTCCACGAGGCGACCAATGGCCTCGAAGCGGTGGAGAAATGCCGCGGGGACAGCTATGACCTGGTCCTCATCGACCTGGAAATGCCCGAAATGGACGGGGCTACCGCGCTGGCCGAGATCCGGAAACTGCATCCGGAGGTGCCGGCGATCGCCTTTACGGCAGCGGTGTACGAGGATATGAAGGTCGACCTCCTTCAAAAAGGATTTATGGAAGTGGTACCGAAGCCCTTCCGGCCCGAGGACCTGCACAGCAAAATCCAGAAACTGGTGGCCAACCGGGCATAGGATGAACGGGAGTCCGGAAATTTAGCTATCTTACCGGGGCGAAGATAAATCATCACTACCATGGAACCTCCTTCGTGGTCTGCCCGTTTTAGCCGGCTTCGGCAATTGTTCTGGTTATCTTTCCTGCTTACCATCGGCTATATGATCTGGGTGAGGAGCTATTTGTCGCCGCTGAGCTCCGACGAACTGGTGCAGTTCGAGATCGCCAAGACCGTGACCAGGGCGCAAGACATTATCCGGGACTGGAAGCTGACGGGCAAGTACGAGCTGGGCGTGCAGAGCACCTACCTGGCCTATGTCTTCATGCTCCTGTACACGCTTGCCATCGCCTTCGGCTGCCGTTTTTTCGCGGTGTGCACGGGGAATGAGATCATGATCAGAGGAGGACGCGGATTCTCCTGGCTGATCGTGGCAGCCACGGCCTGCGACCTCGTCGAAAACCTGGCATTGTCGCGGACGATCCGGGGACATATTTCGCAGTGGAATGTGACGATGGCCTACGACCTGGCCCAAGTGAAGTTCTCGATCGTAATCGTCTGCGTCCTGTTCATGTTAACCTGTTTTCTTTACTGGGCGGTCGGCAAGATTGCCGGCGAGCGCCATCGCTAGCGACTGCTCAATGGCTGAAACCGAAGAGGGTGCCAGGTGGTGTCGCCGTCGATCACCGTATTCTCGTTGCGAAAGCCGGCGATCACCTGCCCGTTCAGCAACATCGAAGGCTCGTGGTTGCGGGCATCTTTCAGCGCATGCAGATAGAAGGTGGCGCCGCCGATGACGGTCTTGTGCTGCCGGATCAGCGTGGGCAGGTCATAGCAGCTATGCATTTCCACGGTGGGGTAGCCGTTGATAAAGGTCTCATCCCGGAAGGACTTGCCGGTCTTGTTGGCGGCCGACAGGCGGACCGTCTTTGCGGCGGGGTCCGCCGCGGTGACATAGGTCCCGGGGGGCAGCATGGGCATGTCCGGTCTTTCGCCCGGCGCGGGGAATCTTCCCTGGACATGGGTGATCGTGTTGCTGCCTGCGTCGATATCACCCGTGAACGGGGCCAGCGCGATCACATAATAATCCGACCACAACGGCAACCGCATGCCTTCGCGCATGCCATAGGCAAGGTTGCGGAGCCACACCGTGTCGTGCCCGATGCGGCGGATAAAGCCGACGGGATAAGTCGTCGCCAGCATCCCGCTGAACTGGTCCTGGTAGGGAAGCCCCGTCGTCAGCACGATATCGCCCGTCTGCAACAGCGCCGAATCGGCGGGGTTGGTTAGCCTGAACCAGCCTGTCCAATCCCGTTTGTCGACGTGGAGCACGGCAGTTCCGGTGAGCGCCACCGTTCGTTCATAACCGCTGTTGTAGGTATATTTTGTCAGGAGGTCCATGCCTTGCCAGGGGTCGGTGAACAAATAGGTATTGCCGTAGTATACCGGGTCGATGCCCAACGCATTCAGCGGCCCGTGGGCGTGCGTATTGATCGTTACGCCATAGTTGCTGCTGCCAAGGACGCCGCCCGCGTAATACATGATCACGTTCCTGAACAAGGGCGTCGGACAGAGCCCGCAGTCGTTGAGATTGGCCGTTACGGGCGGTTCATTCATGGTCCCGCCCTCGTAGGTATCGCTATTACCCGCCAGGACGAGCCGGTATCCCTTGTCACCCATGTAGGTCCGGAGGATGCAGCCGTGGAAGGAAGTCCCCGAGCCAGCGAGATAAAAGTCGGGGTAAGGGATGCCCGGCCCCTGCGTAGCAAAATCGATCTGACAGTCTTCAAAGGAGAGCGAGGCATTGCCGCCCGCGTATCCCAGGCGGAAGAGGCCTTCCGCATACACATTCCGGAAAACGCCGCTGAAGGATTGCGCGGCGATATTGGTCAGCTGTTTCACATTGCCCGCGATATTTACGCCGTCGACCATGGGGACGCCGCCGCCGTCGCCATGCCTGATGCCGAAAGTGACGTTGTCGAATACCGTATGGGTGGCGCCCCAGACCTTCAGCCGGTCGACATGGCATTCCTTCGATTGGGCCTGTCCCATGGCATAGGCAACCTTGTTGTTGCTGATGTCGCAGTCCAGCACGTCGATCAGTTCGCCGTTTTGCTGGTTGGAAGGAGTGATCATTACGCCCACCACGAAATCGGTGATCGAGCAGCCGGTGATCTGTACCGCCGTCGAGCCGCTGCGGCTGAGGCCGGGTACATAATATTGCCGTAGTCCGGGGTACATGTCCTTTTCGCTGGCATAAGCCGCAGGGTCGGAGAAGGGATCGATCGCGATTCCCGCGTAGGGCGACACGGGCCCAAGGCGCGCATTGCCGTCCGTCCACTCGTTGAACGCGAGGGTGTCGATCTGGATGGCGTTCAGCCTGTCCGGAAAATGAAACATGCCCCGGATGATGAGATCCCTGATCTGGACGCCCTTTCCGAGCTGGACGCCGATAGCGAAACTGTTGGCGAAGCGTGGCGCGATCACGGCGCCGCCCGTGGAGAGGTCTTTAGCGTTAACCGGGCCTTCCAGCGTGATGCTCGCCTGGCGATAGCCCTGGCCGGTGAAGCGGGCGATCAGCAGCGGGCGGGAAATATGATAGGTGGCCGCCGGAAAATAGAGCGTACGCGGGGCATGATCGTTGGCCAGGACATAGTCGATCCCTTTTTGGATCGCCGCCCAGTCATCCGTGCCCGCGTCGCCAAGCGCGCCAAACCAGCGGACGTCAAGACTCCGGCCGTCGACGATCCGCTTCAACCGCAATCCGGATGCAGTGACGAGGATCATCGCGCTGTCGTCGGCGCTGGTCCTGTCGCGGGGATCCGCTCTGAACAACCCGTCCCTGCCGGCGTCCGCACCGCTGACATAATACACCCGGGCGTCCGGGGCCGCGAGGCGGCTGGCCCGAAGGGCCGAAACGGAAAAGCGGGTGATCGCCGCGCTGTCGGGGGCTTGCGCTGCGGCGGAGCCGCGCAGCAGGAGCAGGACGATGAAAGTCAGGAGAGTCGCGGAGATGCGTACGGGAGTCGCCGCGCGCGCGGAAAGTGTGACGGAGCATGGCGGAAGCGCCTGGCGCACGGAAGGCGCGCCGCCGCTAACGATTTTTGTCGGCGTAATAGACGTTCGGCGTGCAAAAAGCGAGTACTTCATAATCTACTCCCGTTAAAAAGGCATGCAGGTCGGAATTTCCCAATTCGTCGTAACGGCCGTCGAATTCAACGCAAATGACTCCGGGACGATACTTCAGGAAGTTGTTCCCCATCAGCACCTGGAGGTCGTGGTGTTCCACATCCACGCAAAGGAGGTCGATGGTCCGGCTGCCGAGGTGCCGGTCGAAGATCTGCTCGAGGGTGGTAGAGGTCATCCTGATCTCCGTGAGGTTCCGGTTGCCGGCCTTCATCTGGCCGCCCAATTCGGGGTCCACCGAAGAATATTCGTGGTCCTTTTTGTCCTGGAAGAATGTCATCTCCCTCACCTCGTCGGAGACGATGGCGTGAAGACAGATATCTTTTCTGCGGATCTTGCGGAATCTTTTCACGAGGGCCCCGTTTCCGTCGGCGCAGATGCCGGTCCAACCCTTCATATAGAGCTTGGAGGTATTCGATTTCTGGATCGGGTTGTTGCACCCAATGTCCACGTAGAAGCCATTCCGCTTGTTCTTGCCAAAGATCATCTTGAGGACGAGGTCTTCTCCGCTCATCGAGTGAGATACTGTGAGGCCTTCCATTTCAAACTTCTCCATCAGCCAACACACGAAAAGGTGAAGCCGGGAATTCCGGAACGAATTAACGATCTGGTGTCCAAAGGACATTGGTAGCGATTTTTACTTAAGAGGTAGAATTCTCTCTTCAAACGAGAAATCCGCGGACTTATTGAGTAGCACAACTGCAGGGGCTTTTCCCGGTGGCGGGAAGGGGTCGCGCACTGGACGGTAAAGGGCTGTTTCTCAAGGAATAATTAAAGGTCGTTAAATATTAAAATCTCCTATATTTGCAACGAACCGTTGTTGATGCAATAAATCCGTGGCACCGGGAGTTTTTGTGGTCCTTGAAATTCGGATTACTCTTTAAAGTTAATATTTCCTGTGACGAATAAGCTGGAGATTTTTTGTGCTAACGTAAGGACAGGGTATAGAGAGCATGCATAAGCAGCTGTCTATACCCTTTTCTCTTTTATACTATCCGTTCCCATTTAAACAATCTTTTGAAAATTAACCCGTTGCAAAACCATTTTGTGACTGAGGAGGCGAAGCTATGCCCGCAAGCAGGAAGAACTGGTATGTCGTGTATACCAAGCCCCGTTGGGAAAAAAAGGTATATACTTTATTGACGGACAAAAATATAGAAGCGTATTGTCCGTTGAATAAAGTCCGCCGGAAATGGAGCGACCGGATCAAGTGGGTGGAAGAGCCCTTGTTCAAGTCGTACGTGTTTGTCCGGGTGGCGCCGGAGGACCAGCCGGCGGTGCGACTGGTGAACGGCGTGGTCAACTTCGTCTATTGGTTGAGGAAGCCTGCGGTCGTGAAGGCGCGGGAGATCGAGGTGATCAGGAAATTCCTCAACGAGCATGAGGAGGTGTGGGCCGAGCCGGTGCACCTGGAGAAAGACGCGAGGGTGGTCATCCGTCGCGGGGCTTTTATGGACAAGGAGGCCAGGGTGGTCGCGGTCGGCGCCAAGCGCGTCCGGGTGTTGATCGACAGCATCGGGTATTCGCTCGTCGCCGTGGTGGCCCGGACGAATGTGGAAGTGATCGGAAAGTGGAAGTGATCGGAAAATGGAAGTGACCGGAAAACAGTAGATTTACAACGCAACATTATCTTAATGCACGGTTCGCTATTTATGAGAAATCACCTGCCCGTATGGGTCTGTGTCGTCCTTTTATTTTCCTTTGCAGGCACGTCCTGCGTCAGCACCCGTCCCCTGACCTATCTGCAAGGCACATTTGATACCGCAAAAGTCAGCCAGATCAAGATACCCGAAGCGCGGGTCAGACCCGGAGACCTGCTCAGCATCATCGTATACAGCGACAACCCCGAGGCGACGGCCTTGTTCAACCAATCCCTGATCATCGTCAACAACAATTCCGGTTCCTCGGCCGCTTCTTCGGGCCCGACGGGAACGGGAGGAGCGGGCGGCGGGACGGGATCCAATGCGGGCGCGGTGGGTGCGGGTTCCCCGACGACACCGGGATACCTGGTCGACGAGGAAGGCAATATCCAGTTTCAGGGACTTGGGCTGCTGCACGTGGAAGGACTGACCCGGGACTCGCTCAAGATGCTGCTCGACTCGCGGCTGAGAGTCTATCTGAAAAATCCGTACTACACGATCCGCTTTATGAACTACCGGTTCACCATGCTGGGTGAAGTGCAGCACCCGGGCATCTTCAGCATTCCGGGCGAACATATCAGCCTGCTGGAGGCCATCGGGCTGGCCGGCGACCTGACGCTGTACGGGCGGCGGGACAATGTCCTGATCATCCGCGAGACCGACGGGAAACGCGAGTATGCCCGGCTCGACCTGACAAAGCCGCAGGTCATGGTCTCCCCCTATTTTTATCTGCAGCAAAACGACGTGGTCTATGTCGAAGCGACCAAACGGAAGATCCTGGCGAACGACCAGGCAACTACCCGGAACGTGACGATCGCGGCCACGGTGATATCCGCACTCGCCATCGTCATCAGTCTTTTACGGAAATAATATCCCATATCCATGCCTGAGCATTCCAACGGAATAAATAACAATCATACACCGGTATACGTCAAGACCAACAACCCCTGGGTTGCGGGTCCCAAGGACTTTATTTATAAATACCTGCCGTATCTGCCGCTGTTGCTCCTCAGCGTGGCGTTCTTCCTGATCATCGCCTATATCAAGGTCAGGTACACCACGCAGATCTTCCGGGTCCAGTCCTCCCTGCTGATCCAGAACGATATGGCGGCCATGGGCGGCGGCGCCAACGGCAATTCGAAGGACGCGAAATTCGAAGAGTTGTTCATGACGCCCGACGCGCAGAACCTCAGCAACGAGATCGAAGTGCTCAAGTCGACGCCCGTGCTGAAACGGGTCGTCCGGGACCTCGGGCTGCAAACGGCCTACTATGGCCGCGGGAACGTCCGCGGCAGCCTGATCTATCCGTTTTTCCCGTTCACGCTGAACATCATCTCGAAAACCGATACCACCAAAGGGCTCAGCTTCAAGATCAACCTGCTCAGCGCGGACCGGTACACGGTCGACGAGGACAAGGCGATCTTTCATTTCGGGGACACCCTCACCGTCGGGGACGCGCGGGTGCAACTGACGCGGAACGTCGGCGTCAATCTTTTTCAGTACGCCACCCGCCAGTTCGAGATCGACTGGTCGCCGGTGCTGGATGCCGCGCTTGGGCTGCAGGGCGGCCTGAAGGTGCTGCAGATCAACGAGCAATCCACGATCCTCACGCTCAGCTTCGAGAGCGAGAACCCGGCGCTGGGCAAGGACGTGCTCAACGACCTGATGGCGGTCTACGACACGCTGCAGGTGGAGGACAAGAACCGCATCGCGGCCAATACCCTCCGGTTCATCGACGACCGCATCCTGGACCTCAAAGACACGATCAGCCGGGCGCAGGGCGTCGTCACGCATTTCATGGTCACCAACAAGGTGTTCGATCTCGAGAACCAGTCGAAGGACTATCTCGACAAGATGGGCGAAGCCGCGAAGACGAGGGCCGAGCAGGAGGTCAGGATCAAGATCGTGGACTACCTGTTGCAATATATCTCGGACAAGAAGAACCTCCACGAGATCGTCCCGACCAACCTGGGCATCGAAGAGCCGGCGCTCACCCAACTCGTGTACGAGTATAACCGGCTGACGCTGGAAAGGGACAAGAATGTGAAGACGAGTACCGAGGCCAACCCACTGATCGTGGGCATGGACGAGACCCTCGACAAGATCAGGGCGCAGATCTACCAGGCCCTGACCAATATCAAGACGGCGTACATGATCACCATCGATCGCCTGGAACAGGCGGAGGGGGATATCAATTCACACGTCAACGCGCTTCCCGGGAAGTCGATGGGCCTGCTGAACATCGAACGCCAGCAGAAGATCCTGGAAGACCTGTATTCCCTGCTGTTGCAAAAAAAGCTGGAGATCTCGCTGTCTTCCGCTTCGACGATCTCCAATTCACGGGTCGTGGAGCCGGCGATGGCGGGCAACGATCCCGTCAGCCCCAACAAGAAAAGCATTTATACCATGTACCTGTTGCTGGGTGTGCTGTTGCCGACGGGTTTCGTGGTGCTCCGCGAATTGTTGCAGGATAAGATCAGCGGCAAGGCTGACGTCGAAAAATATACGACCGCGCCGATCCTCGGCGAGATCGGGCATTCAGAAGGTAAACAGACCCTGGTGGTCACCCAGAACAGCCGCCGCCTGATCTCCGAGCAGTTCCGGATCGTGCGGACCAACCTGCAGTATATGATCAGCAAGGTCGACAAGCCGGTCATCATGATCACCTCCTCGTTCAGCGGCGAAGGCAAGTCCTTTGTCAGCACCAATATGGGCGCGGTCATGGCCTTGTCGGGGAAACGGACGGTCATCATGGAATTCGATATCCGGAAGCCGAAGATCGTCTCGGGCCTCGACCTGAAAAGAAAAATGGGGATCACGAATTATATCATCGGGAAAGCGGGATTCAGCGAGCTGCTCATCAAGGTCAGCGGCATCGACGACCTCTATGTCATTCCCTGCGGCCCCATCCCGCCGAACCCCTCGGAGATCCTGCTGGATCAGAAGCTGGACGAACTGATGCGCGAGGTGCTGGACCATTTCGATGTGGTCATCATGGACACCGCACCGATCGGCCTGGTGAGCGACGCGATCACGCTGAGCAGGTTCTCGAACTGTACCCTGTACATCACCCGCCAGGGCTATACCTTCCGCAAACAGCTCGGGCTGGTGGAAGACCTGTATGTCAACAAGAAGCTGCCCAATCTCTGTCTGCTCATCAACGACGTGCGGGCCGACGGCGGCTATTACGGCGGGTACTATGGCAGCGGATACGGCTATTACGGCGGGTACGGGTATGGCAAGCACTCGGATTATTTTGAAAGCGAGGACAATGGAAGAAGCAAACCGCTTTCCGTCAAGCTGCGCAACTGGGTAGACCGGGTATTCAGATAAAATCCAATTATTTCTGGCATGGAAAGATCGATAGAGGGGCCGGAGTACTGGGACCTGGTCCTGAAACCCCAACAATCTGTTTTTGAGCTGAATCTGCGGGACATCTGGCGGTACCGGGACCTGCTCTGGTTATTTGTCCGGCGCGATTTTGTTTCCTTTTACAAACAAACGATCCTCGGACCGTTCTGGTTCTTCATCCAGCCGCTGTTCACGACGATCATGTACACCTTCATCTTCGGAGGGCTGGCCAACATGAACGCCGACGGGCTCCCCAAGCCCCTCTTTTACCTGGCAGGCATCACCACCTGGAATTATTTCTCCGACTGCATTACCAAGACGTCGACGGTCTTCAAGGACAACGCCAATATCTTCGGGAAGGTCTATTTTCCGCGGCTGATCATGCCGCTTAGCCTGGTCATGTCCAACCTGATCCGGTTTGCGGTCCAGATGGGCCTCTTCCTCGTCGCGATGGCCTGGTACGCGTGGGTGGAAAAAAACCACAATTTTCATTTCTCCGCGTACATCCTGTTGTTCCCGGTCATCGTCGCCGAGATGGCGCTGCTGGGCCTGGGAGTCGGGATGGTCATTTCGGCGCTTACGACCCGCTACCGGGACCTGGCCTTCCTGCTGGTATTCGGCGTACAGTTGCTGATGTATGCCACGACGGTCGTCTACCCGCTGTCGACCGTGCTCGTAAAATTCAGGAACCATCCCTGGATAAGCGCGATCATCGAATACAACCCGATGACGCCGGTCATCGAGACCTTCCGCGTGGGATTCCTCGGCAGCGGTACGTTCACCTGGTCCCTTTTTATCTATTCGGTGGTCGTCACCTTATTTATCTTATTTCTCGGGATCTTTATCTTCAACAAGGTGGAACGAAACTTTGTGGATACGATCTGAACCCTCAACCCTCAGTATGGCTGTCGTCATCAAAGTAGAACAACTTTCAAAGGCATATCAATTAGGCGAGATTGGCACCGGGACCATTTCCCGCGACCTCGAGCGCTGGTTCGCCCGGCTGCGGGGAAAGGAAGACCCGTTCCTGAAGGTCGGGGAAGTCAACGACCGGACGGCGAAAGGGGAAAGCGATATCGTCTGGAGCCTGCGCGATATCAGCTTCGATGTGATGCAAGGAGAATCGGTCGGCGTGATCGGGCGCAACGGCGCGGGCAAAAGCACCCTGCTGAAGCTACTCAGCCGGGTAACGGCGCCGACCACGGGGCTGATCAAGGTGAAGGGCCGGATCGCCAGCCTGCTTGAAGTGGGCACCGGTTTTCATCCCGAATTGACCGGGAAGGAAAACGTTTACCTGAACGGCGCGATCCTCGGCATGCGGAAAAAGGAGATCGAACGGAAGTTCGACGAGATCGTCGACTTTTCGGGGGTGGAACGCTACATCGATACGCCCGTCAAACGTTACAGCAGCGGGATGTACGTCAGGCTTGCCTTTGCCGTCGCGGCCTACCTGGAAAGCGAGATCCTGATCGTCGACGAAGTGCTCGCCGTCGGGGACGCCGAGTTCCAACAAAAATGCCTGGGGAAAATGAAGGACGTGAGCAGCCGGCAGGGCCGGACCGTGCTCTTCGTCAGCCACAATATGAGCGCCGTACTGAACCTTTGCGACAAGGGGGTCGTATTGCGGAACGGCCAACTGGATTTTTGCGGGAACCTGCGCGAGGCCGTGCAGCGATACCAGAACAGCAATATGACGCGCAGCCACGAATGGATCACGGATAAGTCCTCCCCCCTGCCGCAAATCCGCTATGCCAGCCTCGAGATCGCCGAGAATCAACCCAACCTGACGCTCAAAATAAAAGTGAAAATTGGTTCGGCTTCCAATAATTCGGCAGCCTTTATTGCGTTTGATATCAAGAATGGATTCGGTACCACGATCATGCAGGCCATACCGAGCATCACCCCGTTCCTCGAATGCGACGGGAAGGAGAAAGAATATTTGTTCCAGGTGGACCTGGTAGGGCTGATCCCCGATTCGTATTTTGTATCGATCTGGATCGGCCCGCATAATTCCGAGACGTACGACTGGCAGAAGGACATCCTGTCTTTCGAAGTCCAGCAATCGCCAACCGCAGGAAGAACGTTCCCACACCACTATGATAACGGATTTATCGTACCCAATTCAAAAATTGTTCAGGGGATATGAAAAAAGTGATTAAAAAAGTCATCGAGAAGTCCGGTTACGTCCTGCAAAAAGCCGGCGAGGATACGGGATATGATGAAATTTTCGAGGAGTTCGGGAGTTATACGATGATCACGCGGACCATGTACGCGGAGAATCTCCGGGTGGCCCGGATGTATGCCGCCGACATCGAAGGGAATGTGGTGGAGTGCGGCGTGTGGAGAGGCGGGATGAGTGCGGGTCTGGCCAGGGTCCTGGGCGATCACCGGAAATATTATCTCTTCGACAGCTTTGAGGGCCTGCCGGCGGCCAAAGAGATCGACGGCACCGCCGCCAGGCAATGGCAGGACGATAAGAACGGGACGACCTATTACGATAATTGCAAGGCCGAAACGGCGTATGCGGAAGCGGCCATGAAAAAGACCGGCGCCCGGTTCGAACTGATCAAGGGGTGGTTTTCGGAGACCCTGCCGACCGCCACGTTGCCGGGCCGTATCGCCCTGCTCCGGCTGGACGGCGACTGGTACGAATCCACGATGGATTGCCTCACCAACCTGTATCCCCGGGTCGCGCCAAAGGGCGTGATCATCATCGACGATTATTTTACCTGGGAAGGTTGCTCCAAGGCCGTCCATGATTATTTGTCGGCGACCAAGTCATCCAGCCGTATCCACACGTCGGCGGGCGGCGTCTGCTTTATCATCAAGAACGATCAATCCTGAGAAAAACCAATACGCATGGAGACCCTGACCGTTCCTTCCCCGACAAGCAGCTCCCCTCCCAGGCGACAACTCGGCCATTTGCCCGAGATGGATTCACTGCGCACGCTGGCGGTCTTTATGACGCTGCTGGCGCACTACTGCCCGGTAGAGATCCCCTATATGTGGTACGGGGTCCCGATCTTCTTCACCATCTCCGGGTTCCTAATCACGACGATCCTGCTGAATTCGCTCTATAACAAGGATGCCTCCAGGCCGGGCATCATCGGGAATTTCATGGTCCGCCGCGCCTTGCGGCTTTTCCCGATCTACTACCTCATGATCGCGTTCTTCTGGTTTGCGAAGAACCATTTTTCGCTCTACCTGTGGAAGGACGAGTTCACGCCTTATTTCTTCACCTACACCCCGAATTTCCTCATCCATTCCATCGGCTATCCGCAAGCCGGCTGTTTCTCACATCTCTGGTCGCTGGGGGTCGAAGAGCAATTTTACCTGTTCTGGCCCTGGGTCCTTTTCTTCACGCCGCGGCGGCTCCGCCTGGCGGTCATCCTGGTCCTCATCGGTTTTGCGCTTGGTTACCGGACCGTCAACTACAAGGATGAATTCGCGGGCACGCTGCCCTATGCGAACCTGCATACCCTGGGTGTTGGCGCGGTGCTGGCCTGGCTCTATGTCCGCGGCGGGAAGGCCATCGACTGGCTGAAGGACCGGCGGCACCTGCTCTTCACCGTTACACTGGCCCATCTCGTGGCCGTCCTGATCTTCTTCCGCAATGACGTGGCGTTCTGGCATTTCTACCGCGAGCTCAGCCTTTGTTGCTGCACCTTTTCCATCGTCCTGGTCAGCATTTACGGCTGGAAAGGCCCTGCCGGCTATCTTAGCCGCAACAAGGCGGTGCAATACCTCGGTTCCATCAGCTATGGCATCTATCTCTACCATATGCCGGTGCCGTTCGTCTACCGGGCCCTTGCCGCAAAAGTGAAGTTCCTGTCGGCGATCCATATGTCCGACTGGGTCTTTATGATATTCTGTTTTGGTGTCACGATCGCGCTGGCGGCGATATCCTATACATTCATCGAAACCCCCTTCCTGCGCCTGAAACGGCGTTTCAGCGGGCAGCGGCATAAACATTCAGACTATGAAGGAGCTCGTCAAGTCCATATTGCATAAGGTCCCATATGTCAAAGGCCTGCACGAACAGACGGCCAATACGAACAAGAATTCCTTTTACCCGGCCGGGCATTACTATTCGCCGATCGTGTCGGTGGACGATATCCGGCGTCGCGAAAAGGATATCTGGAAGGGCGCCGGGACCGACGGGATACCCGGGATCGACCTCCATACGGCGGAGCAGGTCGCACTGGCCCGCCAGTTTGCGGGGTATTACGCCGGACTGCCGTTCGCTAAGGAAAAGACCGGCAATCTCCGGTACTGGTATGAGAACAATTTCTATTCCTATACGGACGGCATTGTGTTGTATTCCTTTATCCGGCATTTCCATCCGAAGCGGATCATCGAGGTCGGCTCCGGCTATTCATCGGCGGTCATGATGGACGTGAATGAGTTGTTCTTTCAAAACCGGATCGGGCTGCATTTCATCGAACCCTACCCGGAGCGGTTGTATTCACTCATGTCGGAGGCGGATAAACGGCAGGCCACGGTGCTCGAGAAGCCGGTCCAGGAAATCGACCCGGCCTTCTTTGCGCAACTGGAGAAGGGGGACATCCTGTTTATCGACAGCAGTCATGTGTCGAAGTGCGGGAGCGATGTCAATTATATATTGTTTGAGATCCTGCCGGCGCTCAATAGCGGGGTGCTGATCCATTTCCACGATGTCTTTTATCCATTCGAATACCCGAAGGATTGGGTATTCAGGGGATGGAACTGGAATGAAGATTATTTGCTGAAGGCCTTTCTGATGTACAACAACCGGTTTACGATCCGGTTGTTTGCGAACTATTTGCATGTTCACCACCCCGACGCGTTTGCCGGGATGCCCCTGACCTATCTGAATACGGGGGGAAATTTTTGGATCGAGAAAAACTAATTGCGGCACCGCATCATGAATACAGCTACCATCCCGGTTAAATATACCCACGAGGCGGGAACCCATAATTTGGAATCGCCCGGGATCATCGTCCCCTACCTGATGGAAAAATTTCAGCCCCGGTCCGTCGTGGACGTAGGGTGCGGGATCGGCACCTTCCTGGCCGTGTTCCGGCAGCAAGGAGTACAGGACGTGCTGGGGATCGACGGGAAATGGGTCGACCGTCGTCAACTTATGATCCCGCAGGAGCATTTCCTGGAAGCGGACCTCGAAAAGCCGATCCGTCCCGACCGGAGCTTCGATCTCGTGCTTTGTCTCGAGGTGGCCGAACACCTGGCGCCCGCGTCCGCCGATACGATCGTGGACAGCCTGACGGGATTGGGCAAGCGGATCGTGTTCTCCGCCGCCACCCGGCAGCAAGGCGGTCAGTACCACATTAACGAACAGGAGTTTTCGTACTGGAAAAAGAAATTCGAGTCGAAGGGCTATCGCGTCATCGATTGCCTCAGACCCTATTTCTGGAACATGAGCCGGGTCCAATGGTGGTACAAACAGAATATGTTCCTCGTGCTGCACGAGTCGATCGACCCGGGGCCCTACAAAATTTCCGCAGGGTTCTCGGAGAACCATGTGCTTATCCACCCCGACCTGTACTATGAGCGGATGCAGGAATACGAGAAGCAGGCGGAAGCGCTGCGGCGGTTCGGCGCCGGGGAAGGCGGGAACGTGAACCTCTATCTCAAATTGTTGTTTCGCAGCTTTACCAAAAGCTTCCGGAAATAAGAACCCCCGTGCTAGTCTCCGTCATCGTTCCCGTTTACAATGGAGCCGTCTATATCCCCGACACGATCGAGTCGGTCCGGCGGCAGACGCACCGGAATTGGGAATGCATCATCATCGACGACGGATCGACCGACGACACCGCGGCCGTCGTGAAGGCCCTGATCGCTTCGGATGACCGGTTCCGGTATGCCTGGCAGCCGAACGCCGGCCTGTCCGCCGCCCGCAACGCCGGGTTGGAAAGGGCGAAGGGTGGCTATATCCAGTTCCTCGACGCGGACGACGTACTGCTGCCGCCCAAGCTGGAATTGCAGCTTGCGCAAATCGCCGCGGAGGGTACCCAGGCCGGTTATACGGACTACAGGACGGGCACGGCGACGGATATCTACCTCCCCGCGGACTTTTATAAGCCGGCGCAATTCAGTCGCGGGCCGGAGCTGGGCGAACTGATCGCCCGCTGGGAATCTTCGCTGATCATCCCGCCGCATTGCTGGTTGTTCCACGCCTCCTTTTTCCGGGAGAAGGGCCTGCGGTTCGATACCGCGCTTCCCAACCACGAAGACTTCGATTGCTGGGTCAATATTTTCCGGCTGTCGCCCGGCGTCAGCTATCTCGATCAGCAACTCGTCATCTACCGGGTCTCCGAAGGATCGATGTCGAGGAATACGGTCCGGATGGGCGAGGGGTTTCTGCAGGTATTGGACAAGCAGCTGGGCGCCGGCGGGCAGCCGCGGGAGATCAGGCGGGTGCTTGGCAGGAAAAGACGGGAGACGTTGCGGCGGTACAACCGCTTCGACCGTATGACGCCTGGTGACAAGCTGCGCTCGATCCCGCATCTTTTCGAATATTACCGTAAAAGGATCTTTAACCGATAGGTTGTGGATAAGGATATTTTATTTTCTATCGTGATCCCGGTCAAGAACGGGGATTTTTGGCTGGACAAGCTGCTCCGGCGGTTGGTCGGCCAGACGCTTTTTTCGCGCTCCGAGATCATCGTCATCGATTCGGGCAGCACCGACGAGTCGCTGGCGATCGTGGCCAAGTACCCCGTCCGGCTGATCCGGATACCGCCCGATTCCTTCAACCATGGGCTGACCCGCAACCTGGGCGCCAGCGAAGCGAAGGGTGAATACGTGGTAATGACCGTGCAGGATGCGGTCCCGGAAAACGACCAGTGGCTGGAGCGTTTCCTCGAAGGTTTCGCCGACGACGATGTCGCGGCCGTCTGCGGGCAGCAAGTGGTGCCGCACGAACGGGACAAGAACCCGGTGCTCTGGTTCCGACCCGTCTCCGCCCACCGGACCTGGTATTGCCACTATGCCGATCCCGCCGATTTCCTGAAACTCAGCCCTTCGGAACAGCGGGAGATCGCCGGTTGGGACAACGTGACGGCCGCCTACCGGCGCCGTGTGCTGCTCGAACACCCGTTCCCCGCGACGGATTTTGCGGAGGACATCACGTGGGCGCGGATGATGCTGCTCAAGGG
>Ga0134125_10001745_pt1 | contig 26419 bp, 28 predicted proteins | sample KB31751_FD_96464 | JGI IMG/M metagenome (GOLD analysis project Ga0134125, IMG submission 96464) | Terrestrial soil microbial communities with excess Nitrogen fertilizer from Kellogg Biological Station, Michigan, USA - KB3-175-1 | ecosystem: Environmental > Terrestrial > Soil > Unclassified ...
CGCCGCAAGTGGAGCGCCGGGAGGCGCCTTCCTCCGATCGCAAGGAGGAAGGAGACGCCTCGCAAGCGTCTCGGGCGGCTTCGCCAGCCGCTCAGGGGGTCTCGCAAACCCCCGCGTCTGCCGGCGCTCCGCTCCCCTCGGGGGAGCGCGATGAAGACGGGAGTGACGGCGTACCCGGCGCCGGCCAAAGAACACGGGCGATGAATCGCGTCTGGATCGTAGGGTGGGCAAAGGCGCGCTTTCGCGCGCCGTGCCCACCGGCGGAGAGGCCGCGCGGTGCGCACGCTGCGCTTTGCGCACCCTACGACGTCTGGGACGACGCATCCGCCCTCGCTTGCTTTCCGCCCCCCAAGGTCCGATATAGGTCGCGGGAGGTTGGCGGTGGACGAGCCACTCGCCAACCGGGTCAGGTCCGGAAGGAAGCAGCCCTAACGAGCCCGGTTCGGGTCGTTGTCAGCCTCCCACCCAATTCCACGCCTCGCAGGCAGTCACGCGCGGAACACGCGCCGGCGGATGGCACGATGAGCGAACCCGCGAACCCGGCCGGTCCTGGTTCCGCCCCGGCCGAGGGCGGCGGCTACCGCGTGCTGGCGCGCAAATACCGCCCGGCCTCGTTCGAGGACCTGATCGGCCAGGAGCCGATGGTCCGGACCGTCTCCAACGCCTTCGACTCGGGCCGCATCCCGCAGGCCTGGATCCTCACCGGCGTCCGCGGCGTCGGCAAGACGACCACCGCCCGCATCCTCGCCCGCGCGCTCAATTACGAGCTGCCGGACGGCTCCGTCACCGCCCCCACCATCCACATGCCGGCGATGGGTGTGCACTGCCAGAGGATCATGGAGAGCGCGCACATCGACGTCCTTGAGATGGACGCGGCGTCGCATCGCGGCATCGACGACGTCCGCCAGATTACGGATGCCGCACGCTATGCGCCTGCGTCGGCGCGCTACAAGGTTTACATCCTCGACGAAGTGCACATGCTGACGACACCGGCATGGAACGCACTGCTGAAGACGCTGGAAGAGCCACCGCCGCATCTCAAGTTTGTTTTCGCCACCACCGAGGTCAACGAGGTGCCGGTAACGGTGAGGTCGCGCTGCCAGCGCTTCGACCTGCGCCGTGTCGATGCCGCGCTTTTGGTGCAGCATCTCTCCGCCATCGCGGCCAAGGAAAAGGTCGGGATCGAGGACGCGGCGCTGGCTTTGATAGCGCGCGCCGCCGAGGGCTCGGTGCGCGACAGTCTCTCGCTGCTCGACCAGGCCATTGCGCACGCGGCGGGCAAGGTCGCCGCCGACGACGTACGGCAGATGCTCGGCCTTGCCGACCGCGTCCGCATCGTCGACCTGTTCGAGCACCTCATGAAGGGCGACATCGCCACGGCTCTCGGCGAATTGCGCGCGCAATACGACATCGGCGCCGATCCGGCGGTGGTGCTGTCCGATCTCGCCGAGTTCACGCATTTCGTCACGCGCGTGAAGGTCATTCCCGCCGTCGCCGACGACGTGTCGTTGTCGGAAGCCGAGCGCGTGCGCGGCCGCGACTTCGCCGCCAAGCTGTCGATGCGCATCCTCTCCCGCACCTGGCAGATGCTGATGAAAGGCATCGCCGAGGTCGAGGCCTCGGCGCGGCCGGTCGCCGCGGCGGAGATGGTGCTGGTGCGCATCGCCTATGCCGCCGATTTGCCGACCCCCGACGAGGTCGTGCGCTCGCTCGGCGACGGCAATGGCGGCGATGTTCCCGCGCGGCCATCCGGCAATGGCGGCGGCATGCCGGCGCCCGCGCCGCAGAGCTTTTCGCGCGGCGCCGCGCGCACGTCGGCGGCTGTCTCGCCGCGCCCGGCCGACGATCCGGTGGCCGCGTCCGACACGGCGCCGGCGCTGGCCATCTCATCGTTCGAGGCCGTGGTCGCGCTCGCCGCCGAGAAGCGCGACATCGGCATGAAGATCGCGCTCGAGCGCGACGTCCGCCTCGTGCGCTGCGAGGACGGGCAGCTCGAGATCGCGCTGGAACCGTCCGCCGCGAAGACCCTCGTGCACGACCTGCAACGCAAGCTCGGTGAATGGACCGGCAGGCGCTGGATCGTCGTTGTGTCGAAGGAGCAGGGGCTGCCGAGCCTGCGCGCGCAGGCCGAGGCCGAGAAAGCCGAGGTCGAGCGCGGCGTTCAGGCCGATCCGCTGGTGCAGGCGGTCTTGAACCGCTTCCCGGGCGCCAAGATCGTCGGCGTGACGCAAAGCCTGCCGGAAGAGGCCGCGCCCGACTCCGGGCCCGACGAACAAGAGGACTGAGCCATGGCCGATTTCATGGGCCTGATGAAGCAGGCGGCGCAGCTGCAATCGAAGATGCAGGCGCTGCAGGCCGAGCTCGACACCATCACCGTCGAGGGCACCGCCGGCGGCGGCATGGTCACGGTTACGCTCACCGCCAAGGGCGACCTCAAGGCGGTGCGCATCGACGACTCGTTGATGAAGCCCGGCGACAAGGAAATCCTCGAGGATCTGCTCATCGCCGCGCATTCCGACGCGCGCAAGCGCGCCGAGGCGGTGATGCAGGAGAAGATGCAGGCGGTCACCGGCGGCCTGCCGCTGCCGCCGGGGCTGTCGCTCGGCTAATGCCCGCCGCCGTCGCCGGACCCGAGATCGAGCGGCTGATCCAGCTGCTCGCGCGCCTGCCGGGCCTCGGCCCCCGCTCGGCGCGCCGCGCGGCGCTGCATTTGATCAAGAAGCGCGAGGCGCTGATGGCGCCGCTCACCGCCGCCCTCGAGACGGCGATGGAGAAGATCGAGGTCTGCAAGACCTGCGGCAACATCGACACGCAGAACCCGTGCACGGTCTGCACCGATCAGCGGCGCGACCCGTCGATCATCGTCGTCGTCGCCGATGTCGCGGACCTGTGGGCCTTGGAACGCGCGCATGCGGTCAACGGCCGCTATCACGTGCTCGGCGGCACGCTGTCGCCGCTCGACGGCGTCGGCCCGCAGGATCTGTCGATCGACGCTCTCATCTCGCGCGCGCACGACGCGGCGGTGACGGAAGTCATCCTCGCGCTCAACGCGACGGTGGACGGCCAGACCACGGCGCACTACATCACCGAATTGCTGGCCGAGGCGGGCGTCAAGGTGACGCGGCTCGCGCACGGCGTGCCGGTCGGCGGCGAACTCGATTACCTCGACGAAGGCACGCTTGCCGCCGCCATCAAGCAGCGCACGTTGTTTTAAGTCGCCTCAATACGGCGGCATCGGCATCACTGCCTGCGCCATCGGCACCACGGGCAGCGGCCGTCCGTCGCGGCCGATCGCGATATGCGCGCAATTGCCGTCGCGATTGACGTGGCTCTCGCCGGTCGCATTGTTCACCGAATAGAAATAGTGGCAGCCGCCGCCGTCGTATTCGGCGTTGGTCCAGTTGCCGGCGGTGTAGCGGTTGAAATACTCGGCGTTCGCGGTCGCGGAGAAACCGACGGCGGCGGCGACGCCGAGCGCAAGCTTCACGGACATGCGCATGGATGGGCCTCCTTTGTCTGATGCCCGACCAACGTCACGCGCGTTTCAATCGTTCCGGAGGGAACTGCGGCGTCTCTATGGCCGCTTCGGCGCCAGCGCCTTGAAATGGCCGCGCGCGTAGAGCCACCACAGCAGCATCAGGCTCGGCAGGCCGGCCAGCACACAGATGACGAAGAACCACGCCCAGCCCGTCGCCGCGGCGACGTAGCCGGCGCCGGCGGACATGTACGTGCGGCCGACCGCGGCGAGCGCGGTCAGCAGCGCGTACTGCGTCGCCGTGTGCAGCGGGTTGCGGCACAGCGCCGACAGGTACGCGACGAACATCACGGTGCCGATGGCGCTGGTGAAATTCTCGACGGTGATGGCGATCGTGAGCCACATCAGGTCGTGGCCGCGCAGCGCGAGAAACGAGAAGGCGAGGTTGGCGGCCGATTGCAGGATGCCGCCGATCAACAGGCTCGCCGCCAGCGGCAGCGCGCGCGCGATATAGCCGCCGGCGAAACCGCCCGCGAGCAGCGCGATCAGGCCGACGCCCTTGACGATGTTGGCGTAGTCCGTTCGCGAAAAGCCGAGATCGACCGCGAACGGTCCGGTCATCACGCCGGCGAGCGCATCGGTGAACTTGAACAGCACGACGAAGACGAGCACGACGAGCGCGACGCCGAAGCCGTCATGCTGGAAGAAGTCGGCGAAGGCGCCCGACACGGTCCGCTTGAGCCGCGCCAGCGGCGACTCGCGGCCATGCGTCGCCTCGGCGGCCTTCGACGTCCCCGGCTCCGTGGCGATCAGGGTCGTCAGCATGCCGACGACGACGAGCACGGCCATCGCCGCGTAGCCGGCGCTCCAGGCGCCGGACTTGGTGAAGCCGAAGGCCTGGAATCCCGTCACGACATAGAGCGCACCCGCGCTCGAGGCGAGCATGCCGACGCGATAGGCGGCGACATACGACGCCATGCCGGCAGCCTGCTCGTTCTCGTCGAGGCTCTCGATGCGGAAGGCGTCGACCACGATGTCCTGCGTCGCCGACACCGCCGCCACCATCAGCGCGCCGAGCGCGACGATGCCGGGCGAGGTTGCCGGGTCGTGCGCGCCGAGGAACAGGATAGCGGCGATCAGCAGCAGTTGCGTCAGCAGGAGCCAGGCACGCCGCCGCCCGAGCCAGCGCGCCAGCACGGGCACGTCGAGCGCGTCGACGATCGGCGCCCACAGGAACTTGATGGTGTAGGGCGTGCCGACCAGCGCGAACAGGCCGATGGTCTTGAGGTTGACGCCGACCTCCGCCGCCCAGAACAGCAGCGTCGAGCCGGACAGTGCCAGCGGCAGGCCGGACGAGAAGCCGAGGAACATCACGATAAGCACGCGCGGCTGCAGATAGACCGCGGCGGCTTCGAGGAAGGTGGGCTTCGCCGGCGAGGCCGTATCGGGCGACACGGCCATGCGCTATTCCGCCGCCCCGAGCTTGCGCACCGGCGCGGTCAATGCCTCCGAACCGGAAGGATCGTCGAATTCGACGTCCCGAATCTTCTCGCCGCGGCTGAGGATTTTGTCGGCGGACGTCACGATCTGCTTGATGTCGCTGTTGGCCTGGCCGAAGTGACGATCGAGGTTCTCGACCCGGTCCTTCAATCGCTGCACGTCTTCGATCATGAGGCCGACTTCCTTCATGATCTTGTCGGCGGCCTCGCGCATCCGCGCGTCCTTCTGGATCTGCTGCACGACCTGGATCGCCAGCATCAGCAGCGAGGGCGACACGATGATGACGCCGGCGCGATAGCCTTTCTGCAGGACATCGTCGAATTGGTCGTAAAGTTCGGCGAACATCGACTCCGACGGAATGAACATGAACGCGACGTCCTGCGTCTCGCCCTTGAGCAGATACTTGCCGGCGATGTCGTCGATATGCTTGCCGAGGTTCTGGCGCAGCTGGCGCATGGCCTGAACGCGCTCGTCGTCTGTTCGCGCGTTCTCGAGCGCGGTCGTGGCCTCGAGCGGAAATTTCGCATCGATGATCAGGTGCCGGTTGTCCGGCATCTGGATGCAGCAATCCGGGCGCGAGCCGTTCGACAGCGTGAACTGGAATTCGTAGGAGCGCTGCGGCAGGGCGTCGGCCACGATCGCTTCCATACGTCCCTGGCCGAACGCGCCGCGGCGCTGCTTGTTATCGAAGACCTTTTGCAGCGACGTCACCGTGCTCGCCAACTCGGTGATGTTCTTCTGCGCGCTGTCGATGACCGCCAGCCGCGCGTGCAGATTCTGAAGGTGCTCCGCGGTGGTGTTGGTCGAGACGGTGAGGCTTTCACCGAGCCGCGCGGTCACCGCGTCGAGCCGCTCGTTCACCGTCTGCTGGAATTGGCTCTGCGACACCTGCACGGTCTGCTGCAATTGCCCGTGCGCGTTCTGCAGCCAGTTGGCCATGCCGTCGAGCCGCGCATTGAGCGCGACGAGGCGTTGCTCCGCGGCCGGATCGGCGACCGGCGCGCGCGGCCGCAGCAGAAGGACGATGACCGCGCCAAGGCCGAGGACGAGCAGGACGCCGAGAGCGATCAGAAGGGATGTTTCCGCCATAGGCCTCTCTACCGCGATTCGCCGGTTGGGTGAACGAACGGCGAACGGTAGGGCGGCGGCGCTTCGGCCTCAAGGGCCGTTTTCGGGGCCATTCCCGTTCCATTGACCGTTTCGCCGCAAGCCCTTACATCGCGCGCATGGCCCTTTGCGACATCCTCATCATTCCCGACCTCCGCCTGCGGCAGATATCGGAACCGGTCAAGGACATCGACAAGGGCATTCGGTCCCTGGTCGACGACATGTTCGACACCATGTATGCCGCGCCCGGCATCGGCCTTGCCGCCATCCAGATTGGCGTCGCGCAGCGCGTGGTCACCATGGACCTCGCCAAGAAGGACGACGAGAAGGCGCCGCAGGTTTTCATCAATCCCGAAATCGTCTGGGCCTCCGAGGAGACGTCGACCTACGACGAAGGCTGCCTGTCGATCCCCGAATATTACGAGGAGGTCACGCGGCCGGCGAAGGTGAAGGTCAAGTATCTCGACATCGCCGGCAAGCAGCACGAGATCGAGGCCGCCGGCCTCCTCGCCACCTGCCTGCAGCACGAGATCGATCACTTGAACGGCGTGCTGTTCATCGACCACCTCTCGAGGCTCAAGCGCGACATGGTGATCAAGAAATTCAAGAAGGCGGCCAAACGCGGCGAGCCGGCCAAGTTCGCCGAGGACAAAGAGCCGTCACACCACATCGGCTGATTCACCGTCATGCCCGGCCTTGTGCCGGGCATCCACGTCTTCGCTGATTTCAGATAAGTAAGGCGTGGATGGCCGGGACAAGCCCGGCCATGACAAGCTCGGAGCAACATGCCTCTCCGCCTCGTTTTCATGGGCACGCCGGATTTCGCGGTGCCGACGCTCGTCGAGCTCGCCGCGCGCGGGCACGAGATCGTTGCCGTCTATACGCGCGCGCCGAAACCGGCCGGACGCGGCATGGAGATGCAGGTGACGCCGGTCGAGCGCGAGGCGCGGCGGCTGGCGATCCCCGTATTCACGCCGAAGACATTGAAGGACGCGGCCACGCAAGAGACCTTCCGCAGTCACAATGCGGACGCTGCGGTGGTCGTCGCCTACGGCCTGATCTTGCCCAAGCCCGTTCTGGATGCGCCGAAGCTCGGCTGCTTCAACGTGCACGCCTCGCTTCTGCCGCGCTGGCGCGGCGCCGCGCCGATCAATCGCGCGGTGATGGCGGGCGATGCAGAGTCGGGCGTCACCATCATGCGCATGGACGAGGGCCTCGACACCGGCGCGATGGCGATGGCCGGGCGCACGCCGATCGGCGCAGACATGACCGCGGGCGATCTGCACGACGCGCTGGCGCGGGTCGGCGCCGATCTGATGACGCGCGCGCTTGCCGCGGTCGATCGCGCCTCGCTGACGCTGACGCCGCAGCCGGCTGAAGGCGTGACCTACGCCGACAAGATCTCCAAATCCGAGACACGCATCGACTGGGGCAAGCCGTGGCGTGTCGTGCACGACCACATCCGCGGCCTGTCGCCGTTTCCCGGCGCCTGGTTCGAGCTCGACGGCGTGCGCGTGAAGGCGCTGCGCTCCACCCGCGGCGAGGGATCGGGCGCGCCGGGCACGGTTCTCGACGATCGGCTGACCATCGCCTGCGGCGATGGCGCCGTGCGGCTGACGCAGGTGCAGCGCTCCGGCAAGCAGCCGATGAGCGCCCAGGACTTCCTGCGCGGCACGCCGGTCAAGCCCGGCAGCCGCTTCGCTTGAGTCTTTCGAGAGGGCCGCGAATCAATTAACAGCTGTATCCTGGTGTTGTCCGCGTTCTTTTCGCGTTGCGCCTGTCGCCGTCCGAAGGAGCGCCATGGACACGGGCTACATCCTCATCGCCTGCGGTCTCGTCACGCTGGCGATCGTCCTGAATATCAGAAGCCACGGTCCCGGCGGCGCGCAGCGCGCCGCGATGGCCTTCCGCCTCTGGCTGACGCGTGACCTCTATCGCGGCGACCTCACCGCGCTCTCATCGGCTAGGCGCGGCAACATCTTCGATATCGATATCGACCAGATCAAGCGGCTGCGCCGGCGCGGCTTCCTGCGCCACGGCCTGTTCGGCGGCCTGCGCGTCACGATGAAGGGGCGGCTTGCGCTTGCGCTCCGCACCGCGGTCATCCGCGACGCCACCGCGCCGCGCTGACGGCCTCACGCGGCGTGGAAGCCCGCCCAGTGGTGCCGCCGCGCCTCGACGAACTCGGCCAGATCGTCCTCGGTCACCTTCAAGAGATCGGTGTGGCCGAAGCCCTTCGAATAATCGAGCAGCGAGATCACCTGCGGCGTCAGGCGCAACAGCGGCATCGATTCGGGATCTGGCGGCGGCATGATCTTGTATTCGGGATAGCGCTTGATGAGGATTTCCTGCGCGTGCTGGCGCTCGCCGGGGTCGGTCGAGATGTCCGCCCGCGCTGCGATCGACAGGCCCTTGATCTGCAGCGGCTGCGGGTAGTCGTTGGCGATGGCGAGCGACACGCGCGGATCGCGCACGATGTTGGCGAATTTCTGGCTGTCGCGGTTGATGACGCAGTAGACGATGAGGCCGTCATTGCAGTAGCCGACGACGGTCGCCTGCGGCCAGCCGTCGGGACGGTTGGTGGCGATGGTCATGATGCGGTGCCTGTCGAGCAGCTCGATGGTGCGGCGCTTGAATTCGTGCTTCATGGGGCGGCCCTTCTCGCGTCACCCGTTTATAGGAAGCGGCCCGGCGGGCGGGTTTGAGGTGGATCAACAGTGCCGCGGTACAAGCTCACCATCGAATATGACGGCGCGCCGTTCTCCGGCTGGCAGATCCAGGCCGACCGCGTCACCGTGCAGGGTGTGCTGACGGCGGCGGCCGCGGCGCTAACCGGTGCGGAGACTTTGGTTCAGGGCGCCGGCCGCACCGATGCGGGCGTGCACGCGCGCGGGCAGGTGGCGCATGTCGAGCTCGCGCGCGAGTGGGACACCGACACGATCCGCGACGCGCTCAACGCGCATATGCGGCCGCATCCAGTCGCGGTGCTGGCGGCGGAGCGCGCCGCCGACGACTTCAACGCGCGCATGTCGGCGGTCAAGCGGCACTATCGCTACGTCATCGTCAACCGCCGGCCCGACCTGACGCTGGAGCGCGGGCAGGCCTGGCGCGTTCCGCGCACGCTCGACGTGCCGGCCATGCACGCCGCCGCGCAGCGCCTCGTCGGCAAGCACGATTTCACGACGTTCCGCTCGACCGAGTGCCAGGCGAAATCGCCGGTGAAGACGCTCGATCAACTGGACGTCGTGCGCGAAGGCGACCGCGTTCTGGTCCTAGCGTCGGCGCGCTCGTTCCTGCACAACCAGGTGCGCTCGATGGTCGGCTCGCTGGTGATGGTTGGCGACGGCAAATGGAGCGCCGATGACATCGCGCGCTCGCTCGACGCCCGCGACCGCGCCGCCTGCGGTCAGGTCGCGCCGTCCGACGGGCTCTATCTCATGCGCGTCGACTACTGAGCGTCGCGGGGACTAGGCTCGCGGTGGCGTCGCGAAGCGCATGAAATGCGCAGCGACGCAGAGCCAGCGGCCCTTCCGACGTTCGTAAATGTCCGTGTAGCGACCGTAGCCGAATTCGCCGGTCGATTTTGTGTCGCGGTAACCGGAGTGGATGATCGCGACGTCGCCCAGAATGCGGATATTCACGTCGACGGCTTCGGCCGCGGTTCCCGGATATGGATTGGCAATGCGCTTGAGAAAGCCCTCCCGGTCCAGAAGGGCGCCGTCCGGCGCTGTAATAAGAAAGTCCTCCGAAAGATTTTCGGAGTACCAGCGCACGTCAGACTCAAGGGCCGACCGCACGTAATTCCGATTTAATTCGAGAAGGACAGCGAGATCGGCGTTTTCTATCCCGCCCTTCTCCGATGCTTCGTGTTGCATTCCGTCCCCCCAAGCGTCACCTACGCGAAATACCGCTCCAATATCTTCCGGTAGATCGTCGTCAGCGCGCGCAGGTCGGCGACCGGCACGCGCTCGTCGACAGCGTGCATGGTCTGGCCGACGAGGCCGAACTCCACCACCGGGCAATGCTCCGTGATGAAGCGCGCGTCCGACGTGCCGCCGGTGGTCGAGAGCACCGGAGTGTGACCGGTGACCTCGTGGATCGCGGCCGCGACGGCTTCGGTGAACGGCCCCGGCTGCGTGACGAAGACATTGGCGTTCGACGGCTGCCATTCGAATGAAAAGCGGATCGCGTTGCCGGCGGCCTTGAAGGCGCGTTCCGCGAGCAGCGCTTTCAGCGACTCCAGCGTATGGCAGTCGTTGAAGCGGATGTTGAAGCGCGCCCGCGCCTCGCCCGGGATGAGGTTGACCGTCTTGTTGCCGACGTCGACCGATGTGAATTCCAGATGCGACGGCTGGAAGTTGTCGCTGCCGTTGTCGAGCGGCTCGGCCTGCAGCGCGGCGACGAGGGTGACGAGGCCGCGGATCGGGTTGTCGGCGCGCTGCGGATAGGCGACGTGGCCCTGCCTGCCGTGCACGACCAATGTGCCATTGAGCGAGCCGCGGCGGCCGATCTTGATGGTGTCGCCGAGCGTCTCGATGTTGCTCGGCTCGCCGAGCACGCAATGGCTGAATTTCTCGCCGTGCCTGGCGCACCAGTCGAGCAGCTTCGGCGTGCCGTTGACGGCGATGCCTTCCTCGTCGCCGGTGATCAGGAACGAGATCGAGCCCTTGCCGTCGGCACGCGCCTTGCCGCCATTGGCGGCGAGATGGTCGAGCACAGCCGCGAGCGCGCAGGCGATGCCGCCCTTCATGTCGACGGCGCCGCGGCCGATGAGCTCGTTCTTGACAATCTCGCCGGAGAAGGGCGGCTTGGTCCACGCCGTCTCGTCGCCGGGCGGCACGACGTCGGTGTGGCCGGCGAAGACGAGATTGGGGCCGCTGTCACCGATGCGGGCGTAGAGGTTCTCGACGTCCTCGGCGCCGGGCTCCTGGAATGTCATGCGCGAGACGCGGAAGCCGGCCTTGGTCAGCACGGATTCGAGATAGGCCAGCGCACCGCCTTCCGCCGGCGTCACCGACGGGCAGCGGATCAGGTCACGCGTCAGGGCGACGGGGTCGGCGGACATGGGTCAGTCGCGCAACAAATCGTTGATGCTGGTCTTCGACCGCGTCTTCTCGTCGACGCGCTTGACGATGACGGCGCAATAGAGGCTCGGGCCGATATTGCTGCCGGGCATCGCATTGCCGGGCAGGGTGCCGGACACGACGACCGAGTAGGGCGGCACTTCGCCGTAGAAGATCTTGCCGGTGGCGCGGTCGACGATCTTGGTCGACTGGCCGAGATAAACGCCCATGCCGAGCACCGCGCCTTCGCGCACGATCACGCCCTCGACCACTTCCGAGCGCGCGCCGATGAAGCAGTTATCCTCGATGATGACGGGACCGGCCTGCAACGGCTCGAGCACGCCGCCAATGCCGACGCCGCCGGAGAGATGCACGTGCTTGCCGATCTGCGCGCAGGAGCCGACGGTCGCCCAGGTGTCGACCATCGTGCCCGCGTCGACATAGGCGCCGAGATTGACGAAGGACGGCATCAGCACGACGTTCGGTGCGATGAAGGCCGAGCGGCGCACCACCGCGCCCGGCACGGCGCGGAAGCCGGCGGCGCGGAATTGCGTATCGCTCCAGCCGTCGAACTTCGACGGCACCTTGTCCCACCACACGGCCTTGCCGGGCCCGCCGGAAATCACGCTCATGTCGTTGAGGCGGAAGGACAGCAGCACCGCCTTCTTCAGCCATTGATTGACGTGCCATGTGCCATCGGCCTGACGCTCGGCGACGCGCGCCTTGCCGCCGTCGAGCAGGCCGAGCGCGGTCTCGACTGCCTCGCGCACGGCGCCCTTGGTCGACGGTCCGACCTGCTCGCGGTTGTCGAAGGCGTCGTCGATGGTCCTGGCAAGCGTCGCGTCGGTCATGGCTCGGTCCGGCCCCTGTTTTCGGGCCGGTTTGTCGGGGGCGAGGCGGGGGATGTCAAGCGCGGCGGACTTCGCTAGCCTGCCGGCAACGGAATGGGGGCGGACGATGGCTGGCAAGGGCAGGTGGCTGACGGGGTTCGGGTGCGGGCTGGCAGTTCTGGCGTTGGCGGCGGAGCCGGCGTCGGCGCATCACGTGATGGGCGGCCGGATGCCGGTGACGTTCGGCGAGGGGCTTCTGTCGGGGCTCGGCCATCCAATCATCGGGCTCGACCATTTCGCGGCGGTGGTGGCGGTCGGCGCGCTGGCCGCCGCGCACCGGGCTGGCGCCCTGCTGGCGCTCGCTTTCGTTGCGGCGATGATGGCCGGCGTCGCCGCCCATCTCGGCGGCACGACCGTTCCGGGCGCGGAGCTTCTGGTGGCGCTGACGGTCGTCGGCCTCGGGCTGGCGATGGTGCGCAATCCGCCGCTCTCCACGGCCGCCGCGCTGACGCTCTTTTCTATCGCCGGCCTCGTGCACGGCTATGCGCTTGGCGAATCGATCTATGGCGCCGAGCGCTCGCCGCTCGCGGCTTATCTGATCGGGCTCGCGGTGATCCAGAGCGCGGTGGCGCTTGCGGCGATGTCGCTCGCGCGCATGGCGGCGCGACGTGAGACCATGGCCGTGCGTTTCGCGGGCGCCTGCATCGCGGGCATCGGCCTGGCGTTCCTCGCGCAGCAGATCGTGCCGGCTGCCTGACGGCGCGCAAAAAAAGCCGCGGCTTTGCGGGCCGCGGCCTTCTCTTTGTCACGCGCCTGCGGATCAGACCGCGTGGGCGAGGCTGCTCTTCTCCTGCGCCGTGGCGCGGGCGCGCATCGGCTTGAGCACGAACAGCGCGATGCCCACGACCACCAGGTTCATTACCGCGGTGATCACGAATACCATGTGCCAGCTTCCGGTCGAGGCCTTGATCATGTTGGCGACCGGCACGAGGAACGCGGACGCGCCCTTCGCCGTGTACAGCAGGCTCAGGTTCACGGTCGCGAACTTCGGCCCGAAGCTGTCGGTGCAGGTCGAGGGGAACAGGCTGTAGATCTCGCCCCAGGTGAGGAAGATCAGCGCGGCGAAGGTGACGAAGGCCCAGGGCGAGCCGCCGGCCGAGCCGAGCAGCCAGTATGAGAGCGCGCCGAGGGTGAAGGCGATCGCCATCGTGTATTCGCGGCCGATGTTGTCCGACACCCAGCCGAACAGCGGACGGGCGAAGCCGTTGCAGACGCTGTCGACGATCAGCGCGACCGACAGCGCGGTGGCACCGCCGATGATTGCGATGTTGGCGATGTTGTAGTCACGCGCGATCAAGGCGACCTGCGCCGTCGCCATCAGGCCGCTGGCGGCGACGATGACGAACATAACGTACAGCACCCAGAAGATCGGCGACTTCAGCACCTCGCCCGGCGTGAAGCTGCGCGAGGAGACGATGACCTTCGGCGGCGTGGCGCCGGCGAGCTCGCCCGGCTCCGGCGCGCGCAGCAGCCACGCCAGCATGAACACGATGGCGCCCTGGCCGAGGCCGAACCAGAAGAAGGTGCTCTCGTAGCCGGCGCTCGCGATCATTTCGCGGATCGGCACGACGGTGAGCGCAGCGCCCGCGCCGAAGCCGGCGGCGGTGATGCCGACGGCCAACCCGCGGCGGTCGGGAAACCACTTCACCGCCTGGCCGACGCAGGTCGCGTAGACCGCGCCGCCGCCGATGCCGGCGAGCACGGCGCCGAGATAGAGCATCTCGAGCGAGTTGGCATAGGAGTTCACGATCCAGCCGGCGGCTATCGTGATGCCGCCGAACGCGACCATGAGCTTCGGCCCATTCTGCGGGCCAAGCCGGTCGACCAGCCAGCCCTCGACCGGCGTCAGCCAAGTCTCCAGCGCGACGAAGATCGAGAAGGCGACCTGGATGGACGCGACCGACCAGCCGTGCTTTTGCGCGATCGGATGCACGAACAAGGTCCAGCCGTATTGCAAGTTTGCGATCATGATCATGCAGATCACGCCGCCGATGAGCTGTGTCCAGCGTTCGCGACCGAGTGGATTCGATGTACCTGTGGCGCTATTGGCCATTTATTGTCTCCTGGTGTTCCGTTTCATTGTTGTTGGGGCGGCGTGCCGGTTTGCGAATTGCACATGGATCGCCGGACGAAGCGAAAGCAGCTTCGTCCGCGCCTGACCGGAAGGACCGGCGCAATCATCCATGCTGATGGTGAGGAAAGCTGCGGAGCCGAAAAGACCGATCGCCGTTTCGGCAATCGACGCACTGTTCGGACGCCGAGCAACGCTCGACCGCATTCAGACAAAACCGGCACAAGCCGCCCCGCTTGTGCGCGCATTTGCGTCGCGGCCGGAGAAACCGTCAAGAAATTATTATGTATACACGTCTCGTAAAATATTTATGCGTAACTCTAAGCCTAAAGGCGGAGGTTGCCGAGTAAGCCTTCGATGAAGACGACTAGATTTTCGGTCACGTGATCGACGTGCGCAGCGTCTCGACCTTCGAGTTCCCATTGCTCCCGGAACACTTCGCGCTGGCCTTCGGGAACAACGAGCACCGTTACCATGCCCAATGCGTGTGGCGTCTCGAGATTGCGCGCGAGATCCTCGAACATCGCCGCCTTGCGCGGATCGACCTCGTGGCGCGCGAGGAAGCGCTCGTACACGCGCGGTAACGGCTTCGGGTCGAGATCGGCGGCGGCGATGTCGAACACGTCCTCGAAATGGCGGTCGACCTCGAGCCGGCGCATGACGTTCTCGGCGTGCTTGCGCGTGCCGTTGGTGAGGATGAGCTTGCGGCCGGGCAGGCGCTCGAGCGCGTCGCCGAGCGCCGGGTTCGGCGTCAGCGGCGAGTGGTCGATCTCGTGCACGAATTCGAGATAGTCGTCGGGCTCCATCCCGTGCTCGGCCATCAGACCGCGCATCGTCGTGCCGTAGCGCTTGTAATAGTCCTTCTGCACGCGGAACGCCTCTTCCTTCGACACTTTGAGGAAGTTCGAGACGTAGGTGCGGATGCGGTCGTCCACCTGCTGCCACAGGTTCAGGTGATGCGGATAGAGCGTGTTGTCGAGATCGAACACCCACGTCTCGACGTGGCCGAAGCCGCGCGGTGCGGGCGAAGGGACTGTCACGATCAGGGTTCCTTGAAGCGGATGGTGGCCGACGGCTGCGTCGAGAGATCGATGACGGCAAACCCGGCAGAATTCAAGCCGTGCGCGGCGCAATCCTTCTGGTCCGATATCTCAAAACGGGCGTCGCGCGTGCACAGCGTGACATTGCCACCCCAGGCGAGCGCGCCGTCGCCGTGCTTGATGGTGCGGCCGTCGGCATCGACCGCTTCGGCATAGCTGTAGAAGCGCTGCGCTTCGGCGCTGACGTCCGGCCGCAGGCATTGCCCGGACGCAATGCGGTACCAGCCGCGCGTGACGATCGCGCCCATCTCGACCGTGCCGACGGCGGCCATCACGGGATAGCGGCTGTCGTTGCACCAGATGAAGCCAGGCCCTTGCGGATGCAACGCCGCCTCGATCAGGACGTCGAAGAATTCCGGTCGCGTCACGGCGTCGGCGGCGAGCTTGTGGTCGCGCAGAAATTTTCCGAGGGCGGCTTGCGTCTTGGCGCCATCGACGCCGTCGATCGGGTTGGCGTCATAACCGGCGATGCCAAGCAGGCGCTGGATGCCGGCGAGCCGCGCCTGCGCGTCGTCATAGCCGGCCTGCTCGGCGAGATTGATGGCCGGCCCGCTGTCGGAATCGGAGGGCTTCGCCGGCGCGAAGCGCGCCTGCTCGGACATCGGACAGCCGCGTCCATTGGGAAATTCGAAGTCGCCGTCGCGCACGCAGAATTCCGCCTCGCCGTTCTGCGGCAGCGGCGTCGGTCCGTAGACCGCCGGCGTGCGCGCGTGCACGTAAGTCATGTCGGCATCGAACGGTCCCTCGACCACCTTGCGGCACGCGCCGGGATCGAGCTTGAACCAGCCGCGGGTCTCGACATTGGCGCGGCGCTCGATGCCGATCGCGGCCTGCATGCGGTAGCTGGTGCGATTGCACAATGTCAGGTCGGCCCGCGCCGGCGCCGCCGCGGCGAACGGCAGGGCGGCGGCGAGCAAAGCGAGCGGCGCGGTGCGAATCATCGCGCCGATGTTAGCGCGACGGGGAGAGCGCGTACGGCTTCAGATTGCGGGCGATCCGCGCCCCGATCGGCTGTTCGCCGGGTTTGAAGGACTTGCCCGTGATCTGCTCGTACATGCGGATGTAGCGGCGCGACAGCTCCTCGACCAGTTCCTTCGGCGCCGGCGGCAGTACCTTGTCCTTGTACGGGTCGCAATTGTCCCTGAACCAAAGCCGCAGGAATTCCTTGTCGAAGTACTCCGGCTCCTCGCCTTTGTCGAAGCGGCCGCGATAGGTCTCGCGCTGCCAGTAGCGCGAGGAATCCGGCGTATGGATCTCGTCGATCAGGACCAGCCGGCCATCCGCGTCGGTGCCGAATTCGTATTTGGTGTCGACCAGAATGAGGCCGCGCTTTTCCGCGATCTCGGCGCCGCGGCGATAGAGCGCGATCGCCGTGCGTTCGACCGCTTCGATCGTCTCATGCGAGACGATGCCTTCGGCCACCAGTTCCTGCGGGCTCATCGGCCGGTCGTGGGCCTCTTCCTTGGTCGAGGGCGTGAACACCGGCTCGGGCAGCTTCTGGTTCTTCTTCAGTCCGTCGGCCAGGCGGAAGTTGCCGAAGTCGCGCTTGCCCTTGGCGTAATGCGTCCACAGCGACGTGTCGGTGACGCCGGTGATGTAGCCGCGCACGACCGCCTCGACCGGCACGGTCGTCAGCTTGCGCCCGACCGTGACGTTCGGGTCCGGCACCGCGATGACGTGGTTCGGCACGATGTCCTTCGTCGCATCGAACCAGAAGGCGCTGATCTCGTTCAGGACCTGCCCCTTGTGCGGGATGTGGGCGATGATGCGGTCGAACGAGGAATGCCGGTCGGTGGCGACGAGGATCAGCCGCTCCGGCTGCGCGTAGACGTCGCGTACTTTGCCGGTGTACTTGCGGCCCAAGAAATCGAAATCGGTGCCTTCGAGAATTGCGGTCATGTCTAGCGGTGCACCAGAGTGCCGACGCCGTGATCGGTCAGCAGTTCGAGCAGCACCGCGTGCGGCACCTTGCCGTCCATGATGACCACGCCCTCGACGCCCTGGTCGAGCGCGTAGATGCAGGTCTCGACCTTCGGGATCATGCCGCCGGAGATGGTGCCGTCGGCGATCAGCCGCCGCGCGTCGGAGACCGACAGGTCGTGGATCAGCTTCTTCGATTTGTCGAGCACGCCCGGCACGTCGGTGAGCAGCAGCAGGCGCTTGGCCTTCAGCGCGCCGGCGATGGCGCCGGCAAACGTGTCGGCGTTGACGTTGAAGGTGCCGCCGTCGGCCGAAGTCGCAACCGGCGCCAGCACCGGGATCAGCTCGCGGCCGATGATCTGGTTGAGGATGCCGACGTCGATCTTGTCCGGCTCGCCGACGAAGCCGAGGTCGACCACCTTCTCGATGTTCGAGCCGGGATCGGTGACGGTGCGGGTGACCTTCTTGGCCTGCACCATGTTGCCGTCCTTGCCGCACAGGCCGACGGCCTTGCCGCCGGCGGCGTTGATGTAGCCGACGATCTGCTTGTTGATCGAGCCGGCCAGCACCATCTCGACGATCTGGACGGTGGCGGCGTCGGTGATGCGCAGGCCGGCCGCGAATTCCGACTTGATGCCGAGCTTCGTCAGCATGGCCGCGATCTGCGGCCCGCCGCCGTGCACGACCACCGGATTGATCGCGGTCTGCTCGAGCAGCACAATGTCGCGGGCGAATTCGCGCGCCATCGCCTCCTCGCCCATGGCGTGGCCGCCGTATTTCACGACGACGATCTCGTCGTCGTACTGCTGCATGTGCGGCAGCGCTTCCGACAGGATGCGCGCCTGCTCTTGCGGGTCGGTGGCCATGGGCTGCTCTTTACGTTGCCGGCGGGTGCCGCCCTTTTAGCGGGCGGCGGCGGGTGGCGGAAGGGCCGTCAGGCGCCGCGGGAGCCGGTGAGCGCCGCGGCAGTCAGCACCAGCCAGCTCGCGATCATGATGAGGCCACCGGCAGGGGCGGCGAAGGGAAAGAGCCGGCTGCCGATATAGGCGCGGGCGGCGACGTCGGCCGCGAACAGCCCGGCGCCGAGGACGAAGCCCCACAGCGTGATGAGGCCGAGCGGGCGGGTGGTCAGGCCCTGCCGGGCGAGCGCCAGGCCGGCCAGAACCGCGACGGCATGGATGAGGAGAAGGTATCCGGCGCTGTCGAGCCCGGCGCCGGGCTTGCCGTGCGCGCCGGCGGCGGTGAGCGCAACGCCGGCGGCGCCCATGAGGCCGGCGAGCGCGATGAGGATCGGGTCCATGGCCCGCATCCTAGAGGCTCCGCACGCAAACGACAAAGCCCGGCCGTGAGGCCGGGCTTCGCGCAACAACGCCGTGCGGCGCTTACTTGTTGTAGTTGAACTGCGGCATCGCCTTGAGCTGATCCTTGGAGGTGTTCAGCGTGGCGTGGTCCGGATAGTTCTTCTTGCTCGAGGACGTGCTCGTGCTGGACGAGGCCGCGCCGGTCGTGCGCGCGGCGCCACCCGTTGCGCTCGAGGTCTTGCTCGGGACCGGCGTGTCGGAGAACTTCAGCTCGCTCCACTTCACGGCGACGTCGTGCTCGCCCATGCCGAGGAAGCCGCCGACGCCGATGGCGACCGTCTCGGCCTTGCCTTCCTTGTCGAGCAGCAGTTCCTTGATGTCGCCGATCTTCTCGTTCTGCTGGTCATAGACATTGAGCCCGATCAGCTTCGAGCCCTGCCATAGGTTCATGGTCGAAGCGTTCTGCTCGGCCTTGTTGGTGCTCGAGCTCGACGAGCTGGATGAGCTCGAAGCAGCCGGGGCCGGAGCAGCGGCCGGCGCCTTGCTGGCCGGGGGATTGGATTGCGCCAGCGCGGGGCCGGCGAGCAGCGCGACGCCCAGAAGGGCCGCGGTCAGGGTTTTCATGGATTGCCTCCTTCGGAACACGGTTGGTGCCGTGCCAATGCGGGAGGCCGATCATTGTTCCTGTGTCGAATTGATAAACCCGGAGGAACCAAAAACAGGCGATGGCGATTTTCCGTGTCGGCCCGTCTTGTGGGCTTAACCGCGCCGCTCGGCGAGGAGCCGCGCCACGGCGGCGCGCACATCCTGCACGCCCGTGCCTTCCTCCGCCGAGGTGACCAGCACGCCCGGAAAGGCGGCGGGCCGCTTCGCCAAAGCCGCCTCGACCTCGGCAATGCGGCCGGCAAGTTCCGTCTTTTTCACGGCGTCCGCCTTGGTCAGCACGACCTGGTGGCTGACGGCGGCCTCGCTCAGCGCCTTTAATGCCGGCGTGTCCGTCTCCTTCAGCCCGTGCCGCGCATCGATCAGAACGTAGACGCGGGCGAGGTTGCGGCGGCCGAGCAGGTAGGCGTGGATCAATTCGGTCCAGGCCGCGATCTTGCTCTTGGCCGCGGCTGCGTAGCCGTAGCCCGGCATGTCGACGAGGTTCAGCCCCGCGCCATTGGTGAAGAAGATCAATTCCTGCGTGCGCCCCGGCGTGCGCGAGGTGCGCGCCAGCGCCTTGCGGCCGGTGAGCGCGTTGATCAGGCTCGACTTGCCGACATTGGAACGGCCGGCGAATGCGATTTCGGTGCCGCGCATCGGCGGCAGCGAGGCGACCGAGCCCGCGGCGGCCACGAACTCCCAGTCGCCGCCGAACAGATGGCGGCCTTCCTCGATCTCGGCGCGGGTAAAGTCGTGCGTCATGTCAGTTGCTGTCATTCCGGGGCCGGCCGAAGGCCGGTACCCGGAATCCAGGCATTGCCTCCGGATTCGCTGTTGGACTCCGGGTTCACCGCGGTGCGGTGCCCCGGAATGACGCATACGGCTAAGACTGCGTCTTCCTCTTGCCGAACAGCGCCTTGATGTTGTCGAACAGTTCGATCTTGGCCCCATGCCGGCGCATGATGATCGACTGCTGCGTCACCGACAGGCTGTTGTTCCAGGCCCAGTAGATCACCAGGCCCGCCGGGAATCCGGCCAGCATGAAGGTGAAGATGATCGGCATCCAGTTGAAGATCATCGCCTGCGTCGGATCCGGCGGTGTCGGGTTGAGCTTCATCTGCAACCACATGGTCACGCCCATGATCAGCGGCCATAGGCCGAGATGCAGGAAGTGGCCGACCATCGGCACCGTGGTAGGATCGTAGTGCAGCAGCCCGAACAGCGTGAAGACGTTGGTCGGGTCCGGCGCCGACAGGTCGTGGATCCAGCCGTAGAAAGGCGCGTGCCGCATCTCGATGGTGACGAACAGCACCTTGTACAGCGAGTAGAAGACCGGGATCTGGATCGCGATCGGCAGGCAGCCGGCGATCGGATTGATCTTCTCCTTCTTGTAGAGCTCCATCAGTTCCTGTTGCTGCTTCACCTTGTCGTCGGGATAGCGCGCGCGCAGCGCCTGCATGTGCGGCTGCACCGCCTTCATCTTCGCCATCGAGGCGTAGGACTTGTTGGCGAGCGGGAAGAAAATCGCCTTGATCAGCAGCGTGACCAGAAGGATGGCGATGCCGAAGTTGCCGACCAGCCGGTACAGCCAGTCGATGACGATGAACATCGGCTTGGTGATGAAGTAGAACCAGCCCCAGTCGATCAGCAGGTCGAAGTGGTTGAGCTTGAGCTGCTCGTTATAGGCGTTGACCGTGTGCACTTCCTTGGCGCCGGCGAACAGGTGCGTGTCGGCGGATGTCGTCGCGCCGGGCGCGACGGTGCGCGCGTCGAGCAGGTAATCTGCCTGGTAGGTCGGCGTCTTGCCGATCGTTCCCGTCGAGAAGCGCGCCTTCAGGTGCGCGTCGGTCGCCGGAAGGAGCGTCGCCGCCCAGTATTTGTCGGTGATGCCGAGCCAGCCGTTGGTGGCGTCGAATTTGACGTCCTTCTTCTCCTCGATCTTCTTGTAGGTGTACTCCTGCAACCCATCGCTGCCGAGATCGCCGATCAGGCCCTCGTGCAGGATGTAGTAGCCGAGCGTCTCCGGCGTGCCGTGGCGCGAGATGAGGCCGTAGGGAAAGAGCGTGACCGGGTTCGCACTCTTGTTGACCACTTCCTGCCGGATGTTGAACATGTATTTGTCGTCGACGGAGATGGTGCGGCGGAAGATCAGGCCCTCGCTATTGTCCCAGGTCAGCGTCACCGGATGATCGACGGAGAGCGCGCCGGCGCCCTCCTGCTTCCATACGCTGTCGGGGCCGGGCACCTTCACGTTGCCCGACGGCGCCCAGCCGAACTCGGCGTAGAACGGATCGGCGGTTCCGGTCGGCGACAGCAGGAAGATCGGCGGCGATTTGGGATCGACGGTCTCGTGGTACTTGACCAGCGCAAGGTCGTCGATGCGGCCGCCTTTCAGCGCGATCGAGCCCTTCAGGCTCGGTGTATCGATGGCCACGCGTGGCGAGGCGGCGAGGGCGTCGGCGCGCGAGATCGAGGCCGGCGCCGTGGGCTGCGCCGCGCCGGGGACCTGCGGCGCGCTGCCGGGTGCCTGCGGCTGCGCGGTGGTCGCAGGCTGCGTCGGCTGGTTCGGCTGCGCGGCCGGCGTCTGCGCCGTCTGCTTCAACTGCTGCTGCTGAAGCTGTTCCTGCCGCGCCTTCTCGTGCGGGATGCCATAGAAATACTGCCAGGCGATCAGCACCAGCGCCGAAAGCGCGATGGCGAGGATGGTGTTCTTGTTGTCGGTCATTTCGATCCTGTCGTGCCGCCGGCGCGCTTCTTGTGCACGCGATGCAACGCCCCCTCGTAGTCCTGCGCGATCCGCGCAAATGGCAGGTTCAGCGCCGCGCGGCGGCCGACCAGCACATAGTCATGGCCCGGGTGCAACGGGAGATGCGACAGCCGGACGATTTCGCGCAGGCGGCGCCGCACCCGATTGCGTTCGACGGCGTTGCCGACCTTTTTCGAAACGGTGAAGCCGACGCGGGCAGGGCCTTCGTCGGGGCGCGCGCGAGCCTGCAGCACGAAAGCAGTCGCAGGCGCCTTGACGCCGGTCGCCGCGGCCAGGAAGTCCGCCCGTTGCCTCAATCGTTCCATTGGAGCACGCGGGCTGGACGGTCCGCCCTCAGGCGGACAGCCGCTTGCGCCCGCGTCCACGCCGCGCGGCGACAACCTTGCGTCCGCCCTTGGTGGCCATGCGCGCGCGGAAACCGTGACGGCGCTTGCGTACAAGCTTGCTCGGTTGATAGGTCCGCTTCACGATCGAATTCTCCGCTGGTCGCGCCGTGGCGGGGTGACGAAAGCAGGCCCCAAAACCGCCAAAAGCCCAGACATTGTCCGGGCCGGCACTCGAATTTGCGCGGCTTATAAGGGAGGGGGCGCGGTCCGTCAATGCGACGCCGTGCGCCGGGCCATTCCGCCGTGCCCGGCCCGGTCACGACGCGTCACAAGCGGGTGAAACCGCGGCGTCCGGGCGCCCGCCTCGTGTATATACCGGAAATGTCTGGCGCTTCCCCCTCCGGTTCCGCGCTCCGCCGCCGCCTGCTGCCGCTCGCGGTGGTGCTGGCCGTGGCGGCCGTTGTCTATTGGGCCGCCGGCCGCGGGTCGCTGTCGCTGGAGACGCTGATCCGGCACCGGGAGGCGGTCGATGCCTTTGTCCGCGGCCACGCGGCGGCGGCGCTGCTCGCCTATTTGGGCATCTACGTCGTGACGGTCGCCCTGTCGGTCCCGGGGGCGACCTTCCTGACGCTGACCGGCGGGTTCCTGTTCGGGGTCTGGACCGGGGCGGCGGCATCCGCGGTCGGAGCGACCCTCGGCGCCACTGTCATCTTCCTCGTGGCCCGCACCGCGCTTGGCGAGCCTCTGCTCGCCTGCGCCGGTCCCCGCGCCGCGGAGCTCGCGCGCGGCTTTCGCGCCGACGCGTTCAGCTACTTGCTGTTCTTGCGGTTGGTGCCGGCCTTCCCGTTTTTCCTGGTCAACCTCGTCCCGGCCTTCGCCGGGGTCAGGCTCGCGCCCTTCGTGGCGGCGACGGCGCTCGGCGTCATTCCCGCGGCAATCGTCTATTCGCTCGCCGGGACCGGCCTCGACAGCGTCATCGCCGCGCAGCAGAAGGCGTTCGCCGATTGCGTCGCATCCGGCGCCGGCGGCTGCCGCCTGGCGTTCGACGCGCGCGACGTCCTGACCCCTCAATTGATCGCCGCGCTGGTCGCGCTCGGGCTCCTGGCGCTGCTGCCCGTGCTGGTGAAGCATTTGCGCGGCCGCCGCGCGCGGCCGGACGACTTGCGCTAGGGTTGAAGCATGGCGGGCGAGCGCATCACTCCCGACATCTGCGTCATCGGCGCCGGCGCGGCGGGCCTTTCGGTCGCCGCCGCGGCGGCGGCCGTCGGCGTTGCCACGGTGCTGATCGAGCGCAGCGAGATGGGTGGCGAATGCCTGCACGACGGCTGCGTGCCGTCGAAGGCGCTGCTTGCCGCCGCGAAGCGCGCTGCGCAAATGCGCGGCGAGCAGTTTGGCGTTCGTGCCACCGAAGTGCACGTCGACTTCGCCAAGGTGCAGGCGCACATTCAGCAGGTCATCGCCGAGATCGCGCCGGTCGACTCGGCCGAACGCTTCACCGGACTCGGCGTGCGCGTCATCCGCGGCCACGCCAGGTTCACCGGCCGCCGCACCGTCGCGGTCGGCGAGACTCATGAAATCCGCGCCCGCCGTTTCGTCGTCGCCACCGGCTCGCAGCCCGCGGTGCCGCCGATTCCGGGGCTCGATGGCGGGCCATACCTCACCAACGAGACCGTCTTCAAACTGAAAGACCTGCCGGGGCATCTCGTTATCATCGGCGCCGGCGCGGTGGGGCTGGAAATGGCGCAGGCCTTCCGCCGCCTCGGCAGCTACGTCACCGTGCTCGAGATGGGTGCGGCGCTGGCGCAGGACGATCCCGAGGCGGTCGGTGTGCTGCTGGCCGCGCTCGAGCGCGAGGGCGTCGTCATCCGCACCGGCGTCAAGGTGATGCGCGTGGCGCACGCGATCGGCCATCTCGCGGTGACCATCGAAGCGGACGGCAAGGAGGAGCACATCGGCGGCTCGCATCTGTTGATCGCGGCGGGGCGCAAGCCGGTCACCGACGGGCTCGACCTCGACGCCGCGCGTATCCGCTATGACGCGGCGGGCATCGCCGTGAATCGCAAGATGAAGACGAGCAATCGCAGCATCTACGCCATCGGCGACGTCGCCGCGGCCCAGCCGCGCTTCACGCACGCCGGCAACTACCAGGCGGGGCTCGTCATCCGCAACGCACTGTTCCGCCTGCCCGTGCGCGCCGACACCGTGGCGATCCCGCACGCCGTCTTCACCGAGCCCGAGCTTGCGCAGGCCGGGCTCACCGAGGCGCAGGCCCACGGGCGGAAGCTGAAGTTTCGTGTGCTGCGCTGGCCGTACCACGACAACGACCGCGCCATCGCCGAAGGCACGCCGCACGGCCACATCAAGGTCATCGCCGGCAGGAAAGGCCGCGTCCTCGGCGTCACCATCGTCGGCGCCCATGCGGGGGAACTCATTACCGCCTGGAGCCTGGCGATCGCGCAGAAACTCACCTTGCGCGCCTTCACCGACGTGGTCGCGCCCTATCCGACGCTGTCGGAGATCGGCAAACGGGCGGCGATCGAATTCTATCTGCCCGATTTGACGCGCCCTATGTTGCGGCGCATCATACGAACCCTTCGCATCTTTGGTTGAGACGGTCCTTGAAACCGGAATCCCAGCCAGTCGAGGCGAACGCACCTGTCGAACCGCACCACCGCGGCGGCTGGAGCGTTGGCCTCTCCGGTAAGTTGCTGCTCCTGACGATTGTCTTCGTCATGCTGGCGGAAGTGCTTATCTATGTGCCGTCGGTCGCCAATTTCCGGCTGAACTGGCTCAACGATCGGCTCGCCGCGGCGCACACCGCCGCGTTGGTGCTCGAAGCAGCGCCGAGCGGCATGGTGCCGGAGAGCCTCGCCAAGAAGATCCTCGACTCGGTCGGCGCCCGCGCCGTGGCCATGAAGATGGGCAACCAGCGCCGGCTGCTCGCCTCGTCGGTGATGCCGGCGGCGATCGCGCAGGACGTCGACCTGCGCCATGTGCCGTGGTGGCGGGCAATCGGCGAGGCCTTCGACACCCTGGTCAACTTCAAGAGCGGCGACGTCATGCGCATCGTCGGCCCGGCGCCGATGACCGACGGCGACTTCCTCGAGATCGTGCTCGACGAGGCGCCGTTGCGCAACGCGATGCTGACCTTCTCGGTCAACATCCTGCTTCTGTCGCTGGCGATCTCCGGCATCACCGCCATGCTGGTCTATCTCGCGCTGCATTATCTGCTGGTGCGGCCGATGGGCCGCATCACGCAGAACATGGTGGCGTTCCGCGCCGACCCGGAGAATCCGGCGCGCATCATCGCCTCGTCGGGGCGCAACGACGAGATCGGCATGGCGCAAGAAGAGCTGGCGGCGATGCAAGGCGAGATCGCCTCGATGCTGCATCAGAAGAGCCGGCTCGCCGCGCTCGGGTTGGCGGTGTCGAAGATCAACCACGATCTGCGCAACCTTCTCGCGTCGGCGCAGCTCTTCTCCGACCAGCTCTCGACGCTGCCGGACCCGAAGGTGCAGCGCTTCGCGCCGAAGCTGATGCGCGCCCTGGAGCGGGCGATCGCCTTCTGCCAGTCGACGCTCTCCTACGGCGCGGTGCAGGAGGCGCCGCCCGACCGCAAGCCGATTTTGGTCGAGGAGCTCGTCGACGAGGTCTACGAGGCGCTCGGCCTCGGCCTCGACGTGCCGATCCGCTGGATCGTCGCGGTGGAGAAGGGCCTCACCGTCGAGGCGGACCACGACCAGATGTTCCGCGTGCTGGTCAACGTCGCGCGCAACGCCATGCAGGCGCTGGAGACGCGCGGCAACCGCGATCCGGCACGCGACCAGATCCGCATCACCGGCCGGCGCGACGGCGGCGTCGTCGTGATCGAAGTGTCCGATACCGGTCCGGGTGTGCCGGAGCGGGCGCAGGCGCATTTGTTCCAGGCGTTCCAGGGCTCGACGCGCCCGGGCGGCTCCGGCCTCGGGCTCGCGATCGCCGCCGAGCTCGTGCGCGCCCATGGCGGCGACATACGGCTGGTGCCCGGCACCATCGGTGCGACCTTCTCGATCACCATTCCCGACCGCGCCGTCGATTTCGAGGCGCATCGCGACACGCGGGTGCGGGCCTGAGCGGCCGGCCAGGCGCGCCCTTGCCAACCGGGATGCAAGACGATAGCTAGTGCCCCGGCCCGCCGCCTTATGGCGGCATCGGCGGCCAAAAGCGCCCGTAGCTCAGCTGGATAGAGCACCAGACTACGAATCTGGGGGTCAG
>Ga0134125_10001746_pt1 | contig 26409 bp, 23 predicted proteins | sample KB31751_FD_96464 | JGI IMG/M metagenome (GOLD analysis project Ga0134125, IMG submission 96464) | Terrestrial soil microbial communities with excess Nitrogen fertilizer from Kellogg Biological Station, Michigan, USA - KB3-175-1 | ecosystem: Environmental > Terrestrial > Soil > Unclassified ...
CCGGGCCGATGGAAACGAAGCTCAGCATCGACTTCGTCGGCGACACGTCGGTATGGACGATCCCGCGCGGCGACAGCATGGTCACGCAGAAGATCGCGGCGCCCCGCGGCACGTTCCCCTACCAGCTCCACGTGTACGGCCTGGTCGAGCAGTACGGACGCTGGGCGCGCGCGACCAAGAAAGACAGCGCCGCGTTCACCGCCCTCGCCTCGGCGAATCAGATGAGCAGTGGCTACGTGAAGAAGCTGGGCGGCGACACGCTGCGGCTCATGTTCAGCGAGGGACAGCTCGCGGGGCTCGGCCCGTTCACGTTCACGCTCGACAAACAGGGCCGGCTCACGTGGCTCACCGGCAAGGGCAGCACGGTGCAGGTCGACGTGCAGCGCGTCGCGTCGGTGCCGATGGCGCAGGCGGGGCCGATGTTCGCCAACCGGCCGCTCGGCCAGCTCTCACCACGCGATACGGCGCGGGCCACGATCGCCGGCCAGCCGCTGTGGGTCGATTACAGCCGGCCGTCCCTGCGCGGCCGCCAGATCTTCGGCGTGCTCGAGCCGTGGGGTAAAGTCTGGCGGACGGGTGCCAACGCGGCGACCCAGTTCAATACGCCCATCGATCTCGTCATCGGCGGCGCGGCCGTTCCAGCCGGGAAGTACACGCTGTGGACCCTCCCGACACAGGACGGGTGGAAGCTCATCATCAACAAGCAGACCGGTCAGTGGGGCACCGCGTACGATTCGACCCAGGATCTCGTGCGCGTGGACGCGAAGGTCGAGCAGCTCCAGACGCCGGTCGAGCAGTTCGGGATCGTGTTCGAGCCCGCGACCGAGCCGGCGGCACTCACGTTCACCTGGGACCGCACGAAGTACTCAGTGCCTGTGGCGAAGAAGTAGTGCATCTCGACTTCGCCGTTGTCGCCGACTACGCGCTGGTCGATCAGTCCGGGAAGATGTCCGTCATGGGCATCTTCCAGCACATCTGGGTGCCGCAGTTCCCCGTCATGCATCCCCGCATGCATCTGGTGCTGCGATTGAAGGGCAAGCGCACCGAAGTAGGCGAGCATCAGGTGCAGATCAAACTGCTGGATGAAGAGGACACCGAGCTGCTGGGCGGATCGGGGACGGTGAATTTTGCCGAGCCGCCCGCGGGGGTCACGGAGATCGAGGCAGCCGCGGTGTTGGTGTTCGACGTGCCGTTCCCGCATGCGGGACAGTATCGCTTCGAGATCACGGTGGACGGCGAGCGCAAAGCCACCGTGCCGATCACCGTTTCCCAGATGCCGACCGCGCCGGTTCAACCCCCGACCCAGACTCCTGGTTCCTAACTCCCCGCTGCTGCCACTGGGCGCGTTCGTGCGGTGGCCGGTGCTGCTGCTCGCCGCGGCCCTGGCGTTGGGATTCGATTTGGGCGGGTACGCGCTGTTCGATCCGGACGAGGGTCGCAACGCGGAAGTCGCGCGCGAAATGGCGCAGACCAACGACTACATCCTGCCTCACCTGGATGGCCTGCCGTATCTCGACAAGCCGGTCGTCTATTTCGCCGCCGCCGCGCTGGTGATGGAGGTGCTCGGGCCGACCGAGACCGCGGCCCGGCTTCCCGCCTACCTGTTTACTCTGGCGACGTGCGGAGTCGTGATTTGGATCGTCGGACGACGCTGGGGCCGCGACCCGGCCTGGCTCGCCGCGATCGCGCTCGTCACGATGCCGCTCGTCCTTGCGTATGCGCGCACGACGATTTTCGACAGCACGCTCGCGTTCTGTACGACGCTCGCCATGCTCGCGTTCTGGGATGAGCGACCGATCCTCGCGTGGGCCGCGATCGGGCTGGGCGCGATCACCAAGGGACCGGTGGCCATTCTGGTGCCGCTGATCGCGCTGATTCCCTACTCTCTGATGACCGGCAGATCGCTGCGGCGTCTGTTCCCACTCGCCGGGCTCGGCGCCTTCGCGCTCGTTGCGTTGCCCTGGTTCATCGCGATTTCGATTCGCATTCCGGAGTTCCCGCACTACGTCTTCGTGCGCGAGACTTTCGAGCGCGTCACGACCACGCGGTTTCACCGCACGGCACCGTTCTGGTACTACCTCCCCATCGTTCCGGTCGCGGCCTTCCCCTGGATTGTCCCGGCGCTCGCCCGCTGGAGAACGTTGCGCTGGGCATGGCTCGGGAGGCGCGTCAACGCCCGGGCGCAGGACGCAATCTTCCTGGCGTGCTGGGTGCTCGGCCCGCTGCTGTTCTTCACCCTGAATCAGTCCAAATTGCCGCAGTACGTGTTGCCGTTGATGCCGCCATTCGCCTTGGCGGCGGCGCGTGCGCTGACACGTGAGCCCGGTCATGAGCTCGGCGGCGGCAGCGGTGTCGGCCGACGCGCCTACGTTCCCATCGCTGCACTCGCCGGGATCGCGCTCGTGTCGCTCACGCTGTGGCTGCCCGCGCCCATCAGCCTGACACCCGCCGAGCGCGCCGCGATCCCGCCCACGGCGCTCGCCCTCGGCGTCGCGCTGCTGGTATCCGCGGTCATGGTCTGGTTGGGGCGCCCCGCGCTGGTCGTCATGGGCTACGCGCTGCCGATCGTGATCGTGCCGATCGTCTCCGGCCGGCTGCTCGACGCCGTGGGAGACGATCGCTCGGCGCGGACGCTCGCGAGCGTGATCCAGAATGCCGGCGCGGCAGAGGTCATCGGTGTCGCGGCGTTTCCGCCGTCGCTGTCTTTTTACCTGCGCCGGCCGATTCCGGTCGCCACGTCCACGGGCCGGGAATTGACGAGCAACTTCATCGCCGATTATCAGGAGCAGATGCGCAGCGTCCCGAGCTCGCCCCTGAAGCCGCCGGATTACTGGCGCCAGCGAGTCCGTGAGTGCCGCGTGCCCGTCATCCTCGTGACGCGCGCCGGAGACCGGCCCGTGCGCGGCGCGATCGATTCGCTGCTCCCGCTCCTCGCGGTCGAAGGCCGCTACGCGGCCTACGGACCATGTGCGGCATCTTCGGCGCGATAGCGCGCCGCGCGCCGTCGCTGCGCCATCCGGATGTGCTGCCGCGGATGGCGGCGGCGCTGCGGCACCGCGGTCCTGACGGCGAGCGCATCGTGGGGCACGAGCGCGCGCGCATCGGCGCGCGCCGCCTCGCGATCATGGATCTCACCACCGGCGACCAGCCCTTCCAAAGCCCCGACGGCACCATCTGGATGGTGTGCAACGGCGAGATCTACAACGCTCCCGCGCTGCGGCGGCAGGCCTCGGCGCCGGACTGGCGCTATCCGTTCCGGTCGCGCGGCGACATCGAGAACATCGTGCCGTTCTACGAGCGCTTCGGTCCCGACGCGGTGTCGCGCCTCGAGGGAATGTTCGGCCTCGCGATCTGGGACGACACGCGCCGGCGCCTGGTGCTCGCGCGCGATCGCGCCGGCGAGAAGCCGTTGTTCTGGACCGAGATCGACGGCGAGCTGCGCTTTGCGTCCGAGATTCAGGCGCTTCTGGAATTCCCCGACCAGCCGCGGCGCGTCAATCGCAAGGCCCTGTCGCTGTACCACGCCTTGGGATATGTGCCGGCGCCGTACACGATGTTCGACGGGATCCACAAGCTGCCGCCCGCTTCGCTGCTCGTTGCCGAGCACGAGAGCATCACCATTCGACAGTACTGGAGCCCGGCGGCCGCCGCCGCGGCGCCTGCGTCCTTGCCATCGGATGCAGGCGCACGGCTGCGCGAGACGCTGCTGCGCGCCGTGAAACGCGAGCTGATGTCGGACGTCCCGCTCGGCGTATTCACGAGCGGCGGTCTCGATTCATCCCTGCTCGTGGCCGCGACCGCGAAGACGATTCCAGGCGAGCGGATTCACACCTACGCGGTGCGGTTCACCGAGGCGGGATACGACGAAAGCGCGTACGCCGAGGCGGTGACACACGATATCGCGACGGTGCACCACGTCGTCACCGCTGATGACGAATCGCTGGGGCGCGCGCTCGACGTCGTGTCGAGCACGCTCGCCGAGCCGCTCGGAGATCCCGCCGTGCTGCCCACCTGGCTGCTGGCCGAGGCGGCACGCGAGCACGTAAAAGTCATTCTCTCGGGCGAGGGAGCCGATGAGCTGTTCGGCGGGTATCCGACCTACCTCGGCCATAAGTACGCGAACCGTTGGCTGCTCGTGCCGCGGCCTTTCCGGTCACTCGTGGGATGGGCGGCGGAACGCTGGCCGTCATCGACCGGCAAGATGACGCTGGAGTACATGCTCAAACAGTTTCTGGCCGCGAGCGAGCGCCCCTGGACGGAGCGGCATCTCAGCTGGCTCGGCGCGTTGTCGTTCGAGGAGGGGGTGATCGACGAGCTCGAGGGCAAGCTGGACGGATTTCCTCAGGGCGACCCGTTGAACCGGATGATGTGGCTCGATTTTCTGACCTATCTGCCCGACGATCTGCTGGTCAAGGTCGATCGCGCGACGATGCTCGCGTCGGTCGAAGCGCGCGCGCCGTTTCTGGACCGCGAAGTGATGGAGTTGATCCTGCCGGTCCCCTCGCGATTCAAGGTGCGTGGGGTCACCACCAAGGCGATATTAAAGGAAGCGGCGCGAGGACTCGTCCCCGATCGTGTCATCCAGCGCCGGAAGCGCGGGCTCTCGGTCCCGGTCGCACGCTGGCTCAATACCGGTCTCGCGGGACTGGCCGATCGCGTGCTCGACACGCCGCTGCTCGCCGAGCATCGCGCCGGCCGGCGCAATCATGCGCGCCGCCTGTGGCCGCAGCTGATGCTGGCCCTCTGGTCCGAACGCTGGGGTGTGGAGATCCGATGAAGCGCGATGAAGCTCTCGCTCTGATGCACGAGCACACACAATCGCCGTCGCTGCGCCAGCACATGCTGGCGGTCGAAGCCGCCATGCGGGCCTACGCGGCGAAATACGGTGAAGACCCCGAGACGTGGGGACTGGTCGGCCTGCTGCACGACTTCGATTACGAGCGTTTTCCCAACCAGGAACACTCGGCGACCGAGGGCCATCCGGCCTGGGGCGTGAACCTGCTGCGGACCAAAGGTGTCGACGAGCCCTTGCTGCGCGCCGTGCTGGGGCATGCAACCTACTCCGGGGTGCCGCGTGACACCCAGATGGCCAAGACCTTGTTTGCCGTCGACGAGCTGTGCGGGTTTCTCGTCGCGTGCGCGCTGGTGCGGCCGTCGAAGAGCTTTGCCGATCTCGAGGTTTCGTCCGTCAAGAAAAAACTGAAAGACAAAGCCTTCGCGCGCGGCGTGAATCGCGATGAAGTGCGTCAGGGCGCGGAGGAGCTCGGCGTGCCGCTCGACGAGCACATCGCATTCTGCATTCAGGCGCTGCGGCCGGTCGAGCCGACGCTGGGCCTCGGAGGGTGACGCACCCTTTTTCGCGGGCGCTCGATCGGGCCACCGGCGCGCGGCCGATTCCCGGGAACATCGTCCGGCACATCCCGGACTCGAGCGACGCGCTCAAGACGATGCTCGAGATGATCGCCAGCGCGCAGCGCACGATCCATTTCGAGAACTACATCATCCATGACGACCGGACGGGATCGCGCTTCGCGACCGCCTGGGCGGAGCGCGCGCGGGCCGGCGTGCGCGTGCGCGTGCTGTACGACGCGTTCGGGTGCCGCAGCACCAGCGGCGGGTTCTGGCGCGAGCTGCGCAGCTACGGCGTCGACGTGCGTCCCTTCCGCCCGATCTGGGGCAGCGGTCCAATCGAAGCGTTCAGCCGGGATCACCGCAAGCTCCTCGTCGTCGACGGCGAGCGCGCCATGACGGGCGGGTTGTGCATCGGTGACGAGTGGGCGGGCGATCCCACGGCCGGTGCTCCCTGCTGGCGCGACACGATGGTCGTGGTCTGCGGGCCGGCGGTCGCCGCGCTGGAGGCCTCGTTCGGAAGAATGTGGGCGCGCGCCGGCGCGCCACTCCCCGAGGACGAGACGATCCCCGCGGCCGACGAGTGTGGTCCATCGGCGGTCCGCGTCGTCGAAGGCGCCCCGGGCCAATCGCGGATCTATCGCACCGTCCAGCTGCTCGCCGCGGCCGTCACGGAGCGGCTCTGGATCACCGACGCCTATCTCGTCGCCCCGCCGCCCTTGTACGTCGCCTTTGTCGATGCCGCGCGCAGCGGCGTCGATGTGCGCCTCCTGCTGCCCGGCACGAGCGATATCCCGCTCGTGCGCCTGTTCACGCGCGGCGGATATCGCGAGCTGCTGCACGCGGGCGCCCGCATCTTCGAGTATCGGGGCCCGATGCTCCACGCCAAGACACTGGTCGGCGATCATGAGTGGGCGCGGGTGGGATCGAGCAACCTCAACGTCTCGAGTCTCCTGGGCAATTACGAGCTCGATCTCGTCGCCGAGCAGGATGGTCTGACCACGACGCTCGCCACCCAGTTTCTCCACGACATGGCGCAGAGCCGGGAGATCGTCCTGCAGGCGCGGCGCCGTTTGCAGGCGCTGCCGCCGAAACTGATCGACGCCGCGGTCACGTCAAACGCGCTCGTGCCCACGCAGGCGGCGCCGTCTTACAAGCGCACCCTGCGCGAGCGGCAGGCGGCGGCGGCCGTGGCGTTGATGCAGGCGGCGAGCGGCGCCCGGCGCATTCTCGCTGCTGCCGCCGCCGCCGTCTGTTTCCTCGTCGGTGTGTCCCTGATCTCCTTCCCCCTCGTGACGAGCACGGTGCTGGCAATCGCTTCCTTGGCGACCTCCGCCTGGTTGGCTGGATTCGCGCTCGCCCGCCGCAAGCGGCGCCGCGAATCCGATGCCCGCTGAGGGCCCCCCGCCAGGACCGGCCCAACCTCCAGCCACCCCTGCGCGTATAGCAGTGGGACCCGAAGACAAAGCGTTGGTAGCTCAGACGTTGGCCGGCGACCGCGCTTCCTTTGGTACGCTCGTCGAACGCTATGCCGGGCAGGCTCGCCGAGTCGCGCGTGCCGTCCTGGGCGATCCCGACGATGCCGATGACGCCGCGCAGGACGGTTTTCTGTCCGCCCTGGTGAAGCTGGGGCAATACGACACGCGGCGACCGTTTGGGCCCTGGTTGATGCGGATCGTCGCCAATGCGGCGACCGACCGCCGCCGCCGCCGCAACGTTCGAAGAGCGGAGCCGCTCGATACGTCGTTGGTGGGCGGCGGGCCGCGTCCTGACACGATGGCCGTGCGCAGTGAGCTGAACGACCGGCTGCGCGCGGCACTCGCCGAGCTGCCGGAGCGCCGTCGCAAAGCAGTGGTGCTGTTCGATGTCGAAGGGTATTCGCACGCCGAGATCGCGGGCATGCTGGGAATCCCCGAGGGCACCGTGCGATCGGAAGTATTTCACGCGCGGCGCCGTCTCCGCACGTTGCTGGCTGATTGGAAGGAGCCGATGAGATGAACGAATCGCCGTCATTCGATCACCGTCCGGATCCCGAGCTGGGCGCCGCGTTGCGCGCCGCGCTCGAGCCGAAGGACAATCAAGCGGCCTTTGTCGCCCGCGTCATGGCGCAGTACGACGCCGCGCTCGAGCGCTCATCGGTCGCGATGTTCGACGTGCTGGCGTCCTGGTTCAGGCCCGGCATGGTCGCCGCCGCTGCGGCGCTGGTCGTTGGATTCCTGTTCGGTCGGACCGTTCTGAACAACAGAACCGAGTCGATCGATGCCGCGCTGGCCCCGATTGAAGGGCCGGGACTCGCGGCCCTGGTCACGGCGCAAGATCCGCCGGACCCCAGCGTCGTGTTCACGTCACTGGTCGAGCCACAATAAGGAGAGTAGGGAGACATGCTGAACAGATCGAAGCTCGCGGCCGTCACACTGTTGGCCGCGGTATTTCTGGCGGGTGGCCTGGCGGGTTGGGGTGGACACGAAGCGGCCGAGCGCGATGAAGGGCGCGGGTTACGCCGGCGTGGCCCGGACGCGATGGTCGAGTATCTCAGCCGCGAGCTGAAGCTCAGCGACGCGCCGCGTGACTCGGTGCGGGCCATTTTCCAACGCCACCGCCCCGAAACCGACTCCCTCTGGGCGCGGGTCCGGCCTCAGTTCGATTCCATCAAGACGCGGATGCGCGCGGAGATCGACGCGCAGCTGACCCCCGAGCAGCGGACCCGGCACCAGCAACTGATCGAGCGGGCCGAGCATCACAGCAGTGGGGAACGCGCCAACCGGGGGGAGCGTCACTAATGCGGCGGGTCTGGGCAGGGATTCTCGCACTCGCGTTCGCCGGCTCGGCCTGGGCGCAGCAGCCCACCGCGGCAGTGCCGCAGGCACAGCTCGAGGTGACGCTCACCGAGGCGATCCAGCGGTCGTTGAGTGTTCAGCCCGCCATGGTGGCGGCGCGCGGCGACCAGCGCACCGCCGGCGCATCCAAGCTGAGATCGTACGGCGCCTTTATCCCGTCTATCACACCGAGTATCTCCGCGTCACGCGGCAATGCCGCTCGCGTCGATCAGCAAGGAAATCCTTTGCCGGGCGGCAATGTCTACACGTATACGGGCAACCTCAGCCTCCAGCTCGACCTGTTCGACGGGTTCAAGCGATTTGCAGATTTGAAGGCGAGCTCGGCCACCGACGCGGCGGCCGACGCCGGCATGGTGAACCAGCGCTTCCAAACGACGCTGCAAACCAAGCAGGCGTTCTACAATGCGCTCGCCAATGAGGCGCTCGTCCGGGTCGCCGACGCGCAGGTGTCTCGCGCACAGCAACAGCTCCAGATCTCAGTTGAAAAACTTCACGCCGGCTCGGCGACACGGTCCGACTCGCTCCGTTCAACAGTCGAGTTCGGGAACGCGCGAATCGCGTTGCTCCAGGCACGAGCCAACCTGGCCACGGCTCAGGCCCAACTCGGTCGACAGATCGGCGTCGACGGCCTCGTGCGGGCAATTACGGACTCGATTCTGCCCGGCATGCCTGATACAGCGGCGCTGCGCGGCTTCGCAGTCGAGGACTTTCCCGCCGTCGAACAGGCGGACGAGCAGGCGAGGGCTGCGCGCGCGAGCGTGTGGAGCGCTCGGTCGCAATACTGGCCTACGATCAACGTCAGCTACAACAACAGCCGTTCTGGCACCGAGGAGCCCGTCCTGCCCTTCTTCGACAATTACAAGGAATCGTTTTCCTGGCGATTCGGACTGTCCTGGCCCCTGTTCAATGGTTTCCAGCGTGAGCAGAACCAGGTGACGGCCTCGGTCAATCGCGATAACGCGGTGGCCCGCGCGAACGACGCGCGGCGCCAGGCGAATGCGCAGCTCACGCAGCAGATGGCCGTTCTGGCGACCGCATACGAGCAGATCGCCATCGCGGACGAGAACATCTCCGCGGCGCGTGAGGATCTGCGCGTACAGAACGAGCGGTACCGCGTTGGCGCCGCGACGATCCTCGATCTGTTGACCTCTCAGGCCGCGTTGACCCAGGCCGAGGTGAACGGGATTCAGACGCGCTTCAATTATCTGATCTCGCGCGCGCAGCTCGAGGCAACCGTGGGACGGGCCCTGTGACGACCGCCCAGGAGCTCATGTTCCGCACCGGCGACACACCGACGCCCGACACCGTGATTCTCACGCACAATCTGGCGCGCGAGTACCACATGGGCGCGGAAGTCGTCTACGCGCTGCGCGGCGTGGACATCAAGATCAAAAAGAACGAGTTCGTCGCGATCATGGGCCCATCGGGATCGGGGAAGTCGACCCTGATGAATCTCATCGGCTGCCTCGATACCCCGTCGGCCGGCGAATACTGGCTCAACGGGCAGAAGGTCAGCGATCTGACCGACGACGAGCTGGCGCGGATCCGCAACAAAGAGATCGGATTCGTCTTTCAGACGTTCAACCTGCTGCCCCGGGCCGACGCGCTGCACAACGTCGAGCTGCCGCTGATCTATGCCGGCATGGGGGCCAAAGAGCGGCGCGAGCGCGCGGCGGGCTCCCTCACCCAGGTGGGGCTCGCCGACCGGATGGACCACCGGCCCAACGAGCTGTCGGGCGGCCAGCGCCAGCGCGTCGCGATCGCGCGCGCCCTGGTGAACGCGCCCAGCATTCTGCTCGCCGACGAGCCGACCGGAAACCTCGACTCGGCGACCGGCAATGAAATCATGCAGCTGTTCCACGACCTGCACGATACCGGCCAAACCATCGTGCTAGTGACGCACGAACACGACATTGCGGCGCACGCGCGCCGCCAGATTCATCTGCTCGACGGGAAGATCGCGCGCGATGAGAGGACGGGAGGACCGTAACGTGAAAATGACGATCCGGGGAATCGTGCTGGCGGTCGCGGGGCTGGCTGCCTGCGGCAAGCCGCAGGCGAATCCCATGTACGAAGCAGTGCCCGTCGAGCGACGCACGCTCGTCGTGTCGGCGTCCGCGTCGGGCGCGATCGAGCCGGTGCTGACCGTCGACGTGAAATCCAAAGCGTCGGGTGAGATCATCGGCATGAACGTGCAGACGGGCGACGACGTGAAAGCGGATCAGCTGCTCGCGACGATCGATCCGCGCATTCCGCGCAACAATCTGGCGCAGGCACAGGCGAATCTCGAAGTGGCGCAGGCGCAGCTCGCCAATGCCAACGCCCAGCTCGCGCGCTCGGACACGCTGCTCAAGGCGCAGGCGATCACGCAGACGGAGTACGACACCGCGAAGCTCGGCTATGCCAACGCGAACGCGGCCGTGGTGCGCGCGCGCTCGGACCTCGAGAACGCGCGCGATCGCATGAACGACACGAAGCTGCGCGCGCCCCTCGCCGGCACGATCATCGCGAAGAACGTCGAGCTGGGCACGGTCATTTCCTCGCCCACGACCGACGTGGGCGGCGGCACGCTGCTGTTCAAGATGGCCAACCTCGATACCGTGCAGATCCGCGCGCTCGTCGATGAAACGGACATCGGGAAGGTGCAGCCGGGCCTGCAGACCACGATCACGGTCGATGCCTATCCGAATCGCCCGTTCGAGGGACTGGTGTTGAAGGTCGAGCCGCAGGCGACGGTGCAGCAGAACGTGACGATGTTCAACGTGCTGGTCCGGATTCCGAACCCGAATCACCTGCTGAAGCCCGGCATGAATACCGAGGTGGAGATTCACGTGGGACGGCGGGAGAACGCGCTCGCGATTCCCAACGCGGCATTGCGCACGCAGCGCGACGTCGCCTCCGCGGCGCAGGTGCTCGGACTCGATCCCAACGACGTGCAGCAGCAGCTCGCGGCGCGTCCGGCCCAAACGAGTCGGGACAGCGCGTCGCTGGGCGGTGGCGGCACGGGCGCGCGGCACGACTCCGCGGCCGCTCCGGCCGGGAACACCATGACGACGCCTGACGGCCGCACGATCCAGCTGCCGCCCGGCGTGACCGAAGCGCAGGTGCGGTCGGCGTTCCAGAAGCGCATGTCGGGCCAGGAGCTGACGCCCGCGGAGCAGAGCGCGCTGGCGGCGATGCGGGCGCAGTTCCAGCGCATGGGCGGGGGGGCCGGCGGTGGCGGCGGGATGCGCCGCAACGGCGACGTCTCGAGCTACATCGTGTTCGCGCTCAGGAACGGGAAGCCCACGCCGGTGCAGATTCGCACCGGGCTCACCGATCTCGACTACATCGAGGTGCTCAACGGGCTGAGCGAACAGGATACGGTTTTGGTCCTGCCCAGCGCGTCGCTGCTCAACTCCCAGCGCGACATGCAGCAACGCATGAAGAGCATCACGGGCGGCGGCTTGCCCGGTCTGCAGCAGCAACAGCCGCCCACGACAACGCCGCGGACGCAAACGGCGCCCGCACCCGCGCCGAGGCCGTAACATGCTGCTCGGCGAGATTTTTCAGGTCGCGCTGCAGGCGATTCGGGCGAACAAGCTCAGATCGTTCCTGACGATGCTGGGCATCATCATCGGCGTCGGCGCCGTGATCACGATGGTGGCGCTCGGCAGCGGCGCGCAGAAAGCGGTCCAGTCGCGCATCCAGGCGCTGGGGCCGACGCTGCTGACCGTCTTTCCGGGCGCGTCGTTCCGCGGCGGGATTTTCATGGACATGCGGGTTTCGCTCACGGTCGACGACTATGAAGCCGTCGCGCGCGATGCCCGTTACGTCAAAGGCGTGGTTCCCGAGCTGACGCGCAATTTGCAGATCAAGAAGGGCAATCTGAATCAGAACGTCAGCGTGGTGGGGACGACGCCGAACTACACGGCCGTCAAGAATTACACGGTCGTGGCGGGTCGCATGTTTACGGCGGGCGAGGACGAAGGACGACGCCGCTTCGTCGTGCTCGGCTCGGCGATTCCGGACATGCTCAACGCCAATCCGGTGGGATTGATCGGACAGGAAATCCAGATCCGCGGCATTCCGTTCGAGATCATCGGCGTGCTGGGCCCGAAGGGCTCGTCCGGCGGGTTCGGCAATCCCGACGAGCAGGTGCTGATTCCGCTGCAGACGGCGCGCTACCGCATCATGGGGACCGACCGGCTGCGCTCGATCACCGTCGATGCCGCCAGCGTCCCCCAGATGACCCTCACGATGATCGAGATCGAGCGCGTGCTGCGGCGCGAGCACAAGATTCGGCCCAGCGCGGAGAACGATTTCCAGATCCGCAATCAGTCGGACATCCTCTCGACGTTCCAGGACACGACCAAGACGTTCACCTATCTGCTCGCCGGCATCGCCGCGGTGAGCCTGCTGGTGGGCGGCATCGGGATCATGAACATCATGCTCGTGTCGGTGACCGAGCGGACGCGCGAGATCGGTGTGCGCAAGGCGCTCGGCGCGACGCGCTTCAACATTCTGTTTCAGTTCCTGGTGGAGGCGCTGGTGCTGTGCCTCGTGGGGGGACTGCTCGGAATTCTGTTCGGCACGCTGGGCGCGGTCGGCCTGTCGTCGTTGCTGAAGTGGAACACGTCGATCAACGTGTTCGCCATCCTGATCGCCTTCGTGTTCAGCGCGATCGTGGGACTGTTCTTCGGGATCTGGCCGGCGCGCCGGGCGGCGAGCCTCGATCCGATTGTGGCTCTGAGATACGAATAGTCAACGTCTTGAAAAACGGGAGCCGGGAGAGGGGAGAAGTACGTGACGCTCCGTAAGTAGGCACCCAGCGTACCTCTCCCATCTCCCCTCTCCCTTTTAGTTTGTTGTCATGCTCGCCGCCGTTCTCCTCGTCCAAGCCGCCGCCCAGCAGCCGGTCTACGACGGCCGGCGCCGGCAGATCGAATTGAATCCGCCGCGCGTCGAGACCTCCTCCATTCGTATCGACGGCTCCCTCGACGACGCCGACTGGCGCCAGGCGGCACTGCTCACGGGCTTCACCCAGTACCGTCCCGTCGACTCGCGGCCAGCCGAAGACACCACCGAAGTGCTGGTGCTCTACGCGGCCGACGCGATCTACTTCGGCATCCGCGGATTCGAGTCTCACGGCAACGTGGTGCGCGCCACGCTCGCCGACCGCGACAACATCGACGCCGACGATCAAATCCAGATCCTGCTCGACACGTTCAACGACCGGCGCCGGGCGCTGCTGTTCGCGGTCAACCCGCTCGGCGCGCAGGAGGACGGCGTGCGCAGCGAGGGGCTGGCCGGAGCCGCGGGCGGCGCCAACGCCGGATTCCGTTTCGACGGCACTGTCGACCTCAACCCCGACTACGTCTTTCAGTCTCAGGGCCGGCTGACGGCAACGGGCTTCGAGATCGAAGTGCGGGTTCCGTTCAAGAGTCTTCGGTATCAGAGCGGCGAGACGCAGGACTGGGGCATCCAGATCGTTCGGCTGACGCAGCACTCCGGGTACGAAGACACCTGGGCCCCCACGGTGCGCGCCAACGCCAGTTTTCTCGTCCAATCGGGAACGCTCAAGAGTCTCACCGGATTGCACCGCGGGCTCGTCATGGACGTGACACCCGAATTCACGTCACGCGTCGACGGCGCCCCCGCCGCGGGCGACTCGAGCTATCAGTATGGAAAGACCGAGCCGCAGCTCGGCGTCAATCTGCGCTGGGGCGTGACGCAGAACCTCAGCGCCACCGGCACCGTGAACCCCGACTTCTCGCAGGTCGAAGCCGACGTCGGACAGGTGACGGTGAACGAGCGCTTCGCGCTGTTCTATCCTGAGAAGCGCCCGTTCTTCCTCGAAGGTCTCGAGCAGTTCGACACCCCGAACGCGCTGATCTATACGCGGCGCATCAACGCGCCGGTCGGCGGCGCGAAGCTCACGGGAAAGGTGGGAGGCACGGGCGTCGCGTACATCGGCGCGGTGGACGACAACGAGTTCTCCGCAACCGGGGACCAGCCGATCTTCAATCTTCTACGCCTGCGCCGCGATCTCGGCACGAATTCGACCGTCGGCGTCGCGTACACCGACAAGATCGACGGCAGCGCGTGGAATCGCGTGGCGGCCGCCGACGCGCGCCTGGTCTGGGGCAAGATCTGGTACTCGGCCGCGCAGTTCGCCGGCTCCTGGACCAACGACGGACTGGGCTCCGGCGTGAAGTCCGGCGAGCTGTGGGAAGTCACCGCGTACGACCGGACCGGCTACTCCTACGGCAATCACGGCCGGCTGACGGGAATCAGCCCCGACTTCCAGGCGCTCAGCGGATTTGTGAATCGCGTGAACATCGTGCAGGGCCGGTTTTTCAACCGCTTTTCCTGGTATGGAAAGCAGGGCGCCTGGCTCGAGAACGCGACCACGTTCATCGGCGTCGAGCCGGTGTGGCGCTACAACGATTTCTTCAAGCTGAAGAGCACGCTCGAGGGAAGCCTGTCGCAGCGCTGGATTCTGCAGCTGCGCGGCGCGTGGCAGGCCACCGTTTTCTATAGCGTGAACCACCAGCGGTTCGATCCGCCGGAGTATCAGGACTATCAGGTGGACTCGGCCGGGACTCCGGTCGCATTCGCCGTTCCGCACGGCCTCTACAATCTCTGGAGCGGGCTGGCGGCGCTCAGTACTCCCAATCGCGCGCTCAAGGCGGATGTCAGCATCGGCTACACGTCGGAGCCGATCTTCGCCGAAGCCTCGGAGGGACACGCCCTCAACATCTTCTTCGGCCTGACGTGGAAGCCGACCGCTTCACTCCGGGTCGACGGGCAATGGCCCCATCAGATCATCCACCGCGCCGATGATCGTAGCTGGTTCTCCACCGCGAACATTCCGCGGCTCAAGATGGAGTATCAGCTCACGCGCGACATCTTTTTCCGGTATGTGGGCCAGTACCTCGCCCAGGTGCGCGACACGCTGCGCGACCCGATCACCGGCAATCCGATCATCGTCGGCGGCACCGTGGCGGGACGAAGCACCCAGACCGAGTTCCGCAACGACTTCCTGTTTTCCTACAAGCCGCTGCCCGGAACGGTGTTCTTCTTCGGCTACGGCGCCTCGCTCAGCGAGCCTGATCCCTTCAGCTTCCGTGACCTCTCGAGAACCAAGGATGGCTTTTTCCTGAAAGCCAGTTACCTCTTTCGGATGTGAACCCCGAGCTCCTCGCCAAGCAGCGCCAATACGTCCTGACCAACACGCGGGCCCGCTGGGGATTCGTGGGATTCGGCATCGCCCTCGTCGCGGCCGTCAAGCTCGCGGGGATCACACCGATCTCCTGGTGGTTCCTGCTCGGATTCGCGATCGCGTTCGCGGCCGCGAATCTCGCGTTGCGCCGTCTCGTGCAAGCGACGGCATTTCACCCCTGGTACGCCCAGCTCAACCTCGGCGTCGGCTGTCTCCTGATCTCGGCCGTGTTGTTCGCCATCGGCCCGAACGGGCATGTGTTGTATGGCGCCTACATGATCGCGCCGCTGCAGGCCGCGCTCTACCTCGAGCGGCGCGATGCCTGGGGCGCGCTCATCATCAACCTCGCCGCCTTCACGCTGGCGACGGCGCTCGCGCAGGTCGCGGGTCACGGGTGGGCCTGGACGATCGTTGCGCAGGAAAGCCTGGTGCTGCTGTTCGTGTGCGTCGCGCTCGTTCCGATGCTCGTGCAGATCGTCGACCGGCTGCGCGCCGCGCGCGTGGTGCTCGGCGAAATCGAGCACGGGGACCTGACGCGACAACTGACCAGCAGCGCGGATGCGGGCGCGTTGTCCGACGAGCTGGGCTACCTGGGTCTGAGCGTCAACCGGACCACGGCCGCCATCGCGGAGCTCATCCGCGACATCGGCAAGCAGGGGCAGGCGCTCGCCTCGATGGCGTCCGGTCTCGCGACCGCCGCGCAACAATTGCAATCATCGTCGCAATCGATCTCCAAGACGACGGTGCAGCTCTCCGAAGGCACGGAGCGCCAGCGCCAGCTCATCGGCTACGGCCGCCAGGATTCCGAAGCGGCGTCGGGACTCGCCGGCTCCCTGCATTCCCGCGCGCAGCAGGCCGAGCGCCAGATCACGGAGATCGCCCAGCAAGCGCACAAGCGCGGCGAGGAGGTGGCCCGCGCCAGCTCGCTGCTGATGAATCTCCTGGTGCACATGGATCACGCCTCTGAGGTGGCGAGTGAGCTCGATCGCGAGTCGCGGGAAATCGGCAAGCTGGTGGACGGCATCACGCGGATCGCGAGCCAAACCGATCTGCTGGCGCTCAACGCCGCGATCGAAGCGGCGCGCGCCGGGCAGCACGGGCTGGGGTTCCGCGTCGTGGCGGGCGAAGTGCGCAAGCTCGCCGAGCAGAGCGGCCGCGCCGCGGAAGAGGTGCGCGCGCGCGTGCGCGCGACCCAGGAGCAGATCACGCGCGTCGTCGGCGCGATGCAGCAGGGACGCGACGCGGCGAAAAGCGTCGGGACGGTGGCCACGACCGTGCAGGGCGCGCTCGACGCGATCTTCGCCGACTTGAACTCGACCGTGCAGTTCGCGACGACGTTCGCCGCCGAAACCGACAACCAGACCAAGCGCATGCGGGAAGTGCTGCGGCGGATGGAAGAAGTGGCGTCGATCGCGGACGGCGCGGCCGACGGCGCGCGCCAGACGTCGGCCGCAACGGCTCAACAGATCACGTCGTTGCGCGATCTCACCACCACGTCACAACAATTGTCGGAGGCGGCGGCGCTACTGACGCAGACGATTCGACGCTTTCGGGTGGGCGGAAACGGCAGCCGCTAGCCGGCGCGCTTCCTTGTTGGCGGTCGCGCGAATCTTCGACAGGTCCGCGGTCTTCAGCAGTCCATCACGCACCACGATTCGCCCGTCCACCACCACGTGGCGCACGTCCGCGGCGCGCGCGCTGTAGACGATGCGCGACACGAGGTCGGCCCCGTCCGGCTGCGCGTGCGGCCCGTCCAAATCGAGCGCGATCAGATCGGCGCGCTTCCCCACCTCGATCGAGCCGATCTCCGATTCCAGCCCCAGCGCGCGCGCGCCGCCGAGCGTCGCGAGCTCCAATACCTGCGCCGCGGGCATCACCTCCGGCCCGAGCCGCGGCTTGTGGAGCAACGCGGCGAGCCGCATCTCGGCAAAGGCATCGAGCCGGTTGTTGCATGGCGCCCCGTCCGCTCCGAGCGCGACGCGGCACCCGGCCTGGAGCATCTCCGGAACCGGCGCGAGGCCGCTGCCGAGCTTCAGGTTCGAGCTGGGACAGTGAACCACGTTGGTCTGCTGGCGCGCGAGTCGCGCAATGCCGTCCGTGTCGACCCACACGCAGTGCGCCAGGGCGGAGCGCGGACCGGAAATCCCGACCGAGTCGAGGTACGCGATCTCGTCGTGCCCCGTTTCCCGCTTTACCGTGTCGAGCTCCGAGAGCGTCTCGGCCGCGTGGGTGTGGATGACGGCGCCGGCTTTCTCGGCGAGATCGCTCACCGCGCGGAGCAGCGGCCCGGTGCAGCTGGGCGCGAAGCGTGGGGCGAAGCAGTAGCGCAGCCGGCCACCCGCCGCCCCATGCCAGCGCGAGCACAGATCGCTGCTCTCGGTCAACGCCTGGTCGGCGCTTTCGCGGAGCGCCGCCGGATTCGACGGCGCATCCATGAGGCACTTGCCGACCGTCGCGCGCAGGCCGATCGATTCCAGCGCCTCGAATGCGGCACCCGTGTGTCGCACCGTCTCCATGTCGAGGATCGCGGTGGTACCGCCGAGCAACAGCTCCGCCGCGCCGAGCATCGCGGAAGCGTGGATCGATGCTTCGGTGTGCGCGGCCTCGAGCGGCCAGATGCGTTTGGCGAGCCAATTCTCGAGCGACAGATCGTCGGCGAGTCCGCGGAACAACGTCTGGCAGAGATGGATGTGCGCTTGAACCAAACCAGGAAGGATGACGAGACCTGTGCAGTCTATCGTTAACGGTTTTACCGTCCTACCGTCCGCCCGTCCTACCGTCCTGATGCGCCCGTCCTCCACCAGCACATCGGCGTCAAGAATCCGCCGAGCGCCGTCCATCGTCACCACGCGCCCGCCGCGAAGCAGCAGGGACTTGCTCAAGGGATGGTCAGGAGATCTTCGGGATCAAAAGAGATTACGCCGTACTGCGCCCCCCAATGCAGATGGGGACCGGTCACGCGTCCGGTCGCGCCCACGCGCCCGATGATTTGACCGCGTTCGACGGTGTCGCCCACCGCGACGAGGGCTTTGCTCATGTGGTGATAGACGGTGACCAATCCTTCCCCATGATACAGGTACACGGTCTTCCCGCCATAGAACAGGTCGGCAACGAGGGCCACGACGCCGCGATTCGACGCCGCGATCGGATCCCCTTTGCGTCCCTCGAGATCCAGCCCGTAGTGCACGCTCGTCCGCACGCCGTTTACGACGCGCCCGCCTCCGAACAGGCTCGTCACCCGGGCGTCGCGGGGCCGGATGAAATGACCGTGCAGCAGATTCGGCACCGCGTGCGCGCGGTGCGCGAGATCGCGGGTCAACGCCCGCTCCCGATCGATGCGGGCCTGCAGCGCGCTGTCGGGCGGCACCGTGAACCGCCGCGACACACGAATGCGCTCGCGAGACACGGGACGCTCCGCGACCGGGACGTGTGCCCGCGTGCCCTGAAGGGTGCCGTCCCACCGCAGATAGAGCACGTTGACCACCGCCGAATCCGGCGTGCTCAGCGGCACCGCCGCGAACGCGTGGCCGTCGCGGAAGTGCAGCGGCTCGCCGGCCACTTCACCGGTGAGCGCGCCCGGCGCCGAAATCGTGATCAAGGATCCCTGGCGCGGCACGGCCGGCTCCCAGGTGATCTGCTGCTGAACCGCCAGCGCGCTGACGACAAGCAGCACCATCAGGTGGAGATCCGTGGTCCCGCGGACGAAGAATCCGCCGTCGAGGGGAGGTCGAAGTAGGCTTCGATTTCATCGAGCAGCTCGTCATCCCCGTAGACGCCCGCGAGGATGCGCTCGGCGCTGCCCGGCTCGATCAACACGTAGCCGAACGGATAATCGACGCCCGACAGGAGAATCAGGCGCCGCTTGTTGTTCGGAAGCGAAACGTACACCGAGTCGGAGTTGGTCGGCACGAGCTGGATGTGGTTGCGCGAGAGCTCGGGCGCGACCTGCTCCGTGGCGTAATTCAGCTCGTCGAGCGCTTCGGCCTGATCGTCCGCCGACAACGTGTCGGCGCCCGCGAGCCAGAACACGATCACCGTCGGACCGGTGACGAGCCGCGGCGTCAGCAGGATGCTGTCGGCCGAGTCGGCCGGGCTGAGGTCGGCGAAATCGAGTGAGTCGACCGGAGCGCGATCCGCGACGGCGGCGTTCTGGGACCGGCAGGCGGCGAGGAGCGTCATCACGATGAGCGTTGCTGCGCGCATGGCGAACAATATACTTCCTCCATGAGTGCTTCCCCTGCCCCCGCCGTCACACCTGCTCCGGCAGCGCGTCAAGTCAGGCGTCATCATTGGATCGTGCGGCTGACCCACTGGCTCACGTTCGTGGTGGTGCTGGGCATGATCGCGAGCGGGCTTCAGATCTACGCCGCCTATGCGAAGTTCGGCGAGCGCAACGGACCCTACTATGTCAATCCGTTTCAGGACCGGGCGTTCCCCGACGCCGTGCGTCTGGGCGGTTGGCTCGCGGGGGGACTCAACTGGCACTTCACGCTGGCGTGGCCGCTGGTCTTCGGAGGGTTGCTGTATCTGGCCTACCTGGTCGCGAGTGGCGAGTGGCGGTCCTTGCTGTTCCGCCCGCGCGACCTGCGCGGCGCGATCGAGATGCAGAAGTACTACCTCCGGCTGCGCAAAGACCACCCGCCGCAAGGCAAGCACAATCCGCTCCAGAAACTCGCCTACACCTTCATCGTCGGCGTCGGCGCGCTCGCCGTGCTGAGCGGCTTCGCGGTCTACAAGCCCACACAGCTTTCCTGGCTCACGTGGCTGTTCGGAGGCTTTCAGGCGGCGCGCTACTGGCATTTCTGGGGCGTGTGGATCTTCACCGGCTTCCTCATCGTGCACGTCGTGCTGGTGTTCGTCGTCGATCCGGCGTCGCTGCGCGCGATGATCTCGGGCTGGTATCGCGGGAGGTTCCCGAGCCATGACTGACCGTCGCGACTTTCTGCGCTTGCTGGCGGGCGCGGGTACCGCGTCGCTGCTCGCCGCCTGCGGGTGGGACGGGGGCAACGCCGTGCGCCCCGCGCTGCTCGACGTCAGTCGCATCAACGACTGGGTGGGTGAGAAGATTCTGTTCTCGCCGCGCCGGCTCGCGCGCGAGTACCCGATCAGCGAGCGCACCGCGCACTTGCCGAGCTATTTCATTTCGCGCGAGATGCCGATCCTGACGAATCCGTCGGCGTGGCGGCTCCAGGTGGGTGGGCTGGTGCGCAAACCGCTGTCGCTGTCCGTCGCCGATCTCCAGGCGATGCCGTCAACGACGTACACGGTGAAGCATCATTGCGTCGAAGGCTGGAGCGCGATCGCCACGTGGCACGGCGTCCCCGTCTCGGCGATCGCGGAGCGCTGCGAGCTGCTGCCGCAGGCGCGCTACGTGCGATTCGACTCGTTCGATTCCGGCTATTCGAACGGCTGGGACATGGCGAGCGCCATGCATCCGCAGACGATTCTCGCGTACGGCATGAACGACAATCCGCTGCCGCCCACACACGGCGCGCCGCTGCGCCTGTACTCGCCGACCAAGCTCGGCTACAAGATGACCAAGTATCTCGTGTCGGTGACGTTCACGGCCGAGCGGCCGGGCGGGTACTGGGAAGACCAGGGCTATCCCTGGTTTGGAGGCGTGTAGCTAGCCGATGCGCGCGAGCGCGTCGTGCATCTGCGACGCCGACTCGAAGCGCTTCTTCGGATCTTTCGCCATCGCCTTGAGAATGACCACCGCGAGCGCCCCCGGCACATCGGGGTTGGTCGTGCGCGGATCGGGCGGCTCCTCTTCGAGATGCTTGGCCACGAGCGCCCACGTCGTCTCCGCTTCGAACGGCAGACGTCCGGTGAGACACTCGAACAGCACCACACCCGCCGCGTAGAGATCGCTGCGCGGATCGAGCTCCAGTCCCGACAGCTGCTCGGGCGACATGTAGTCCGGCGTGCCGATCGCCGTGCCCGCTTCGGTGAGCCCCTTCCCTTTCGGCGGATTGGCGAGGCGCGCGATGCCGAAGTCCATCACTTTCAGGAAGCCGTTCGGCTCCACGACGATGTTCTGCGGCTTGATGTCGCGGTGAATCACGCCTTCGGCATGCGCGACCTCGAGCGCGCGGCACAGCTGCTTCCCGACCGTCAGCGTCACTTCGACGGGGAGCTTGCCTCTCGAAACGATCAGCTGTTTCAGCGACGTTCCCTCGACGTACTCCATCGTCAGGTAATACATCCCGTTCTGCTCGCCCAGGTCGTACGTCCGGACCACATTGCGATGCGCGATCTTGCGGGCGAGCCGGATCTCCTGCTTGAACCGGTCGAGCGCCGCGCCGCCGGCCATCGCCTCGGGCTTCAGCGTCTTGATCGCGACCGGCTCCTGCAGCTCGCGGTCGAACGCGCGATACACGACCCCCATGCCGCCCGCGCCGAGGATTTCCTTGATGTCGTAGCGGCCGGCGAAAATGGCGCCCGGCCGGAGCTGATCGCCGCCGACGGCCCGGACTGCCGTGGGAACGGAATCCAAGCGCTGCGTCGGAGCACCGCCCGAGGTCTGCATCATGTACTCGACCAGCTCCGCTTTGGCCCGGAGGTCGTCGACGAGACTCTTGAACGCTCGCGAGAGGATGCCGATTTCGTCGCGCGACTTCACGGCGATGTCGACGGTGAAGTTTCCGTCCTGCACTTCGCGCGTGGCGAGCACGAGCCGGCGCACCGGGCCGGCGATCTGGCGCGCCTGCACGAACGCCCAGATCAACGCGAGCACCACGCCGAGCGCGACCGCCCACAGCATCGTGCGGCGCAGCGTGTTGAACAGCGCCAGCTCCGCGTCACGCGAGCGCAGCGCCACGAAGCCGCCGCGCACGTCGCCGCTCGGCGAACGGATCGCGCCGGTGAGGCCGATGAGGTGCTCGCCGTTCATCGTCGCGGCGAGCGGTGTGCCGGCTCCGGTATCGGCCGCGAGCGCCTCGGTTGTGACCGAGCGCTGCAGCGCCGGCCCGATGTCAGTCGTCGCCAGCGTGCTGCCGACGACGACCGGTGTGTTCAGCGTGTCGAGCATGAAGAAAACGACGTCGGAGTTCGTGGCCTGCTTGATCGCGTTGGCGAGCGAGTCGTCGAGCTGATACGTCGCCACCAGCGCGCCGAGCGGCGCGGAGGTCGGACGATCGCGCAGCGGGGTGCCGACGGCCATGAACATCGAGCCGCGCACGTCGTCGAGCCAGGCGCCGTCGGTCTGATCGCCGCTGAGCGCGTTCGCCACGAGCGGCGCGATCGACAGATCACGGTCGACCTGCTCCCGGTAATCGGTGCGGGCGATCAGGATGCCGTCGCTGTTGGTGACGAGCACCCAGGCGGCGCCGATCAGGCTCCTGACATCGTCCGCCTGATCCAGCGCCTCGGCGCGCTGGCGCTGATTCAGCAGCCGCTGGCGGTACTGCGGCACGTCGGTCGCGACGGTGCTGGCGCGACCCAGCGTGCGCGTGCGCGCCGCGAGATAATCGTCCACGGCGCGGCGCGTGGACTGCAACGCGCGATTGATCGACGCGTCGGCCGTCCGATTCGCCTGAATGGTCGTGACGCCGAACGTGATGCCGAGCACCGCCAGCACCAGCAGCGCCGAGGCGACGAAGATCTTGGCCGTGAGGCCGAACGCCGGCTTAGTAGCGTTCGCGTCCGGCATTGGTGGGGTAGTTCTTCCCGTATTTGTTGCGGTGCGGCTGCCATTTGTAGCCGCGCGCATTGAGCGCAATCTGGAGATCGCCGTCGGACCCCGCGGGCACTTCCTTGATCACCTCGGTCGGAATCCGCTCGTGCCACACATGCAGGCGGTGGGGTCCCGGCGGCACGTTCGCGATCGTGAAACTCCCGTCCTGGCCCGGCTGGGCGTAGAGCCGGTTCGCCATGACGAGCACGTACGCGACCATGCGCGGATGCACGTTGCAGTACACACGGACCAGGCCGGGATGCGTGAACGTCTGGCCTTTCGTCTCGCCGCGTCCGTACAAGCCCAGATCGAACGAGTTGGGCTCACTGACCGAGAAGACGTTGTGATTGAAGGGATCGTGATTGGGAAAGCGCACCATCGACCCGACCGGCACGACGACGACGTGGGGCGCGTAGGCCTTGTCCGTGATCGCGATTTCGACGGTGTCGGGTGCCGCGGTGGTGGCGGCGGTCGCCGCCTCCTCCAGGTAGACCACCGCGTCGCCGAGGTCCGGCGTGGGCTTGTTGTCCTTCTCGAGGATGACGATACGACCGCTGAGGCGCGCCGCGCTCACCGCGCCAATCGTCACGACAACGCACAGCGCGACTGCCCGCATCACACCTCCGTCCAGCATGTCGACCTGTTGCGCCTGCTGCGCCTGTTGCGTCTGGAAAGTTCGAGCTTACTGTAGTGCTACCTAAGTCGCCAGGAGCGAACCGTGATGCCGGTTTTGCTATTCGTGGGTCTCATCGCACAACAACCCGCATCGCCGCCACCGGCTCCGCCGCCAGCGCCGCCCAAACGCACGCTGGAGTTCACGGGCACGGTCCTGATGAACAGCTTCTATAATAGCGCGCTCACCAACAACAGCGACGTGCCGACAACCGCGGCGCTCGATACCATCGGCGTGACCGGCGGAAGCGCGACGGTCCGCCAAACGCGCGTCGGCGCCCTCCTGACCGACCCCGACGTGCTGGGCGGAACGTTCACCGGCGAGCTCGATCTCGACTTCTACGGCGGCCAGCTGGCGACGTTCGGCAACCGCACCTTCCCCGTGCTCCGAGTCCGGCGCGCCATCGGCGTCATGCAATGGACGCACATGCAAGTGCTCGTCGGACAGGAGGCGCCGCTCATTTCCGAGCGCAATCCGCTGTCGCTCGCGAGCATCGGCGTTCCGGGATTCACGACCGCGGGCAATCTCTGGCTGTGGATTCCGCAGGTTCGCGTCACCGCCGAGTACGGCTATACCCTCCGACTGGCGCTGCAGGGCGCGCTGCTCGCGCCGATCGCCGGTGGTGTGCAGGGTCCGGTCAACACGCAGCCTGATTCCGGCGAGCGCTCGGGCCGCCCCTACGTGCAGGGACGCGTGCGGCTCGGGTGGGGACCGACGGACGATCCCAGCGAGGTCGCGATCGGTGGCCACATGGGTTGGGTCGTCGGGTTCGACTCGACGACCGGCGACACGCTGCTCAAGTCCAACGCCGTCTCCCTCGACACGCGACTCCGCTTCGGGACTCTCGAGTTCCTCGGCGAGGCGTACTCCGGGCAGGCCGTCGCCGGACTCGGTGGCGGCGCGATCGGGCAAAACTTCGGTGTCGCCGGCGTTCCCGTGCACAGCAAAGGCGGCTGGGGACAGCTCAACGTGCGCCCGCGCGCGGGCTGGATGTTCGGCGGCGGCTGCGGTCTGGACGACCCTGACGACGCCGACCTGCCCGCCGGCGGCCGGTTCCGTAATTTCGTGTGTGAGGGCCACGTCGAGTGGCGGCCCGGTCCGTTAGTGCTGGGCTTCGAATTCCGCCGGCTCGAGACGCGGTATCAGGCGGGCGACTTCGTCGTCAATCACCTGAACCTGGCGACCGGCTTCCGCTTCTAGGAGATCTGCAGCGCGCGCTGGCAGTACCGGCAGGCCACTCGGCGCGGCACATGCCAGCGCCCGCCGATTTCCAGCTTCTGCGGTTTGCCGCAGTCCGGACAGACCCCTTCCGCCGCCATTACGACTTCCTGCGCGCCGAGGCGCTCGAAGAACGTGTAGGCGCCGTACACCGCGAAACCCGGCACGAGCAGGAAATGCGCGACCGGAATGAACACGCTGCCGATCGCGGCGGCCCAGAAGGTCGCCAATCCCTTCAGCGCGCGGCGGACGCGCTCTTTCTTGTCGAACGATTGCGTGGTCACCGTGGCGGTTGCCGGAGTCGGGCTGTAGCCGGTCAGCTGATACTGATGCGTCTGGGTCATGAGCGTACGCGCTGCGCCAGCCTGCTGAGCCAGCCCGAGTCGCGCGTCTGCTCCTCCCGAGTGGCATGCAGCCAGACCGCCATGACGCCCGCGCGCCCGAGCAGCCCCAGGAGCTTGCCCGAATCTGCGCGATCCACGACGGGCAGCCGCCCGATATCGTGCGCGATCATCTTGGCCGTCGCACCTTCCAGCAGCTCGTCTTCATGCGTCACGACCAGGCGGCGCGACGCCAAATCCCCCAGCGTCGCGACTTCGCTGTCCTCGCGCTCCAGCGCGCGCACGAGATCGCCGCGCGTGACGATGCCGACGAGACGATCGGCGTCATCCACGATGGCCCATTCCTGCCGGCGCGCCATGATGGGATCCTCGTCGGCGAGACGTTGAAACAGACCTTCGACGGGGAGCGACGCGGGAACCGTCGGGACGTCGCGCTCCATCACATCGGCGACGCGCATCAGATGCAGCGGGTTCACGATGTACTCGCGCATCACGTGATGGCCGCGGCGCGCCATCTTCTCGGTGAGAATCGAGCGCTTCATCAGCAGCACGGTGACCGCATCCGCCGCGACGCAGGCCACCAGCAGCGCCGGCAGCAGGTTCACGTCGTGCGTGACCTCGAGCATGAACACCATCGCGGTGAACGGCGCGCGCATCGTCCCGCCCATCATCGCGCCCATGCCGAGCGCGGCCCAGACGCCGGGATCGGCGCCGGGCAGCCACGGCCCCGCGAGCGCGCCGAGCGCGCCGCCCATGATCATGAGCGGCGCGAGCACGCCGCCCGACGTTCCCGAGCCGAGCGCGATCGCCCAGATGATGGCTTTCGTGATCAGCAGACCGAGCACGAACGTACCGATGAGCCGCGCGTTGAGCAGGTCGCGAATCACGTCATAGCCGACGCCCAGCGCCCGCGGATAGAGCAGCCCGCCCAGCCCCACGACGAGACCACCGATCGTGGGCCACCACATCCAGTGGATGGGGATCTTTTCGAAAAAGTCTTCAGACGCGTACACGAGCCGCGTCAGCGCTCCTGATCCGAATCCCGCGGCGAGACCGAGGACCAACGCGCTGAGCAGGCCAAAGAACGCCAGCGGCGGGTGCCCCGGGGTCGC